>ENA-UEQN01000058-UEQN01000058.1-human-gut-metagenome-genome-assembly--contig:-NODE-58-length-101833-cov-10.665179_pt1 | contig 101833 bp, 99 predicted proteins | sample MGYA00242940_ERZ507944 | MGnify/ENA primary metagenome ERZ507944 (study PRJEB26167, sample SAMN06115449) | human gut metagenome | host: Homo sapiens | place: China:Fujian | collected 2015-08-20... | reverse complement strand
CTTGCGACTGACGGTATAGGTGAATGGTGGTTTACCCATGCTGTCTAAAACCATACACTGTGTCGGGTGTTGCATTGAGATGTAAAAAATAGCCCGAAAAGAAAAATAATTCTTTTCGGGAAATAAAACCTGTAAAAATATAAAAAAGTCAGTAAAATCCGAAAAAAATCCGAAAATTCTCTTGACTTATTGATTATTTCAATATAGAATAATAAAATGTACCATAATGGGGATATGTACCGAAGAGGTCGGGAAAATCCGCAAAAAACTTTATCCGACAAGGGGATATTATCACAAAAATCCTTTTGTGTCAAGAGCTTTTTATGAGCAGATTTTCAGTACCGCTTGCCCCGTTTCATAGATTTTTTAAGGAGTGATACGCCTATGGTTAATGTCAAACCCGTAAAGCTTGGCAACACCGAAAGAATGAGTTTTGGTAAAATCGATGAAGTAATTGATATGCCTAATCTTATCGACATTCAGAAAGCGTCATACAAATGGTTGCTTGACGAAGGTCTTAAAGAAGTATTTAAAGATGTTTCGGGCATTACCGATTATCAGGACAACCTTGTTCTCGATTTTATCGACTACACACTTGATGTTGATCACCCGAACTACAGCGTAATTGAGTGTAAGGTTCGTGATGCAACATATTCAGCTGCTCTCAGAGTAACCGCAAGACTTTTGAACAAGTCAACGGGTGAAATCAAAGAGAGCAATGTATTTATGGGCGATTTCCCGCTGATGACCGCAAGCGGCACATTCGTTATCAACGGTGCTGAGCGTGTTATCGTTTCACAGCTTGTAAGAAGCCCGGGCGTTTACTATAAAATGGATCACGATAAAACCGGTAAGGAACTGTATTCAACAACAGTTATCCCGAATCGTGGTGCATGGCTTGAGTATGAAACCGATGTAAACGATGTTTTTTATGTTCGTATTGATAAGAACCGTAAGCTTCCCGTTACATCATTTATCAGAGCACTCGGTCTTGGCTCGGATGCCGAAATTCTCGACTATTTCGGTGACGATGAAAGAATGAGAGCTACTATCGAAAAGGATGCCGCTTCAAATGTTGAGGAAGGTCTTATCGAGGTTTACAAAAAGCTCCGTCCGTCTGAACCTCCGACAGTTGACAGTGCGCAGACACACATAAACAACCTGTTCTTTGACCCCGGTCGTTATGATATGTCAAGAGTAGGCAGATATAAATATAACAAAAAGCTCGGTATTGCAAACCGTCTTGAAGGTCAGGTTCTTGCAGAGCCGATTGCCAACCCACGCACAGGCGAGGTTATGGCTCTTCGTGATGAAAAAATCACAAAGGAAAAGGCTTTTGAAATCGAAAACGCAGGTGTTAAGATTGCCTATGTAAAGGCTGCCGATGAAACAATCGTTAAGGTTATTTCAAACGGTATGGTTGACATTGCTTGCTATGTTGATTTTGACGCAGAAGCAGAGTGCGACATCAAAGAACATGTTCGTTTTGATGTTCTTTGCGAAATTCTTGATTCCTGTGAGAATGAGGATGACCTCAAGGAAATGCTCAGAAGCCGTGCAGATGAGCTTGTTCCTAACCACATCACGGTTGATGATATCTTTGCAACAATAAACTACCTTAACTGTGTTGCTCACGGTGTTGGTAACACAGACGATATCGACCACCTCGGCAACAGAAGAATCCGCTGCGTAGGCGAACTTCTTCAGAACCAGTTCAGAATCGGTTTCTCCCGTCTTGAAAGAGTAGTAAGAGAAAGAATGACAACCCAGTCACAGGATATGGAGTCGCTTTCGCCTAACTCACTCATCAATATCCGTCCCGTAACAGCGGCAATTAAAGAATTCTTCGGTTCTTCACCGCTTTCACAGTTCATGGATCAGGGTAACCCACTTGCAGAGCTTACCCACAAGCGTCGTCTTTCAGCCCTCGGCCCGGGCGGTCTTTCAAGAGATCGTGCAGGATTTGAGGTTCGTGACGTACACTACACACACTATGGCCGAATGTGTCCTATCGAAACTCCTGAAGGTCCTAACATCGGTCTTATCTCATATCTTGCTTCATTTGCCCGTATCAACAAGTACGGCTTTATCGAAGCTCCTTATCGTAAAATTGACAAGGAAACAGGCGTTGTAACCGACGAGGTTGTTTATATGACAGCCGATGTTGAGGATAACTACGCTGTTGCACAGGCTAACGAACCGCTTGATGAAAACGGCAGATTTGTTCATTCAAGAGTCGTAGGTCGTTACCGTGACGAGTTCGTAGAGTATTCTCCCGAAAGATTCGACTTCATGGATGTATCTCCTAAGATGGTTGTATCTGTTGCTACGGCTATGATTCCGTTCCTTGAAAACGATGACGCAAACCGTGCTCTCATGGGTGCGAACATGCAGCGTCAGGCAGTTCCGCTCCTCCGCAGTGAGGCTCCTATCGTTGGTACAGGTATGGAGTACAAGGCAGGTACAGACTCAGGCGTTTGTATCCTCGCTGAGGAAGACGGTATCGTTATGAGCGTTGACGCCCGTAACATTCGTGTACAGTATGACTCAGGCAGAGTTCAGGACTTTGAGGTTATCAAGTTCCTCCGCTCTAACCAGGGTACATGTATCAACCAGCGTCCTATCGTGTCAAGAGGACAGAGAGTTAAGAAGGGTGAAGTTCTCGCAGACGGTCCGGCTACCGAAAACGGTGAAGTTGCTCTCGGTAAGAACGCTCTCATCGGCTTTATGACATGGGAAGGTTACAACTACGAGGATGCTGTTCTTATCAACGAAAAAATCGTTCGTGATGATGTTTATACATCAATTCACATTGAAGAATATGACACAGAGGCAAGAGATACAAAGCTCGGACCCGAAGAGATTACAAGAGATATCCCGAATGTCGGTGAAGATGTTCTCAAGTATCTTGACGAGGACGGTATCATTCAGATCGGTTCTGAAGTTAAAGCAGGTGATATCCTTGTCGGTAAAGTAACTCCAAAGGGTGAAACAGAGCTTACAGCCGAGGAAAGACTCCTTCGTGCAATCTTCGGTGAAAAGGCAAGAGAAGTCAGAGATACATCTCTCCGTGTGCCTCACGGTGAATGCGGTACTGTTGTTGATGTTAAGGTGTTTACCCGTGCAGACAGCAGAAACGAACTCCAGCCCGGTGTAAACAAGGTTGTAAGAGTTTACCTTGCACTCAAGAGAAAAATCAGCGTAGGCGATAAGATGGCAGGTCGTCACGGTAACAAGGGTGTTATTTCAAGAATTCTCCCAATGGAAGATATGCCGTTCCTTCCTGACGGTACTCCGCTTGACATCGTACTTAACCCGTTGGGCGTACCTTCTCGTATGAACATCGGTCAGGTTCTTGAGGTTCACCTCGGTTATGCCGCAAAGGCACTTGGCTGGAAGATTATGACTCCTGTATTTGACGGTGCTCATGAGCAGGACATTTTCCAGTGTCTTAAAGACGCAGGTTACAGCGAGGACGGTAAGACATGGCTTGTTGACGGCCGTACAGGCGAGCGTTTCGATAACCCTGTAACAGTAGGTTATATGTATTACCTCAAGCTCCATCACCTCGTTGATGAAAAAATTCACGCAAGAAGCACAGGTCCTTACTCTCTCGTTACACAGCAGCCACTCGGCGGTAAAGCCCAGTTCGGCGGTCAGCGTTTCGGTGAGATGGAAGTTTGGGCACTTGAGGCTTACGGCGCTGCTTATACACTTCAGGAAATTCTTACAGTTAAGTCGGACGATGTTGTCGGCCGTGTTAAGACCTACGAGGCTATCGTTAAAGGTCAGAATATTCCTGCTCCGGGTATTCCTGAGTCATTCAGAGTTCTTATTAAGGAACTCCAGTCACTTTCACTTGATGTTCGTGTTCTTAACTCTGACGGTGAAGAAATTGACATTAAGCAGAAGTTTGATGAGGACGAGGATATTGTTGATGCAACAAATCCGGAATTTGAAGAAGACCATGTAATGACATCAATGGACGGCTACACTCTTGACGAGGGCGGCGAAGAAGGCAATATGTTTGACGATTCACTTGCCGATGTTGAAGAGGACAGCTACACATCGGACGATTACAGCGATGACTTTGGCAGTGACGATATGTAAGGAGGAAATGCAATGATAGATAATAATGTTTTTGACTCAATTAAAATCGGACTTGCTTCTCCTGAGCAGATGAGAGAATGGTCTTACGGCGAAGTTAAAAAGCCCGAGACAATTAACTATCGTACTCTCAAGCCTGAAAGAGACGGCTTGTTCTGCGAACGCATTTTCGGACCGACAAAGGACTGGGAATGTCACTGCGGTAAATACAAGAGAATCCGTTTTAAGGGTAAAATCTGTGACCGTTGCGGTGTTGAAGTAACCCGTTCAAAGGTCAGAAGAGAGCGTATGGGACACATTGAGCTTGCCGCTCCCGTGTCGCACATTTGGTATTTCAAGGGAATTCCTTCAAGAATTGCCCTTATGCTTGATATTTCTCCCAAGCTTTTGGAGAATGTACTCTATTTCTCACAGTACATCGTAACAGATCCCGGCGACTGCCGTGACCTTGCAAAGTATCAGTGTCTTACCGAGGGTGAGTACAATGATATGCGTGAGAAGTATGAAAACGACTTTGAAGCAGGTATGGGTGCCGAGGCAATCAAAAAGCTCCTTGCCGAGATTGACCTTGATGCTCTTTCCGCTTCACTTAAAGAAGAACTTGAAACTGCATCTGGACAGAAGAGAGTTAGACTCCTTAAAAGACTTGATGTTGTTGAAAGCTTCAGAATGTCGGGCAACCGTCCCGAGTGGATGATTCTCGATGTTGTTCCGGTAATTCCGCCGGATATCCGTCCTATGGTTCAGCTTGACGGCGGTCGTTTTGCAACAAGTGACCTTAACGACCTCTATCGCCGAGTTATCAACCGTAACAACAGACTTAAAAAGCTCCTTGAGCTTAACGCACCTGAAATCATCATCCGCAACGAGAAGAGAATGCTTCAGGAATCCGTTGACGCACTCATCGACAACGGCAGACGAGGCAGACCTGTTACAGGACCTAACAACCGTGCCCTAAAGTCACTTTCGGATATGCTTAAAGGTAAGCAGGGCCGTTTCCGTCAGAACCTTCTCGGTAAGCGTGTTGACTACTCAGGCCGTTCGGTTATCGTTGTAGGACCTGAACTCAAAATGTATCAGTGCGGTCTTCCTAAGGAAATGGCACTTGAACTCTTCAAGCCGTTCGTTATGAAACGCCTTGTTGAAACTAAAGCAGAGCAGAATATCAAATCAGCAAGAAAAGCTGTTGAGCGTGCAAAGGACAATGTTTGGGACGCACTTGAAGTTGTAATCAAGGGTCACCCCGTTCTCCTCAACCGTGCGCCTACACTTCACCGTCTTGGTATTCAGGCATTTGAGCCTGTTCTTGTTGAAGGTCGTGCTCTTAAACTTCATCCGCTCGCTTGTACAGCATACAACGCTGACTTTGACGGCGACCAGATGGCTGTCCATGTACCTCTTTCGGCTGAGGCACAGGCAGAAGCAAGATTCCTTATGCTCGCAGCAGGCAACCTTCTCAAGCCTTCTGACGGTCAGCCTGTTACAGTTCCTACACAGGATATGATCCTCGGTTCTTACTACCTTACACTTGATAAGGACGGTGAGAGAGGCGAAGGAAAGGTATTCCGTGATGTTGATGAGGTTATGATGGCTTATCAGACAGGCGTCATTGAGCTTCACTCAAAAATCAAGGTTCGCCGTGAGCTTGAAATTGACGGAAAAATCGAATCCGGTATTGTAGACACAACAATCGGTAAGATTATCTTTAACAATCCTATTCCTCAGGATCTCGGCTTCATCGACAGAAGTATCCCCGAAAACAGATTCAAGTTTGAGGTTGACTTCCTCGTTGGCAAGTCGGGTCTTAAGAAGATTATTGATAAATGTATCAAAATTCACGGTCCGGTAAGAACAAGCGTTGTTCTTGACCACATTAAGGCACAGGGCTATAAGTATTCTACAAAGGGTGCTATTACCGTTGCCGTTTGTGACGCAGTTATTCCTCCTCAGAAGAAGGCAATTATTGCCGAGGCAGAGAAGGAAGTTGATGTTATCCGTGATGAGTTTATGATGGGTCTTCGTTCAAACGAGGAACGTTACGAAGAAGTTCTTCGTATCTGGGAAAAGGCTACTAACGATGTAACCGACGCCCTCCAGAAAAACCTTGACCGCTACAACCCGATCTTCATGATGGCTGATTCAGGTGCCCGTGGTAGTATGAGCCAGATCAGACAGCTTGCAGGTATGCGTGGTCTTATCGCCAATACATCAGGTAAAACAATTGAAATTCCTATCAGAGCTAACTACCGTGAAGGCCTTAACATCTTGGAGTACTTTATTTCATCTCGTGGTGCTCGTAAAGGTCTTGCCGATACAGCTCTTCGTACAGCCGACTCAGGTTACCTTACCCGCCGTCTTGTTGATGTATCACAGGAAGTTATTATCCGTGAAGAGGACTGCGGTACTACAGAGGGTCTTGAAATCTTTGACATCAAAGCAGGCGAATCGAATGTTATCGAGGGACTCCACGAGCGTCTTATCGGAAGATATCTCCTTGATGACTTCTGCGATTCTAACGGTAATGTTCTTGTTTCAAAGGATGTTATGATGGGCGACAAAGAGGCTGACATCATCGTTAATTCGGGTGTTGACCACATCAAGATTCGTTCGGTACTTGAATGTCGTGCAAAACACGGCGCTTGCCGTAAGTGCTACGGTTCTAACCTTGCCAACCGTCAGCCTGTTACTGTCGGTGAGGCTGTCGGTATTATTGCCGCTCAGTCAATCGGTGAGCCGGGTACACAGCTTACAATGAGAACATTCCATACCGGCGGTGTTGCATCTGCCGAAGATATCACACAGGGTCTTCCGAGAGTTGAAGAGCTTTTCGAGGCTCGTAAACCAAAGAGCCTTGCAATCATCAGTGAAATCGACGGTGATGTTCGTTTTGAAGAAATCAAGAACGCAAAGCACGCTGTTATCTTTAACAAGGAAACAGGCGAAGAAAGAGCTTACCTCATTCCTTTCGGTTTCCGTGTAAAGGTATTTGACGGCGACCACATCAAAAAGGGTGACAAGATTACCGATGGTGCTGTTAATCCGCACGATATACTCGATATTCTCGGACCAGAGGCAGTCATGAACTACCTTATTTCGGAAGTACAGAGTACCTACCGTTTACAGGGTGTTGAAATCAACGATAAGCACATTGAGGTTATCGTTCGTCAGATGATGCGTAAGGTTAAGGTTGAGGACGCCGGCGACACAGGCTTTATGTCAGGTCAGACCTACGACAAGAACGAAGTCCTTTACGAGAATGAGCAGATTAAAAAGCGTATTGCCAACGGCGAAGAAGGTCTTCGTGAGGCAACATTCACTCAGCTCCTCCTCGGTATCACAAAGGCCGCTCTTGCAACAGACAGCTTCCTTTCAGCCGCATCATTCCAGGAAACGACAAGAGTTCTTACAGATGCCGCTATCAAGGGTAAGGTTGATCCGCTCGTCGGTCTTAAAGAGAATGTTATCCTCGGTAAGATTATCCCTGCAGGTACAGGTATGCAGAGATATGCAGATGTTCAGCTTGAGAGTAATTCTGAGGCAGAAATCGTTGAGAATGACGATACAGACGATGTTATCGTTGCTCTTGAAGACGATGAAATTATGGACTTCTGATTTAACTGAAAACAGATAATGTATAAAAAACCACGGTATGTGCAAAATGGTACATACCGTGTATTTTTTTCGTTCGTAAAGACATTTTGCAAAATGCAAAACATTGTTTCCCGACATTAATTTTCCATTTTCAATTTTCAATTTTACATTTAATTAAAGCTGTCTACACGAATTGGGGACGGCGGCATGCCGTATCACAAATAAAAAAGTCGGGAAACAGAAATTTTGCATTGAAAATCTGCTGCCCGACTTTAATTTTTAATTTGTAACTATTTTCTGCCGAGAATGTAATCTGTGGAAACTTTGTACAAATCAGCCAGTTTAATTAAATGCTCAACAGGAATTGACTGAAATCCTCTTTCGTAGCGTGAATAGACCGTCTGCTGAATTCCTAAATATTCGGCAACTTCACTTTGTTTCATATCATGATCTTCTCGCAAATCACGCAGTCTTTTAAAATACATATTATCACCTTGTATAGTATCTATCGGTACTATTGACTTTATCATAAATGGGTGATACAATGATTTTATAGTACTTAAAAGTACTAAAGCATTTAACTTAAAAGCACGCCGCAGTTTGCTCACTTGAAACTGCGGCGTGCTTGAATTTTAGGTTATAAAATTCTCAATATAATTTAATTCACGAAAATATCTTTTCTTCTGTCAAAATAAACCTTGTTGACAATTGCCATAACAACCGGTATAACGCACTGACCGACTGTTGACGCATCGAATGCCATGTAATCTGTTGTGCATGAAATTAAAATGGCATAAATAATCGCAATAGCAATATTAAGACCGTAAAGTGCAACAATCATTTTCGGACCGTTCTTTTTCAATCCTGAAAGCTGAAAACGGGTTACGATCATAAAAACGGCAAGTACAAGAAGCAATATGCCATACACGATGTCAACCGCTTTTACACCCGGAAAAAGTGAATATACGGTAAGCGGATCAATTTGCTCGGTTTCGTAAATACTGCCTGTCATGTACAAAACAGCATAGCATACATTAAAGAACGCACCTGCAAAAAGTGCAAAGTAAATCAGAAATTTGTACCAACCCATCTGATGTCCGTTGAATTTATCGGGATACTGTGGGTACTGCTGATACGGTTGATTGTACATCGGTTGCCGATACTGATTCGGTTGCTGATATTGGTTGTAATTTGGCTGTTGATATTGCTGATTAGGCTGCTGATAATTAGCCTGCTGATTGTTAAAATCAGGCTGAGTGTTTTGCTGTTGATTGTTTATGAGCGGTGTACCGCATGACTGACAGAATTTTGTGCCGTCAGGACATTGATTTCCGCAATTCGGACAAAACATAGAATCCCTCTCTCAAGTAAAATCAGAGATTAAATCTCCGAAAAAAATTTTACCATAAATAATTACAATAATCAACAAAATTCTCAAAATGTACATTAAATAACCCTCCGAAATCATCGGAAGGGTAAAACTTTTATGATTTTATCTGTTTAATCCCGATTTTCTTTTGTCAAGATAATCCTGAAGAATTATTGTGGCGGCAACCTCGTCAACGACATTTTTACGCTTTTTCCCTCTTGTATTTGTGGTGTTGAGAAAATTGTGAGCCGTAATTGTTGTTCCACGCTCATCCTGCATAACGCATTCAATGCCTGTTTCATTGCTCAGATTTTCGGCAAACGCTCTGGCATTCTGTGCGCTTTCGCCCTCACTGCCGTCCATATTTTTCGGAAGTCCCACAACAATAAGCTCGGCTTTTGTTTCTTTGGCTGTATTTGATACCTTTTCAAGCAACTGTTTCGGTGACTTTTCAAAAATAACCGTATATGGCGACGCTAAAAACTCGGTTTTGTCGCATACGGCAATGCCTGTGCGTGCTTTTCCGAGGTCAACTGACATTATAATCATTTTGTTTGTCCTTTCACTTTGGTTTACTCCATTATAATGCAAAATCAGAATTTTAACAACGGCTTTTTTTAATGTTGAACAATCTTTTGCGTAATTACTTTATTAAGTTTTTTCAAAGCTTTGTTTCTACAAAAGAATATAAAAATTCTCATTCACAAAAAGACAAAACTGTTACCCATAATATCCTATAATAAAAATACAAAAAGAAGTAAATCATTAAAGGGATGTTGATTTTTATGGAAGCAAAAACTACTTTAGCTCGCAGACAGGACGCTGTTCAGGGCGATTTTATGCGGAAAATGCTCACAAACGCAGGTTGTCTGCTCTGCGGAATTTTGGTATCACGGGGAGCGGTTCTCGGAAGCCTTGCACCGTTTGGGGCGTCATTTGCGGCGGCAGTTCCGAGAAAGTATCTTTTGTCATCACTCTTAGGCACGGCATTCGGATATGTCCTGCTCAAACCCTCGGACAGCTTTCGTTACCTTGCCGTTGTGGCGGCAATAGGCGGTCTGCGGTGGCTGCTCGGTGATCTTGACAAGGTTACCAAAAGCAAGGTTTTTGCTCCGCTTGTGGCATTTGTTCCGATTTTTGCAACGGGTGTTTCGTTGCTTTTCGTAAGCACAAGCACGCTGACAACCTTTGCCGATTGCGTAACCGAGGCGGTAATTGCAGGTGCGGCGGCATATTTTATCAGCACGGCACTGCACCTTGCAGGTGACAACAGAAGTTTTGAAGTTTTTTCGCAACAGGAAACCGCAAGCGTGGTTATGTCGGGGTGTATCCTGATTCTGGCTTTCGGCAGTATTGCTTGGCAGAATATCTCGCTCGGCAGAATTATTGCAATGCTCGTCATTTTGCTCTGTTCACGCTACGGCTCGGTTACGGGCGGTGCAATCAGCGGAATTTCAACAGGGGCGATTTTCAGCATTGCATCAAGAGAGAACGGCTACATCTGCGGCGGTTTTGCATTCGGAGGACTTATGGCGGGGCTTTTTTCACAGCTCGGAAAATTGGGTTGTGCGATTGCCTTTGTAATCTCAAACGGTGTAATGTGCCTTGCGTTCGGTTCACAGTTCGGAACACCGTCTGGTGTGCTTGTTGAAAGCCTTGCCGCAAGTGCGGTGTTTATGATTCTTCCGAAAGAGGTCGGCAATGTGATTTCGCCCGTGTTTTCAAGCGACAAAAATACATCGCTCGGAGAGGCTCTGCGAAAAAATATTGTTATGCGACTCGACTTTGCCTCAAAGGCAGTCGGCAATGTGAAAAACGATGTTTCAAAAGTTTCCGAAAAGATGAAAAAGCTCTATTCGCCCACATTTGACGCTGTTTGTGAGGGTACAAGAAATGAAGTCTGCGAAACCTGCGGACTGAAAATGTACTGCTATGAACACAAGGGCGGTGTCACCCGTGACGATTTTGCAAGGCTTGAAGAGTATCTTGAATCGAACGGCACAATAGGTGAAAGAGATGTTGAAAAATCTTTTGTAAAAAACTGCTGTAAAAAAGGCGAAATTGCCCGTTCAATGAACGCAAACTACCGTGAATATCAGTCGGCACTTGAGGCACAACAAAGGATTACCGATGTGCGGAGCGTTGTTGCAGGGCAGTTTTCCGGAATCGGCGATATTCTCCACGATTTGGCTGATGAATTTCGCAACACAATGCGGTGCGATAACGAATCTGCACAACGGATAATCAGCGCCCTCACAAGCCTCGGTGCAATTGTTGAGGAGTGCATCTGCCTTGTGTCAAACGGCGGAAGAATGAGCGTGGAACTTACGCTCTCGAATAAGTCCGAAAAGCTTTCTAAGGGCGAGGTTATGCGTGAGATTTCACGCTGTTGCGGAAGAAGATTTGACCTTCCGACAATCAGCCGTGAGGGCAACAGAATCCGTATTGCAATGTGCGAAATGCCCGTGTTTGATGTTGAAATCGGAAGCGACCAGCACACCGCTGACAACGGTAAGCTCTGCGGTGACTGCATAAATTATTTCAATGACGGTTTCGGCAAAACATATGCGCTCGTGTGTGACGGTATGGGTACGGGTGGCAGAGCTGCCGTTGACGGCAATATGGCGGCGTCTGTTATGACAAGACTGCTAAGGGCGGGACTTTCAGCCGACAGCTGTTTGCAGATTGTGAACTCCGCCCTCATGGTGAAAAGTGAGGACGAATCGCTTTCAACGGTTGATGTCACAAGTGTTGACCTCTACACCGGCAAAACCACTTTTAAAAAAGCAGGCGCACCCGTAACATTTGTAAAGAAAAACGGCAGGGTAACGGTTCGTGAAATGCCGTCGCTCCCTGCAGGAATTCTAAACGGTATAAAATTTTCAACCGACACGGTAAATCTGACAACGGGGGACATGATTGTTATGGTATCAGACGGTGTAATTACGGGCGATGACAAATGGCTCGAAAAGCTTATTCGCACATGGAATGAGGGCAGTACCCAGGATCTTGCAAAGGCTGTTGTTGACGAGGCGGTAAAGCACCGTAAGGCCGACCGTGAGGACGATGTCACCGCCGTTGCAATCAGAATTACGGAGAACGGACATTGATTCAAATTAAGTTAAAAATTGAAAAACGGAAAATATAGCGGAGTTAATCGGACACACGCAAGTAAAGGCACAGAATTTATGTAAAATAAATTTATATAGATGTCAGTAAGTTACCGATGTTTAGTAGTGGAGAACACGGTTCGCCGCTACATTTTAATATCCACACAAAAACAGGCTGTACGCAATCTGTACAGCCTGTTTCTTTATGGCTTTCTTGTGCCGCAACCGCATGTTCCGACATAATTTTGATTTATCTTTCCACACTTTGGACATTGCCAAACATCGGTTTGAGCTGAAATCGGTTCAAAATTCGGCTTTTGACAACTACAGTTTGAGCAGTATCTTATGTTGGCAGGATTTGAATTTCCGCATTTCGGACACAGCCATTTTGTACTTACATTCGTTTTTTCGCGGCTTTTTTTTGTAATATAACTGTCAAATGCTTTATTTGCCGATGCGTTTACTTTTTGAATTGCACATGCAAAAATTATTGCAATTATTTCGAGAAATGCCGCAATCATCATACCTGTGAGATTTTCATCACGGTGATGATCTATATAAGATGATACATTCATTATAAATACGATTGTTGAAACAATTTCTAGAATAATAAATATAACTATATATACCATTCGTTCAGGGTGCTTTGCGCGGAAATCGGCAATAAATTCTTCTTTGTTTTTTATTGGTTCTTCATGCTTTTCGGTATGCTGTACATTATAATTTTGATTTGCATTTTGATTAGAAAAATTATCTGATACAACATTTCCTATTTGTGCGCCGCAGTGCTGACAAAATACACTTCCGTCAGCAATTTGTTTGCCGCATTTTTGACAATACATAAATAATTCCTCCTTAATTACTGTGAAAATTCACAGCTTATACAAGAATTATAATGTAGATTTTCACACTTGTCAATTAAAATTCTAAAATTTCTCATAATTTCAAACAAAAATTCGCAAAATACTTATAATTAAATTATTAAAGGTATGAGGTGATATTATGATTGGTGAACGCTTACAGGAACTTCGCAAAGACCACGGCGTGTCGCAGGCACAGCTTGCAGAGCTTTTGGGCGTGTCACACTATACGATATCATCATACGAATGTAACCGCAGTGATCCCGATGATAATTCAAAAATAATCATTGCAAAACTTTTTGATGTGTCGGTTGACTATCTCATCGGTTTGATTGACGAACCGCTCTCGTTCAACCGCAACATTCGCTCTTTTTCTCTTCCGCAGTCATTTACAAAAGAGGAATGTGGCGATGTGCTTAACTATATAAAGTATCTCGAATTCAAAAAGAGTAAAATTAATGAATAAAAACAACCCTTATCCGCGTGTGAGATAAGGGTTGTTTTGGAATTTGTTGGTGTTAATGGATTTCATAAAAGAACTTGAGTAGGATATAATATGTTTGAAATTTATTATTGGGGAGCGAATTAGGCTTTAAAATGCAAAAATGTTCCCCAAGGTGCATTGACTGTTGGGGAGAATTGTATTATACTTTTACAAGAGAATGTACCCCAAAGGAGAATTATAATGGCTGCAAAATACAATGAAATACAAGAGTTACTAAGAAGCCGTGCTGACCTTAATGCAAGGTTAAATTTAATGCCGTATGACGGAACTCCCGAAATTAAGGAACGAGGTAATGAAAAATATCTTTATGTGAGAAAGCGTGTTGCAGGAAAACAGACATCAACTTATGTAGGTGCATATACGGAAGAATTATATAATTTGCTCCTCCGCAATGCCAGAGAAGCCCGTGAAATCAGGAAAGAACTTCGCAGTATAGATAAACAACTTGCAAATGCGGGATATTCAGAAGATGAACTTTCTTCTGATGTTATAAACAATATTGCGTTTGCCCGTGCAAATATGAAAATGAATATATATGATCAGGCTGTCCTTGAGGGTGTTGCTACATCATTCCCACAAACTGAAGAAATCATAGATAACGGTAAAATTTCTGGTGTGACTGCAACAGATGTTCAGAAAATTTTGAATTTAAAACACGCATGGGAATTTATTTTGGATCGTGATGTAATAGCAAGTCGTTCCGATTACTATATGCTCAGCCATATAGCAAGAGTTGTTAATGAAGGATTTTTTGCGGAAGGCGGAAGAATTAGAGGAGTTCCAGTTACTATCGGAGGTTCTTCATATGTCCCACCGTTGCCTAATGAGTTGGATGTAAAAGAAAAAATCCGTGAAATTATAGAAGAAAGTGATGAAGTTATCAATACGGCAATTAAGTTGTGCCTTTATTGTATGAAAACACAAATATTTCTTGACGGTAACAAGCGTGCCTCTGTAATTTTTGCAAATCACTATCTTATTTCACACGGTGGCGGATTTTTGGTGATTCCTGAAAAGGAAGTGCCTGAATTTAAAAGACTGCTTGTAAAATACTATGAGGGTGAAGATATAACCGTAATTGCAGATTTTATGAAAAAGTATTGTTGGAAAAAGATAGAGTAAAAACCAAAAAAGAAAGTACCCGTTTGAGTACTTTCTTTTTTGGTGCGCCAACAGGTGTTTTATCTATCTAAGTTATTCTACCTCGCTTGTTGCGGCTTGTTCAAAGCTAAAAATTCATCAACGCTCTCGCTAAAAACAGTCCGCCGGACTGTTTTCTTAACGCTCGCCTTCGAGTCCCTGTTCACGCATAACGGTAAAATAAAAAGAAAGTACCCGTTTGAGTACTTTCTTTTTTGGTGCGCCAACAGGGACTCGAACCCTATAAAAATTGGCTTAAAATCTGAATAAAACACCTCTTTGACGAAAGGTTGACGGATTGAAAATCAACTATTCATAAATTGTGAAATCTCTTCATCAATTCGGTGCATAAGTTTTATGTTGTTTGCTTTTTCTCTTCTCTCGGTGATATCGGTGTAGATATCTTTGGTAGTAGCTTCATTTGCGTGACCTAACAATCTTTTAGCTTGCGTTACATCTATTCCTGATTCATTTAACAAAGTTGCGTAATTGTGCCGTAAGCAATGAGCTGATATAACAGGTATGTTGCGACTGTCAGCGTATTGTTTAAGCCCTACATCTTCGCAATAAGAATCCCATATTTTTTTATAGTGCGATTCTGTTAATAATTTGTTTTGGCTATCTGTAAAGAGGTAGCCAATTTTCTTTATAGGAATAAATGATAAAAGTTGTTCAGGAACATAAATATCTCTGATACTTGTATCTGTTTTCGGTGGCTTAATAAAAGGTTTGTTGTATTTCCACGATAACGATTTATCAATATGCAAAACATTATTATCACGGTCTATATCTTCATATCTGATAGCTAACGCTTCGCCTCTACGGCAACCCGTCAGTAAAACAAATATAGCGAAAAGCCCGAATTTTTTATTAACGCTATTGCAAATGATTTTGATTTCCTCATCTGTTGCTATTCTGCGTTTTGTTGATTTCCTACCGCTCACAACAACATAGTTACAAGGATTAGTTTCAATACCGTAAACACCACACCTTATACCAAAAGAAAAAACACTTGAAAATACAGCAAGATGATTTTTCAATGTTTTTGCGGTATAACTTCTTGACATATTGTTAATACAACGCTGAATATCTACAATCTTAATATCACTCACCATATAATCATCGAAAAAATCTTCAAGCACTTTTAAAGCGTGAGTATATCCGCTTTGCGTTGAGGGTGCAAGGGTAGGTAAATACTCATCTTTGTACCTTTCAAGCAGATTGTTGAATTTTTCACTTTCGGTTTTATCTTCCTGATAAAGCAAGATTTTTTTATTTAGTTCAGCTTTTGTTTTGCCGTAAAAAGTTTTTCGTTTTCCGTTGACGGTGATAGATTTCTCATATCTTCCGTCAGCTCTTTTTTGGCTTTTTTGTTCAATAGGTTTACCACACCAACAACAAAACTTACTGTTGGTCGGAATCTCTTTCTTGCATTTCTTGCATTTTATCGTTGTTATTTTCATTTTCGGCATCTCCGTTGTTTTTTGGATAGCCGAAGTGAGCATCAACTCGTCTTGCAATGAAGAGAGTTAAAAAAGCGAAAACAATCATAACAATTGTTTCAAGCACACTTGCACAAAGTGCAGAACTTGCATCATATGGATTAGCATTCGACATTATTGATATTGATAGCGGTTTTTCAATTAGTGATAAAAACACAATGCCACCTATAACAACCACCCAAAACCATCCTGAATGTTTCTTTTCCTTTTTCATAGTTTTTTTATACTCCTTTCGGCTATACTATTATTAGTATAGCATCTGCCTTAATAATTATTATAACTACACGCAACTACATTTGTCAACATAAAGGAGCAAGAATTATGAATATAAAGTCAAAAATTATAGCACTTATCAACAATATTGAGGATGAACAGCTTTTGAAATTCATTTACAATCTAATAACCAAAGTAATAATTGAACATATTTAAACTGGTCGATTTACACCAGTTTAAAAACTAATAAACAAAAGACAGGGTAGGTAAGGAAATTAATGTCCTTACCTACCCTGTTGTGTTTTGTGCTACCCGAAAACTTTCTTGAAGTAATCTTTGATTGCAGTTCTCTGTTCGGGTGTCAATTCAAGATATTCTCTGATTAACTTTTCGTCAAGGTCATCAATTGCGTATCTGCCTTTAATTGCTGTGATGATTGAGTCATCAGATTCCATCTTCATTTCACCGTTACCGTATTTGAGCCAGTCATAATTGACATCAAATTGCTTGCAAATAAGTAATAATACTGATTCTTTGATTGAAACTCTATCTCTTTCAATATTATTTATTGCATCTCTTGTTGCTCCTAATTTTTCGCCAAACTTTTCTTGACTCATTTTGTTTGTTTTGCGTACAAGCTTAATCCGCTCAGTAAGGTCACTCATATTGTCCCTCCTTTCACATATTATTATATCATATATTTTGAGTAAGTCAACCCAATAAAGAAAAATAAAATTTTATTTTTTTATTCAAAAGGGTTGACACACTCAAAAAATGGGTTTATAATGGGTTTATCAACCACGAAAGGGGATGCAAAATGAGTAAAATGGATAAACTCGTTGAGAATGTTACTCAGCGTGAAAAGGATGCCGAAGAATTTGCAAAAATCATTGATGAGGCAAAAAAGAAAGGTGCATCCGCAGATAAGATGGCTCTCGTTATGACAGCGTTCAAACTTGGCTATGCAGTCAAAGAGAGTGAGGTGAGCAAGTAATGGCAAGAGAAAAAGAGACTTACCGTTCAATCCTTGACAGGCTCGATGAGAGATTTCCTAACAGAGAACTTATCTCGCAGAAAGATTTTGCGGATTTTCTCGGTAAAAGCCGATTCTTTATTTACAACAACTTTGAAGACCTTAAGGTTGTCGGTGGCTATCCAAAGACTTCAATTGCGAAACTGCTTGCGAGGTGAGCCGATGTACGCATTTCTTGTGTTATGTATTGTGCTTACCGTAGGTGCAGTTTTAATCTGCGACAACAAAAAATAAAGGAAGGATGAAACACTATGACGGAAAAAGAATTTCTTGACAGTCTTAATGAAGAGGCTGTTGTCATCAGCAAGGCTGAGTATGACAGATTGAAAGGCGGTGAGAGTAATGAATAAGTACGGTTGCGGTAACTGCGGTCATACTTGGTATGATAACGAAGAGCCGACAAAATGTCCGAAATGCAAAGACTGGGATATATATCCTATTCTTGTATGCGAGGACTGCGGTCTTGAGGATGCAAAGGAAGATTTCCCCTACAACCGACTGTTTGACGGAATGTGTGCCGAGTGCTTTCAGAAGAGTATATCGGATATTAAGATAGTTGATTACATCGTTTGGTGTGTTCAACTTTCCCTAAAAAACAAAGGATATAGTGATGTCACTGCTTGCGAGATTGTCGATTACTCATACAGTTTAGATTTAGACTATGGAACAGATAATGTTGCAATTTTCGCTTTGTTAACTAATCTTTATAGACTCTTACACTTAGAGGGTAAATGCAGAAATGAACAGGAAGAAGCTATCTGTGAAAATGCTCGGGAATGGGCGTTTGATGATTTAGAGGCTTTCTACGATGATTGGTGGTGTGAGCATGGGCGAAAATAAACTCACAGTCGGTCAGGTTATGGAACTTGTTAAAAGATTCTATTTGACCGATTGGAAAATTGACGGAGCAAGGACAGGTAAAACAATTTGCACAAACTATTACCGCAGTAATATATATAACTCACCACTTTATTTTCACAAAGAAGTATCGTGCTTGACTACGGAAATTTACAGTACTAAACGAAAAGATGAAATACAAGACACAGTAAAATCAAGGCTTGTAATTTCAGTTTCAGGCGAATAAATAAAAAAAGGAGCAAAAAAACTATGAACTTGTATGAAATGACAGAAACAGCAAAACAGCTTATGCAGTTATTCGAGGATGGCGATATTCCCGAAGATGCTGTCAATGACACTCTTGAGGGTATCGGTGTGCAGGACAAGCTTGAAGATTACTGTAAGGTAATCCAATCTTTTGGGTATGACTCAGATAATATAGACCGAGAGATTGAAAGACTCAAGTCAGCTAAGGAACGCACGCAGAAAGCTATCAACAAACTCACGCAAGCAGTTACCAAGTATCTTGCAACTACGAAGAGCCGTAAAGCGACAGCAGGTACATTTGCTTTATCGCTGAGAAAATCAGAGTCGGTTCAAATTACCGATGAAAGCAAAATCCCTGAAAAATTCATCGTTACCAAAACAACAGTTAAGACAACTCCCGACAAAACCGCAATCAAAAAATTCCTTAAAGAGAACGAGGAAAGCACGCTTGAAGGTGCGATGCTTATTGTCAACGAAAATCTTCAAATTAAGTGAGGTGTGAAAAATGTCGATTTACCCCAAACTGCTTTTAATTCAGGCGGAATTAAAAGCCCCGAAATCACAGTATAACAGTTTTGGCAAATACAATTATCGAAACTGTGAAGATATATTAGAGGCTTTAAAACCTCTAATGACAAAATACGGTGCAACTGTGTTACTTGATGATGAGATTATCAATATCAACAATCGTTTTTATGTTAAAGCAACCGCCCATTTTATTGATACCGAAAGCGGAGAACAAATCACTACTTCTGCATTTGCAAGAGAAGAGGAAAATAAGAAAGGTATGGACGGTTCTCAAGTGACGGGGGCAAGCTCATCATACGCAAGAAAATACGCACTTAACGGACTCTTTTGCATTGATGACACAAAGGACTCTGACACTCTTAATAACAGTAAAGAGTACACAGCACCACCAAAGGCACAAAAACAGCCTGTACAGCCACCAAAACAGGCAAGTAATGTAATTATATGCCCTGTATGTGGAAAGCCTGTACAGCCAGTCAGAGCGAAAGACGGAAGCGGTTACATTCCTGCCGATGCCATCATCAAGCAGTACGGTAAATGTCCTAACTGCTTGAAGGCAGAAAGGCATCCTAATGCTTAACAGGGTAGTGTTACAAGGACGGACAACCCATCATCCCGAATTGACTTATACGAAGAAAGGAACGGCTATACTCCGTTTCAGTATAGCCGTGAATGGCATCAATTCAACAAGCTTTTTTGACTGCTTTATGAAAGGCAAAGATGCCGAATCTCACGAACTGATGGGCAAAGGCACAGAGGTCTTTATCGTAGGGCAACTGATGCAACGAAGGTATAAACGAAAGAATGGCGAAAATTCGTATAAGACGGAAGTTTTCGCTGAGGAATGTAATTATATTACTTTTTCGGATTGTGACGGTACAGGGCAAAATACGGCAAGAAATGAGGTGATATGCGGTGGTTGAAGGATTCATTATTTTCCCTCGATGGATGTACTCAGACGGAGTGCTGAACGGTGACCGTGACTACTGGTCGGTATGGTCTTATTTGATGTTCAATGTCAATTATTTTGACACGCAAGTCATCATCAAGAATGAAGTTTTGACAGTACATAAAGACCAAATTTTCACAACTCGAAGAAAGATTTCAGAGGCAATCGGAGTGTCCGAAACTAAGGTTGACAAGGCATTGAAACTCTTTGAGAAAGTCGGTTACATAAAAATGAAGTCGGACAGGCGAGGACGGCTTATTTCCTTGGCTTTTGAGGAATTGCGAACCAAACCGCATACAACACAGCTACAAAAAAGTGTTGATTATTGTGCTGACACACTACAACCTTTTGGCAGTCAAGAACATTGTAATACAGACGATGAAACACCGCATAACGATACGGAATTTGGCGGTTTTGAAACCGAAACAAAACCGAAACAAAGCCAAAACAAAACCGAAACAAAACCGAAACAAAACCGAAGTGCATACACAAAAGAAATAAATAAAGAAATAAATAAGGGAAATAAAGATATATTGTCGAGTACCCTCAACACCGTAAAATCTGTTGTCGATTACCTCAACGAAAAGTGCGGAACGAAATACAAACACTCGTCAACTGAAACACAACGGTTGATTGTCGCAAGGCTCAATCAAGGTTTTGGTCTTGAGGACTTCAAACAAGTGATTGACAACAAGGTTACTGATTGGGGCAATGACTCGCAAATGTCAAAATTCCTCCGACCACAAACGCTGTTCAGCAATAAGTTTGAGAGTTACCTCAATCAATCGGTTACTGTTCAGAACAAGTCGGTTGATTCTTGGCGAGATTCATCTTTTAACATTGAGGATGTCAGCGGTTTTCATCCGTTGCCTGATTTGCCCGATTTTTAGAAAGTCAGAAAGGAATTTGGAAATGCCAACTAACTGGGATGCAGTCAACGCACAATGTCCGTTCTACTTGACGGAAACAATCAACACGATTACCTGCGAAGGGATTATCGGTCAGACCGATGTACACGGCTTTCACTTGCGAGCAGTCAAGGCAGAACACAAAAACAAGTTTTGCAACCGATGTTTCAAGCGATGCAAATATTACAACGCATTGATTAACGAGAAATATCCCGAAGAAAAACCTTCAATGAGAAAAAGATGAAAAATCTACGGTGTGCGAAATGTGGCAGAGAGTTTTACTCTGCGACAATTCAAAAATGTAAATTCAGCAAATCGGGAGCGTTAGTGTGTATGTACTGCTGTCAGCGGAAATGCAAATACGCACAACCGCATCTGAACGGAATGAGGTGTGGATACAATGCGAAGCAAATACAACAATCATAAAGTCCGTTTTTGGGGAGAACCCTTCGATAGTATGCTTGAGTGTGAGAGGTACAAGTATCTCAAGGCTCTTGAACAGCAGAAAGTCATATCAAACCTGCAGAGGCAAGTAAAATATGTCCTCTTGCCCTCTCAGAAGGATTCTAAGACGCAAAAAACAATCGAGAGGGAAATTACATACCTTGCTGATTTTGTTTACGAGAAAGGCTCTCAGACAATTGTAGAAGATGTCAAAGGATTACGAACCGATGTGTACAAAATTAAGCGAAAGCTGATGCTTTACTTTCACGGAATCCAAATCAAAGAAGTTACAAAGGAGACGAAAACTTGGGCAGTTTAGAAAATAACGAGTCGATATCCAAAGAACAGTTGATGTTTGAAAAGTGCAAGGGCGATGTTAAGATACCGCCATTCGACGCACTCAAGGTACAGGAAAGACTAAAGAAAAGCGTGTTTAATCGTTTTCAGTCGATAATGTCAGCATACAATCTGACAGGCATCAATTTTTACAAATTCCTCGGTCGAGGATATCAACTTAACCTTCCGTATCTTACGATGCAGGACATCACATACGCTCTCAAGGTTACACCGTCATATTTTCTCTGTATTGACGATGTTAACAGATTTGAGGAATACAGGGCAGGATATATATCGCTTGGTGATATCTTGCACTACATATACGAGGAAAATATGATGCCTGATGTTGAGTTGGCAAAGGTACTTGAATGCTCGACAACATCACTCGGTAAAGTAAGACACGATGGTGTTCTTCCTGCAAGAAAATTCATTTATAACCTTGCAAAGCAGTTTAATCTTGACATTAATAACCTTTACGGTTATTTCAAAAAATAATTTAGAAGGAGAAAAACAATGAGAAATGAATTAAGAATCACATTTGACAGCAATGATAACTGTGAGGTAGAAATCCACGGTTTGTCAGGAGCAAAACTTATAATGGCTATCAACGAATTAATCATCCGCACGAAGAAAATCTCTGAGGAGTGCGGTGTTTCCAAAGATAGCACAATATTCAACAGACACATTCGGAATGTTGTTGACAGGGCATTAAATGGAGAACACTTCACCTCAGAAGAAGATGTTTCAAAAGAGATGCTTAAGGATGCTTTCACGGAATTGGTTAATGACCTTGGGGCAAAATCAAAACACGAAACCGAGGAAAGAAAGAAAAAGATTAAGAATAAGAATCCGCTCAAGAGGAATCTCAACAGAGAATCAGAACCGATTCTCATCGTCAAGAAAGTTAATGACGATAAGGCTATAAGCAACATTAAAAATATCGACTCAGAACTTGAATTGATGTCGCTGACAACCTCAGCTGTTGCCACATCTATCGTTGTTGCAAAAAAAGAGGGATATACAGGCTATACTAAAAAACTTGCTAAAGCCATCAACCATATGGCTGACGATTCTCTTTTTGAGGATTTTGTAAAAGAGGTGTAGACAATGAAAAGAATGCTCAACAGGATGTCTGATACACCTGTGTATAGATATTCAACAGGATTTACAATCGCTGTGTTATCAGCATTAAAGTCAACACTTATGTGGGTGCTTGAAAGAGGTTCTCTGTTTCTCGGCATCACCGCTATTATAGCGGTGATTGCGATTGACAGCCCTGCTTACAGATTTATTGTGCTGTTAGCGTATATCTTCATTGCACCGATTTATGCGTTTATCTCACTTCGCAGGAAGGAGCATCGCAAATGAAAGCTAATTGGAAAGCACGCAACAAGCAGTACAATGACCGCCAAAAGGGCGAAATCTTCGATGTAGGCATTGGCTATGGTCTTGAGTTGGCATCGGTTGTACTCAATCATTATTTTGGATTCGGAGCGAAAAGATTGTATCAGCTTAATATTGAGGCTCTTCATTACATCCACAAGATGAAGGTTGATGCAGAGCAGTACACCGAAGAATACAAGGATAATGTCGAATACGGTTCAATTAAGATGCACAGAGAGTTTGACAAGATTATGGCATTAAAACACAAAGGCATTGATTATGGCAAAAAGCTGAGAAATAGAATCGACAGCGGAAGTTATCTAAATACAGAAATTGAGGAGGTGGATTAAATGATAAAGTATGAAGCAGTTTGTGGTTCTGATGTGCTTGATGAAGTTGTAAACGGTGAAAGAATTTTATTGATTGACAGAGCAACAGAAAGTATTGACAGTTTAGACGAAATAAGCACAAGAGATTTAGCAATTGCAATAAAAGCTGAAAACAAAGATAACAGATATGAGTTTTACAAGGAGGTGAAAATAAATGAGTAAAAAAGAGAAACCAATCTTGAACTTGCAGAAGGGTTGTCCGTTTTGTGGTAACACGAATTTAGTCTCAGGATACAACCCGACTCAGAATGAAACAAAAATCGCTTGCACAGATTGTGAGTATTTTATCACTTTCAAAAAAGCACCGCCTATATATACACCATATCTTGCGGAATTTGTGTGGAACTCAAGAGCCGATGAGAAAAAACCGACAGCGGAAAATACAGAATCAACAGCAGAGGCTATCTTATCAGAACTCAAGGATATTAAGTCATATGTAGCTGAACTGGCAGGATATAGTCTTGAAAAATGATAGACTCTGAAAAAATCAAAAAAGCGTTAGATGCAATGGATAACGCAGACCTGCAAAAAGAATATAACCCTATTGCAATCCAAAAACATATGGAAATGATGTTGAAAACAGCAAGACCATATCTATACAGAAAATACAAGGAGTGGCAAAAAGAAAATGTCAAATAAAAGTTTAGGCTGTTTAACAGCAATCGCATTAGTTATTATCGCAGTTATTACTGTTCCTGTGCTGAATTTCAGCAATGACCACAAATACACCGTAACTGCGTTGAGTGTTGGAATCAGCCCATTCCTATCGAGGGGGGTGAAGAGTGATGAGAGTCTATCAGTGTGATAGTTGTAATAAAGTTATCACAAATCCGCACTCAGTTAAAATGAAGGAATTTTATGTAGGGATGATGGATATTGATTGCAGTAGTGGCATTGTGATTCCTATTGAAAGAAAGAGAAAAATTAAAATACAGCTATGTGATGATTGTTACAAAGGCTTACATGTTATCGCTGAAAGAAAGGAGCGTGAAGAGTAATGAAAAATATGTACAACGAAAAAACAGGGAAATTTGAACTTGCTAAAAAGTCGTATAAGACCATTGAACTCAAATACGAAACCGAAGAAGACTACAACAAGTTTAAAAAAATACTTGAGTTGAATAAGTTGAGAAAGCCTATTTTGGTCGATGAACAGGTTATAGGCAACATATTTCTGCACCGTTATATCTATAAATGTCCTAACTGTGGAAGACGATTCAGAAACAACGGCTCATTGAATTACTGCTATAATTGTGGGCAGAGGTTGGATTGGTCAGATGAAATGGACGGTGAAAAATAATGGCATTTCCCGAAAAGCTAAAAGCGTTAAGACTTGAAAATGGATTAACACAAGATGAATTGGGCGAAAAACTCTATTTGAGCAGGGCGAGCATTTCGAGTTATGAAATTGGAAGAAATGAGCCTACTATCGAAACCATAATTGCTGTGTCAGATTTATTCAATGTCACAGCAGACGAATTGTTGAAATGAGAAAGGAATAAAAAGATGATGCAAAAAAATAGAGTCGAGGTAATGCATTGTAATAAATGCGGTGCAGAATTAACATCAGATAACTGCAGAGAAGTATCGGTGTCGATACACCCTAATGTTAATTATGATATGGGATTTAAAATAAATTTTGTCTTTTGTGAAGATTGCTTTAAAAAGATTCTTGGCAACGAGGAATATAATAATTTCGTTGAACGAGAAACAGTACACATTCAGAAATTTGAAAAAGAGTGGGAGAAGTGGGGGATAAATGATTAAAAATATCGAAATTCCGACAGCAAATGATTGCTTGAAAATTGAGCCAAACGAACACAGCGACACAGACTTAGCTTGGCTCACTGAGTTAGCAGATAAGTTTCCTGCGGAAAAGTTACAAACAATGTACGACTCAATTAAAGCACGCAGAGAGAAAGATGATGCGGAATTGTTCGTTGATAAGGCTGTTGAAAAGTTGATACCTATTTCCCCCTCAAACAAAGCCTATTGTCGCTCTTGCGGTTTTAAGCTTTCAGGAAGTGAAAATTATTGCTCAAATTGCGGTCAAAAGCTGAATTGGAAAGGGCAAGAATTTGATTTGCTTTTCGATGATTTGAGTGATGAATTGAGTTTGATTGAAATCGAAACATCAGTCCCAAAGGTGCTGATTTATCCGAATCTCATCTATTTCAAACAGTAAGGAGAAAAAATGATTATAAGATTTGAAAATTGCGATTGTATGAGATTGCTCAATGGGTTGCCATCGTCAAGCATTAGCCTCATTGTAACTGACCCACCCTACAAAACAACGGCAAGAGGAAACGCAGGGACGAGTGGCGGAATGTTCCAAAAAGCAATCAATAAAACAGGACAAGTATTTGAATGTAACGATATCGATTGTACAAGATATGCTCCAGAATTTTACAGAGTGTTAAAAGAGGGGGGGCATTGTTATGTTATGACTAATCATATCAATCTTATACATATGCTTAATGTATTTTGTTCGTGCGGTTTTCACTTTGTTAAATCGCTTATATGGAACAAACAAAATAAAATTATGGGTCAATATTATATGTCACAGTATGAGTACATCTTATTTTTTCGCAAAGGTAAAGGAAAGAAGATAAATAATTGTGGCACAAGTGATATTTTAACCGTTCCATTGAAAAAGATAAAAGGCAAGGATGGAAAAAATCTTCATGACACAGAGAAACCCGTTGAATTGATGCAAATCCTTATTGAAAATTCATCAAAAGAGGGGGAATGGGTTCTTGACCCGTTTGCAGGTATCGGAGCGACCGCATTAGCTTGTCAAAACACAAACAGAGATTTTATAGGGGCAGAAATTGACCCAAAATATTATGAAATTGCAAAGGAGAGAATGAAAAATGCAGAAAGTAATGAAAATTATGCTTGATGAAGGAGCAAAAATGCCTAAAAAGGCACACGCAACAGATGTTGGATATGACATCTGTTCACCGATTGATGTGGTTGTGCCTGCTCACAGGAGTGTATTTATCAACAGCGGAGTACACATTCAGATTCCAATTGATATTGCAGGAGTGCTGATATCCAAGAGCGGATTAAATGTTAAACACGGTATCACCTCAACAGGATTGATTGACCCCGATTACACGGGTTCTATCGGTGTTAAGCTGTACAACAACAGCGGTACAGATTATCGTATCACCGCAGGGGATAAGATTAGTCAGATAATGTTTATTCCATATGTAACAGCCTTTTTCAAAGTAGAAGATACTCTAGATGAAACAGAAAGAGGCGATGGTGGCTTTGGCTCAACAGGTAAATAACTGCTGTTATAACTGCTCAGAGAGGCATCTGAGATGCCACAGTAATTGTGAAAAGTACAAAGCATTCAAGGAGGATGTACGGAAGAGGAACAGTTACATATGGGAGCATATCGAATCACAGAACGCTCTTGCAAGCAGTATTATAAGTCGCAATCGAAGGAAAAATCACAGATAAAACAAAAAGAGCATCTCAAAACGAGATGCTCTTTTTGTTCTGCCATAGATAGGAGGGTGAGAGTATTGCAATTTATATCAAGGAGGAGTGGTTGAAAGGCAGGACGGACAGCCTGTTAATTGTTGTTGTGTTTCATAAACCCTTCAAAAGTGAAACACACCGATAGATGGTGTTGTCGAATGCCCTGCCGAAGTCACGCAAACAAGTCATCGGACAACCTCTGTCCGTCCGAGTCATCAGAAGATGACAAACAATGAAAATCACACAGGAAAAGGACTCCTGCTAACTTAATTATAGCATATCTGTTCAAAAAAGTATATACTCGAAAGTTTATTTTTTAGAGGTTAGTATTACCACAAAAAAAGGCACATAATGAAGTCACTCACAAGGTAATACAACGAAAGTGAAGTGATGGAATTGAACCCCGAAGTTATCGTGTCGCTTGTATCTCTTACAGGCACGGTTATTGGCTCTCTTTGCGGTGTGTTGGCAAGCAATCGTATGTCAAGCTACAGAATTTCAAAGCTTGAGGAAAAGGTTGAAAAGCACAACAATCTGATTGAGAGAACATACAAGATTGAACAGCACAACGCTGTTGTTGATGAAGAAATTAAGGTCGCAAATCATCGCATTGATGACCTCGAAAAAATCAGCGAAAGGAAAGATTGAACATGAAAAAGATTTTTACCAAAAATTGGGCGAAAGCAACAGCCGTCAGAGCTATTAAGACTGTCGCACAGACTGCCATTGCAACAATCGGTGTATCTGCCGTTATGACAGATGTAAACTGGATTGCAGTAGGCTCTGCAAGCCTTTTGGCAGGTGTGTTGTCTGTACTGACAAGCGTTGCAGGACTGCCCGAAGTATCAGAAAGCGAGGAGTAACAATGGCTAAATATCGTAAAAAACCTGTTATTATTGAGGCATATCAGACCGACAAAGAAATGATTATTCACACCCTTGAAGGCGATATGAAGGCAAGTATCGGTGATTACATTATCACAGGTGTAAACGGTGAGAAGTACCCGTGTAAACCCGATATTTTCCACAAATCATATGAGAAAGTAGAGGAATAATTATGAAAGTTACTGCTATTGATGTTAGCTACTGTCAGACAGGAGTTGACTACAACAAGGTTAAGAACCGCGGTATTGATGCTGTGATTATCCGTGCAGGATTCGGTAAAGAAACCTATCAGAAAGACTCTGAATTTGAAACGCATTACAGGAACGCTAAGAAGGCAGATCTTGCGGTTGGTGTATATTGGTACTCCTACGCTTATTCCGTTGCAGAGGCAAAGCAGGAGGCTAAGGTATGCCTTGCGTGCATCAAAAATAAAACGCTTGAATTACCTGTATATTATGACCTTGAAGAGAGCGGTCAGACAAGGCTCGGTATGTCTGCTTTGACAAACATTGCAATTGCTTTTTGTGAAGCTATCAAAGCAGGTGGTTACCGTGCAGGAGTGTACAGTAATCTCAATTGGCTCAACAATTATCTTGATTACGAAAAACTCCGCAACAAGTACAGTATTTGGCTTGCTCAGTGGTCAAGTTCTCCAAGCAAGACTTGCGACATTTGGCAGAACGCAGACAACGGCAGAATCAACGGCATTAACGGAAATGTTGACACAGATGTTATTATCAACAACAACATAATCAAAAAATCAAGCACGGGAGATGAAGAAGAAATGATTAAATACGGTGAACACAATACGGCGATTCTTGCGTTCAAGAAGCAGTTGATTACACTCTACAATATGGGTATCATCAAGACGAAAGTCGATAACTCAAACGGTTTCGGTGACGGCACATTAAAAGCCGTTAAAGAGGCACAGAAAGCAGGCAAGGTCACAGCTAACGGTGCTGTTACTGAAAAGACAATCAATGCGATTTATCATCTCATCAATGACGGTATTCGAGCAAAAGACAGCAAAATCGCCAACGCAAAAAAGGCACTCGGCTGATTAAAACCTAAAGGACATTTTTAATGTCTTGACAAACACATAATCGCAATGTATCATAATGTTGTGTAAGGTTTTGTTTTTTACTTACGCAAGCATAAACTATTAGTTTTAAAGCAGAAAAGGCTCAGTCAAAAGCTGAGTCTTTTCTGCTGTTTACTACACAAAAAGCTTGACTGCAAGCCGAAAAAGTAGTATCATATGAGTGCGGAAGTTTGTTTTTTTAATTTCTACTGTGGTAGATTAGTTTTTTTATCCTTTCTTCCGTATAGATGACCTCGCTTATGTCATAGTGTGCGAGGTCATCTTGCTTGACTATCAACACGCACTTTTGCGTGCTATTTTTTAAATTGTCGTCATAATTTCCTATATATTTACTATCTATCCAGGAAAGGCACACCGTTTATGGTGTGCCTTTTTTGTTTTTTTATGACTGTTCTGCTGACTGTTCTGCGATTTGCAGGAGTTTTTCAACAACTAACTTTTCAACATAAATCGGTGGGTTATGTTTCCCCGACTCCCAATCTTGTACTGTACGATACGGAATAAGCAATAAATCTGTCATTGCTCGCTGTGTTAATCCTGCCTTAATGCGTGCCTCTTTAATTGTCATCGACCTTATCAACTCCTTTCATGTAACCATCAATCCACACTACCTGTCCTGTCTGATACCTTCTGAAATGTCCACGAACCTGAAACACACCTTCGGGACTGCGATGATGACCTACCGATGTAGCATAAAGCTGATTCTTGAATGGTCTGAATACGATAGTCTTATCTTGATTATCGTTTTTTCCGATAGCGGAAAACTCTCGTTTATCTCGGTCAAGATAATTTCCATACCACAGAAAAGCGTTAGCATTGATATATGAATCAATCATGTATTCTATTGCCTCAAGACAGTCATCAAGCATTTGTTGATTGTCAATATTGCGTTCAACAATTTGGTAATCTACCTTTAAATTGCAATCGCTTTGTTCAGGTGATTTGTGAAACAATCCTTTGGCAATTTGTGTCTTATTGTACTTTAAAGAAAATTTTTGTTTTGGAATATTATTCTTAACACAAGCCGTAACATACAGTATGTATTCGGGACATTCTTTGATTTTGATTGCACATTTCTCAAAATACGGTTTCGCAGACATAACCTTGTCCATAATGTTGAGATTCCATTGTTGAAAGTATGCGTAAGTGTTTTCGTCAATACAAATTAGATTCATAGTCACTCTGCAATAATTGAACAATGTTCGTCATCAACGATATCGTAGAAGTCCTCAGTATAGTCACCCTCTGCTTTGTCTTCATCTTCGTACTTTTCAATTGCTTTGACTGCATCTTTATAAGTTTTAAAACAATCGATGAAGTCACCTGTTTCTCTGCAAGCTGTCCAATAGTTTTTCATAGTGTTTTATCCTTTTGTTTTTTATTTTGCGTGCCTATCGGGATTGTGACCGTCTGACCGTCCGCATTACCCGACCCGAAGGTCGGTCACTCTGCGATTTATTTAGAATTAACATAGCCACATTTCAAATTACTACAAAGACGATTCGATACTTCCTGCAAATACTCTTTTGTTGCAATCGTGATTTCATTGATAATACCGTTATAATCTCTTGCAACAATTTCTTTGCTCGCTACTCCGAAATTGACATTATTGATGTTTTCAAATTCAACAACCAACTTGTCTACATTTTCGCCAATTGCGGAATTTGTCCATCTTCTGAGATGACTGATGTTATTCAGTACAAACTCGCCTTCGTTGCTTTCAATCAAACTTAAAATTTCTTTTTTCATAGTGTTTGCTCCTTTTTTTGTCTGTAGGTGTTGCCCTGTGTTTTAATTTGTTGACTATAATATACTACACGGATTTCGTGTAGTCAATACTTTTTTTGAATTTTTTTGAAAAAATATTTATTCGCTGTTCGTTCGCTGACCGTTCGCCGTGTGCGGTTAGCGAATTTTTTTTTGCTTATATAGTATTTAATTTAAACATTATAGTGCAAAAGAGGTGTGACAATGTCATCAAATAAATATCCGTGGGACGAAATAGAACAAGAGTACATAAACGGGTTGGAACAGTTTGAAATCCGCAAAAAATATGGTATGGCAGAGTCAACCCTGCGTAGGCATATAGACGAGTACGGTCTGCGTGAGAAAAGACAAAAAGTGACACAAAATGTCTACAAAAAAGCTACTGAACAAATTGAAAAACAAAAAGTTAATAAAATGACGAAACTAATTAAAGCCTCAGATAAGATGGATGACTTAATCCTTGATTTTTTGAGGAGAGAGGGCGATGAGTCAAACGGCTATGATGTCATTCCACCGATGCGAACTAAAGACCTGCAGAGTCTGTCAAGAGCGTTGAAAGATGCCGTGGAAGTCAAACAGAATCTACACGGCATTATCGGCAGGCTTGAGGCTGAACGGCTCGCACTCGAGCGTGAACGGCTTGCACTTGAGCGTGAACGGCTCAAAGCACAGCAGGACAAAGACAACATAGAGCCGACTATGTTTGCTCTCTCAGATGAGGCAGAGAGGTACGCAGAATGACAAAGATTAACTATTTAGGTGTACCAAATGACAAGCAAAGACAATTCTTGCTTGCAAAGCAGAAATATGTTGCATATGGCGGAGCGAGAGGCGGAGGAAAGTCCTTTGCCGTCCGACTCAAAGCTAAATTGTTGTGTGCGAGGTACGCAGGGATAAAGATACTTATTGTGCGTAGGACTTACCCCGAATTACTCAACAATCACATTAACACGCTAAGAGCAGAACTGGCAGGAATTGCGAGATACAACACTCAGGACAAGATTTTTACATTTCCGAACGGCTCAACGATAAAATTCGGTTATTGTAAAAATGATGCTGACCTGCAACAATATCAGGGAGCTGAATTCGATGTAATCTTCATCGATGAGGCTTGTCTGCTCTCAGAACACCAAATCAAGGCTATTACGGCTTGCTTGCGAGGTGTAAACGATTACCCTAAGAGAATTTATTATACTCTCAACCCAGGCGGTCAGAGTCACGGTTATTTTAAGCGGTTATTCATCGACCGCAAATTTGGTCAGTATGAACAAGCTGATGATTACTGCTTTATTCAGAGTCTTGTAACTGATAACAAAGCGTTGATGGAAAGTCAGCCTGAATACATTCAACAGCTTGAGGCATTACCGCCAAAACTTCGTGATGCTTGGCTATATGGTAGATGGGATGTATTCGAGGGTATGTTCTTCGAGGATTTCCGCACAGAGGTTGATGTTGCAGAGGCACACAAACTTGGTCTTTCTCCCGAGGATGCTCTCAAATACGGCAGATACACAAATGTGATAGAGCCGTTCGATATACCGCAAGAATGGCGAGTATATAGAGCGTATGATTTCGGTTACGGTAAGCCGTTTGCAATGCTGTACATAGCTGTAGACTATGACGGAAAAGCGTATGTTATCGATGAATATTACGGATGCACAGCAACACCGAATGAAGGAGTTAAATGGCAACCGTATAAGCAGTTTGAGATGATGTCGGAATACGAACACACACAGCCACAGCTTGCAGGTCGGGATATTCAAGGAGTGGCAGACCCAGCAATTTGGGATGGCTCAAGGGGCGAGTCTGTCAACGATGTAGCCGAAAAATACGGCATTTACTTTGACAAAGGACAGAATGACCGTATTGCAGGGTGGATGCAAATGCATTATCGCTTTGCATTTGACGAGGTCGGCAAGCCGATGCTCTATGTGTTCAGCAATTGCAAACACACAATCAGGACATTACCTTTGTTGATGTTTGATGAAACAAAAAAAGAGGATTTAGACACCTCTCAAGAAGACCATATAGCCGATGCATTGCGGTACTGGTGTATGTCAAGACCGATAGCACCAACACGCAAGATTGAACCAAAAACACCACAGCCGAATCCGCTGTCGGAAGATGATGAAAGGAAGAACTACTTATGGCATTAAGAAGAAAAAAAAGACGAGAAGAAAAGGAACGCAGACAGGCAGAACAGCAGACAGAACTGCAGAGAACACAGTCTGCTCCCGACAACCGTATTTTGTGGACTCAAGACGAGCGGAATCAGCTTGAATATATGCAGAATGGCTCAGAAATGCCACAGGACGGCACAACAACCGAGCAGACAACGCAGATGTCATCTGATGATAATGCACCTACACGGGGCATTGTAGGCGGTGCTACAACAGAGGCAAAAGCTGTGCTGAATCCTGTGATAACTGAGCGTACAGTCTTACAGGCATATGACCGATTAATGCGATACAAGACCTACAAGACAAGCCTTGACAGGCGAATCAAAGCAAACGAGGATTACTGGAAACTCCGTCAATGGGATTACTATGACCGAAACAGCAACAAGAAAAAGGGTGAAAATGAAGTCGCAACAGCTTGGTTGTGGAACTGTATTGCCTCAAAGCACGCAGACTTGATGGACGGTTATCCTGAATCCAACATCAGACCTAAGCGTGAAGATGATGTGGAAGAGGCGGAAAAGCTCAAGAGTATCTTGCCTGTTATCTTTGAGGAGAATGACTACGAAAACACATATTCAGAACTTGCCAACTACATACTCAAGCAGGGAGTTTGTTGTGCAGGTGTCTTTTGGGATGGTACTAAGCACGATGGACTCGGTGACATATCGGTTGAAAAGATTGATATACTCAATCTGTTTTGGGAATCAGGTGTGACCGATATACAGGATAGCAAAGAGGTGTTTCACACTTCACTTGTGGATAATGAATCGCTTGTCAAGCAGTATCCACAGCTTGAAGGTAAGCTCAACAGCCACAAGGTAATATCTGACCAGTATCGTACAGATGATGCCATCGACACAGACGGTAAGACAACCGTTGTAGATTGGTTCTATAAGCTATCTGACAGCAACGGAAATCAGGTCTTGCATTACTGCAAGTTTGTAGAGGGAACTGTACTCTTTGCGACCGAGAACGATGCAGAAAGCTATCCAAATGGTTGGTATGACCACGGACTCTATCCTTTTGTTGTTACACCGTTATTCCCTGTTGAGGGAAGTATTGCAGGATATGGATATACCGACATCGGCAGAGGTGACCAACACGCAATAGATGTGCTTACACAGGCTATGCTTACGAATGCGAGAGTAACAAGCAAGCCAAGATATTTCATCAAGACCAACGGAGCGGTCAACGAGGCTGAATTTGCTGACTGGAGCAAAGATTTTGTTCATACAACAAGCAGTCTTAACGATGACTCAATTCTGCCGATTACAACCTCGCCAGTACCGACATTTGTTGTGAATATGAGGGAAAACCTCATAGCTGAGATGAAGGAAACACTTGGTAACCGTGATGTCAATAACGGTGGTAGCACTTCGGGAGTCACCGCCGCATCGGCTATTGCAACTATGCAAGAGCAGAGCGGTAAGATGAGCCGTACTCATAACAAGATTATGTACACGATGCACCGCAAAATCACCAATATGGTCATTGAATTAATCCGCCAGTTTTATGATATACTCAGGGAGTATCGCATTACAGGCAAATACGGACAAGAAAAATTCGTACAGTACAACAACGCAGGACTCAAACCGCAGAAACAACCGAGCATTCTCGGCAGAGATATGGGACTCAGACTGCCTTGCTTTGATATAGAAGTCACCGCACAGAAAGCCTCACCATACACGAAAATGGAACAGAACGAGCTTGCGATACAGTTATATAACCTCGGTGTGTTCTCTCCTCAGAATGTAGATATGTCATTAATGCTGTTACAGACTATGGATTTCGCTCATAAGGATGAAATCATACAGATGATAATGCAAAACGGCACAATGTTTGATAAGTATCAGCAGTTACAAAAGATTGCGTTCAACCTTGCACAGCAGGTAGATATGCAAAATGGCACGCAGATGGCTGAACAGCTTGCACAGGCGATTCTCGTTGAAAGCGGAAACAATTCCGAAGAACCGAGCGGTAATCTCTCTGTTGATGGCATTACAACAGACGATACATCCGAAAAGTCATTTATTAAAAATGCAAGGGAAAAAGCACAGGCATCAACTCAGGTTAATCAGTAGTAAGGAGAATTCTATATGCTCAAAGTTAAAGTCGATATTAAGAATTACACCGTAACAATGAGAGGTCACGCAGACTTTGCTGAAAACGGCAAGGACATTGTGTGTGCAGGGGCATCAACGCTCTTGTACACGCTTGCAAACACGCTTGAGGAATTCCGCACAGCTATGACAGAATCACCGTCATTCACTATCAGCGGTGAGGGCGAGAAACAGCGTGTTACATACAGATGCAAGCCTAACGAGGAATACGAGCCTAATGTGCAGTTAGTTTTTATGACCGTTACAACAGGGTTCAATCTGCTTGCCGAAAACTATCCCGATAACATTAAGCTGACCGTTATCTGATCCCCTCACAATTCAATCCCAAAGTTTCTAAGCACCCATAATTGGGTGCTTTTTTATGTCCGAAATAACATTTTGCGTTCATCAGCAAAATGTTCAATTCGTAAAAAACACCCATTTTTACGAATTGAAAAATTATTTACCGTTTTGAAGTAGATGGTTGGAGGTGTTTGGTCTTGCAATGCTAAATTGTGAACATAGGCTCGTGACCTTAACCACAGACTTTTTTATGGAAGGAGATAGCAATGGTTAAGACTATCTCAACAGCCGTTGTTACTGAACTTATGTTCCGTTGTTTCAACATTCAGCTTTTTGCTGACGGTGGCGGTGGTGCATCTGCAGGTGCATCCGCAGGAGCAGGAACAGGTGAAAGCTCAACAGGCTTAGCAGGAGAAACAACAAACACATCGTTCCCTGCCGATGGTAAAGGCTCTGCACCGAAGATTGTTTACGGTAAGCAGAGTGAAAGCAACACCGAAGTCGGTGCTGTTCCCGAAGAAAAGCCGAAAATGACTTTTGCCGAACTCGTTAAATCTGACGAGTGGAAAGACGATGCCCAAAAGTATATGGACAAAGCCTTTTCAAAGAGATTCAAGGAGCAGGAGTCGCTCAAAGCTGAAAACGCAAGAATGCGTGACATCCTCAACATAGCTAATGTCAGATACGGTCTTGATTCCGCATCAGACAGTTTTCTCGATGACCTCAGCAACAGTATTCAGAATGACACGAAACTGTATGAAGATGAGGCTCTTGAGGCAGGATTACCTGTTGAGGAATATGTCAAAGTCAAGAAAGCAGAGAGAATCCTCGAAAACAACAAGCGTGAACAGGCAGACAGAGAAAGACAGGCATTCATTAACGAACATTGCAGAAACCTTGTGAGTCAGTCGGATGCAATGAGAGAACAGTTTCCGTCTTTCGACCTTGAAACAGAAATGAGTAATCCTCAGTTTCGCAAGCTCGTTGACCCACAGGAATTAGGCGGTATCGGTCTTTCAGTAGACAACGCTTACCGTGTGATTCATTACAAGGATATTCTCAATGCTACAGTAAACAATGCGGTCAATCAGACAGCTATCAATACTGCAAATGCAGTCAAAGCAAACAAAGAAAGACCGAGGGAAAACGGTATGAATCACCGTGCATCCGTCATTGTGAAGGATGACCCATCACAGTTTACTCTTGATGACTTCAAGCGTATCAAGGAACAGTTTATAAGAACAGGTGTTGCTCCAAAATTCTAACTTTAAAGGAGCATTATTATGTCTAATATTATGTACAATCTTATTCTCCAGCTTTTTGCTGACGAAACAACCTTAAACGCAAACAAAACATCCGCAAGTGGAATGTCCCCGACAATGAAGACATTCTATGACACTTCCCTTCTTGAGAACGCAAGAGCCGAACTTATCTTCAATCAGTTTGGCGACAAGCAGAAGATTCACGGCAATAAATGTGAATGGCGTAAATTCAACACATTTCCGAAGGCTCTTACACCGATTACGGAAGGTGTCACACCGACAGGACAGGCTTTCGGTATGACGAAGATTGAAGGTACAACATCACAGCACGGCGATTACACCACAATCACAGACAGACTTGAGTATGAGGCATATGACCCGATTATTCAGGGTTGTACAGAAGAGATGGGTGCATCGGCAGGTGCGACTATGGACACACTTACAAGAAATGTCCTCATTGCAGGTAACTCCGTTATGTACTGTCCGAAGAAGGACGGCACAGTGATTTCAACAAGAGATACACTCACAGCAGATTGTGTTCTCACTCCTGCCGTTGTTAAAAAGGCTGTTACTTGGCTCAAAAAAAACAAAGCACCGAAGATTAACGGTAGCTATGTATGTCTTATTCATCCCTCGGTCGCTCATGACCTTACAGAGTCTGACGAGTGGAAAGAGTACCACAAGTACAATGACACAGCACCTATCTTCAAGGGCGAAATTGGCGAACTTCACGGTTGCCGTTTCGTTGAGTCAACAGAGTGTAAGATTCACGCACACAACAAACTCGACATCGCTACATATGACACACTTTTTCTCGGCGCAAAGGCTTTCGGTATCATTGAACCCGAAAACGAGTCAATGCATATGATTATCAAGGATAAGTCAGAGATTGGCGGTCCTCTCGAACTCTATAGCACAGTAGGCTACAAATTTAGTCACGGTGCTAAGATTCTGTATGAGGAGAGAATCCTCCGTGTCGAGTCAGGTTCTTCTTACTCATCTGTTGATGAAGAAAACTGATAAGGAGATTATCTTATATGGCTACAAATTCAAATAAGAATGCAGGTCTTACAGGTAAAAAGGTTACTGTTATTCTTCCTCGTGACCCTCAGATTGAGGGTGACGGAGCAGAACAAGAATTCTTCTCGGTCAACGGTCACAATATTCTTGTGCAGACCGATGTCCCTGTTGAGGTTGATGAAATCTTTGCTGAGGTTATCAACAACAAAGCAAAGGCTCGCACACAGGCGAGGGAATTCATCAAGAAAATGGCATTCAAAGACAGCAAGCCGATGGCTTGATTATGAGATTAAGAGGCGGTTTTTCCGCCTCTTTTTTGTTTATAAGGAGATGAAAATATGGACTACATTACAATAGCTGATGCAATCGATATGATTGATGCAACAGTACCAAACAACCGCACGGAAGATGAAAAGATTGCTTGGCTTGACTCTCTCGACAGAATGGTCAAGAACGAAGTTTTCGATACGCACGAAGGTTATGAAGATACAGACTTCATCGGATATGACGAGAACACATCACGCAATCAGCCGTTACTGATTCCGAAACCTTATGCAGTAGAGATTTACAAGACATTCCTTGAACTCCAAATACACCTTGTCAACAAGGAGTATGACAGATACAATGCATCCTCAGCACAGTACAGCAACCATTATGATTCTTTCGTCAATTGGTGGCATTGCAACCATATGCCCAAAGAGATTGCTCATATAACATTTTAGGCGGTGATACTATGGCTTTTAATTTTCCACAGCTTGATTCATCCTCTGCACAGCGAGAGTATCAAGAGCAGTTTGCAGGATATAACCACAACATCCGCATCGGTGACACGGAATTCTACGATATGCAGAATATGACAGGCAATTACTATCCTGTGTTGTCACCGAGAGATAAGAGAGGCATTGTACAACAGTTTACCAAACCCAAATGTATGGCAAGCCGTGATAACCTCTGCTACATTGACGGTATGTATTTATACATTGACGGAGAAAAGGTTGACCATATTATTTTGACGGACACAGAAAAAACAATGGTATCAATGGGTGCATACCTTGTTATTTTCCCTGACAAGGTCTTCATTAATACGGAAGATACATCCGACTGGGGATATCTTGATAACACTATTGAAATAGCAACAGAGGTCAACAATGTTGTATATACGATGTGTACGCAAGATGGCACTAAGTATCAATACCAAAACCCAAAAGGTGAAAACTATGTATATGTAGGTGATGAGTCACCTAATGTTGGCGAGAAGGAAACAGTCGCAAACGGATATAAATGGCTTGATACAAGCGGTGACATGCACTATTTAAAGGTATGGAACTCCAACACACGGATGTGGTCATCTCTTTCAACAACCTATGTGCGTATTGAGTCAACAGGCATTGGAAAAGGTTTTAAGGAAGGTGATGCCGTAACAATCAGCGGTTGTGACTCCTCATCCTCTTCGGGTAGCGACAAAATCAAAGAACAGATTGATGCTCTTAACACTTCAATGCTCATTAAATCTATTGACGAGAAAGAAAACTGGATTGTAGTTACTGCAATACTTGATAATGTTGTCACTCAGTCTACAGGTACGGTCAAGTTTGAGCGTGTTGCTCCGATTATGGATTTCGTCATCGAATCGAACAACCGTTTGTGGGGATGCCGTTACGGTCTTAACAACGAGGGCAAAATCATCAATGAAATCTACGCTTGCAAGCAGGGTGACTTCAAAAACTGGTTTGTATATGCAGGTATATCAACAGACTCTTATGCTGTTTCTGTTGGCTCAGACGGTGTGTGGACAGGTGCAATTGCTTACAGTAATTATTTACTATTCTTCAAAGAAAATTGCATACACAAAGTTTACGGCTCAATGCCGAGCAATTATCAGGTAATTGAGCAGAAAGTGAGAGGTGTTCAGAAGGGTTCATCTAAGAGTCTTTGCATACTCAATGAAACTCTGTTCTATAAGTCGGCAACAGATGTCTGTTACTATGACGGTTCATTACCGACAAGCATATCAAATCCTCTCGGTGCGGTTAGCTATAGCAACGCTGTCAGCGGTACTATTGGTAATAGATATTATATCTGTATGCAGGACACAAGCGGTGTATGGACTCTCTTCGTTTATGACATCACAACAGGAATGTGGCACAGGGAAGATAACATTCACATCAAAGAGTTTTGCAAGGTTAAGACAGACCTTTACTTTATCGATGCCGACAGTTATCAGCTTATGACCACAACAGGCAGAGGTACAGCAGAAGATGACTTTGAATGGTACGCAGAAACAGGCTCTATAGGCTACTCCTACTCCGATAACAAGTATGTAGGAAGAATGTTACTCAGAGTGCAAAAACCGATTACAAGCCAAATTAGAGTCTGCATTCGCTATGATGACTCAGAGCATTGGGAAACAGTTTCATCGATTGGCGGTCACGGTACAAAATCTTATAGCATACCTGTCCTACCTCGCAGATGTGACCACTTTGCAATTCGTATCGAAGGAAAAGGTACTTGCAAAATTTATTCAATTTCAAAGGTGTTGGAGATTGGAAGTGATGTATAGTGAATTTTATTGATTTGCCAAATATTGGCAACGGTACAGCCGAAGAACAGCTTGCACAGATACGCAGTTACATATACCGTAACAATGAACAGTTAAACGCAACGCTTGCCAACCTTTCAGTAGATAAAATGTGGGAGCAGACAGCATCGGCTCTGTCTGCATCCAATGGCGATATCGTAGAGGTCAACAAAGACCTTATGAGCCGTTATGCTACTATCCGTGACCTTGTAATTAAGACAGCAGATGTAGTGATACAGTCAGACGAAAAATTCACTTCGCAGATGAACGGCAATTATGTTGCTATATCTGACTTTGGAAAATATCTTCGTGACACAACGCTCGATATATCGGGAAGTAGTGTTGGCATTGAATATTTATATAATTATGCATCACAGCTCGAAACAGACCTTGATAATTACAAAGTCAATCAGACTTCTTATATCAAACAAGGCTTACTCGATGAGAGCGGAGCAAGTCCGATATACGGTGTTGAAGTCGGTTTGCTCTCGGATTCCTTCGAGTACAACGGCAAGGTTATCGATACACGGTCAAATCTCAAGACGAGAATTACACCGACTGAAATGTCTTGGTGGGCAGAAAACAAAAAACTTTTTTATCTCGACAAAGACTCAGTATATTTCCCTTATGCAAAAATAACTGGTGGTAGTATCAATATCGGTAATGGTACATTTACCGTTGACAGTTTCGGGAATGTCAATGCAACATCGGGTACAATCGGTGGACTGGATATTACTGCTCTTACTGATATGGTTATGGGCATTGATATCCGCCCGAACGCTACGCTTGTTAAGAAGACAGCAACAGACGGTTACGATGTTCAAAATATTGCAGTCAATCTCACAGCAAGAAACATCAATGTTGCATCAACAAGGTGGTACACCTCAAATGACGGTGAAGTGTGGACACAATACACTCGAACTGCGATGAAGACGAATATGATAATTTCATCTGCAACAGCTTTCAAGAATTCATCTGTACTGTATGTTAAAGCCGAGTCAAAAGACTCAGCGGATAAAACATACATAGCTGTTTGTTCAGTTGGTTGTGTTTCTGACGGTGTAGATGGTACAAGTTTTAAAATTTTAGGCTCAGCATACAAAGAAACGGATGAGTATATAACAACTGTTATTTACGATATATATTACGATGCCGATTGCACGAAAATCATCAACAGCACAACAACCACGCTGTCAAACGGTGATTCGTATATTATCAACGGATATCTGTTTGTGTATGACACAAAATATAACGCTTTTGTTTGCACAGGTGAAATCAAAGGCAAAGACGGTAAAGATGGCATAGATGCACAGGCTTATGAAATCTATACCGATGTATCATCGGTCAACAAGAACATTCTCGGAACATCTTGCACACCGTCAACAATAAACATTGAGTTTCGTCAGAACTCAGGCGGTAATACACAGCTTGTAACTGCAAGTGAGATAAGAGTATGGAGAATAAACGGCAACAAATCTGTATTTTACAAGTCAAAGAAAAATACAAATAATTTCATTCTTTCGCTGTCGGGAGAATTCAACGCATATATAGCAACTTGCACGGCTATCAAGATTGAAGTCGGTTATAACAACAAAGTCTACACAAAGACAATTCCGTTAATCGTATCGGCAGAAGAAATCAAAGCTTGGTCAAAAGTAGAAAACGGTCAGACGGTTATTGACGGTTCAAAAATCTACACAGGCTCTATCACAGCCGAGAAGATAGATGTTGCATACCGCAACACGCTTGCAACAGGCGAACAGCTTACAACGGCTATCGCAAATGTTAATGATTCGATATCTGCTTGGGCAAGTAAAATCGACTCCAACACAACGGACATTGCAAACTTAACAGTTAAATCAAACGAAATCTCATCAACTGTTACGCAGAAAACAAGCACAAGCACTATTCAGAGCATTATTCGGCAATCGGCAAATGCGGTTGAGTTTGCTTGGAGTGAATCAAAACTTGGCAATGTGATTAGGCTTGAAGACGGTGATATTAACTTTTATTATTTTGGCAAAAAAATGTCGAGTGTTTCAAAATACGGACAGTCTTTTTGGCAAGATAATCTGTCAATTGGTTACATTGGTGCAACTAAATGGAAAACTGCACCATCAATTAAAGGACTTGCGATTAACCTTGATAAAGCTAACGGAAAATTTATTGCTTTCGGTTACGAAAGTGGGGATGGTTATGAAACGCAATTAGCATTTGCTAAAAACAACGCAATCGGAAACGATAACGAAGGTGTATTTTGCTACGCTAATTTTTTTGGCGGTAACACATTCAACAGCGGTTGGAGTACAATACGCAGATTTTGGTTGAGAGATGTTTCTGTTGAAATGGGATTGCGTACCAAAGACAATCGAAACGGTCAGCTATACAACACGGTTACAGCAGATATACCGTATATCCGAACAATAAAATCAGGTAGTAACGGCTCAATTACTTGGACATATAGCACACTTAAAGTAGTTAATGGGCTTATAACAAGCTACTAAAAAAAGGAGAATTTCTATGGACAAAAACATCACAAAAAGAGCAGACGAAACCACAACAAAAACACCGACAGTACCTGAGTCAGTATTGATTATGGATTTGAAAAACAAATTATATCAGCTTGCTAACTATCCTAATCTTTCACCGACAATTATTGAGATGGCTTTTGGCGAAGTGTACAAGTCTGTGCAGAACAAGGCATTAACAACTGTACAGACAGAGTATGAGAACTACCGCAAGCGAGTTGATGAATTTGAAAAGGAACAGAACCCGAAAGGAGATTAAAGCATATGGCATATGTATATCAAAAATACAACCAGTCATCAAATGCAACTAATTATCAGAACCGACAAGATGAGGCAACAAACCGATATAACGATTACGCTCAGACAGGCTACACAACAGGGGCAGGTGGTTTTGGTGGTCAGATAAATTCTGCACAGGCTAAGCTTAATCAGTTATACGGCAACAACAATCTCTCACAGCAGTTTAAGTACGGCAATCAGGGAGCATACAACAAAGCAATGAACGCTGTTGCCAACCGTAAGCCTTTTTCTTATGACCTCTTGAATGATACGCTTTTCCAACAGGCAAAAGAGCAGTATCAGAATATGGGCAAGGTTGCAATGGCTGATACAGTAGGTCAGGCATCTGCGATGACAGGCGGTTACGGCAACAGTTACGCTACAACGGCAGGTTCACAGGCTTATCAAGGCTATCTGCAACAGCTCAATAATGACATCGGTAATTATTACAGTATGGCATTAAGCGGTTACAATGCCGAAACAGACAGACTTAATAACATTTACAATATGTACGCTCAGGACAGAAGTCAACAGCAGAATGAGTGGTCTAACAACTGGAATGTATATAACAATCTGTACGGCTTGTATCAGAGTGAACTGCAAAACGCACAGAGTAATGACCTCAACGCTTGGAATCAGAAAGGTACAAACCTTTACAACTCCGCTAATCTTGCGACAAATCAGTACGGTACTGCATCAAGCAATGACATTGATACTTGGAAACAGGGTGAAACATTGCGTGCAGAGCAGGCACAGCAGGAAGAAACCGAAAGAGCAAACCGTATTGAAGAGGCATACAAGAACGCACAGCTTGCCGAACAAATCAGAGCGAACAAAGCCGAAGAGGCTTACAGACAGTCTGCACTTGCTGAAACAATTCGCAACAACAAAGCAACAGAAAAAATCAATACATACAAGGCTCAAAACTCGTCATCATCTAAAAAAAGTGCTGAGTCTTGGTATAATGTAAACGCAAAATCAACAAGCAACAATACAACCTCTGCATACATTCAGAAGATTGACAGTGAGGCACAGTCTTTGCAGTACAGTAAATACGGCGGTGATTACACAAAAGCAATCAACAATGTGCTTGAAAAGTATATGGATAAAGCACTTACTAATCACACTCTTTCGAGTGGTGAGATTAACTATATCACTAAATATTATGGTGCTTCCGACCTTGCAAAAGAGCTTAAAAGAACGCAAAAATCTTCTACTAAATAAGGAGAAAATTTATGACTTTTCGTGATTTACTCAAAAAGAAAAATAATGATAATGACTCTCAATCGACAAGTTCGGTTGAGAGTTCTTCCGCAACTATTGACGATACACAAAGCAAAAATAAAACAATGAGAAGTACACTCGGGCAGAGTGATAGAGCAAACAATAAATCAATGCTTGACTATCTTCGTACACAAGAGGCGGTTGGTCAGGAAGAAGAGGAACAGACTGACACAGCACAAGCCTCAGCAGGTGTTGACATTATGTCAAGGTACTATAATTCATCTCAGCTTGCAAACAAAAACGCACAAAATGAATTGAGTAAAAGCACCTTTGACTCAATGAAAAATAAGGTTGATAACATTGCAAAGTATTATAACGGCTCAAACAAATTGTCTGATGATATGGTGTCAGCTTATAAAACTTTATCAGATAACGGTTATAAAAGCCTTGAAGAAGTCGAGGAAAATATACTTGACGGTGATTTACCAAAAGATGTTACAAGTGCTTACAAGTATATTACTGACAATCTTAATAAAATTTCATCTACTGACCAACAGTCAACCGATACCCTTGGTGCGTTAGCAAAACAGTATGTAGCTAAACACGGCTATACAGAGGACACGGAAGATTATCAAGCTTATATTCAAAACGCAGAAGATGTTGAAAACTACTATAAAAATTCAGCAAAAGAAATTCAAAATGCAATGTCAGATTTCGATACCGAACAGGAATACAAATCTGCTGTTGCACAGGCAGAAGAGGATGCCAAAACTTCCGATGACTTACAGAAGGAATATGACAAGAAGAAAGCCGAGTATGACAGCACTTGGGGCGATTTCAACAAGAAATATGCTGAAATTGGCGGTAGTTATAATAACAATCCCTTCACTACGCAGGGCAAAAATGCAAACAAGAAATTGCAGGAACGCACCAATCAAAGAGCCGAACTCGATAAACTGCAGAGAAAAATCGACCAAAAAAAGGAACTTGAAAACGAAAAGAAATACTATACTGATTTTCGCAAGCAGAATCCCGAAGTGGCAAAAACTCTTGATGCTTATTATGATATGCAGTCATATGAAGAGGAACACTCCAAAGATGTATTTGATACATATAACAAGGATGCTTTAAAAGAGAAACTTGAAAAAGGCAAATCGCCGACAGACTCCTTATATACCGATGAAGAGAAAAAAGCCATTGAAACTAACTTTAATTCACTAAAGACTCTCGATGGTTGGAATGTTGACCAAATTTATAAATACTATAAGCGAGCCAAAGACAGAGAAAAAGCCGAGAAAGAAAATGAAAATATTAAAGATTTTGCTGATAAACACCCGATTGCAAGTACGGCTATAAGTACGCTTAATATGATTCCGTCAGCATTTGAATCCTCACCAAAACAAGTTGCATCCAATATTGATAAATGGACAGGCGGTGACGGATATTATAATCCCGAGGAATCTGCCGTGTACCAAAACAATTTACTGCAACAAAAAGTCGCAAGTAATATAGATAATCCATTAGGAAGATTGGCTTACCAGCAGGGAGTCAGCCTTGTTGATAACGCTATTCGTATGGGTATCGCATATGCAAATCCTGCTGTCGGATTATCTATGATGGGTGCGGAGGTAGCAACACAGGGATTTAATGATACTGTTGAAAATGGTGGCTCAGTAGAGCAGGCTCTTGCCACAGGTCTTGCTTACGCAGGTGTTGAAGTGCTTACCGAAGGTGTATCACTTGGTAAACTAAAAGCTTTTAAAAATGGCGGTGTAAAGGAATTCAAGAGCATTTTAAAAAATGCAGGAAAGCAGATTTTGACCGAGGCATCGGAAGAAGTATCTGCAACACTCCTTGATAGTGTAGCAGATGAAATCATTAACGGTAGCCTATCTCAGCTCGAGACAGAGTATGACAGATACATTGACAGCGGTATGTCTGAAACTGAGGCAGGACAAGCAGTAATGCTGAATTACGGTGGTCAGATTATACAGGATGCAATTGGCGGTGCGTTGATGGGTGGAATTTCGGGTACTGCCGTCAATACATCTCAGTACCGAAGAAATATTAAGGCAGGAAAATCTATATCCTCTCTTGATAACATAGACACGGTTAAAAACCTTGCCAAGCATTACGGTCTTAATGACAGCGTTACCGATTATGAAAGCAACCCGACCAATGCAAAACTCGGTGCTTTGCAGAGCGAGGCATACGAAAAAGCAACGGAAAGTATGCCATCCGAAAAGGAACTTAAAAAAGTCATCAAAAAATCAAACCTTGCATCGGATGAAAAGGTTGTTGCAAACAAACTTACAAACGGTGAAAATTTGACGGACGATGACCTTGAAAAAATCAAAAAGTCTGAAAATTTAAAGTCACTTCTCGCAAACGATGTTGTCAATCAGGCAAAGACTGCAAGATTTAATCAGCAGACTGCGTTGCTTTCCGCAGATACAAAGCTGTTCACACCGAACCTCATTGAATTTAACGCTGAGAAAAGTGATGCTGATGCAAATCTTAATAAAGCTGAAACGCTCGACAAGTTTCTTTCGGAAAATGCTAAGGATATGACAATCAACACCGATACGGTTGATAAGATAAAAGATGCTTATAACGGATTAGAAGATAAAATCGAGCCTGATACTTTCGCTATGGAATATGCGAGATTTTTCAATCAGGGTGTCCGTGCTGTTGCGTTTAAGAGTTTGAATAGCACGGCATCACAGTTACCGTATAATGTACAAGTATCGGCTTATGAAGACGGCTTAAATAAGTACACAACAGCACTCAAAGCAGGCAACGCTCTTTCAAAATTACAGCAGGAATGGAAAGACAAAACAAACGGTTACGCTAAAGGTACGGTTGACACTTCCGCTCTTGAAGGTATCAAACTTAACGATGAGCAGAAAGCAACAGCTAACTACATTTCAAAGTTTGCAGATTTTGGCTTGAACATCAATCTTTATGCCTCACAAGCTGACGAAAACGGTAATTTCTCACTTGAAAACGGTGCGTATAATTCAGCTACTAATACCGTATCAATTGACCTCAATGCTAAAAGAAAAACTGTTGACCAAGCATTAAAGCAAGGTGCGATTATAGCAACATTCGGTCACGAGTTGACTCACATTGCAGAACACGCACCAACAGAATATGCTGAACTTACAAAAGCAATTCGTGATACAGTCGGTACAGATATTTTTAATGCAACTGTTGATAAACACCGTTCAATTCTTGAAGATTACAACAGCAAAAGTTGGCAGAAAATGTCCGAGAGTGAAAAAGAAATTTCAGCAACAAAAGAAGCCATTGCGGAGTTTTCTTCTGACCTTGTTAATCAAAGTAAAATTCTCGAAAAAATGTCGAAAGAAAATCCATCGGCAGGTAAAAAGTTTATCAACGCAATCAAGAATGTAATTGCTAAAATCAAAAAATTTATCACAGGCGACCGAGGAAAAACAGAGGAAGCAAGATTACTTGAATCAACCGCAAAAGATTTACAAGGCATTGTTGATAAATACGAAAAAGCTGTTATTGAAGGTCTGAAAAATCAGAACGCTAAAATCTACGCAAAAAAATCCTCAACAGAAAGCAATAATTCTATTAAAGAAAATAATACTGAAATTCAGAACAGTACAAGAAGCGGTGATTTTCTTTCAGACAAAGAGGCTAATAACCAATACTCTCAGGCAGTCAAAAATAATGACATTGAAACAGCACAGAAACTTGTCGATGAAAAAGCTATGTCTTGGGGAGCATACTCAGAGAATGGAAAAACCCCAACCAAACTTTATCACGGCACAGAAAGTTTTGGCTTTACTGCTTTTGACCTTTCTAAGATGGATGACGGCAGAAGTATATTCTTAACGAATAACCCTGAAATTGCCTCTACATATTCAGGTGTTGAAACTGAAAACAATATACAACCCACAATAAACTCCATTAAAGCGATAAGCTCTAAAGTTAAATCAATGTCTATTTATGAAATTGAAAAGAGTTTAAACTCGCTCACGCACGATAACACTAATCCCGAATTAAGAGCAGATAATGATGATTTGCATTACTCAATTGTAGATGAAAACGCTGTTAATAAGTTTACGGCTAAAGTTAATTCTGAAATTGATTATCTCATAGATTACTTGAAAGGCAGAGAAGGATATTTTACAAAATTCCCGAAAATTGATTACGATACTAAGTATTCTGATTTTGTAGAAATGCTTAAAAATCGTCAATATAATAAGATTTCAAATCCTTTATTCAATTTAATTGAAAGCACAAAGTTTGACTCTACGGAAGAAGAACAGAAATTTCGGAAAATTGAAAAAGACAGTTATGAATTAGTTAGAATTTTGGAAGTTTATAATAATTCCCCAATAATCATAAGTAAGGATTCCCAAGGCACAATTTTTGGCGTTTTTAACGAAAATAAAGCTAAAGATTATCTAAAAGGTAAATTAACGGAACAGGTACAAAAAGGTAACTATTCGTTGTTTGCTAAAATAGAAAATCCTCTTATTATTGATGCCAGCAAAAGTAATTGGAATGAAATTGATGTGAAATCAGTTATAAATACTCCTTTCGGTGATGCAATTAAGGCGGATTATGGTGAGGATTATTTCGATTACGGAACACAACACCTTTCAACAAGAGAAGTTTCTAACTATGCCAAACAGGCAGGCTATGACGGTGTCATTTTCCAGAATCTTAAAGATAACGGTGGTCGCAACAGTAATGTTTCACTTGATACTGCTTCTGATGTTTACATTGTTTTCAATCCGAACAATGTAAAATCAGCCGATGCAATAACCTACGATAATAACGGTAAAGTAATTCCGCTTTCAGAGAGATTTGATGGTAATGAAGATGATATTCGCTACAATATTAGTGATGATGATTTTTTATCAGATGATGAATATAATGATTTGTTTGATTTTGATTACAATGAAGAAGAGGGAAATATAGACTTTAAAAAAGCAGTTGATGAAAACCATCCTGAATTGACAATTGAGCAAATATATCATCATTCTGCAAATAATGTCAAAGAGGGCTTGCTTGCAAGTAAAGGTATCAAGCCTGATGCTAAAAAAATCCACAACATGGTTAAATCTGTAATGAGGAGCTACTACATCAATCCTAATGCCGAAATAGACTCTCTTGTTACTGAGTATGTAGACTCATTAAATGCAGTTATTGACTCCGTACAAAACGATAATTCGGAATTTAATGAGGCTTTTAAAAAATTTGTTATGAAGTGCCGTGAAGCATTGCAATACTCGACACAGCTTGACGAACAACACGAAGCTTGGGCAAAAGAAATTCGTGACGAGTTAAAAGGCACAACCTTGCTTATCCCTGACAACGCAATCGACACAATCAAGGAAAACTATGGTAGTGTCGGAAAATACCGTAAAGCCTTGTTCGGCAAGATTAATGTCAAATTAGAGCGTAACGCAAAAGGCATTAACGGTAATGCAGTTGGTTCGTACATTGAAGATATCGGCTCACACCTTGAAGAGTTAGGCGGAAGGTCACTTATGATAGAGGACGGCTTCGACTGGGACAGCGACAGCGGTTATCAAATGCTTGACCGTATAATGAACTATGAACTTGCACCACATTATGTATCAACATATGGCGGTAATATACAGAGTGAAAGTACAATTGATGCGTCGGCAATACAAATGGCTTTTGATGCTACGGCAGAATATTTTAAATTGCAAAGCAAACAAGCCGTAACACAAAAAAATGTTGATAAACGAAAACTTAGCGAAGTGGCAAAAGCTCTCAAACAAGCACAGGAAAATCAAGAAATTTTGCGTAAAAAAATTATCGAAGAATATGAAGCAAAACTTGCAGAAAAAAATAATATTTCTATACAAATCACTGCAGGTGATTTTCTTTCAACAAGAGAGGCACTCGCACAGGCTCTTGAAACAACAACAATTAACGCATCAGAGCGAAATACCGTCAAGACCTATCAACAGGGACTTGAGCAGATGAATAAACTCAATGATAAGCTTAATGAGATTGACGATAAAATCAAGGCTATCAATGCCAAAGACAACATCTCTAAGAGCGATAAAGCAGAGATTGCATCGCTCAAGAAAGTTAAAGCGGAAACTAAAGAAAAAATCGTAAATAAAGACAAAAGTCTTTTAAAACTGGAGTCAACCGAGGCAATGCGTAACATCTTGAAGTACGAAACCTCTAAGAAAATTGCAGGAGTGCGTGAGCAGAAGAATGAGCGTATTGCTGAAATCAAGAAACAAGAAACGCAGAAACGCAAGGATGCTGTTGCTAAACTCCGTAAACAGAAGAATGATAAGATTGATGATATCATTTTGAAAAACCGTGAGAAACGAAAAGCGGATGCTGAGAAACGCAAGGATAATCAGGATTGGTCACACTCAATCAGCGAAATCAAGAAATACTCGAAGAAACTGTTAGATGCTGTCTTGCATCCGACAGAAAAGATGTATATTCCATACGGCTTGAACGAGCCTATCAAGAGTATTACATCAACTCTTCTTGATTCAATCAATCTCGATAACGATACTAAGATGTCAGACAATCTTAGAAAACTCTCTCAACAGCTTGAACAAGTCAACCAAAGTGATGAGCATTACGGTGATTTTTACAATGCTTATAATGAGGAAATTATCGAGGAAATAAAAGGTTTTGCCGATTACCTTGATGATAGGCTCGAAGGTGTCAAAATCAAGAAACAGACACAGGGTGAAAGCCTTATTGAAGGACTCACACACGAAGAGGCTAAGGAAATTGAACAGATTGTCAAAGATGTGTACAACGCAACAAGGGATGCTGTTAAGCAGATTGGTAGACAGAATGCTATTACTAACTATGAGTCAGGTTTAAGGATTATTAATCAGACAAGAGAACTCGGTGATGTTAAACTTAATGTAATGGACTCATTACTTGACCAGGTATTATCACCGATGCGACTTATGGCAAAGTACACAGGCTACAATGCGGATGCCGAGCTTATGTATCACATCAATGCTCTTAACGAGGGTACGGAAAAGTACAATATGTTTAAGATGCTTGCGGAAAAGCCTCTCAATGATTTTATCAAAGAAAATCCGAAGGAATACGAAAGTTTTAAAAATGATGTTGTTGAAATCAAATACCGTGACAATAAGAATGTTGTACAGACTGTCAAAATGACAAAGTCACAGGGATTGCAGATACTGATGTCTTGGACAAGAGAACATACAGAAGACTCTCACCTTGACCATATGGAGCGAGGCGGTGTTACTTTGCTTGATGCCGAACAGATAAGCAAGGGCAACTATGAAAAGGCATTTGCTCAGAGAAAAACAATCAGAGGCATTAATTTAAGTTTCATATCGGCTGTGCAGAGCCAAATGGGAGATTTTGAAAATCATTATCGTGAACTTGCTGAAACTCTCTTCAACGAGGTTTCTAACGCTTACATCAATGACACTTCTGCGATTCTTTTACATCGTGACATTGCAACCGAAAAATACTACATACCTTTTGCCGTTAATAAAGATTTCCTTTCAACGGAAATTGACGGTCTGAAATACGATGCAACCATTGTCAACAAAGGTGTGTTTAAAGCTACCAAGAGAAACGCACCACAGGCTCTTAACATTGCAGGACTCGACAGCGTTATATCTAAGCATATAAGAGATGTCGGACAGTATTACGGTTACGCTGTACCTATCCGAAATCTTAACAAGGCACTTAATGTTAAGATGTTTGACACAAACGAAAACGGTAACAAGATTGCAACAGACTCCGTTAGAAATGCCCTTCGTGAAACCTTTAATTCTGATAAGCCTATTCAGTTTATCGAACAGGTAATGACCGACTTGCAGACATCAAGAAAATCAAACTCTCAGACCGAAAAAGCAATCAATAAGATTGTTAGGGCAGTCAGAGATAATATGATTACATCGGCACTCAAAGGATCTGTATCGGTAGTTATTAAGCAGGGTGCATCATTGTACACCGCATCAAGCATTCTATCAATGCGTTCTGTATCTGTCGGTGCAGTCAAAGGTATTCAGCAGATTGCCCACAAGGGTGGTTGGAAACAGCTTACAGATGAGATTGATGCACACACAGCAGGTCATTATATGCGTAGAATTGGCTTGTCATCGATGGAAATCGAGGCAATGAAGGATTCTTGGCTCGGCAAAAAACTGCCCACAGCACTCAACCCTGCAAAATGGATACAGGGTACAGACTGTATCACAACAGCGTTGCATTGGGTGGCTACTAAAGAAGAAGTAAGCCGACTTTATAAGGAACAAGGAAAAGCTGACCAAATAGGCTCTGATGAATATTTCGATGAGGTAACAAAGTTATATGACCAAATCCTTGAAGAAACACAGCCTATGTATGATAGTCTGCACCGAGGCGAGATACAGAAAAATTCAAACGAGTTATTGAAATCTGTATTCATGTTCAAGACACAGCCATTGCAGAACACAGGTATCTTATACGATGCAATTATGGATTATCAGGCGAACAAGGATAATGCAGAACTTCGAGATACAAAAAAGCAAAAGCTTGCAAAAGCAGTTTCCTCACAGATGGTGTCGGCACTTACCTTCGTTGCAATGACCTTTATTGCATCCCTTGCTCTCCATAAACCTGAACGCTACAAAGATGAAAATGACGAGGTTACTCTTTCCTCTGTTCTTGAGAGGCTCGGCATCGACTGGGCAGAAACAGGATTTAGTGTTCTTGTTCCGATTGGCGGTGCTGAACTTGCATCTTTCATTGAAAATCAGATTAACGGTAAAGATTATGATTTCGCATCCGACAATGTTGTATCAATGCTCAATGACTTTACTTCATCAATCGGTGACTTCAATCAGAATGTTGTTGTTGCTCTTGCACAAGGTAATTTTGACCTTGATAAAGCAAAAGATGCCCTATGGGGATTATCTGTCGATGGTCTTGCATTTTTCAAAGGATTCCCTTTGAAAAATTACAGCAATATCGTTAACGGTATCTTCTCTAATTTATCGGATGCAATCAGCGGTCACAGTACTTACTTTGGCTCATCGGGTGGTCGAAAAGGTAGTGAATATGCAAACTCATATGATGTACTTATTGACAATAACCCCGAAAAAGCAAAGCAACAGCTTGAAACACTCTACAATGAGAAGTATGAAGAACAGATTGCAAAAGGAGAATCTACAACCGAGGCTAAGAAAAAAGCACAGACCTCTGTCCGTACTGCACTAACTACACAGTATAAGAAAGAGTATCAAAAAGCATTCCTCAATAATGACCGTGACACAATGCAGAAAATCAGCAAGAAACTACAAAAATCAGGCTATATGAAGTGGGACGGTAAATCATTGTCAACCGTGTTAGGCGAATGGACTAAGTCGGCTCAAGAAGATTCAAACAAATAAAAACGAATCCTGTGTGGTTAGTGTACCGCACAGGATTGCCCTATAATTATTTAAAGAGGTGATTTAAATGAAGTCAAGAACAATGAAGTTTACGCTCGACTGCTCCAAAGTGGGTAATCAGTTATGCATAGATGGTATTAGACAGGGCGATGCCAACTCTATTGTATTCATCATTTCGCTTGCAAACGGCATCAATTTACTTGATATTGTTGCAGGAAAAGAGGAATCTGTTGTTGTGACAATGTACGGAAAGAAACCCGATGGCACAACAATTGTCCGTGATTGTGGAATTAACGAGGACGGCAACATCACATATACTATCCACACTCAAGATACAACTTGTGTCGGCATCGTCAGTTATCAGCTTGTTGTGACATCTACAAGGGAGAAAATACTTGCATCCCCTGTTTTCAGCACAATGGTCGAAGAACGAAATCTCTTCAAGACTTATACAGTATTGACAGCACAGCCTGATGACTGGGCAGATGGTTACGATAAGTATTATTACTATGAGGATGGCAGATTTTACAAACTGAACCGTTTCGAGAGTGAGTCTGCTCCCGAATGGGTAATCAATAAGTATTACTCAGTCAATGACAATGAAGTTGAAAGCACATCAGACTTTGATGCCCTTGCATATGCTCTTCTTAGAGCTAAGCAGTATTCGGACAGAACCGAAGAATACCTTGCAGAAGTTAAGAAGAAAGCAGATAAAAGTACCACACTCGCAGGATACGGCATCACAGATGCCCTACAAAACGCAAAAGGCACGGTAAGCACAAATAACCTTGCCGATAATTGCGTGTCCTCTAATAAGCTGTCAGCGGATGTTAGGGCAAACATTAACAGTAAAGCCGAATCAGCGAAAGTCAGTCAGCAGTTATCGCTCAAGGCAGATGTATCATCCGTATATACTAAATCTGAATCTGATGCACTTTTAAAAGCCAAAGCAAACTCTGCAGATGTTGATGCATCCGTCAAAACAATCAACACAGCATTAGCCAATAAAGCCGATACAGATGTTGTCAATAAGGTAAAACAGCGTGCAGAGTCAAATACAACGGCAATAGGGCTTAAAGTAAGCCGTACCGACTTTAGCAACACCGTGACCAATCTCACAAATAGCATTAATGAAAAGGCTGATAACACAGATGTCAATGCATCCATCGCATCATTAACAAGTGCAGTATCAACAAAATACGATTCGTCAAATATCGAACTTGGTACAGCTACTCTTACTCCGTACTCTACTCTGACTGATAAAATAAAGTCTGCAACTTGCCTTTATGAAAAAATCGGCGATATCGTTATTGTAAATGTCACCGTCATTATGAACGCAACATCTTTAGGCGGAACATCGGCAATATCTTTGCTCAATATGCCGTTTTCAAACAAATCGGATGTGATTGTTCACGATATCGGCATAAGCAAGAACGGCGGTATGTTTAGAGCCAATGTAAGCAAATTGGCTTGGTTGCAGTTTACTCCGCTCAATAAACAGGCTTATAATTTCGTTGCTGATGAGCAGGTAAACTTTTCTTTGATTTACAAAATATAAAAATAACGGAGGTATGAAAAATGGAACTTAAAGAAAAAATCACACTCGATATGCTCACAAAGGACAGCGTTTCGGTACTCAGACAGCAGTTTTTGACCTTTAACGGTGAAGAAATGCAGGTCGGCGGAAACATTCGCAATGCATATATGAACAGCAAATCGGGCAGAGAACAGCTCAAAACGGTGTTGTCTGATGAATACTACAACGCTGTTATGGCTGTATGGGGCGACACCCTGACAGCTGACGAGCCGACTGTTGACACTCCAATAGTTGATAACACGACCGTTGACGAAGTTTGACGAAAGTCTGACGAAAGTCTGACGAAAGTTATCTACAACACTTATCAACACACAGCAACAAATAACAACACCATAAAATAACAAAAAAACAAGCCAAAACTAAGGCAGATGCTGTGTTTTGGCTTGTTTTTTATGTTTTTGTCGATGTTAAAATTCGACAATTGTTTGGTGCGCCAACAGGGACTCGAACCCCGGACCGACCGGTTATGAGCCGGTAGCTCTAACCAACTGAGCTATTGGCGCGTATTCTGTTTTCATTTGACAAGATGTTTATGCAATGTCAAATATCGTAATCAGCTTACGCAAAAAATATTATATCAAACTTTCCTTTGATTGTCAATGATTTTTCTGCCGTAATATTCATTGTGGTTTTGCACAGTAAATTTAAATAAACTTACTTTCCACTTGTTCAAATCAACTGTTTGTGTTATAATTGCCTTATACGGACGGTGAAGATACACTTGACCGAAAAACAATTTGGAGGTTTTTAATATGGCAGAAATAAAAGCGTTCAGAGGAATGCGTTACAACACGGAAAAAGCAGGTAAAATTTCTCAGCTTTGCTGTCCGCCTTATGACATCATAAGCGAGGAACAAAGACTCGGTTATATCAGCGAAAACGAGTATAATATCATTCGGCTTGAGCTTCCGAAAGAGGGCGAAAACCCGTATCAGACAGCAAGAGAAATCCTTGATATGTGGCGGAACAGGGGTGTTCTTGTGAGCGAGGACAAGCCTGCAATCTATGTTTATGAGGAAGAATTTACGGCTTACGGCGAACGCAAGAGCATCAAGGGTATCATCGCCCGTGTTCATCTTGAAGAATTTGAAAAGGGAATCATTCTTCCGCACGAGTTCACTCTTTCAAAGGCTAAAGAGGATAGACTTAATCTTATGAAGGCAACAAACTGCAATTTCAGTCAGATTTATGCCCTTTATATGGACAGCGAGCATACAACACTCGCAACAATTGACAATGAATCTAAGAACGCACCAAAGCTTGAATTTACCGATGGTGAGGGTGTTACTCACAGACTTTGGATTGTTACTGATGAAAATGTAATCGCAAAGCTTTGTGCAGATTTTGCCGACAGAAAGCTCTATATTGCAGACGGTCACCACCGCTATGAAACCGCTCTAAACTATCGAAACTACTGCCGTGAAAACGGTCTTTCAAAGGTTGGCGATCCCTGTGATTATCAGATGATTTACCTTGTTGACATGGAGCATCCGGGACTTGTTGTATTCCCGACACACCGCCTTGTGCGTGATTTGCCGGACTTTAATGTTGAAAAAGTTCTTGACGGTTGCAGGGAATATTTTGATGTTACCGAAATGAACGGCACGGACAATATGGAAAACGAGCTTGCAAAGCTCTATGACGAGGGCAAAAAGGCATTCGGGTTCTATGTCGGAAACGGAAAATGGTACAGGCTTGTGCTGAAAAGTCTTGACATTATGGACAAGCTTCTTCCCGAATTGAGCGAACCGTCAAGACAGCTTGATGTTACCGTTCTCCATTCACTTGTGCTTGAAAGAATTTTCGGCATTGATAAGGAAAATATGGCAAATCAGATTAACCTTACATACACAAAGTTCTTCTCAGAGGCTGTTGAGGGCGTTGACAACGGCAAGTTCCAATGCTCGTTTGTGCTTAATCCGACAAGAGTAACCGAAATCCGTGATGTTGCCGCCGCTGGCGAAAAGATGCCGCAGAAGTCAACATATTTCTATCCGAAGATGATTACGGGCATGGTTATGAACGATATCGGAGTTGAATAATGAACGAAAAGATGCGTAGAAAAGACAGGGAAACTACCGAAGAAAGAGCCTATGAAATCCTTAAAAACGGTGAATACGGCATTTTGTCAACAATCGGCGAGGACGGCTATCCCTACGGTGTGCCTGTAAATTTTGCCGTTGAGGGCAACAAAATTTATTTCCATTGCGCTCCGAATTCGGGGTTGAAACTGAAAAATGTTGAATACAGCAACAAGGTTTCGTTTTGCACGGTTCAAAACAACAGAATTGACGGTGCAAAGCTGACTTCAAAATACGAAAGTGCGGTTGTGTTCGGTACGATTGCAAAATCGGCTGAAAACAAGAACAGAGGGCTTGAACTGATTGTTGAAAAATATGCTCCCGAATTTATCGAAAGCGGAAAAAGGTGCATAGAGAAATCGGGCAGTATGACAGGCGTTTATGAAATCACAATCGAAAAAATCACGGGCAAGGAAAATAAATAGTTTATTTATAATTGTTTAAGGGCAGAATATGAAAGAGGTGAGTATATGAAAATTCTTGTTGTTTTTACGGGCGGTACAATCGGCTGTGTGCGCAAGGGCGAGGTGCTTTCGCCCGACAATGAGCAGAAATATATGCTCACGCAGATGTATCTTGACAGGTACGGCGATGTTGATTTTGACACGGCTGAGCCTTATACCGTCCTCAGCGAAAATCTTGAGAGCGGTCACATGAACAGGCTTGCCGACTGTCTGCAAAGCTATGATTTGAACAGCTATGACGGCATTGTTGTAACTCACGGAACGGACACTTTGCAATTTACATCTGCATTTCTTGCTTATATTTTTGACGGATTAAATGTGCCGATTGTGCTTGTTTCGGCAAATTATCCGCTTGATGACAGCCGTTCAAACGGCTTTGAAAATTTTGTCGGTGCGATTGATTTTATAAAATCGGGCAGCGGAAACGGTGCCTTTGTTTCGTATAAAAACGCCGATTTGCCCGTGACAATTCACAGAGCGTCAAGACTGCTTGCACATTCGGCATACAGCGATGAACTGCACAGCATTTTTGACGAAAGCTACGGTAAAATTCAGAACGGACTTTTTGTGAAGAATAACCGTTACAAGGCATTAAAAAGCGAGTTTGCTTTTGATGAAAGTGTCCGACTTTCGGATAACAGCAGTGTGCTGAAAATTTCCGCAACGGTCGGTATGCAGTATCCTGAAATTACGGGAAATGTAAAAGCCGTTTTACTTGAGGGATTCCATTCGGGTACGCTGAATACAGACGGTAAGGCTTTGAACGACTTTTGTCAAAAAGCAAAAGCAATGAATATTCCCGTATTTTTGACGGGTGCGTGCAAGGGCTTTTATTACGAAAGCAAGCTGAAATTTGACGGGCTTAATATAACAGTTCTGCCTCCTGCATCACCGATTGCAATGTACATCAAGCTGTGGCTTTTGCCGAAAAGTGAATTTGACAAGGCTTTTTTGCCCTGTGCAGAAGATTTTTACGATAACTATTGACAATTTACAGATATAAAAATAAGGACAAATGACTTGATGACTGTCATTTGTCCTTTTAGGTTATTGTATTAAATTATTCGTCTTTGCTTTTATCTTTGAAATTATCTTCTGTTATGTTGTAGGTTGCACCGACAACTTCCTGAGTAAGATACTTTTCGTTTTCGGCAAGCTTTTCCGAACGGTTGTCTGCCTCCTCATTTTCTTTACCCGGCCATTTCTTGTAAACCACCTTGAGAAGAATAGGTGTTGCAAGCGATGAAACGATGATGAGAATAATAATAGGAGCAAAAAACTGCGGTGCCATAAGACCTGTGTCGAGTCCCTTCTTGGCAACGATAAGACCGACCTCACCACGGTTCATCATACCTACACCGATTTTGAGCGAGTCGGGCATATTGAATTTGCAAAGCTTTGCCGTACCGCCGCAGCCGATAACCTTTGTCAAAAGTGCAACTGCAACGAGTGCAATTGAGAACCAGAGCATTGAAAGGTTGAAATCGTTAAAGCTTGTCTGAAGTCCGATACTTGCAAAGAATACAGGTCCGAAAATCATGTACGAGCTGACATCCATCTTTCTTTCGATGTACTGTGAATCCTTGATGTTACAGAGGATAATACCTGCAACATATGCGCCTGTGATGTCTGCAATTCCGAAAAATTCTTCCGCACAATATGCACACGCAAAGCAGAGAACAAGGCCGAAAATCGGAATTCTTCTTGAGTGCGGCCAGAGTTTGTCGAGCCACTTGAAGAGAAAATAAAGTGCAAAGCCGAGTATAAATGCAAGAACAAAGAAAAGTACAATGTTGATGCAAACGGACGCAGGCTGAACATCGGGGCTTTTGAAACCGATTACAACGGTGAGAAGTACGATGCCGATAACATCGTCTATAATAGCGGCTGAAAGAATTGTTGTTGCAACCCTTCCTTTCAGGTGTCCCATTTCTTTAAGAGCCTGAACAGTAATACTAACCGAGGTTGCCGCAAGGATTGTTCCCATAAATACAGCCTCAAGCATCGCAAGGTCGCCTTCACCAAAGCCGAATCCAAGGTAAACAGCCGCACCGCCTGCAACCGAAACGATTACACCGGCAAACGCAACAAGCAGGGCAACAGGTCCTGTTTTGATAAGCTCTTTAAGATCCGTTCCCAGACCTGCCGAGAACATCAGCAAAATAACGCCGATTTCAGCCATACCTGAGATGAACCCGTCATACGAAACAAAATTAAGCATACAAGGTCCTACGATAAGACCTGCAATAATCTCACCCACAACCTGCGGTGCGCCGAGCTTTCTGGCAACAATACCGAGAAGCTTTGCCGCAACAAGGATTATGGCAAGATTCTTCAGAATATCAAGTGTGTTAATTTCCATAACTTCTTTTTCGGACAGACTTCAAATGCCTCCTAAACGGCAGTCTGACCGACTCTCCTTTCTCTCTTATAAAACCGAATATATTCTATCACAATCGACAGCGATTTTAAATAAATATTTTGAAGTTCGGCAAAAGTTCGACAAAAATCGCACTTTGCACAAATTAATGAATAATACAGCTTGAAAAATATGTAAAAAGTCTTTTTATGTATTATTGCTCTTAAGGGTTGGAATGCTTGCTTTTATGAGTTTTGTCATATGCTCGGAAATCACTGAAACCGATTCAATAAGTTCATCCGAATAATCGTTTGTGTTCTCCTGATTTTCAACAAAGGCATAGTATCCGCCGTAGATTGCATAGTCAAGAAGTGTGCAGAATTTCTTATCGTTTATATATTCCGGGCAGTTCTCGAAAATCATATTTTTCAATGATTTTGAAAGCTTTACTATAAGATTGGGATGTTGTGAACCGGAAAAAACCGTGTTTGTCAGTGCCTTGTTTTCGGTCATTGCACCCAGAAGATTGCGATAAAATTTTGCGGGCTCGTCAATCATCATCTGTGGATTGCTTATGGTACTTACAATGCCGTCAACTACCTCGCTCTCAATTTTGTCCGAAAGGTCGAACATATCTTCATAATATGTGTAGAAGGTAGATTTATTGATGAGTGCTTTTTCACAAAGCTCCTTAACGGTAATTTTGCGCAGTTCTTTTTTTGAACGCAGATTTACAAATGCGTCAAAAATACTTTTCTTGCTTTTCATAACTCTTATGTCCAAAGATAATCACCTGATTTTAAAATTAGTCGGTTTTCCAACGAAAGTAGCGTAATTGTCGCTTGTTTATGCTTTCGTTATTGTATATTATAACAGTATGGGATAAGTGTGTCAAAAATAAAAATTACGGATGAAACACGCATTCTCTGACTATTTTTTGGAACAATTTTCACAGCAACTGACAATATTTCAGACAAACCGACAAAATTATTTACATAAAAATCGTTTTTACCACTTGTATATTTGGTGAAAATATATTATACTATACTTGTATTATTGAAGAACTGCCTACAATCGCAGAAAAGAGGGTTACTATGGCTTTTAAAATTAATGACGAAAGAGCGCCGCTTGATCAGTTTTTACAGGGCGAATCTGTTCGTGCTTATGAATTTTTAGGCTCACACTTTGTGAACTGGGACGGCCGTCAGGGCGTTGTTTTCAGAGTATGGGCACCGAACGCATTGTCCGTTTCGGTGGTCGGTGATTTTAACGACTGGAACAATGACGCAAACTTTATGTACAAAATCTCGGACGGCGGCGTCTGGGAGTTGTTTATTGAGGGAATTCCCGAGTTTGCCTGCTATAAATATTGTGTCGAAACCCCGTGGCATGAGAGAAGGCTCAAAACCGATCCTTATGCTTTCCATTGCCAGACTCGTCCCGACAACGCATCTCGTGTTTATGAGATTGACGGCTACGAGTGGCATGATGAAAAGTGGTATGATTACAAAAAAGAGCATCCGCACAAGAGTATGCCTGTCAATGTTTACGAGGTAAACGCAGGCTCTTGGCGTAAGTATGAGGACGGCAATGTTTTCAGCTATCGCAAGCTTGCTGATGAGCTTATTCCTTATGTTAAGAATATGGGCTACACTCACATTGAGTTTATGCCTCTTACAGAATATCCGTTTGACGGCAGCTGGGGATATCAGGTTACAGGCTACTTTGCCGCAACATCCCGTTACGGTGAGCCAAAAGACCTTATGTATTTTGTGGACAGATGTCATGAAGAGGGCATCGGCGTTATCCTTGACTGGGTTCCTGCCCACTTCCCGAAGGACGCACACGGTCTTGGCAGATTTGACGGTACAGGCTGTTATGAATATGAAGATCCCCGTATCGGTGAACACAAGGAATGGGGTACATATATCTTTAATTACGGCAGATATGAGGTAACAAGCTTCCTCCTTTCATCTGCAATGTTCTGGCTTGACAAGTATCATGTTGACGGTATCCGTGTTGACGCCGTTGCATCAATGCTTTATCTTGACTACAACAGAAAAGACGGCGAGTGGATTGCAAACGCATACGGCGGAAGAGAAAACCTTGTTGCCGTTGATTTCCTGCAGAAGCTCAACACGGTTGTACATATGTTCCACCCCGAGGCTATGATGATTGCCGAAGAAAGTACGGCATGGCCGAATGTTACACGCTATCCGATTAAGGATATGGGACTCGGCTTTGACTACAAGTGGAATATGGGTTGGATGAACGATATGCTTTCGTACATCTCACTCGATCCGTTGTGGAGAAATTATCACCACGACACCCTTACATTCAGCATGGTTTATGCTTTTTCCGAGAACTTTATGCTCCCGATTTCTCATGATGAAGTTGTTTACGGCAAGGGTTCTCTCATCAATAAAATGCCCGGCGACTATGACATGAAGTTCAGCGGTGTGAGAGGTTTCATAGCGTATATGATGGCTCACCCGGGTAAGAAGCTTATGTTCATGGGCAGTGAAATCGGTCAGTTTGACGAGTGGAATGCGAACGAGGAGCTTGAATGGGACCTTCTTTCATTTGAAAAGCACCGTCAGCTTAACCTTTTCTTTGCTGAGGCAAACAAGTTCTATCGTGATGTTCCTGCCATGCATGAGAACGACTATGATTGGGACGGTTTCCAGTGGATTGCACTTGATGACTACAAGAACAGCATCATTTCGTTCCGCAGAATTGCTTATGACGGCAGTGAAATCATCTGCGTATGTAACTTCCAGCCTGTTCAGCACGATAACTATGTTGTTGGTGTGCCCGAATACGGTATTTACGAAGAAGTGTTCAACTCCGAGGCTGAAGAATTCGGCGGTTGCGGAATCAGAAACGAGGGCGAGCTCAAGGCTAAAAAGAAGAAAGACCACGAGCTCAACTATTCAATGGAAATCACAGTTCCGCCGCTTGCTGTTATGTATTTCAAGCTTAAAAAGAAGCTGGCTCTTCCCGTAAAGAAAAAGACTACGGCAAAGAAGGACGCCGCTCTTGCAAAGCTTAAAGCCGAAAAGGCAAAGAAATCGGCAAAGGCTGCTCCGAAAAAGGAAGATAAGGCAGAAAAAGTAAAGGTTGAGGCAAAGTCTGCAAAGGCAGAAGCAACCGCTGAAAAGGTTGAAAAGAAAGCCGAACCCGCTCCCGAAAAGCCTGTTAAAAAGGCAGTAAAAGCAGTTAAGGAGGAAACTCCTGCTCCTGCTGAGGTTGAGAAAAAAGCTGAAAAAACAGAAAAAGCAGAAAAAACAGAAAAAGCAGTTAAGGCTGAAAAAGTCGAGAAAGCCGAAACTGCCGTAAAGGCTGAAAGCAAAACCGTAAAAGCGGAAAAGCCTGCCGAAAAGAAAACAACTGCTAAAAAATAATCAAAATATTACAAATCATTTGTGCCGACGGATTTTTTCTGTCGGCATTTTTGTTTGCCCGAAAACGGATTACATACAAAATTTTTGTAAAGTCTATTGTTATTGTGACCGTATTTGTGGTATAATCATTTAAATACGGAATGCCGAAAATTGCCGTTTGAACGGCACAAAATTGTCGGCTGATTTTAATTTTGATTATTACGGAGAATTTTATATGAAAATCGACAACAAAAAGGCAAGAATAATTCTTGCGGTTATTATTGCGGTGAGCCTTGTCATAAGCACGGTTTATATGTTTTCAAAACAGGGCTTTCACGAGGACGAGCTTCTGACCTATAACCTTGCAAATTCCTCAAAACAGCTTAATGTTGACGGAGGCTGGAACAGTCCCGAGGATTTCAACGAGTATCTTGCCGTGTCGCCCGATGACAGATTCGACTATGCTCAGGTGTATGAAAATCAGATTATAGATGCGTCGCATCCGCCTCTCTATTACGCACTTGTTCATACGGTCTGTTCATTCTTTCCGGGCGTGTTCTCAAAATGGCTTGCCTATTCAATAAATGTGCTTGCCATGGCAGGCATTTTGATTATGCTTTATAAAATCGGACGGAAAATCACGGGCAACAATCTTTACGCCTTGATCGGTGCGGGGGCATATGCTCTGAGTATTGCGTGCATTACTACGACAATTTATCTCAGAATGTACGCAACGCTTACCTTCTGGGTGCTTGCGTTCGTTTATATGAGTATAAAGCTCTATGAGAAAAAGAACACCGTCGGCATAAAGGACTGCATTCTGCTTGCAGTTATAGTGCTTTGCGGTGTGCTTACCCAGTATTATTTCATCCTCTTTGCAGGACTTACGGGACTTGTTTTCCTTGTGTTCAAAATCAAGGAAAAGTGCGGTAAAGACCTTATTAAGTACATTATTGCAGCTGTTGTGGGGGCAGGACTTGCACTCTGCATTTATCCGTACATAATCTCGAATGTACTCGGCGGCAACCGTGGACTCAGTTCGCTTGATATGTCGGCGCTTGATATGATTACGGTTGTGACCTATGTTTTCTACAAGCTTTGCACCTATGTTCAGATTCTTGCAAAGGATATGTTCATCAATCAGGTTTGGTTGCTCGGACTTTGTACAGCCGCAGTTATCGGATTCGGAATTTATTTCCGTTTTGTGAAAAAGGTAAAAATTCCTAAAAAGGCGATGTTTGCCGTAGTTCCGGCAGTTTGCTATTTCATCGGCATTTCGCTTGTTTCACCGTTTAACAGCGACCGCTATGTTATGGCGTCACTACCGCTGATTGCGATGCTTTTTGCATTCTCGTTCATCAGAATTTTCACACTTTTCAAAAATCAGAAGATACGACTTGCCGTGCCTGTATGCATTTTGCTTGCGTCAGTCACAGCGTTTGTTACGGTTAAGCCCTATTACACATACGGCAAGACAAATCTTTATGAGCCAAAGACAGACAACTGTATTTTTGTCGGAACTGCAATGCTTGAATGGAACAAGTGTATTGACAAGTTTATGAACTACGACAGCACAATGATTGTTCAGAGTTCAAAGTTTTCTCCGACTCTCGGTGATGAGCTTGAAGAATTTGCCGAAAAACGAGGAGTTATCACCAACGGAAAGGTTTCTTCGCTAGCCGAGGCATTTATGTTTAACGGCGACACAAATAAGCAGGAAACCGACAGCATGGAAAAACTCAAAACGGACAAAAAGCTTGCGTCACTTGACGAGGTAACGGTTTATGTTTCCCGCCTTGCAGACAAAGATGATGTGCTTAAATACATAACGGAAAACACAAAATTTAAGAATTATGAGCTTATTCAGGCTGATTACAGCTTTGAAGATTTCTACAACTGGTACGACTATTTTGTTGAAACCGAGTCGTATTGCAATGTTTATCGTTTTTATTAACAGAGGTGTTTAAAATGAATTCGGATAAAATCGATCGCAAAAATTCTATCGGTGTAGCATTTTCGGGCGGCGGACTTCAAGGTATTGCTCACATCGGTGCTGTTCAGGCTCTTTATGAACTCGGAATCCACCCGCAGTATGTTTCGGGTACAAGCTCGGGTGCGGCAATGGCGGCAATCGTTGCAATGGGCTGTGATTCCGATGAAATGAAAAGAGTTGCAAAAAAGCATTGGAAAACTCTTGCCGAAATCGACAACGGCCTTATTTTCAAATCTCTTGCACAGCTTATTCTAAATAAAAAGATTCAGAAAGACGGCATCAAGTCGGGTGAACTGATTGAAGATGTTATCCGTGACATTATGAATGAAAAAGGAATAACAGGCTTTGAAAATCTTCCGATTAACCTTTCAATCTGTACGGTTGACACGCTTACAACCGATGAGTGTATTTTTACAACCAAGGAAGAAAATCTTGAAAACGAGCATATTCACTACATAACAGGCGCTCCGCTTGAAACTGCTGTTCGTGCAAGTATGTCGTTCCCTGCAATTTACACAACCTGTCCTTATGACAAGTACAACTTTATTGACGGCGGTTCAAAGGACAATTTGCCCGTAAAAATTCTGCGTGATATGGGCGTCGGCAGGGTTCTTGCAATCGGCTTTGATATTATGACCTACAATCCCGACGCAGGCCTTGGCGGTCTTATTAAGGTTATTTGGCGTGCGCTTGATGTTTATTCAATTGACGGCACAAGAGAGTCAAAGAAAATGGCTGACCTTGCAATTGATATCAAGAACGAAAACACACAGCTTTTCTCAATGGACAGCGTTGACGAAACCATTCAGGAGGGCTACGATGCGATTATGGCTCACAAGGATGAAATTTTAAAGGTTTTCGGTGAGCAAAACAGTGCGGAATAATTAAGCTTAAAGAGGACTTCTTTTTTTGAGAAGTCCTTTTGATGTAGATGAAACGAGGATTTTATGTTAAAAATTTTGAATAAAACCCGAAAGGTATCGGGCAAAATGTCCGTACCGAAACAAATTATGACAACATTCTTTGCTCTGCTTTTTGGAGGCGGCATGGGAATTGTCGCAAAGTTTCTTGATTTGAACAGACTGCCGAGCTTTCTCGATTGGCTTGATTTGTCAAACTTTTTGGGCAGAACGGCACCGTGGATTTTTATTGCCGTGTGCCTTGCCGTATTCAGCAAATCACCCTTAAAAGCAGGAATTAATGTTTTTGCGTTTTTTGTGGGAATGTTAATAGGGTACTATGTGTGGACAAGTGTTTTTGCAGGCTTTTATCCCGATATTCCGTACCTTATGAGGTGGCTGATTCTTGCTGTTGTATCGCCGTTTTTGGCATTTCTGATTTGGTATGCAAGGGGACGGGGTGCGCTTGCAATCGGAATTTCTTCCGTACTCATAGCAATATTCTGTTGCTTTGCATTTAATCTCAACTTTGCCGATTTCAGAATTCTGTACTTCCCCGAATTTATACTTTGGCTTGCAAGCATCGGAATTTTGTTCAAGGATGTAAAACAGAGCGCATTTTCTCTGCTGATTTCAATTCCCGTTGCCCTTTCGCTTGAATACACGGGACTTCTCACAATTATCGGCATTGGTTGATATTTTTAAATCTCTGTTGTATAATCTAAGTGCAGATTATTTGCATCTCTAAAGTGATGTAAATAATCATGGAAATTCAAAATGTAAAAAAATTTGCAGGAGGGTGATTTTTGTGGATATCAGCGTTGGCGACAGAGTTGAGATGAAAAAACAGCACCCATGCGGTTGCAAAACCTTTGAAATTCTGCGTGTGGGAATGGATTTTAATATAAAATGCGAAAAATGCGGCAGAGAGGTTATGGCACCCCGTGCAAAGATTGAAAAAAATATTAAAAAAATTTTGACGGAGTAAGATATATATGTTTGAAAAAATCGAAATATTTGACAAAAGGTACTCCGAGCTTTCCGAAAGGCTCTACCAGCCGTCAGTAGCGGGCAATCCCGAGGAATATCAGAAAATTATGAAGGAAATCAAGTCGATTGAGGAAATCGTTTTGACCTACCGTAAATACAAAGAGGCTGTTCAGACCGAAAAAGACAGCCTTGAAATTCTTGAGGAAACAAGCGACAAGGAGCTTAAAGAGCTTGCTCAGATTGAGCTTGACGAGGCTAAGGATAATATCAAAAATCTTGCGGAAGATTTGAAAATTCTGCTTTTGCCGAAGGATCCGAACGATGAACGAAATGTTATCGTTGAAATCCGTGGCGGTGCAGGCGGTGAGGAGTCGGCTCTGTTCAGTGCGGTTCTGTTCAGAATGTACTCGATGTATGCCGAAAAGAAGGGCTTTAAAATCGAGATTATCAATGCCAATGAAACCGAAATCGGCGGTTACAAGGAAATTTCCTTTATGATTGAGGGCGAGGGTGCATACTCACGCTTTAAGTACGAAAGCGGTGTACACCGTGTTCAGCGAGTACCCGAAACCGAAAGTCAGGGCAGAGTTCACACATCAACAACAACCGTGGCGGTTTTGCCCGAGGCAGAAGATGTTGAGCTTGAAATTGATCCGAATGACCTCAAAATTGACACCTTCCGTTCAAGCGGTGCAGGCGGTCAGCATATCAACAAAACAAGTTCCGCAATCCGAATCACTCACTTGCCCACAGGTATGGTAGTTGAGTGTCAGGACGAGAGAAGTCAGTACAAGAACAAGGACAAGGCACTTAAAGTTCTCAAAAGCCGACTTCTCAAGGAAAAACAGGACAAACAGGCGAGTGAAATTGCCGAAAACAGAAAAATGCAGGTAGGTACGGGCGACCGCAGTGAGCGAATCCGCACATATAACTATCCGCAGGGCAGAGTAACCGACCACAGAATCGGTCTTACTCTCTACAAGCTTGAAGAAATTCTCAACGGCAACCTTGACGAAGTGATTGATGCACTTGTTGCCGCTGACAGAGCCGAAAAGCTCAAAGAAAGTATGGAAAAATAATCCGGTGATAATTGTGAAAACATTGTTGTTAAAAAATACAGAGGAAGATATAAAAACCGCAGCAGAGTTGCTTAAAAACGGCGGTGTTGTAGGAATCCCGACCGAAACAGTTTACGGACTTGCGGCTGACGCACTCAACCCCGAGGCCGTAAAGAAGATTTTTAAAGCAAAGGGCAGACCGGGGGATAATCCGCTGATTGTCCACATCTGCGATTTTTCCGATATTGAAAGACTTAACCTTGTGACGAAAATTCCCGACACGGCAAAAAAACTTGCCGATGCGTTCTGGCCCGGACCGCTCACAATGATTATGAAGAAGTCGGATGTTATTCCGAATGAAGTTTCGGCAGGACTTGACACGGTTGCAATCCGTTTTCCGAGCCACAAAACCGCACAGGCGATTATCCGTGAATCTGGTACAGTTCTTGCCGCACCTTCGGCAAATATTTCGGGCTCACCCAGTCCGACAACCGCACAGCATGTTATGAACGATATGGACGGCAAAATCGACGCTGTTCTTGACGGCGGTGCAAGTGAGGTAGGTCTTGAAAGCACGGTAATCACTCTTGCAGGAGCTGTTCCGAGGGTGCTTCGTCCGGGCGGAATTACTGTTGAAATGCTTGAAAGTGTTCTCGGCAAGGTTGAAGTTGATGATGCGGTTTTGCACAAACTTGCAGACAATGTAAAGGTTGCAAGCCCCGGTATGAAGTACAAGCACTATGCGCCAAGGGCGAGAGTAATACTTCTTAATTGCAACGATGAGCAATATATTGATTATGTAAACAAAAAGGCGGCAAAGGGAGTTGCGGCACTCTGTTGTGACGAGGATATTCCGCTTTTGAAAACTCCCGTTTTCTCTCTCGGAAAACGAAACGACTATACAAGACAGGCTCACACGCTTTTTGACGAGCTTCGCAGAATTGATGAGGACGACAGCGTTAAGGTTGTATATTCAAGACTGCCAAAAACGAACGGCGTCGGAATGGCTGTTTACAACCGACTTATAAGAGCGGCAGGCTTTGAGGTGATTGACCTTGAACAGAATTAAAATTGTCGGTCTTACGGGACAGAGCGGTGCCGGAAAAAGCACGGTTTCGGCATATTTTGCCAAAAACGGAATGTGCGTTATAAATGCTGACGAGATTGTAAAAAATCTTTACACTCCCGATTCCGTATGCTTAAAGGCTGTTTCGGGTGTTTTCGGTCAGGATATTATCCTTTCTGACGGCAACATTGACAGACCGTTGCTTGCCAAAAGGGCATTTTCAAGCAAAGAAAACACACATTTGCTCAATTCAATTGTTCATCCGTTTGTTACATATGAATTTATGCAGATGGCGAAACAGGCTCAGACAGACGGCAAAAGCGTTGTGATTTATGACGCTCCTCAGCTTTTTGAAAGCGGTGCCGATGTGTTTTGCGACCTTATTGTAAGCGTTACCGCAAAAAAGGAAATAAGGTTTGAGCGAATCTGCAAAAGGGATAACATTGACATTTCCCGTGCAGAGCTAAGAATGTCTGCACAGCTTGACGAGGAATTTTTCAGAAATCACAGCGACATTGTCATTGAAAACAATTTTTCTATAGAGCAAGTCGAGCTTGCCGCACAAAAGGCGGCAGAGGCTATTAACAACCTGATGAGGTGATAGGATGCCCCAATCAAGGCGATATAAAAAGAAAAAAAGTGCAGGAAAGGCGATTTTGGCATGGATAATTGTGCTTGCAATTCTTGCGGCGGCAGTATTTGTGTTTGTTTCGTTCTTTTACGAGGACACAAAGAAAAAGCTTGATGAGATGAATTATCCACGCACCTACAGCACATATGTTGAAAAAGCCGCCAAGGATTATGACCTTGATCCTGCGTTGATATATGCCGTAATCCACACGGAAAGCGGCTTTGATCCAAAAGCCGAATCGGGCGTCGGAGCAAAGGGTGTTATGCAGATGATGCCATCGTCCTTTGAGTGGTTGCAGGAGCAAAGAGGTTGTGCGGGACAGTACACCGAGGATGACCTGTTTGACCCCGAAATCTGTATTGATTACGGAAGTTATCTTTTAAAATATTTTTACGATTATTACGGCACGGAACGCTCGGCAATTGCCGCATATAATGCCGGCTTTGTTGTAAGCGACTGGCTTAACGATACTAATTACAGTTCGGACGGAAAAAATCTTGATTCCATTCCGTATCCCGAAACAGAGAATTATGTTGACAAGGTTGAAAGTGCCAAGGAAATGTATATAAAACTTTATTATTCACAATCTAATTAAGTGCAGAGATGTTCCGATGCCTTTGGCGGCGGATTTCAAAATAAAATGGTTTTGCCGTGTTTTACGGCACAGAAAGGACGGTTATTATGGCTGAAGAAAAGTCAAAGACAACTTTATTAAAGGAAAAAATTATGATGACCGAACCGAAGGGCGTTAAGGCTCTTTCGGAGGAAGAAATTAAAAAGGCAGACAGCTTTTGCGATGGTTACAAAAAGTTTCTTGATAACTCACCCGTTGAGCGTGAGGCTGTTCGCTATACTGTTGAGCTTGCCAAAAAAGCAGGCTTTGCAGAGTATGAGCAGGACAAAGAATATAAGGCAGGCGACAGGCTTTATTATGTAAACCGTGACAAGGCTGTTGCTCTTGTTGTAGTCGGTAAAAACGGTGTTAAGAACGGTGCAAGGCTTGCAATCGCTCATATTGATTCCCCGAGAGTTGACCTCAAACCGAATCCTCTTTTTGAGGCAAACAATCTTGCTTTCTTTAAGACTCATTACTACGGCGGTCTTAAAAAATATCAGTGGACAACAATTCCGCTTTCACTTCACGGTTCGGTTGTAAAGCTTGACGGTACAAGAGTTGACATCTGCTGGGGCGATGATGAGAACGAAAGCTGTTTCTGCATTACAGACCTTCTTCCGCACCTTGCAAGGGAGCAGGCGTCAAAGCCAATGGCAAAGGCAATTGAGGGCGAAAACCTCAATGTTATCCTCGGCTCTCGTCCGTATGATGCAGACAGCGACGAAAAAGACCTTGTAAAGCTCAATGTAATGGCTGTACTCAATGAGAAGTACGGTATCTGTGAGGGTGATTTCCTTTCCGCTGAGCTCTGCCTTATTCCGTCTTTCAAGTCAAGAGATATCGGTTTTGACAGAAGCATGATCGGCGGTTACGGTCACGATGATAAGGTTTGTGCTTATCCGGCTGTTATGGCGGCTCTTGATGTTGAAATGCCCGAGCAGACTTGTATCACATATCTTACAGACAAAGAAGAAACAGGCAGTGACGGCAACACAGGTATGCAGAGCGACTTCCTCCGTTTCTTCATCTATGACCTTGCAAAGCAGGACGGTGTTGATGGCTACCGTGTTCTTTCAAAAAGCACCTGTCTTTCTGCCGATGTAAATGCCGCATTTGATCCGACTTATGCGTCAGCATATGAGGCTAACAACTGCTCATACATTAACAACGGTGTAATTATTTCAAAATACACAGGTCACGGCGGAAAGTATGACACATCAGATGCGTCTGCCGAATATATGGGAAAAATCAGGGCTATGCTTGAGAACAACGATATTCTCTGGCAGGTCGGTGAACTCGGCAAGGTTGACGGCGGCGGCGGCGGAACAATCGCAAAGTATGTTGCCAATATGAATGTCGATGTTGTTGATCTCGGCGTTCCCGTGCTTTCAATGCATGCTCCGTTTGAAATTGTTTCCAAGACAGATGTTTATATGGCATACAGAGCATTTTTCACTTTTTTTGATACAAAAGATTAATTTCGGAAAAAATACAAAAAACACTTGATTTTTGCACCGAGTTGTGATATCATACTACTTGCGGCTGATAAAAGGCCGCATATGCGCCGGTAGCTCAGCTGGATAGAGTGTCTGACTACGAATCAGAAGGTCGGGAGTTCGAGTCTCTTCCGGCGCGCCAAAACACCATTTGCTGTTTCGCAAGTGGTGTTTTTTATGTCCTGAAGAAATGAATTTTGACAATTGTGTAACCGATACTATGCTGATGGAAATGTGAGTTAAATTTTGTGCAAAGTATGCATAAAATGAAAATTATTGTGTACAATGGCTTAAAAAAATAGATTATAAAGGCTATTTTCGGCATTTCTACTCTTTGAATTTGGAGCAATTTGTGATAGAATGTACATAAAGTGGTTACAAATAGGTAACAATCACTTTGAATTCAAAAAAAGGAGTGTTTCTTTGCGAAATGTTTTAAAAAGTGTTTTTAGCAAAAAGGTTTCTGCGGCAGTTCTCACGGCTGTAATGCTGTTTGTGTCGGTTTTCTCAATGTCGATGATTGCGAGTGCGGCATCGTTCTCACCGAGACTGTCTGCCCCGAGTTCAAGTAACAAATATTATTACAGTAATTTAAATGTTTTTTATAAGTATGGTTACGGCATGCCGAACTGTACAGCATATGCCTACGGCAGAGCTTATGAGATTCTCGGTTCTGAGCCAAAGCTTTCATGGAACAATGCCGAGCAGTGGTACGGCTACAACAAGTCTAACGGCTACTACAAGTACGGTCAGACCCCGAAGGTCGGCGCAATTGCCTGCTGGTCATATAACGGTGGCGGAGGTCATGTTGCTGTTGTAGAAAAGGTTGAAAACGGTCAGATTACATTTTCTAACTCTGCATGGAGCGGTCAGAACTTCTACCTTTCCTATGCAAGCACATCCGACAAGAATGCCGGCGGTAACAGCTGGTGGAATTTTCAGGGCTACATTTACCTTGGCGATTTCAGCGGCAGTACAAGCACTACTCAGGCTACAACCAAAAAGGTAACTTACACAACAGGTACATATAAAACAGATGTTAACGATTATCTCAACATGAGAAGCGGTGCGGGTACAAGCTATTCATATGTAACATCTGTTCCGGGCAATGTTACTCTTAATGTAACAAAGGTTTCAACAGCGGGCGGTTACACATGGGGTTACACCTCGTACAACGGCAAGACAGGTTGGGTTGCTCTTGATTTCTGTGCTTTTGTTTCTTCATCAACGGTACAGCCAACAACAGCAAAGCCTACTGTACAGCCTACCACAGCCAAAGCCACGGTTCAGCCGACTACTGCAAAGGCAACTGTTCAGCCGACAACAGCCAAGGCTACACAGCCTGCAACAACTGTTCCTGCTACAACAGTACAGCCTACTACGGTACAGGCAACAACAGCTCCTGTAACTACACAGCCGAGCAATGACAACAACAATGATACTCCGTATATGATCGGCGATGTAAACCTTGACGGTCATGTCAATGTTCTTGACGCAACTGAAATCAGCAAGTACATTGTTTCAATTTCAACACTTTCTGATGTTCAGAGAGAAATTGCAGATTACAACCATGACGGTGAAATCAATGTCGTGGATGCCACAGAAATCCAGAAACTTGTTGTCGGTAACAACTGATAACAACAAAACAGAACCAAAACACGCTCTGCGTTTTGCAGAGCGTGTTTTTTGTTTGGAACTTTTATAACAAAGAAGGGTATGCGAGGATGCATACCCTTTTTGAGGTTAATAAGTTTAATATTTAAGCATTATGTCAACGAAAAATTCACCGTTATTGTTGCCTGCATCAAAAATTCCGTCATAGACTTCGGTTATGCTCTTCATGGAGTGAAGTCCGATGCCCTTGCCCTGATGCTTTGTGGACGAATAAGTTTCGCCGTCCATTTCCAAAGGCTTGCCGTAGTTGTTTGTTGAAACAATGTACAAACAGTCGCCTTTTATTTCGGAAGTCAGGTTAAAATATCTTTTGCCTTCTTCTACGGTACAGCAACCGTCAATTGCGTTTTCGAGTATGTTGCCGAAAATACTGCAGAGGTCAACATCAAGAATTCTCGATTTGTCGGGCAAATCAATCCGCCAGTTAATGTCAACATCGTTCTCAATCGCCTGCTGACGGTAGTGGTTGAACAAAGCATTGAGTGCGTCACTTTTGCAGATTCGCACAGGTGCTGTTACAGTCAGCGAATTTTCATACTGGGCAATGTAGTCTTTCAGCGCCGAAAGATTTCCTTCATCTGCAAGTCGGCTCATAACATGAACTGAATGTTTAAAATCATGCCTTGCTTTTGAGGTGTATTTTATGTACGACTGCAACGATTCTGTGTAACTTTTCTGAATTTCAAGAATGTTGTTTCGTTCTGTAAGCTTTGTTTTTTCAATAGTAGTCTTGCTGAAAATGTAGAATAATATGAATACTATAAGATACAATGCAAGCTCAAATATTGTAATGATGAATCCTTTTGCATAAACCTTTCCAACACGAATATTTGCGTAGGAAATCGGTATGGTATAGATGGTTGATACCATAAGTGCAATGGGCAAAATTGAAAACAAATACCACACCTTGCCGATATTTATGTTGTCAATCATCCATGCATAGTATTTTGTAAACGGAACAAGCGCTCCCATTGCCGCAACCGAAAGCCCCATTTGAATCAGGCTATATGAGGTGTTAACTCCTCGTGAGATTTCTTCCTGAAAAAATGAGTTGATAAAATATGCATACAGCGAAAAGAATGAAATCAAACAGCACACACTTATAAAAACAAACAAACAGCGTGCTGTTCCGACCTTTGTAACGATTTTAATAAGGAAGAAAAATATTACAAGGTCGGGGAAGAGAACAAAGTTTAAATTCTGAATGTCAAAAGCCGTCATCACAATTGACGAGAGAGAACCGAGTATGATAAATGAACACAAAAAGAGCGTTACTATCTTTGAAATCGGGTATTTTAATTGATTTTTTAACGGTAAAAGGCAGAATAAACTTAACGGTATTATTATGGCAAAGCTGAACAATGTCTGAAAAAAATTTACGAGTGTGTTCATATTCACCTCCGCTGGTTTTCTCTGATTTTTTTGAACATATATTCACGGATGTTCTGTTCAATCCGAGTTTTTTCACGAATTTTAATCGGGAATCTTTCACCGTTGCCTGTAACACATACAGAGCCTTCAATGTCCTTTATGTAATCGGCATTCAGCACGATTCCCCTGTTTACGGGTATGAAACGGGTGTCGTTGTCTGCAAGCTTGAGAAACTCTGCAATGGTCATTCGTGTGCGATATCTAAGTCCCGAAACAACACCTATGTTGATATAATGTGCGTCGGATTCAACAGAAACAATTTCCTTAAGCGAAATCAGCGTGTTTCGACGGTCACACATAACTTCAATGTATTTTGAATTATCCGATACATATGACGAGGCATCATCAAGTACCTTGTAAATCTGCTCAGCTTTGTAGGGTTTTGTTATGTAATGAAAAGCGTGAACGGAAAATGCCTGCATCATAAAATCGGGGCTTGTTGTGACAAATACAATAATAATATCACGGTCTTTTTCACGAAGCTTTTCAGCCACGGCAATGCCGTTCATCTTCTCCATAAAAATATCTACAAAGGCTATTTTGTAGGTGTTTTCCTTGAATGAATTGAAAAAAGCTATTCCGTCAGGAAAACAATCAATCTGCACATTTTGCTTGTGTTCGCCAAAATATGCGTTGCAGATTGAGTAGAGAATGTCTGCCTGAGGCTTTTCGTCGTCAATAACTGCAATTTTCAAGATATCGCCTCCTTTGAAATAATTTAATTCGGAGCAATGATTAACTGCACTTAGATTATACCATAAATTTGAAAAATATTATATCCGATTGTCATATGTTTTTTGCCAAAAGATTGATGTTTGTGCCAAACTATTGAAATGTTGCATTAAATTGGCTATCATTTAAGCAAGCACAAAAAATGCGGTGTTTCCGCAAATCAAAATCGGAAAGAGGTAATCCACTATGACAAAAATTAAAAAGTTAGCTTTATTGCTTGCAATTTGTATGGTAGGTACAGTAGGTCTTGTAGGCTGCGGTAATGACGGTGGCTCATCAAGCAAAAACGAAAGTTCAGCATCACAGACTGCTGATGACAATGCTAACAGCGCAGATGACAGCGCCGCTGATTCAAAGGACGGCGATTCATCGGCAAGCGTTGTAGGTACTTGGACTGTTACCGCACTTGAGGGTACAGACGGTAAAGCGGTTTCAATTGATGACTACGCAACAGCAAACGGTGTTGAACCCGAAACTTTGAAATGTACATACACATTTGCAGAGGACGGCACATTCTCAGGCGAAATGAGCGGTGTGACTGTTTCGGGCAACTACACATTTGAGGGTACAGATCTCGTTATGACAGTAGGCGAACAGCAGTTTAACTACACATATGACGCTGACAATGATATGCTTAAATACACAGATCCTAACACAGGACTTTCAAGCTATTGCGAAAGACAGCAGTAATTGTAATCTAATCCCAATTTCCTAATACTACACTACACAAAACAACCGCTCACCGAAAGGTGGGCGGTTGTTTGCTTTTTGATATGCGGTTGTCGTTCTGTTGGGCAGATATCATCCGCCTGTACTGATGAATTTTTATGTTTATACACATAGCTTTTTATACAATAAAAGCAGTGTATAATCTGTAGGGGAGAACCGTGTTCTCCCGCAAGTAATCGTACAATTTGTATGTTAAAACAAATTTTGTAAATGTTGCGAACCGGTAGGGGCGTTCATTGGACGCCCGCTTTGATGAATATTTATGTTTATATAATATGTTTTGATATAACATAAACTGTGTATTCAAATTTGCACGCATTGCGTGCAATCGTGTGCAATGCACACGAACGGGCGAACACGGTTCGCCCCTGCATTATTTCGGTAACTGTATCTCATTTATACAGCTTATTTTCATCATAAATTTTCTGCCGTTACTTGACGGGCGTCCAATGAACGCCCCTACAGAATTGTGCGAACGGTTGCAATGTTACGCTCGGACATAATATGTTTTTTGACATTACAAACTGTCTTCCCGACATTAATTTTCCATTTTCAATTTTCAATTTTACATTTAATTAAAGCTGTCTTCACGAACATAAAAAGTCGGCTCACCGTTAATTTACTTTATTTGTCGGAGTTCCGTTCAGAAAATTTTTGATGTTGTCCGAAACTATGCCCATAAGGCGTTCTCTGGTTTCAACGGGCGCCCATGCGATGTGGGGGGTGATGATGCAATTTTTTGCACCCATAAGAATGCAGTCCTCAACCATAGGCTCAACCTTGAGGGTGTCGATTGCCGCACCGCCGAGGTGACCGCTTTCGAGTGCCTCAAGCAAATCTTCTTCAACCATAACGCCGCCCCTTGCCGTGTTTACGAACAATGCACCCTGTTTCATTTTGGCAAAGGCATTTTTGTCAAACATATTTTCCGACTGTGTATTTAGCGGACAATGAACGCTTACAATGTCGCTTGTTTCAAGAAGTTCGTCAAATGAAACATCTTTGATTCCGTCAATATTTTTCGGAGTTCTGCTCGATGCGATTACATTCATATCAAAAGCGCTTGCAATTTTTGCAACAGCCTTTCCGATGTTTCCGAGTCCGACAATGCCGAGTGTTTTTCCTGCAAGTTCATTCAGCGGATATACAAACGGTGAAAAAGTTTTGCTTCTTTTCCACTTTCCGTCCTGAACAAACCGATTATATTCCGCAGTGTGATTGAAATGTTCAAGAATGAGCGCAAATGTGTGCTGTGCAACCGCATTTGTAGAATATGAGCCTGCATTGCAGACGGTTATGCCGTTTTTGGTGCAGTAGTCAAGGTCAATGTTATTGTAGCCTGTTGCAAAAAGTCCTATATATTTCAGATTTTTTGCAAGTCGCATTGTGTGCGAATCAAGCAGAGTTTTGTTGCACACAACGATATCGGCATCTGCAATTTTCTCCGCAACCTCTTCATATTTCAAAAGACCGAATGACTCAACCTCGCCGAACCGATTAAGCACATCGGCATTTACAATATCGTCAAGAACGGTCTGTGCGTCTGTTAAAACTATTTTCATCTTATCACCTCGTTTTTTACTGACTATAGTATATACCGAAAATTTTTTCCTTGCAATCCAAATCGAAATTTTGTATAATATTTGTGCATAAATTGAAAGGAACGGTATGTTAATGTATAAAAATTATCTTTTTGATTTGGACGGAACTTTGCTTCCCATGGATATGGAAAAATTCGTAAAGCTATATTTTTCATCGCTCTGCAAGCGTTGCACTCCTGTTATAAAAATCGAACCCGACGCCCTTATAAAGGCGATGTGGGCAGGCACTGACGCTATGACAAAGAACGATAACAGCCGTACAAACCGTGAAGTTTTCTGGGAAACAGCGGGCAAAGTCAGCGGTGCCGACCTTGAAAAGTTTGATGACCTTTTTACCGATTATTACGAAAACGAGTTTATCGTTCCGAAAGATGCTACAAGCTTTACTCCTTATGCAAAGAAAAGCATTGATTTCATAAAGAAAAACGGCGGCAGACTTATTGCCGCAACAAATCCGATTTTTCCGTTTGTTGCAACAAAACGCAGACTTGAATGGGCAGGAGTTTCTCCCGACGATTTTGAACTTGTTACAACATACGAAAACTTTGGTTGCTGCAAGCCGAATCTGAAATATTTTGAAGAAATCTGCAAAAAGCAGGATATCAAGCCCGAAGACAGCATTATGATCGGCAACGATGTTGACGAGGATTTGTGCAGCGCAAAACTCGGCTTTGATACATACCTTATTACCGACACAATTGTGAACAGAGATAATAAGGATTATTCAGACTACAAAAACGGCAGTTTTGAGGAATTTTACAAAGATTTTCTCAAAGGCGATTAAATATGATTATATTGTGCGGTCAGACGGCATTTTCCTTTGTCTGACCGCTTTTTCTGTGTGCATTTAATTTTACTTTTACATAATACCTTTTAATGCCTTAAATGAAATAAAAAAATAGTCGAATGTGGTATCATGTGATGTGATACAGGTTATCAGACGGGATTTATTTTGTTTTATATCTTAATTAAGCAGGTGAATGAATTATGTCAGAAGTAATCAGAATTTTTGTTGAAAAAAAGGATGGCTTCAATGTTCTTGCAAAGCAGACGCTTTGGGACATCCGCCACAACCTCGGTATGAAGTCTGTCGAAGATCTTCGTTACATTGTGCGTTACGATCTTGAGGGACTTACTAAGGAAGAATATGACAAGGCGAAAACCATTGTTTTGTCAGAACCTAACGCCGATGTAATCTATGAAGAAACTCTCCCCGTTGAGGACGGCTGGAAGGTATTCGCAATGGAGTATCTCCCCGGTCAGTACGATCAGCGCGGTGACTCTGCCGAGCAGTGCGTTCAGCTCCTTACTCAGGGTGAGCGTTGCAAGGTTCTTACAGCAAGAGTAATTGCTCTCAAGGGCAATATTACAGATGAAGAGCTCGTAAAGGTTGAGGAGTACCTCATCAACCCTGTTGAAAGCCGTCTTGCATCTCTTGAAAAGCCAAAGACTCTTGATATGGAAATTCCCGTTCCCGAAAATGTTAAGAGGGTAGAGGGCTTCAACGGCTGGAATGACGATGAGATGCAGAAGTATTACGATTCAATGGGCTTTGCAATGACACTTGCAGACCTCAAGTTCTGCCGTGATTACTTCAGAGATACAGAGCACCGTGATCCGTCGGTTACAGAACTTCGTGTAATTGACACATACTGGTCGGACCATTGCCGTCACACAACATTCCTTACAAGACTTGAAGAGATTGAGATTGAAAAGTCGGCTCTCGGCAAGGTTATTGAGGATGCGCTCAGTGAGTATTATGCAACCCGTGACGAGGTTTACGGCAAGGATACAAAGAGAATCGTTTCACTTATGGATATGGCTCTCATCGGTATGAAGTCACTCAAGAAAAAGGGACTCATTCCCGACCTTGACGAAAGTGAAGAAATCAATGCCTGCTCAATCCAGGTTCCCGTTACTATAGATGGAAAAACAGAACAGTGGCTCGTTCAGTTCAAGAACGAAACTCACAACCACCCGACAGAAATCGAGCCTTTCGGCGGTGCCGCAACCTGTCTTGGCGGTGCAATCCGTGATCCGCTTTCAGGCCGTTCATATGTATATCAGGCTATGCGTGTTACAGGCTCGGGCGATCCGACAATTCCTTTCAAGGATACAATGCACGGCAAGCTTCCTTCACGCAAAATCACAACAGGTGCCGCTCAGGGTTACAGCTCGTACGGTAACCAGATTGGTCTTGCAACAGGTCAGGTAACCGAGCTTTACGATCAGGGCTATGTTGCAAAGAGAATGGAAATCGGTGCTGTTATCGGCGCATCTCCAAAGGAAAATGTTATCCGTGAAACTCCTCTCCCCGATGATGTAATCGTACTTCTCGGCGGAAGAACAGGCCGTGACGGCTGCGGCGGTGCAACAGGCTCTTCAAAGGCTCACGATGAAAGCTCAATTGAAACCTGCGGTGCAGAGGTTCAGAAGGGTAATCCTCCGACAGAAAGAAAAATTCAGCGTTTGTTCCGCAATTCTGAAGTTGCAAAGCTCATCAAGAGATGTAACGACTTCGGTGCAGGCGGTGTTTGCGTTGCTATCGGTGAACTTGCCGACGGTCTTACGGTTGACCTCGACAAGGTAACAAAGAAATATGACGGCCTTGACGGTACGGAGCTTGCTATATCCGAAAGTCAGGAAAGAATGGCTGTTGTTCTCGATAAAAAAGATGTTGACAAGTTTATTTCACTTGCATCAAAAGAAAACCTTGAGGCTACAGCCGTTGCGGTTGTAACCGAAAGTCCTCGTCTTACAATGAACTGGAGAGGCGACACAATCGTTGACCTCAGCCGTGAGTTTCTCAACACAAACGGTGTTACTCAGGTTGCCAAGGCTTATATCGAGGCTCCGAAGTGGGAAGGCTGCTACCGTAAGGTTGCTCCCGCAAAGCTTAAAGATATGCCTGCTGACGAGGCATTCCTTGAAAATATGTCAAGACTTGAAGTTTGCTCACAGATTGGTCTTGCAGAAAGATTTGACGCATCAATCGGTGCGGCTACGGTAATTATGCCGTTCGGCGGTAAGAATCAGCTCACTCCTCAGGAGGCTATGGCTGCAAAGATTCCGCTTGAGAAGGGCGAAACAGACGATGCAACAGCAATGAGTTACGGCTATATTCCCGGCGTTTCACGCTGGAGTCCGTTCCACGGCTCGGCTTATGCAGTTGTTGAGTCGCTTTCAAAGCTGCTTGCAATCGGCGCAAACCCGATGACAGCAAGACTTACATTCCAGGAATATTTTGAAAGACTTAAAGATGTTCCTTCCCGTTGGGGTAAACCTGCCGCAGCACTCCTCGGTGCTATGCAGGCTCAACTCAAGCTCGGACTTCCGTCAATCGGCGGTAAGGACAGTATGTCGGGTACATTTGAGGATATTGATGTTCCGCCTACACTCGTAAGTTTTGCCGTTGCAATGACAAAGGCATCAAAGACAATTTCAACAGAATTCAAGAACGCAGGTTCAAAGGTTATCTTTGTTCCCGTTCCCGAAAATAAAGAAACACTTATGCCTGTATGGGATAAGCTTATCGAAATGTACAACGCTGTTTATGCTCTCTGCGAGGACGGCAAGGTGCTTTCTGCATCGGTTGTTAAAGAGGGCGGTACTGCCGCAAGCGTATGTAAGGCTTGTTTCGGTAACGGCTTTGGCTTTAAGTTTGCAAACGAACTCACAAATGACGAGCTTTTCGCTCCGCTTTCGGGTTCGCTTGTTATCGAACTTGCAGACGGTGCAGAGCTTTCAAACGATGTTCTTCACTATGACCTCGGTACTGTTACGAACGATGCAAAGATTACTGTAAACGGCAAGGAAATCGAACTTTCCGCACTCCTCGAAAAGTGGACTGCTCCGCTTGAAAAGGTATTCCCGACAAAGGCTGAAGTGCCTGAAATCGAAGTTGATGTTCCGCTTTACAGCGAGAGAAATACATCTTCACCTGCAATCAAGGTTGCAAAGCCTACTGTATTTATCCCTGTATTCCCGGGTACAAACTGCGAGGTCGATACGGCAAGAGCATTTGAAAAAGCAGGTGCAAATGTTGAAATGCTCATCGTCAAGAACCTTTCTTCAAATGACATTGAGGAAACAATTGACGAAATGGAAAAGCTCATTGCAAAGTCACAGATGATTATGCTTCCGGGCGGTTTCTCAGGCGGTGACGAGCCTGACGGTTCAGGTAAGTTCATTGCAACAACATTCCGCAACCCGAGAATTGCAGAGCAGGTTAACAACCTTCTCAAGAATCGTGACGGTCTTATGCTCGGTATCTGTAACGGATTCCAGGCTCTTATCAAGCTCGGACTTGTTCCTTACGGCGAAATCAGAGAGCTTAAAGCAAATGATCCGACGCTCACATTCAACACAATCGGCAGACATATTTCACATATGGCTTATACAAGAGTTACTTCCGTTAAGTCACCGTGGTTTGCAAATGTCAACGCAGGCGATGTGTTTGCTGTTCCCGTATCACACGGCGAGGGCAGATTTATGGCTGATGTTGAAACTGTAAAAGAACTTGCAAAGAACGGTCAGATTGCAACACAGTATGTTGACCTTGCCGGCAACCCAAGCAGCGACATTGAGTTCAACCTCAACGGTTCTGTTTGTGCAATTGAGGGTATCACATCACCTGACGGCAGAGTTATCGGTAAAATGGGACACAGTGAGAGAAAGGGCGAAAACCTTTACAAAAATGTTCCGTTCGCAAAAGACCAGCAGATTTTTGAAAGCGGCGTAAAATACTTCAAGTAATTTATAACCGAATATTTTATATAAAAACTAAGGACATCCGTTTTTCGGATGTCCTTGTTGTTTGTGCGGTATAGTACGCAATAATATTGTATCGTTATTGTAGCGGCGAACGAGGTTCGCCACTACTGCCATACAGTAGCATTGTGACATTAAAATATAATTGGCAATGTTACGCTCGGGCATTTATAGTGTTGCATTTGTAAAACTGTCTGCACGAACGGGGAACGGCGACACGCCGTTAATAAATGCCTTGTACGGTGACTTCGCCTGAATTGATAAGTTTTGTGGTTTTGTCGGGAAGCTCTGCAATAAGCTCGCCGTCAGGGTTTACTCCCACAGCTTTTGCGGTGACGGACTTTCCGTCTTTGGTGAATGTTATATCTCTGCCGATTGTTGCGCAAAGGCTTGTGTATTCCTTTAATGCGACAGGGGAAAGCTTTAAATCGTTTTTGATGAATTCCTCTTCAATGTGGTTAAGCACACAGGCAAAGAATTTGTTCTTGTCAAAATGACCGCCTGTTGCAAGATAAATTGAAGTTGCCTTTTCCTTTATGTCATCGGGGAAATCCTGAGTATCGGCATTGATTCCGATGCCTGTAATTACATATTCTACGGCGTCAAATTCGGCACTCATTTCGGTTAGAATACCGACAAGCTTTTTCTTGCCGATGATGATGTCGTTCGGCCATTTTATACGGCAGTCAAGTCCCGTGAATTCTCTGATTGCCTTGCAGACCGCAAGACCTGCAAGAGGGGTGATTGACGATACCTCTGACGGGGCAATCTTTGGTCTTAACAAAAACGAAAAGGTGATGCTGTCATCCTTTTTTGCTTTCCAAACTCTGCCGAGTCTGCCCTTGCCCTGAGTTTGTTCTCTGGCAACGGCAACCGTGCCGTTTTCGCAACCGTCTGCACCCAGCTTTTTGAGATAATCGTTTGTTGAACCAACCTCGTCAAGGACGATGAGATTTTTGCCGATTACGGAAGTTTTAAGATACTTTCTGATTGCCGGCTCGTTGAGGTGTGGGGGATAGGCAACAAGGCAGTATCCGCGGTTTGTTACAGAGTCGATTTTGTAACCCTGTTCCTTAATTCCGTTGATTGCTTTCCAAACTGCCTGCCTTGACACACCAAGCTGTTCGGAAATTTCACTGCCCGAAACATAACCGTCTGTTTTTGTTAAAAGTTCAATAATTTTCTTTTGCATAACATCACCGATTTTAAAGTATAATGTAAAAAATTACGGACGATTCTAAACAAAATCGCCCGTTTTTGAATGTTAATTATTTACTTTTGTTTGCCGCAACAATTTTCTTTACCGCAATGCTTACTGCCGAACCGACAACAAAGCAAGCAATGATTTCAAGAATGCAGTTGATTGAAAGCGCGGGGATAACCACGGCTGTGATTACATTAAGTCCCATAACTTCGATACTGCCGAAAAGGATTGCCATAAAGCCAAGAAAGAAGGCTGTGTTCATAACAGGGCAGAGTATAGTAGCGATAAGGTCGTTAAGATTGAACTTGCCTACAGTTTTACCTTCAAATACCTTGCCCAGACTTTTTGCGATAAGTCCTGTGAACCAACCCATAAGAGCTCGTGCAACAACACAAATTATAAAGGTGTAAAACCAGTTGATTGAAAGCATTGCCGTGCCGAATGCGTCCATACCAAAGCATTGTACAAAGCTTGTGATACCAAAGAGTGTGCCGAGAATCAATCCTGCTGTAGGACCGAGAACGGTTGCACCGATTGCAATCGGAATGCAAAGGAATGAAATGGAAAGCGCACCGATCTTCAGATATCCGAGCGGTGTGAGCGCCATTACAAGCGTCAATGCGATAAGCACTGCAAGAATAACCATTCTTTGCACCTTTGAAAAGTTTCCTGTCTTGTTCATAAAAAATTCCTCCTGCTGTTTCCCTGCTCATTTTCCGCAGGTGAAACGCAAATAATATTTACAAGGGGAGAACCCCGTTGCATCAAATTAATAATTCAAAAACAAGTTGTATATTAAATTGTCTTTATTTTTTATTTCTCTCGTAAATAATTTTGAGTCCGTCAAGAATAATATTCTCATCAAAGATAATATCGTGACGGCAGTTTTTGATTGCAAGCGGAGCAAGACCGCCTGTGGCAATAACCTTGCATTCTGCCTTGCATTCCTCGTTAAACATATCAACCATTCCGTCAAGCATACAGGCTGTTCCGAACATAATTCCCGAACGAATGCAGTCGGATGTGTTTGATGAAATTACCCTCTTTGGAGCTTTCATATCAACCGATGAAAGCAATGCACCGTGATTTGTGAGTGCGTCAAGCGAAATTCCCATACCGGGGGCGATTGCACCGCCGTGATATGCGTTGCTTGCGTCAACATAGACAATTGCGGTTGCAGTTCCCATAAAAATCATAATGAGTGGACCGCCGTATTTTTCACACGCTCCCACACAGCCGGCAACGATATCGGCACCCAAGGTTTCGGGATGTTCTATCTTGATGTCAAGACCTGTCTTGAGTCCCGGACCGATGAGCAGACTTTTTTTGCCTGTAACGGTCATAATCGCACTTCTGAGATTATATGTAAATTTCGGAACAACAGAGCTTATAATAGCGCCGTCAATGTTTTTTGCGTCGATGTTGTAAATCTGCAAAAATGTGAAAAGTTCAACGGCAAGCTCGTCGCTTGTTTTGTTTTCATCGGTTGAAAAACGGAGTTTGAATTTTAAATTATCTCCGTCAAAAATGCCGAGCTTGACATTGGTGTTTCCGACATCTGCCGCAAGCAGCATTGCTGTTCCCTCCAAACGGTTTTTATAAATATGCTTTTACAAAAGTTTAGATTTAATCGTACTTTACTTTGCTTATTATATCATAAAAAATTATTTCTTCAAGGGTGAATTTAAGGAATTTATCCGATTTTTGGAAAATCCGAAAAAATTGTTGAAATTTGCGTTGGATTGTGTATAATTAAAATAGGTGTGTATAACACGGTCATGTATTACGCAAAATTCTGAAAGGAATGGTTTATTAAATGGACAGTTCAGAAATCAAGCAGCTCCAAATTCTTGCCGCAAGGTCAAGAATGGGCGCAATTCTCGGCACTTACCACGCCAAATCAGGTCATCCCGGCGGATCGCTTTCGGCAGCAGATATTTTCACATATCTCTACTTTAAGGAAATGAATGTTGATCCTAAAAATCCCGATATGCAGGACAGAGATCGTTTTGTTCTTTCAAAAGGTCACTGCTGTCCGGCTCTTTATGCAACACTTGCACTCAAGGGCTTTTTTGAATGGGACGAGCTTACAAAGCTCCGTCATGTAGGCGCTATGCTTCAGGGACATCCCGATATGAAGGGTACTCCCGGTATTGATATGAGTACAGGCTCACTCGGTCAGGGTATTTCGGCTGCCTGCGGTATGGCACTTGCGGCTAAGCTTGATAACAAGAGCTATCGCACATATACAGTTCTCGGTGACGGTGAAGTTGAAGAAGGTCAGGTTTGGGAGGCTGCAATGTTTGCCGCTCACAACAAGCTTGACAATCTCGTTGTAATTGTTGACCAGAACGGACTTCAGATTGACGGTACTGTTGAAGAGGTTGCAGGCATTGAGCCTCTTGATAAAAAGTTTGAAAGCTTTGGCTTTGAAGTAATCAAAATTGACGGTCACGACTTCAATCAGATTGAATCGGCTCTCGAAAAGGCTAAGACAGTAAAGGGCAAGCCTACCGCAATTCTTGCCAAGACAATCAAGGGCAAGGGCGTTTCATTTATGGAAAATCAGGTTGGCTGGCACGGCACTGCTCCCAACAAGGAACAGTATGAACAGGCTACTGCCGAGCTTCAGGCTGAAATTGACAGATTGGAGGGCAACTGCTGATGGCACAGGTAATTAAGAAGGCTACAAGAGAAAGCTTTGGCATGGCTCTTTGTGAGCTTGCAAAGACAAATAAGGACATTATTGTTTTTGATGCAGACCTCGCAGCTGCTACAAAGACAGGAATTTTTAAAAAAGAGTTTCCCGAAAGATTTTTTGACTGCGGTATTGCCGAGGGCAATATGGTAGGCGTTGCGGCAGGTATGGCAGCGGCAGGCAAAATTCCGGTTGCCGCATCATTTGCAATGTTTGCAACAGGCAGAGCATTTGAGCAGATTCGCAACTCGGTTGCTTACCCTCATCTTAATGTTAAAATTGCCGGCAGCCACGCAGGTATTTCAACAGGTGAAGACGGTGCTACTCATCAGTGTCTTGAAGATATCGGTATTATGCGTACAATTCCGGGTATGGTTGTCCTTAACCCTGCCGATCACTACGAAATGATGGCCGCTACAAAGGCTGCAATTGAGTACAACGGTCCTGTTTATATCCGTCTCGGCAGACTTGCTGTTGACAGTTTTAATGATCCCGATACCTATACATTTGAGCTCGGCAAGGGTATTACTCTCCATGAGGGCAACGATGTGGCTGTTATTGCAACAGGACTTGTTGTAAACGAGGCTTTAAAGGCTGTTAAGGAACTTGAGGCTGAGGGCATCAACGCTCGTCTTATCAATATTCACACAATAAAGCCTATCGACAGAGATATCATCATTAAGGCTGCAAAGGAAACAGGCAGAATCATCACCGTTGAGGAACACAATGTTATCGGCGGTCTCGGCGACGCTGTTTGTGATGTCGTAAGCGCAGAGTGTCCTGTTAAGGTTACAAAGATCGGTGTGAACGATCGTTTCGGTTACAGCGGTCCGGCTCTTGAGCTTCTTGACAAGTTCGGTCTTACACAGCCGCACCTTGCAAAGGTTATCAGAGATGTTGTTAAAGAGGATAAATAATTTCTGAATTAATTTAATAATTGTAAAATATTAACGGTCGGTTTGTTTAAGCCGACCGTTTTTTGTATCTACCGTTCAATTGAATAAAAAGCAAAGGGCGGATATCGCAAAAAGCGGTAGCCGCCCTTTTTATATTAAAACATCCTCAGCAATAAGCCGAATGGGGCTTTAGTCAGCGTGCTTTATCAGCAGCCGCAGCCACAGCTGTTGTTGTCACAACCACAGCCGCCGTTGTTTCCGCCGCAACAGCAGAGAACGATGATAAGAAGAATAATCCATGAGCAGCAACCGTTGCCGTTACCAAAGTTACACATACGCTTACCTCCTTTCGTTTACACTACATATTATTGCAAAAGGAGAAATGTGTGACATCAAAAAATGACGGCTGCGAAAATATTCGTAACCGTCATCAATTGTAATGATTTAATTAAACATTGAATCTGAAAAGAACGACATCGCCGTCCTTCATAACATAGTCCTTGCCTTCACTGCGGACAAGACCTTTTTCTTTTGCGGCTGTCATACTTCCGCAGGCGATAAGGTCGTCATATGCGATAACCTCGGCTCTGATAAATCCACGCTCAAAATCCGAGTGAATTTTGCCTGCTGCCTGAGGTGCTTTTGTTCCTTTTTTGATTGTCCATGCACGAACCTCCTGTTTGCCGGCTGTAAGGTAGGAGATAAGTCCAAGAAGTGCATAGCATTCCTTGATAAGTCTGTCAAGACCGCTTTCCTCAAGTCCCATATCGGCAAGGAACATTTCCTTTTCTTCCTTGTCCATTTCAACGATTTCTTCCTCAATCTGAGCACAGATTGGAAGAACGCCGGCGTGTTCCTCGGCGGCAATCTTCTGAACAGCCTTGTAGCCCTCGTTTGAGTCGATGCCGTTTGAGAAATCCTCGTCACTCATATTTGCGGCATAGATAACAGGCTTGTTTGTGAGAAGCGCAACCTCTGAAAGAATTGCCTTTTCGTCATCGTCACATTCAACACTTCTTGCGGGTTTGCCCTCGTTGAGTGCGGCAAGAACTCTTTCAAAAAGGTCGATGTCTTTCTGATACTTTTTATCGCCCTTGAGCATTTTCTTTGTCTTGTCAATTCTGCGTTCGAGCATTTCAACATCGGAGAGAATAAGCTCAAGATTGATTGTTTCAATGTCACGGGCAGGATTGATGTTGCCTTCAACATGGATAATGTCGTCGTTTTCAAAGCAACGGACAACATGAACGATAGCGTCACATTCACGGATGTTTGAAAGGAACTTGTTGCCGAGTCCCTCGCCCTTTGATGCACCCTTTACAAGACCTGCAATATCTACAAATTCAATTGATGCAGGAGTATATTTGTCAGGATCATACATTTCCGCAAGTTTATCAAGTCTTTTGTCCGGAACTGCAACAACACCGATATTCGGTTCAATTGTGCAGAAAGGATAGTTTGCACTCTGAGCACCTGCATCTGTAATTGCGTTAAAAAGTGTACTTTTGCCGACATTTGGAAGTCCGACGATTCCGAGTTTCATTTATTTTCACCTCAAATAATATTCGGGCAATGCTTGCCTATTTTCACTGAATATTGTATTATTATATCGTATGGATACTTACTCTGTCAATTAACAGACGAGTAATGCACACTTTGTTAAGTATATCACATAAAATTGCTTTAAACAATAAGAAAGGAAATTTTTATGAGCGAAATAAATACATATTCTGTAACAATTAAGGTTGAAGAAGAAAATCTTGCCGTTTCAATGGGCAGCGGCAGTCTTTGCGTGCTTGCAACTCCGTGCGTTGTGGCTCTTATGGAAAATGCCGCCGCAGCTCTTGCAGACAAGGTTCTTGACAACGATGAGCTTACAACTGTCGGCACGATGATTTCAATTGAGCACACAAGCCCTACTCCTCTCGGTGCTGAGGTTACGGCAACAGCCGTTCTCAAAAGCGTTGACGGCAGAATGTTTAATTTTGAAGTTTTTGCCGAAGATAAAAAGGGTGAAATCGCAAGAGGCACTCACACAAGAGTAAGCGTAAAATCAGAAAAATTCCAGATGAAGGCGGACAGCAAGTTTGATGAATAAGTACAAATATTATCTGTTTGACCTTGACGGCACAATCAGCGAGAGCGCATTGGGTATAAGAGAGTCACTTGAAAACGCAATTAAAAGTATGGGCAAGCCGTTGCCGAATCTTGACGATTACACATTGTACATCGGACCGCCATTGCTCGATACATTCCGCAATATCTGCCATTTCAATGAGGAAGAATCGGCAAGAGGCGTTGAGATTTATCGTGAATACTACAACACCAAGGGCAAGCTTGTGAACAAGCTTTATGACGGCATTGACAGGGTTCTTGCAGAGCTTAAAAACAGCGGTGCAAAGCTTGCCGTGTGTTCGTCAAAGTATGAAAAGTTTGCCGAAGAAATTACAGAACTTCTCTGTGTGCATGATATGTTTGACGCAATCTGCGGTTCAACACTTGACGGCAGCAGAAAAGATAAAAAAGACCTTATTCCGTATGCTGTTGAAAGACTTGGCGGCAGCCTTGAAAATGACAGAGAAAATATCGTCATGATAGGTGACACTTGGTTTGACACAAAGGGAGCAAGACTTTGCGGTGTCGATTTTGTCGGTGTTGAATATGGCTACGGCGACCTTGAAAGCATGAAAAAAGAGGGCGGCAGAGTATTTGTAAAAACAACGGCTGAACTCTTGGATGTTCTTACAAAGTAAATAATTTGAAATCGGACAAACGGAATTATCCGAAGATTTTTCGCATACATTTTATCAGAGAATAAAATGTGCGGAGGATTTAAAATGTTCGTTTTCAATTTAAAAATTAAGGCTAAGAAAACGGTAATTTTGGCGGCGGTGCTGTCCGTAACAGCGGCAATAATATGTACAGCCGTCACGGTTGCAATAAATTCACGGTTGCCCGATACAGCCGTAAGTGATAAAACAGGGGAGTATTCTCTTGTGCTTAATGACGGTGAGGAGAAAAAATTTCTTGAACAGTTCGGAGTTGAAACCGCCGACGCAAAGCCTGAGAAAAGGTCGGTTGTAATTCCGTCGGATTTTAATAAATATTATGAGGAATACAACGAACTTCAGAAGAAAATCGGACTTGACCTCGGAAAATTTAAAGGCAAAGAGGTTACGGAGATTATCGTTCCCCTGGAAAAGCCAAAGGATAACAATGCCGTTTTGCTTGTTTACAAAAACAGGGTAATCGGCGGACACATTACAAACGGAGAATACGGCAGCAAAAATCTGCCGCTTGTTGATTAAGATGGAAAGACTCGATAAAATTATTTCGTCACAAAGAGCCGACGGCAGAAAAGAGGTTCAAAAGCTCATAAAAAGCGGTGCGGTTCTTGTGAACGGAAAAATCTGCAAAAAGCCTGATACAAAGGTTGACCCCGACAAGGATGAAATTGTTGTGGACGGACAGGCTTTGAATTACAGCAAATATATATATATAATGATGAACAAGCCTGCGGGAGTTGTGTCGGCAACCGAGGACAGGCAGTTTAAGACTGTTATTGATATTATCCCCGAAGATGTGAAACGAAAGGGACTTTTTCCCGTCGGCAGACTTGACCGTGATACGGAGGGACTGCTTCTTATTACAGATGACGGTGACTTTGCACACAGCATAACCTCGCCTAAAAAGCATGTGGACAAGAAGTATGTTGCAAAGCTTGACGGAGAAATCACAGAAGATACCGTAAAGGCTTTTTCTGACGGAATTGAGTTCTCTGACGGTACGAAGTGTCGCAGTGCCGTGCTTGAATGTGACGAAAATGATAAAAAAACAGGAATTGTCACAATTTGTGAGGGTAAATATCATCAGGTTAAAAAAATGTTTTTGTGTTGTGGATTAAAAGTTGTGCATCTTCAACGAATTTCAATAGGCGGTTTGTATCTTGATAGCAATTTGCACATAGGCGAGTGCAAATTGTTAACGGATTTGGATAAAAAGTCGGTTTTTATCGGCAATATACACTAAAAAATGCATCTGAATTTTATCCTGTGTCGGTTTTAAATAAAATAATGCATATATCTTTGGTCAATTTCGGTATGGTCAAATTGTGCGAAAAGTGGTATATTATTGTATGTAATAAAGCTAAGGACTTTATCGTTATCGACTAATTGGAGGTTTATACACAATGGCAAATGTTTCATTAAGACATGTTTACAAGATTTATGACGGCGGTGTTACTGCTGTTACAGACTTCAACCTTGAAATTGCCGACAAAGAATTCATCATTCTCGTTGGTCCTTCAGGTTGCGGTAAATCAACAACCCTCAGAATGATTGCAGGTCTTGAGGATATTTCAAAGGGTGAGCTTTACATCGGCGATACACTCGCAAACGATGTTGCTCCTAAGGACAGAGATATCGCAATGGTATTCCAGAACTATGCTCTTTATCCTCATATGACTGTATATGATAATATGGCATTCGGTCTTAAACTCCGTAAGTTCTCTAAGGAAGAGATTAAGAGAAGAGTTGAAGAGGCTGCAAGAATCCTTGGTATCGAGCAGTATCTTGACAGAAAGCCAAAGGCTCTTTCAGGCGGTCAGAGACAGCGTGTTGCTCTCGGTCGTGCTATCGTTCGTAACCCGAAGGTATTCCTTCTTGACGAACCGCTTTCAAACCTTGATGCTAAGCTCCGTGCTCAGATGAGAACAGAGATTTCAAAAATTTATCAGCGTCTCGGCACAACATTCATCTATGTAACCCATGACCAGACAGAGGCTATGACAATGGGTACAAGAATTGTTGTTATGAAAGACGGTTTCATTCAGCAGGTTGATACTCCTCAGCATCTTTATGATATGCCTTGCAATATGTTCGTTGCAGGATTTATCGGTTCACCTCAGATGAACTTCATCAACGCTGTTCTCTCTAAGAACGGCGGCAAGTATACTCTTGATTTTGACAAGTATCACGTTCCTGTTCCGGAGTCAAAGGTCAATGCTGACCTCGACAACTATGTTGGCAAGGAAGTTGTTTTGGGTATCCGTCCTGAGCATGTTCACGATGAGCCTGAAGAAATTGCTAAGGCTGAGTGCCTTCTCAAAGCCAATGTTGATGTTACCGAGCTTATGGGCGCTGAAATTTATCTCTATGTAAATATCAACGGTACACCTATCACAGCTCGTGTTGAACCTACTTCAACAGCTAAGCCGGGCGACGACATTGAGATTGCTTTCGACCTCAGCAAGATTCACATCTTTGATAAGGATACTGAGAAAACAATCACAAACTGATTATAATTTAATTTGGTTTTTACGGCGGAGCGTTATGCTCCGCCGTCTTTGCGTTTGCAGAAGGAAAACGATTGTTGCCGTAAGCGCAATAACTTTCAAAACCCATTTGCATTTAAATTTTATAATTGATTAACCGTGATGAATAGATATTTTTCGTATTTTGTCACAAAATCAACACAATGTTGTGATATATTAAAAAACAGATAAGACTTTGTAACAATTGTTTAATTTTGCTTTCAAAACTGTAACTTGTTGCTGATTATGCAAATTCTCTAAAAAAATTCAAGAAAAATTGTAAATAGAGGTTGATTTTTTTCTCGTTTTTGTGTAATATGTATATGAGACAGATTGTATTTTATTGAACTCTTTTACAATCACAATATATAACTGCGGAGAAAACGAGGTAAAAATTTATGTCAAACAGATTATTTCAAGGTATTGTACACCAGATGAAAGACGCAATCGACAGAACGATTGGCGTAATTGACGAGACTTCGGTTGTTATTGCCTGCTCCGAGCTTGGAAAAATCGGCGAGGTAAACGAGAGCGTTAATTCCGAAACACTCAGCTCGACAGCACCGTTTGTTGTGAACGGATATACATACAGATCTTTCGGCAGCAATGCAAAGTATGATTATGCAGTATTTGTTCAGGGTACCGATGAGTATGCTCAGAAATATGCTCAGCTTTTGTCGGTTTCTTTTGCAAGCATCAAGCAGTATTATGACGAAAAGTATGATCGTTCAAACTTTATTAAGAATGTTATTCTTGACAACATTCTTCCGGGTGACATTTACCTTAAAGCAAGAGAGCTTCACTTTAACAGCGAGGTTTCCCGTGTGTGTTTGCTTATTAAAATTGTTTCAAAAACAGATGTTTCCGCTTATGATATAATTCAGAATCTTTTCCCGGACAAGTCAAAGGACTTTGTTATAAATATTAACGAGGTTGAAATTGCACTTGTTAAGGAAATTAAACCCGACACAGAGAGCCGTGACCTTGAAAAGCTTGCAAGCTCGATTTCAGACACACTTTCGAGCGAGTTCTACACACACTGTGTTGTCGGCATCGGCACAACGGTTACAGGCATCAAGGATCTTGCAAGAAGCTTTAAGGAGGCTCAGTCAGCTCTTGAGGTTGCAAAGGTATTTGACACAGACCGTACAATCGTAAGCTATGATAACCTCGGCATTGCCCGTCTTATCTATCAGCTTCCCACAACATTGTGTGAAATGTTCCTCAAAGAAGTTTTCAAGCGTGGTTCAATTGAGAGCCTTGATCAGGAAACTCTCTTTACAATCCAGCGTTTCTTTGAAAACAACCTCAATGTTTCCGAAACATCAAGAAAGCTTTTTGTACACAGAAACACTCTTGTGTACAGACTTGAAAAAATTAAAAAGCTCACAGGTCTTGACCTCCGTGAGTTTGAGGATGCAATCGTGTTCAAGGTAGCTCTTATGGTTAAGAAATACCTCAACGCAAGTCCTACAAAATACTGATTTGGTTAAAGTGTGCCCGAGCACAGTGTCTTGCTGTGCTTTGGGCGTTTTGACTTTTTTGTGAGTATTTGTACAATAACTACAAAACAAAGGTGACTTTATGATTGATTTTATAAATGTGTCTAAAACATACCCTAATGGCACTCATGCTCTCTACGGTATTACGCTGAGTATTGATAAGGGCGAGTTCGTATTTATTGTCGGTGCATCGGGCGCAGGCAAGAGTACATTTCTTAAACTCATTATGCATGAGGAGACTCCGACATCGGGCAAAATCGTTATCAACGACACGGATGTTACAAAGCTGAGAAGGAGCAAGGTTCCTTATATGCGCCGTCATATGGGCATTGTTTTTCAGGATTTCAGACTTATTGACAAGATGAATGTTTTCGACAATGTTGCGTTTGCGATGCGTGCTGTCGGAAAACCTTCGGCAGTAATCAAAAAGCGTGTTCCGTATGTGCTTGAGCTTGTCGGTCTTAAAGATAAGATGAAAAACAGACCGAGTGAACTCTCGGGCGGTGAGCAACAGCGTGTAAGCCTTGCAAGAGCCCTTGTGAATAACCCCGAAATTATTATTGCCGATGAGCCGACAGGTAATGTTGACCCCGAGATGTCACACGAAATCATTGAGCTTCTCAATGAAATTAACGCAACAGGCACAACCGTTATTGTTGTAACGCATGAACATGACCTTGTTCGTGAGTTTGACAGACGAGTTGTTGTTCTTGACCACGGAAAAATTAAGAGCGACACCAAGGATTTGTTTGTTAAAGATGACTATACTGACGATTACGGTGATGACAGCGGTGAAGAAGAAAACACACCGGATTATCCCGATAATGCAGTGGTTGTTCCGGAATAATGCGTTTGCGCAAATAGGATTTTGAAAGGATTTTTGATATGACCGGATTTGGTTATTTAGCAAAAGAAGGTTTCAAAAATGTGTGGAACAACCGTATTATGAGTATCGCTTCTGTCTGCGTACTTATAAGCTGTCTTGTTCTCACAGGTGCGGCGGCACTTTTTTCGATGAATGTTGACAATGTTGTTGAATCTGTCGGCAAGTCAAACGAAACCTCAGTTTATGTTAAAGACGGATATTCACAGCTTGAGGCTGTTTATGTAGGAAAAGAAATTGAAAAGCTTGACAATGTTGAGTCGGCAACCTTTCTTTCAAAGGAAGATGCAATAAAGCAGTATAAATCTACTCTCGGCGACGACCTCTTTGCAGAAATGCAGGGCAGAAACAAACTCCCCGATTCTTTCATTGTAGTTATGAAGGACTTGTCGAAATATGACGATACTGTTGCTCAGATTAAAAAAATTGACGGTGTTGACAGCATAAGCAACCACCGTGAGCTTGCAAAGAAGCTTACGGACATCAGCAATCTTGTCAATATGATTTGTATTGCGGTTGTTTGTGCGCTGACAATCATTTCAATCTTCATCATTGCCAACACAATTCGTGCAACGATGTATTCACGAAGATTTGAAATCAGCATTATGAAATCGGTTGGTGCAACGAACTCGTTTGTACGATGGCCGTTTCTTATTGAAGGTATGATAATCGGACTTATTTCCGCAATTATTTCAACAGGCGCAATTGCAATCCTCTATGAGACTGCACAGGCTCTTGTTTATCAGATTGTTCCGATTGATTTTATCCCGATTAACAATGTCATCTGGATTACAGGCGGCTTGTTTGCAATTGCAGGTATTGTTATCGGCTTCTTCGGCAGCTTTATTTCAATCAGAAAATACCTTAAAATGGAAGGTAACGAAATACTCGGTTGGTAATCCCGACAGAAATCTTAAAGGAGGAGATTACAATGAATAAATTAAAAAGAATTTTATGTGCAATGCTCTGCGTATGCATGATTTCAATTCCAATGGCAATACCGACTACTGTTTCTGCTGAGGACAGCATCTCAGACCTTGAACAACAGCTTCAGCAGCTTGAACAGGAAAATCAGAAGTATCAGAAGATTCTTGATGATACAAAGTCTGACATCGCAGAAAAGGAAGAATACAAGAGCGCCCTTGTAAGCAAGGTTCAGGTTCTTGATGAAAAAATTGCAGTAACCCGTGAGAAAATTTCAAGCCTTAACGATGATATTAAGGAAAAGCAGGACGCTTATGACAAGGGACTTTCGGAAGTTGAGGATCAGTTTGACGCACTTGCAAACAGACTCAGAATTCTCTATATGTCAGGCAATGCAACCGACCTTGAAATCATTTTCGGCGCAAAGGATTTTTCTGACCTTATTGATAAGATGGAGCTTGTAAAGAGCCTTGCAAACAGCGACAAGGAGCTTATCAGCGAAATCCAGACAAAGCTGGACGAGCTCAGCACCAAGAAGGAATCCCTTGAGGCCGACAAGAAAGACCTTGAAACTCAGCAGGCGTCATTGAAGTCGGATCAGGACGAGTTTAATAAACTCATTTCAGATAATGACGAGATTCTTAAAAATCTTTACGCATCAAATTCCGAGGCGCAGCATTCCTTGGAAAGTGCGGCTTTGCAGAGTGATGAGATTGAAGCTAAAATCAGCGAGTACTATGCCGCTCAAAAGGCTGCTGCGGAACAGGCTGCTAAGGCTTCACAGAGCTCAAGCTCAAGCAGTTCATCAAGCAGCTCTTCAAGCAGTTCATCAAGCGGCTCAAGCAGTTCGGGTTCATCAAGCTCAGGTTCATCATCTGTAATTGTTCCGTCAGGTTCAGGCTTTGCATGGCCTACACCGGGCTTTGTAAGCCTTTCATCTGAATGGTTTGAGGACAGAGAAGTTTATAACCACGGCGGAATTGATATTGCCGGCGCAGGCATCATGGGAACTCCTGTTGTTGCGGCTGCCGACGGTACTGTTGTTGCAACCAACAGCAGTTGTACACACAACTGGGGCAAGAGCTACAGCTGTGGCTGCGGCGGCGGTTACGGTAACTATGTAATGATCAGCCACGCGGGCGGTAAGATGACAGTTTACGGTCACCTTACAAGTCTTACAGTAAGTTCAGGTCAGACCGTTTCAAGGGGACAGGTTATCGGCTATGTCGGTTCAACAGGTAACTCAACAGGACCTCACCTCCACTACGAATGCCGTCTTAACGGTGTAAGATACAACCCGATGTCTGAGTATCCGTACATGTGATAATTTCTTTGATACATACACAATTTGATAATTAATTTAAAAGCCTTCGCATATACTTAAATAAGTAAATATGCGGAGGTTTTTGTTTTGATTACTTCATTGAATGTTGTGTTTCCCGAAAAGTGTGGGAAAATAAGGGGATTTTTTAACAGGCTGAGAGGGGACAAGGTGTGCGTTGAAATCAAAAGGGCAAGGGGTGTAAGCGTAAAACAGCTTACATACATCTGTCGCAGACAAAAGGTCAATCTCAATAAAATTGACAGGGCAATCGGCAATCAGCGTACAAGACTTTTGTGTTGCGAAGAAATGACTTTCCCAAATGACAGCGGTTACAAGCGTTTTTACTCGCCGCTTTTTTCAGCAAGACTTTGTACCAATATGGCACTTTATGCCCTCAGCAAATTTGACTCTCCCGAAAGGCTGACGGTCGGAATTTATGATCCCGACGCTCAATGCACCGACCTTGTTTCATTTGTGTTGAAATATACGGGCAATGTCTGCATTATCACAGACAACGAAGATGTATTCTATGATGAGCTGAATACCATTGCCGAAGAAACGGGTGCGTGTGCTGTTGTTACTCACCACCGTGAACAGCTTTCAAATTGTGATCTTGTCATTGCACCGTTTGAAATTGAAGAAAATCTGCCCGTAAGAAATGATGCGGTTATCCTCACAAACGGCAGACCTAAGGAAAATATAAAGGGCTTTGTGTATTTTCGCTATTGCTTTAAAATGCCGAACGGTTTCGCACTTTTGCGGCCTGAGGGATTGTCGGAGGAATACTTCTGCTCAGCACTCTATACACTCGGTTCACAGTACGAACTCGGTTCAATTGTCCCCGATTTGTGCCGTAATGATACAGAGGCGCAGACAGTGAAATCTCTTTGCAGTTATCTTGCCCGTTTTGCTTGACAATCGGTGTGAAAAAAATTATAATAAATCTATATGCAGTTTTTTGCTGATATGAAAGAATTTTATACCGTATGCACGCTTGTGCAGGTGCGGTATTAACTGAAAGGAACGATATAAAATGGCAGCTAAACCAACAATGCTTACTGCGGAAGGTCTTAAAAATCTTGAAGAGGAACTTGCAGAATTACAAAATGTCAAGCGTAAAGAAATTGCAGAGAAAATCAAGGTAGCCCGTTCCTACGGCGACTTGTCCGAGAACAGTGAATATGATGATGCAAAGAACGAGCAGGCTATTATGGAGGCAAGAATCGCTACTATTGAGTCTATCCTCAAAACTGCTCAGATTATTGATGAGTCCGAAACATCTAACGATAAGGTACACCTCACTTCTGTTGTTACAATCGAAATGGTTGGCACAGACAGACAGATGACATACAAAATCGTTGGTTCGGGTTCTAACGAAACAAATCCCGCACAGGGCAAAATTTCTGACGAGTCACCTGTGGGCAAGGCTCTCATGGACAGATGTGTCGGTGATGTTGTTGAGGTTGAAACTCCCGGCGGCGTAAAGGCATTTAAGATTCTTGAAATCTCAAAGTAATTTGTTTATCTATTGAATTTTTGCTGACGGATTCTGCTTTTGCAATCCGTCAGATTTATTGATGTTGAAAAGAGAGGAATGATTGGAAATGAGTCAGAAGCCACAGCAGACCGGCACAAGCGATGTTATCAAGGTCAGATACGAAAAGCTTGACGCCCTCAAAGAAGCAGGCAGAGATCCGTTTGTAATTACAACAAGTGCCCGTGATGTTCTCACGGAAACAATTAAAAACAATTTTGAAGAGTACGAAAACAAAGACGTATGCGTTGCAGGCCGTTTGCTTTCAAAAAGAGGCAAGGGCAAGGTTTCGTTTATGGATCTTTGGGATCGTTCGGGCAAAATCCAGATTTTTGCAAAATTTGACGATCTCGGTGAAGAAGAATACGGTTTCCTTAAAAAGTGGGATATCGGTGATATCGTTGAAGTAAAGGGCTTTGTTTTCAAAACGCAAATGGGCGAAATTTCTGTTCATGCAAAAGAGGTTAAGCTCCTTTCCAAATCACTCAAACCTCTCCCCGAAAAGTATCACGGTCTTACAAATACAGACCTTCGTTACCGTCAGCGTTATGTTGACCTTATTATGAATCCCGAGGTAAAGGATACCTTTGTAAAGCGTTCAAAAATTATCGGCAGTATCCGCCGTTACCTTGACAATCAGGGCTTTATGGAGGTTGAAACTCCTATGCTCGTTGCCAATGCCGGCGGTGCGTCGGCTCGTCCGTTCCTTACTCACTTCAACGCTCTTGACGAGGATTTAAAGCTCAGAATTTCTCTTGAACTTTACCTCAAAAGACTTATCGTAGGCGGACTTGAAAAGGTTTACGAAATCGGCAGAGTATTCCGTAACGAGGGTGTTGACACCCGTCACAACCCTGAGTTTACTCTTATGGAGCTTTATCAGGCATATACCGACTACAACGGTATGATGGATCTTACCGAAAACCTCTATCGCCATGTTGCACAGGAGGTTCTCGGCACAACAACAATCACATACAACGGCATTGAAATGGATCTTGGCAAGCCGTTTGAGAGAATTACAATGCTTGACGCTGTTAAAAAGTATTCAGGTGTTGATTTCAACGAAATTCATTCTGACGAAGAGGCAAAGGCAATTGCAAAAGAAAAGGGTGTTGAGTTTGAAGAACGCCACAAAAAGGGCGATATCCTTAACCTTTTCTTTGAAGAATTTGCAGAAGAGCATATGATTCAGCCTACTTTCGTTATGGACCATCCGATTGAGATTTCTCCGCTTACAAAGAAGAAACCCGAAAATCCCGATTATGTTGAGAGATTCGAGTTCTTTATGAACGGCTGGGAAATGGCTAATGCATACTCAGAGCTTAACGATCCGATTGACCAGAGAGAGCGTTTTAAGGCTCAGGAGGCACTTCTCGCACAGGGCGATGATGAGGCTAACACAACCGATGAGGACTTTCTCAACGCACTTGAAATCGGTATGCCTCCGACAGGCGGTATCGGCTTTGGTATCGACAGAATGTGTATGCTCCTCACAGATTCAGCCGCAATCCGTGATGTATTACTCTTCCCGACGATGAAGAGCCTTGATTCCGACAAGAAGCCGTCAGGCATTCCGAAAACAAAGGATGCTGTTGTTGAAGAAAAGATTGACTTCTCAAAGGTGAAGGTTGAGCCTTTGTTTGAAGAATATGTTGATTTTGAAACATTCTCAAAGTCAGATTTCCGTGCAGTAAAGGTCAAGGCTTGCGAGGCTGTTAAGAAGTCGAAGAAGCTTTTACAATTCACTCTTGATGACGGCACAGGCACAGACCGCACAATTTTAAGCGGTATTCACGCTTATTATGAGCCTGAAGAACTGGTTGGAAAGACTCTTATCGCTATCACAAATCTTCCGCCGAGAGCAATGATGGGCATTGACTCCTGCGGTATGCTCCTCAGTGCAGTTCACGAAGAAGAAGGCGAAGAAAAGCTCCACCTCCTCATGGTTGATAACCACATCCCCGCAGGTGCAAAGCTTTATTAAGATGATGTAAAAATGTACCGTTTACAAAATAGATTGATGCAGAAATCGGTGCAAGCAAGGAAAAATCGCATAATTAGCACAATGAGTGGGCAATTCCAATCGGGATTGCCCATTTTTAAAACAAACAGAAATACAAATCGGAGTTTATAAAGGAGAATATTGATGAAATTATTTTTATGTTCGCACTTTTCAAGTGTAGGAAGTCTGATAAAGGAAGAAATTGAAAATAAGAAAGTCGCATTTATTCCAACAGCTTCACTGCGTGAAGGCTACACCGGTTATGTCGGCTCGGCTCGAAAATTATTCAAAAAGTTGGGAGCGATCGTAACTGAAATTGATATTTCAACGGAGGCTTATTCAACGATACAGTCTGTTTTTGAAGAAGCAGATGTGATATA
>ENA-UEQN01000053-UEQN01000053.1-human-gut-metagenome-genome-assembly--contig:-NODE-53-length-106071-cov-21.870568_pt1 | contig 106071 bp, 116 predicted proteins | sample MGYA00242940_ERZ507944 | MGnify/ENA primary metagenome ERZ507944 (study PRJEB26167, sample SAMN06115449) | human gut metagenome | host: Homo sapiens | place: China:Fujian | collected 2015-08-20... | reverse complement strand
CTCTGATGCAGTCCATGGCATCCTTTGTGTCCCAGAACGTGGGTGCTGGCAATAAAAAACGCGCCGAGCAGTCCATGCTCACCGGCATTGGCATCGGTCTGGTGTTCGGTTGCGTCGTATTTGCACTGGTGTGGTGCAAGGGTGACGTTCTCTCCGGTCTGTTTACGGCAGATGCCGCAGTTATTGCCAACGGCTACGCCTACCTCAAGGGCTTTGCGCCCGAGACCATCGCCACTGCCATCCTGTTCAGCATGGTAGGTTACTTCAATGGCAACGACAAAACCCTCTGGGTCATGGTACAGGGGCTGGTGCAGACTCTGCTGGTGCGTCTCCCCATGGCGTATATTATGAGTATCCAGCCCAACGCCAGCCTGACGATGATCGGTCTGTCCGCACCCACCTCCACCGCAGTGGGCATCTTATTAAACATCTGCTTTTTCCTCTGGCTTAAACGATACGAAAATCAAACGTCTGCATAAGTTTTGAAGGCTGGAGGCCTGCCGATGGTTGTTACCACCTATAAACATGATACGGTCGTGCTTGAAATTTCAAATTCAATCATGAATCGATAATGGCGAACAAGCCCACAGGATAGACCGCATAAAAATACGGCAGACCTGTGGGCTTGTTCCTTATATCGAGTTAATCTCTAAACGATAAATCCTCTGATCCATGACCTCCGGCCACATTTTTCAAGTATTCCTCTGGGTCGCCATTCAGAATGAAATCCGCATAGCCCAGAGGGTCACTGTAGATGAGGTAGTCCAGTTTTGCCCTCTGCGCCATGGTCACATCCAGTGCACCCTCAACCCCGGTACAGTCAATGGAAATTTTTCTTCCATCCCGGTGCAGAAGCTCCACGCAGCCGGTGTCCATGTTGAAATGGCAAGCTCTTGCATCGTACTTCATAATCTCGTCCTCCTGAAATCATGTCGTAGCTTATGTCGGTCAATCTATGATTTCGGATTTTATCTTCCACAGACACCTGCATGGAACTTGTCGGGGCAAAGCCCCTCCATCTGCTAACGCAGACCGTTCCGTCGCTTAAAAGCCCCACTGGGGCTTTCATTGCTTCGCAAACGCTAATTTCCCGAAGAAAACAAATAATCCGAACCCATCTCCTATCGGAAACAAGTTCGGATTATTTTTGTTTGGTCCGAGTAGTGCGACTCGAACGCACGGTCTCCTGGTCCCAAACCAGGCGCGATACCAACTTCGCTATACCCGGATGCATTATATTATTATAACAGGTCAAAATGCGCATGTCCAGTCCTCTATATAGCTTTTTGCATTTTGCATTTTTGCATTTTATGGAATCCTGCGCTCTAAACGCCATTGAGTGCGTCTTGCACAGATTAAATCTGCTATGTTAGAGTCAGGGCTGTTTCGACCTTTTGTAATTGCGCTGGAGTGTACTCTGTATAAAGGGATGCCTCTATTGTATTCCCATCTTCATCAAAGAATTCAACGGTAAATGCTTTGCCGTTACCGAGTACATCGACAATGGTTCCTTCAGTCCCTGCTTTGACCCCAGTTTCGGGATCATCATTTTTCAAGGTAACGGTATCGAAAAGCTTCAACATGGTTATTTCCTCACAGTCAAAACGAGTATGCGGGGATCACATATTTGCTCCATGCAGCAGCCTGCTCCATACACTGCTGATAGTCCGTTCGCAGTTCATCCGTCAGAGCATAGACCAGCCGCTTCACAACAGCCTTATTCTCTGCAATCGGTCGGAATTTGAGGCTAATAAGGCATTCTTGTCCATCGCTGCACTGTGATAGTGACAGGAGATTCGTACCCGTCTTACGGATCCAGTTTTCTCCCCAGACGATCTCGCCACAATGCGGACACTCGAAGGATACAACGTAATCATCGCTCAGAGCATCGCCAACATCAGCATAGGGCTCTTCAAACTCGTAACCCTCAACGATGCCATTTCTATTTTCCACGGTTTCTTTGTACTCTTTTAGGCCTCTTACGAGATCTATGTGTGTGCAGAGGAGAGCGGTGCTCCGTGCATCATTTAGGGCATCATGGGAATCAAATGGAACCTCGCCAACAATCGCCAACGCATTGGCCAATGCGTATTGCTTTGTGTCATGTGTAACCTGATCCACAAAAATATTCTGTAGATTGAAACACGGGGGCATAAAGCTGGTATCAATATTATGGAGATCCATATTCTTTCGCAAAATACGAAGATCTTCTGTCCCCCAGACCAGGAACACAAAGTCATCGCCGCACCAATCACAGAAAGAATCAAACACCGTGTGGAACCCTTTCCCTTTTTGTAAATCCCGATTGGATAGTTTGGTAATCTCCGCTACCTTGGGGTGAAGCTCTGTATAGTACTGAGGTGCAATCTGTTCATTGAAGGAGTCTACCACTTCAAGAGTCTGATTTAGCTTGATTGCTCCAATCTGAATAATCTCACCTGTCAAGAAAACCGGATCTTTGACCATCTCAGAAAAGGTAAGCGCCTGATTCCACTCCATATCCATGACAATGTACTCCACGGCAATTGCTCCTTCTTTCGTTCGATTGTAATCATCATAGAGTTGTCGGTGTCCAAAAGAACGGACAATGCGAATTATCCCTATTGACACCTTGAATACAGATGATTATCAAATTACCTGCAAACAAAAAAAGCCCCTTTCGGGACTTGTGATTTACACGAAAAAGATGAGCCTTGACCACCAGCAAAAGCAGTCAAGGCTCATCTTTCGTTCTTAGTATCTAACATCAATTTAACCTCGCTTTCTTGAGTTGAGAGGGAGTTAGCTGTACATTGGACTCACCCTTTCTGTATCTATAGGATAGCATAGGATAGACAAAAAATCAATGCAGGAAAGACACAACTTATCTTTCAAAAAACTGGTCATTACAATGAAATGTGGCGCAAATGCGCAAGACCAGATTGACATCTCTGCGCGATTACTGTATCATTAAATTGTTGAGGGCTTTCACACATGTAGTGAAAGCCCTCATTTTTCTGTTATTGACTGAATCCTCTGGCTGCATACAATGCCTGCTTTTGAATTCGATTTCTCATGAGTTGCCGAAACGTAATGTGTGCCACGACCTCAAGGACTGGCCCGAAGGACAATACGCGGATCAGCAACTCTGTTTCATCATCTTGGTCATATCGGAGTGTGATTCGATATAGCCGCTCGTCCAGCTTCTGCGTCTCCTTTTCAAAATGGGAGAAATGCAATAGGACACGCTCCAAGCCATTGCGCTCATCATGGAGAAGTAGCGTAAGTGCTTTGAGGCGTCCTTTCGGCACGGTCACAGCGCCTGGGTCATATTCTTCCAGCAGCTCGCAGGAACGAATACGGGCCATGTTGATCGTGTTCATCCTCCGCGTCCCCGTCACTAAGATCCGGAATTTATCGTCCTTCTCCGAATACTCCTAAGTGGGGAATATAGTGCCCCACTCAAAAGGCACAAGTGTGCGGCATCGAGTTCAAGTACAGTCTGATAATTTCATATGTCTCCGTAGCTCAGTTGGATAGAGCACACGCCTCCTAAGCCCGAGGCCCCCGGTTCAAGCCCGGGCGGGGACACCAGTTCTGCAACAAAATCCTTGGGAAAACCAAGGATTTTGTTCTTTTTTTGGATTTTCAAAACCGGTCGGTGGGCACTATTTCACACACCTGAAAGGTGTTTGCTTTATTCGGCGTTTTTTGCTAATCGCTGTTACCGTCCAACGCGAACCAAACTACATACCGTCACCCCACCAAAACCTTGCTAATCAATTAGCAAGGTTTTTTGATTTTCAGCCGAAAAAAGGGGTGATTTGCTAATTGGACAAAAAAACGGCATAGAACCTTGCTAATGGAAAAATGGCGAGGTTCATAGTTGGAACCGGGTCGGTCTGCCAAAAAGCGTACATAGCCGACCAGCTTTGCCGGACGGCTGTGAATTTTCAGAAGGAGGAACAAGTATGAATTGGACGAACACGCGAAACGAGGGCGGCGTTTGGAAACTGCACGATGAGGTGAGCAGCGCCGCGTTTGAAAGCATGGAGGCGCTGTGGAACGCTTTTCTGGAGGCGGGCGACCTGGATATGGTTCGCTCTACGGAGAAGGCCCTGCGGCTCATGGCGAGCCATGGCGACCATACCGGCGCTATGAAGCTGCTGGAGGGCATCTACGCCCTGACGGAGCTGACGCCCACGAAGGACTCCACCGACTGCCAGCGGCATCCCGCTCTGGCGCAGATGTTCATGGAGGAATTTCTGGCGGAGAGCGAGGACTTCATCTTTGACACCGGTATGGACAATGTGATGGACCTGATCATGAACGAGGCCCGGTGATGGCCTTACCCCCGCAGCCGTCCGTCAAGGCGGACGGCTGTGAATCTGAGAAAAGGAGAATGGACCTATGAACAAGTGCAAGGTGATCGCCGTCACCAACCAAAAGGGCGGTGTCGGCAAGACCACCACCGCGGTCAATTTAGGCGTGGGACTGGCACGGCACGGGAAAAAAGTGCTGCTGGTGGATACGGACCCCCAAGGGAGCCTTACAGTGAGCATGGGGATCAAGAATCCGGACGAACTGGATACAACGATCTCCGACTTGATGCAGGTCATTGTAGAGAACGGCAGTCTCACCCCACCGGATCAGGGTATTCTGAAAAACCCGGAGGGCGTTGATCTGGTACCCTCCAACATCGGCCTCTCCAGCTTTGAGGTGAGCCTTGTGAACACCATGAGCCGAGAGTTCGTTCTGCGGGGCTACCTCGGGGAGATCAAGCAAAGCTATGACTATATCCTCATTGACTGTATGCCTTCGCTGGGGATGCTGACCATCAACGCCTTGGCAGCGGCAGACAGTGTGTTGATCCCCTGTCAGGCCAATTATCTTTCCACCAAGGGCTTAAAGCTGTTGATGGGGTCCGTTGCCAAGGTGCGCCGACAGATCAACCCGGCGCTGAAAATCGACGGTATCCTGCTGACTACGGTAGACAGCCGCACCAATAACGCCAAAAGCATCATCGCCGCCCTGCGGCAGATGGGGAGCGGCCTCCGGGTGCTGAATACGGAAATACCATTTTCCGTCCGGGCGGCGGAGTGCAGCGTAGAGGGCAAGAGTATTTTTGCCCATGACGGCAGGGGGAAGGTGGCGGCGGCATATACGGCGCTGGTAGAGGAGGTGATGGCTCTTGAGCAGAGAAAACGTGATCGACCTGGGGCTGAACGATGCCTATAATGACCTGTTCTCCACCCAGGAGGAACGGGACAACGCCCAGCGCAGCTATGTGATCGACCTCGCGCCGGAGCAGATCGGTGACTTCCCAAACCATCCCTTTCATGTGCGGATGGACGAGAGCATGATGGAACTGGCGGAGAGCGTGAAGCAGTATGGCGTTCTGGTTCCCTCACTGGTGCGGCCTCTGCCGGACGGCGGCTATCAGATGGTGTCCGGCCACCGGCGCAAACGGGCGGCGGAGCTTGCGGCACTGCCTGTGCTGCCCTGTATCGTCCGTGACCTGACCGACGATGAAGCCGTCATCATCATGGTGGACAGCAACCTTCAGCGGGAGCGTGTGCTGCCTTCTGAGAAAGCCTTTGCCTACAAAATGAAATTGGACGCCATGAAACGCCAAGGGCAGAGGACAGATTTAACTTCTGTGCCAGTGGCACAGAAGTCTGGCAGCAAAACTTCTCGTCAACTTTTGGGTGAGCAGGTGGGAGAAAGTCAAGACCAAGTGCGCCGCTACATCCGCTTGACAAAGCTGATCCCGGAATTGCTGAATATGGTGGATCATTCTGTGTTGAAGGAACCGGGCAAACTGCAAATGGCTCTGCGTCCAGCCGTGGAGCTATTCCTCCGCCGCCATCGCTTACGAGGAAGCCATTGTGTAAAAAGAACGCAGAAGACCTCTCCGGAGCCCTTAGCTTCCGGAGAGGTCTTTTGTTTTTTGAAAGACCGCTTCCGCTGCGGCGCGCATGAGGAGGTCAACCGTTTAAAAGCGGCGGTCCCAAAGGCATCCTCCGCGCTTTCACGTGGAGATGGGAGAGTCCCGCCGCTGGCGGCTGTTCCGCCTGAGCGTTAAGGAAAATTCATCACATTACCAAAAGCTTCGGCCCCCGGTGCTGGCGGACGGCAGCTATGATGTTTCCGGCGTGGTGGCGGTCATTGCCGCCATCGGCCTGGGCCGCCTGATCGCCTTCCCGGTAGCCGGGCCCCTCAGCGACCGGCTGGGACGGCGGCAGCCTGCCCATCCTCATCGCCGCCTACCCCACCGGCAAGGGTTAGCTGACCGAGGCTATCCGCTCCCTCATCGTCAAATGCCGTCAGGCAGGGGTGGACCTGCGCTGCGGCACGGAGGCGGACGAAGCGCTGCTGAAGAGCCTGTCGCCAGACGCCGTTATCCTGGCTACCGGCTCCACGCCCCTTGTCCTGCCGATCCCCGGCAATGCAGTCCTTGCCACCGGGGACGCCCCGGAAGCCGCATTGCAGATCTGACGCTCCGGGGCCATGGGGCGTCCCCTGCGGAAAACGCTCCCGGCCTCCCGGAAATAAGGTAAGTCCCATTAAGGTCCTCTTTGCAACGGTACGTTCCAAATTGCAGAGAAGGACCTTAATGGGACTCTTTTGCTGTGGAGCTCTCTTGGAGAGGTCAAGGGGCGGGAGAGGTACGCACCCGGCTCAGGTGGAAGATCATGCCGATCACGAATCCAATCAGCGCGGGCAGCAGCCAGCCTAGATTCTTGTCAAACAAGGGCAGCCACTTTGCGGCGAGGTTGACAAGGGAATCCATGTGGAAGGCGGTCTGGACCGATGCGGGCAGGGACTTCATGCAGTCGAAAATGGCGGCGGCCCAGGTGCCGGCCATGGTGGCGATATACACGGCCCGGTCATGCTGGAAGAGCTTGCCGATGAAGGCCAGCACGATCAGGGCGATGGCCGGGGGATAAATCAGCATCAGCATGGGAACGGAGTAGCTGATAATGGCGCTGAGCCCGACGTTGGAAACGGCGAAGGAGAAGAGCGCGAAGAGGATGGCCCAGGTGCGGTAGGAGATCTTTCCGTCCGTCATCTTGACAAAGGTCTCCGCGCAGGCGGTAACAAGGCCGATGGAGGTCTTGAGGCAGGCAAAGGTGATGGTAAAGGCCAGGATGAACTGGCCCAGGCCCCCCAGATAGTGGTTGGCGATCTGGGTCAGGGCGATGCCGCCGTTTTCAGAGAGCTCAAAAAGCCCTCGGGACTGAGCGCCCATCAAAATAGACACCACGTAGATCAGGATCATCAGCAGGCCGGTGAAGAAGCCGGAGGAGAGCACGTCCCTGGCGATAGCGTCGTCATTGTCGACGCCCATGCGGCGGATGACGTCGATGACCACGATGCCGAAGGCCAGGCCCGCGATGGCGTCCATGGTGCCGTAGCCCTCGATGAGCGCGGGGAAAAAGGCACTGGCGCGGTAGGTCTCAATAGGCTCGATGGAAGAGGCCGGAGCCCCCGGAGAGAGCAGGGCCGAAATGACCAGCACCGCGAAAAAGATCAGGAAAAGCGGATTGATGATCTTGCCGATCCAGACGGTGATCTTGCCGGGCCGCAGGGAGAAAAAGAGGACGAAGCCGAAGAACACAGCTGAGAAGACCAGCAGGAACGGCCACTCCGGCGTATTCTCCGCCAGCAGGGGCGCAATACCGGTGGTAAAGGAAACGGTGGCGCATCTGGGGATGGCGAAGAGCGGACCGATGGTCAGATAGAGCAGGCAGGTGAAGAAGATGCCGTAGCCCTTCCCCACCTTGCTGGCCAGGGTCTGCAACCCGTCAGTGTGGGTGATGCCGATGGCGGCTACGCCGAAAATAGGGATGCCCACCGCCGTAATGATAAAGCCGATGGTGGCCGCAGCTACATGGCTGCCCGCCATCTGCCCCAGGTGAACGGGGAAGATCAGGTTTCCGGCGCCAAAGAACATGCCGAACAGCGTTCCGGCCACAAGCAGTCTCTGCTGGATCGTCAGCCTTTTAGTCATAGAAAAATCAACTCCTTTATGCTGAAATCATACACGATGCGCTTGCAAAAGTGAAACGCTTGGTTATAATGGGTATATGACAAATCGTAATACCAACGTAAAGGAGGCCTCTATGGACAGCAAAAAATTTGAGATTCTGATGACGGCCGTCAATCTCGGCAGCTTTTCCAAGGCGGCGGAGGTAGTGGGCTACACCCAGTCTGGCCTGACCCACCTGATGAACGGCCTGGAACGGGAGATCGGCATGAAGCTCATTCAGCGGGACCACAGCGGCGTCACGCTGACGGAGGCAGGCCAGGCCCTTCTGCCGGCCATCCGGGAGTATCTCAGCGCAACGGCCAAGCTGGAAAACCAGATCGCCGCCATTGCCCAGAAAAAACCGGAGACCATCCGCATTGCCGCCTATGCGAGCCTTGCCATGCACTGGATGCCGGAGATCCTCTACCGCTTCCGGCGGGTATGCCCGGATATCGATGTGGACCTGCGGATGGTGGACCATGAGTTGGAGCCCTTTGAACTGCTGGAGGAGGGCCGCACCGATGTGATTTTCGCCGCCCGGCAGAGCCACATCAACTGCGACTGGACACCCCTTTACAGCGATGCCATGTATGCAATCTTGCCGGAGGATTATCCCATCGGTGACCGAAAGACCTTTCCCATCGAGGAATTTGACGGGAAGGAGTTCCTGATGCCCTACGGCCGGTTCGATATCGACGTGAACGCCGCCCTCAGTCCCAAGGGAGTGAAGCCCATCATCCGTCCCTGCTACGTGGACGACGAGACGGTGATCCGCATGGTCAGCAAAGGGCTTGGCCTTACCATGATGACGGAGATCATGATGCGGGGCCGGACCCGCGGCGTCAAGACCCTGCCGGTCACGCCCAAGGCGGGGCGGGAGCTGGGCATGGGCATGCACCTGCAAAAGAACACGCAGACGGAGATCCTCCGCCTGCGTGACTGTGTGCTTGATTTTATTCAGGAGCTGCCGCAAACAACGCTGTAAGGGTTGAAGGCATGATACTCCGCGTCGGCCAGGCAAAGCGGTCAGCAGAGCGTAAAGACCTCTTCAAACTTCCCATTGCTGACGACTTCCAGCTCGCCGTCCAGATTCAGCACCGGACGGATACCCACGGAATCGTTGTTGGCATAGGTATAGCTCAGGGCTCCGTAGGCGCTGGCCACGCGGTTGAGAAAATCGTAGGCCATGTTGGCCGTCCGCACCCAGTACCACCAACCCCACTTGGGGTCGTAGATCTGCGCGGCGTCATAATGGGCGCTTTCCCGCTCCGGGTTGATCTTTCTGCCGTAAAATTTCAGCAGTTCCTCTGTCAGCGTGGTCTTATAGGAGGTGGGATCATAGGACAGCGGAAACATCTCCCCCTCTGCGATGCCGTGCTCATTGCCCTTTCCCAGCTCCGTGCGGCTGGGCAGGAACACCTTCGCAGGCACGTATGCCAGCTCCCCCGCATCCTTCCGGGTCATTTTCAAGTAGGGCACCTGCACCTCCAGGAGGGCCTCCCGGAAACGGGGAGAAAAACCGGTCAGAAAGCCGTCGCGGGTCTGATAGGCCACCTCCTGATAGCGGGTGTAGGGCAGCGCCGGAGGCTCGTCCTTGGGATGGGCGGGCCGGAACCAGTCCGGGCCTATCCCGTTGAGCCACTGGTGCACGTTGCTGGCGGCGTAATCGTTATATCCGTAAAGGCACCGCTGATGGAAAACGCCGTCTTTCACCGCATCCGGCTCCGCACCGTCCAGGCAGCCCAGCTCCACGATCTTCTGGGCGAACAGGGTCGTGCCGCCGTAGCCCGGATGATCCTGGGCCGCCACCAGGAACGTCAGGCTGTTGGCGCTGTCCTTCACCACAGAGCCGATCTCCAGATCTTTCAGTTTCATCGCGCCGCCTCCTGACATCCCTTGCATTCCGGCCGCTGGCAGAAGGGGCCCTCCGGCTCCATTCCGATCTCCTTGAGCATCACGTCGATATGGGCGTGGTGCTTTTTACAGTACTGGCAAAAGCCATGATTCGGGCATGTCCGGGTCAGGCAGGGGCACCTGGGATTCATCCGCATGGTGTCCGGTATGATCGTATAGCTCTCTTCCAGTCCCGGCTTGTCCGCGATCAGTCCGTGTTCGATCTGCATATCTGTTTACGCGCTCCTCTGCTGTCAACTTTCAGGTCCCGGAGCTCAGTTCCAGGAACGCTCCAGCTTCTTCACAAACTCCCGGTCCTTCAGCGCCAGGGTGAAGGCCACCAGGGCCACCGCGTTTGCAGCGGCCAGGCAGATGTAGCTGCCCACATAGCCGCCGAACAGGGCCGCGGTCTGCACGATGAAGGCGCTGGCCATGGAGCCGATCACCTGCAAAATGGGATAGACCACGCCGAAGACCCGGCTGAAGTTGGACTGGCCCCAGTACTCCGCCGTGACGGAGGCCGCGAAGTTCGCGCCGCCGCCGACAGCCGCGCCCAGGAAGACCATGGCCAGGATCAGGGCGATGTAGCTGCCCTGGGCAAGGCACACCATGGCGCCGATGGTCACAATGTACACCCACTGCATACCCACCTTGGGGCCCTTCTTGCTGTCCAGCAGGCCGAACAGGTAGCTGAAGGGGAAGGAGACCAGGGAGGAGAAGAGGATCATGTTGGCGCCCCAGGCGGTGGTGTGGCCCAGGTCCGTGATGCGGAGCATCAGGGTGCCCATGGTGCCGCCCACCATATTGCTGACGCCCAGAGCCAGGGCCATGATCCACAGCTGGGGGCACTTGAGGCAGCGGGCCAGGGTCCAGGGGCTGTGCTTTTCAGCTTCCCGCTGGGCCTGGATCATGGCGTTCGCCTGCTCGCGGGTCATGCTCTCGTCGTTATCGGGGTTGACGCCGCACTCCTCGGGATAATCCCGGATCATCACCACCAGGATGACCGTAAAGATCAGAGCCAGAACGGCAAAGGGCATGTAGGACACCTGATAGCCGAAGTGCTCCTGTACATAGTTGACGATGATGGCAGCCACACCACCGCCGGCAGGGCAGCCGATGGTAGCCCAGCCCATCACCAGGCCCTTCTTGCGGGGGAACCAGTTGGTCAGGATCATGGGATTCAGAATGTAGGCCAGGGTGATGTCGGTGCCGCAGATGATCATTTCCAGCAGGCAGGCGATCTGCACGTTAGGCGCATAGCCGAAGATGAACAGGGCTGCGCACAGCACCACCGCGCAGAAAATGCACATCCGGCGCACGGAGAATTTCGTTGCCACACGGCTGAGAACCAGGCCCAGGACCACGGACAGCAGGCTGCCGTAGCTGACCCAGCTCAAAAGCGTGGTGGAGCTCCAGCCCAGGTCAGATTCCCAGGCGGTGGCCATCAGCTGCCAGGAGCTGCCCACCGAGGTGTTTACAAAGCAGAATACGAAGGCATAAATAATCAGGACCCAGCCTTTGAAGCCAAAATTGCTTTTTGATGCGTTGAACGTCTTTTCCTGTGCCATGGTAATATCCCCCTTAATTTTTCCGGAGCCTGAGATAAGCCCCCAGAATCTCTGTATAATCGATCTCCGCTGCCGTATGCAGCGCGTCCTCATAGGTCACGGTCCGGCCGTCGGCGCGGAACAGCTCCACCGCCTCCTCCAGCCCGCACAGGCAGTTCATGGTCACCCGGTAAATGCCGGGGCCCTTGTTCCGCCGCAGCCACGCTGCCGTCGGATGGTCCCCGGACAGCGGCGCCAGGAGCTCCAGCTCTGTATTCAGGGCCTTGCAGCGCCATACCCGCAGGCCGTTTTCCTCTGCGGAGGTCCATGGGCCGATGCCGTACCGCTCTTCCAGCAGCTGCCGGGCCCGCTCCGGCTCCTCTGACGCGATGCTGATCCCCAGGACCGTGTCCGTCAGGGCCGCGGGCCGCTTTGTCCGGTCTGCATGGACCATAGGCGGCAGTCCGGAGGGCGGCGCCCAGTCCGGGCCCCTCTGATGCAGCTCCAGCGCCGCGCCCAGGGTGCAGGTGTGCTTGACGAACGCGCAGTCCTCCTGGCCGTCTACCACGGCTACCTGGCCCAGCGGATTGCCTGCCGCGCCCATCCTGCCGATCATCTCCGGATAGCTGCATCCGTTGTCAACGGCCAGATGCTGGCCGCCGGGGCCGTGTTCCTCCAAATACTGCTGAAAAATGCTGGGCCCCTCCAGCGGCTCGATTAGCTCCAGCTGCATGCCGCCCTTGAGGTCGCAGATCCCCAGACGAATGGCGTAGCTCCCGGTATACCGCCCATCCAGATACACATTTTCAATGGAAGCGGCCTGCTTGTTAAAGGCTTCATCCCTCTTTTTCCGTCCGAAATTTACCTGGATCACTGGATCAATGCCTAATTCATCGGTCACGATGGCAATGGCCTTTTCCAGATCGGAAACCACAAAGGCCACCTGCTCGATCTGATGAAAGAGCTTTTCCATCTTGCTTCTCCTCTCCATTTTATTTGCTTTCAGGCAAACCCTTTTGAGCTCAAATGGTTGTCTTTTTTGTTGTTATTGTATATAATTCATAGGGTCGGCGCAATGTGTGCCCGGCCAATCTTACCAGTTCATTTTGAAAACCCGCTTGGTCTTTTGTACAAATCCTATAGGAATCCCCTGTTCTGGAGGCTTTTTATGGAACTTACGCTTCTGCTTTCCTCCTTATCGGAAAACAGCTACCATACCGCCCTGCCCCTGTGGCCCGTGGATATCAACGATTTCCGTATTTTGGACGGCTCCCCCACGGAGCTTCACTCCAATATCCTGTATCTGGGCTCATCGGAGCACCTTCCCGCTCTCGCCGGGGACACGCCCCTGCTCACCTTCTTTATATATGGTGAGGAGACAGTGCCGCCGTCCTATCCGGGGCGCAAGGTGAACCTGCTGTTCATCCCGCCCAAGGTCTCCCCCCTTACCATTTACGATGAACTCCACTTCCTCTTTGACCACGCCGCCCCGGAAACGCCCCTCTCCCAGCAGGAGCCTGCGGCCTTTTCCCTGCTGAACAGCAGCCGCAGCCAATTCCTGGCCCGGCTGCTCTCTGCCTTCCAGCCCCACAGCCAGATGGTGGAGCACGAGGCCGCCAAGCTGAAATACACGGTGAAAGGACACTATTATCTGGCGGTCATCCAGCCGGAGGAGGGCAGCTTTACCCGCAAGGATTTCGCCGCCATGGCGGAGGCATTCCGCGCCCTGAACCACAACATCCAGCCTTTTATCTACCAGTTCCAGATGCTGCTTTTTTTCGACTGCGATACCGACGTCTTTTTGCAGACGGAGCTTCTGAAGGGCCTGCGGGACATCTCCCTCCGGCACCGCGCAAAAATGGGCATCAGCAACCCCTTTTATTCCCTGCTGGACATCCGGCGGTATTACACCCAGGCCCAGCACGCCCTGACAGTGGCCCAGGCCGCCCTGCGCCGGACCCCCCTCAGCCCTGTGTTTTTGTTCCAGGAGTATTCCTACGGCGAGCTTTTCTCCATCAGCGCCTCAGAGGCGGATCTGAGCAATTACGTCTATCCGCCCCTTATGGAGCTGCTGGAGTACGACAAAGCCAACGACTCCCAGCTCATGAACACGCTGTTCGTCTACTTGCAGCACAACTGCAATGCCAAGGACACGGCCGAAAATATGTTCATGCACAAAAACACCATTCTCTACCGCATCAATAAGATCAAGGAGATGCTGCACCTGGATCTCACCGACGGGGAATCCGTGTTCCTCATCGCCCTGTCCATGCGCATTCTGATCTACATGCGGCTCTTCATTCCCCAGAAGGCCATCAGCGACTATGCGGCCCGCTTTGACGACTGACAACGGCCCGTTGTATGAAAAAACAAAAGCCGTCCGGATAGGCAGGGGCAAATTTGGGCCCCTGCCTATTCCCTTTCCCCCGGTGTTTTTCTACAATGAAAGCCAGAAAAATTGATCGGGGGCTTTTTATGAATCAGATCCTGCTTAGAAAATCACTGCCGCTCAGCGATCCGCGCTCCGGCTTCAACGGCTTCTGCCCCGGCGTGACCAGCTATCCCAAGGGCTATCAGGTCGCCCCGGAATACCATCCGCTGGAAGCCGCCATGATCTTTGAACGGGACGCGGCTGTAAAGCTGCGGGACGGCATCACCGTCTACGTGGATATTTTCCGCCCCGACGCTCCGGCGCCGGTCCCCGCCATCCTCTGCTCCTCCATCTTCGGAAAGAACGGAGCCTACGCCAACTACGAATTCGTCAGCCGCATGAGCGGCCGCAATGACCGCGCCAAGGTGGCCAAGTCCATCACCTCCGGCTTTGACCAGTGGGAGGAGCCGGACCCCGGCTACTGGACCGCCCACGGTTACGCCGTGATCTACATGGACCCCCGGGGCGTGGGCATGAGCGAGGGCGACGCCCACTACTTCGGATTGCAGGACGCCAGCGACAACTATGACGTCATCGAATACCTGGCCCTCCAGCCCTGGTGCAATGGCCGGGTGACCATGGCCGGCAACAGCTGGCTGGGCATCAACCAGTGGTATACCGCCGCCCTCAATCCCCCCCACCTGACCTGCATCGCCCCCTGGGAGGGCCACGGCAATATGTACCGGGACGAATACATGCGGGGCGGCATCCCCCACGTCTCCGTGGCCCGGGAGTTCACCTGCTTCGGCAACCAGAACTGCGAGGACCTGGTGTCGGAAATGCTGGCTAACCCGGTCTATTCCGCGTTCTGGAAGGAAAAGGCGGCGGACTTTGAGAAAGTCACCTGCCCCGCCTATGTGGTGGCCAGCTACAGCTCCCAGGTCCACTGCAACGGCACCTTTGAGGGCTTCCGCAGGATCAGCTCCAGGGAAAAGTGGCTCCGGGTCCACAACCAGCAGGAGTGGGGCGACCAACAGAATCCTGAAAACCGGGCGGACCTGCTGAAGTTCTTTGATTATTACATGAAGGACCAGACCGGCAACGGCTGGGACAAGACGCCCCGCGTCCGGCTGTCCGTTTTGGACCTGAGCCATGAGGACACCGTGAACCGACCGGAGGAGAACTTCCCCCTAGAGCGGCAGGAGTTCCATAAGCTGTATCTGGACCCCATGGCAGAAAATCTCAGCACCGTCCCCGTTCCCATGCACCGGGAGGGCCGCTACACCAGTGATGACGGGAAGAGCCGCCTCCGCTTCACCCATGTTTTCCACGAGGAGACGGAGATCACCGGCTACTGCAAGCTCCACGCCTGGGTATCCGCTAAGGAGGCCCACGACATGGACCTCTACGCAAAGCTCCAGAAGGTGGACGCCGACGGCCATTATGTTTTCAGCGACGGCATCGAGATGCAGTACGGCGGGCCCAACGCCATGCTGCGGGTCTCCCTCCGGGAGCTGGACGAAGCCGCCTCTACGGACTCCGAGCCCCGCCAGAGCTTCCTGCATCCCCATATTCTGCACCCCGGCGAGATCGTGGAGGTGGAGCTGGCCTTCTGGCCCACATCCCTGCGCTTCCATCCCGGCGAGACGCTGGAGCTGAGCATTGCCGGCTTCGACTATCTGGGCCTGCATGACGGCATCTGCAACGTGCTGGACGGCTGCAACCGGGGTGAAAACACGGTCCACTGCGGCGGTATTTACGATACCTACTTGCAGATCCCTGTTATCCCCGCCAAATAATCGGCCGGGAGCACCTACACAAAAACGATTCCTTTCTTACATTCACGTTTCTCCCTGAAAAACCTCCCTGGAGCAGTCCGAACGGATCTGCTTCAGGGAGGTTTTTCGCTATAAGAGCTTCTGGGCAAAGCGCATCGGAACAAGACAATGTGCGCAAGGGAAAATGCTTTACAGACTTTTCACCTTTTAATATTGATCCCAGTGGCCGGCTTTCCTGCTGCATTTTGTCTGTTTATGTAAAAATTTGCTCTCTTGAAGAAATCCGCCAAATGAGGATAGGATACGCTTACGCCTGCTTCTCCTTCCCCAGGGTGGAGTACAGCACGCCAAAGACGATCAGCGCGCCGCCTGCCAGGTAGCCCAGGGTCATGTGCTCGTGGAGCAGCAGGACCCCCAGCACCATGGAGGTGAGAGGCTGCACCGGGTAAAAGAGAGAACAGGTGCTGGCCTCTACCCGGGACAGGCTGTAGTTCCACAGGGAGTGGGGCACCGCCGTGCAGCAGACCGCTACATATAACAGCACCAGAATGTACTTGGGGTGAAGGAAGTCCACGCCGGGGGTCGTGGCCAGCTCATGGACCATCAGGGGGATGGTGGCGATGGCGGCCACGTAGATACCGCAGGTGGTGACGGTCAGGGCGTCGTATTTCTGGGTAAAGGAGCGCATGAACACGCTGATGAGGCTCCAGGTCAGTACGGAGCCGAAAGAGAGGGCGATGCCCAGGATGTGGCCGCCGCCGGCGTCTCCGCCCACGATGCACACCGCTCCCAGAACGGCGCTGGCGATGCAGACCACCTTTTTGGCGGTCATGCGCTCATGGAGGAGCAGCACGGCGAAAAAGCAGATGACAATGGGGTTCATGCAGTTGATGAGGGAGGCCAGGGACGCCCCGGCCAGCTTGGTGCCGTACTGCTGCAAGCCGATGGACAGCACGTAGCCCCCAAGGCCGAAGAGGATGACGTACTTCCAGTCGCCGCCCCGGATGCGGCGGGGCTTGCCCTGGGGGGCCGGCTTCCGGAAGCACTGGAACACGGTCATAACGGCGGCGGAGAGCAGATAGCGCAGGCACAGCAGCGTGAAACTGGGGACGGCTTCCAACAGCACCTTATTGGCCGTATACAAGCTGCCCCAGAGGGCAGTGGTCAGGGCCAGCAGCAGATAGATGGATCTGTCGGTTTTCTGTGTTTCCACAGGGAGTCCACTCCTTCTTATTGGTATGCCGCGATTATACCACATCTTTGTCAGAACGAACAGATACTATCCAATAGTTTTGTATGATTTGACGAAATAACTGGGGATCTCCACCAGAGGATGGTCAAAATGATCGGACGGCGTACAGCTATCAGCGGAGCCGCTGGAGCATCCCGCCGATGACAGCGTCGTAGCGGTCATGGTCCACTGCTAACGCCGCCCGGTGGACGCCATCCAGGGCGGTGTGGAGGACCGTCTGGCCCACATGGACCGGGTCGCCTGTCACGACCTCGATGCGGCCGCAGTCCCAGGACGCCATCTGCTCATCGATCAGGGTGGAGATGGTGATGGCGTCATGCATGGCCTCGCCGTTCCGGAAGGCGATGAGCCGCCGCATCACGGTCTCGACAGGGCCGTCCGGGTCCCGGGCACAGCGGTCGAAAACATCGGGGCGGATGGGGCAGGTCTTCGTCACGTTGAGCCCCACCATGTCCAGGGGAACGCCGCTCTCAAACACCAGCTTGGCTGCCGGGGCGTCGTGGCCCACGTTGGCCTCGGCGTAAGGGGAGATGTTCCCTACGGTGGTGGAGCCGCCCATGGTGACGATCTTTTTCAGATACCGGGGCAGGTCCGGGTGGCGCTGGAAGGCCATGGCCACGTTGGTCAGGGGGGCGACGGTCACCAGCACCAGCTCTCCGCCGCACGCCCGGGCAATTTCATACAGCTTGTCCCAGGCGGGGAGGGGGTCGGGCTTTTTACTGCTCTGGGGGATGGTCACATTCCCCAGGCCGTTTTCCCCGTGGAATTTCGCCGCGGGCTCCTTGAAAGGCTCCGTGAGGTAGCGGTCCGCGCCCCGGGTCACAGGCACATCCTCCCTGCCGAAGAGGGAGAGGATATTCAGGGCGTTCTGGGTGGTCACGTCGGTATAGTGGTTGCCGCCTGTGGCGCAGACGGCTTTCAGGTCAAATACATCGTCATAGGTACAGGCCAGGGCCAGACAGAAAAAATCGTCCACACCGGGGTCGGTGTCGATGACAAGGGGAATACGGTTCATAACAAAGTTCCTCCGCTTTTCAAAATTTCAGGGTCATGCCGCCCCGGTCAGGGCTCCGCCTGGAGACGGCACTCCACCTCGTCCCTTGCGGGAATGGAGGGGGCGGCGCCGGGACGGGTAACGCTGATGGCGGCGGCCATGCTGGCCCGGCGCAGGCAGTCCGCCAGGGGACGGCCCTCCATCAGCCCGGCGATAAAGTAGCCGGTGAAGGTGTCTCCGGCGGCGGTGGTGTCTACGGCTTTGACAGAAAAGGCGGACTGCCGGACGTGCTCCGCCCCGGTAAAGGCGGCGCTGCCGCCGCTGCCCAGGGTCACCAGCAGGGACAGGGCCGGATAGCGTTCATGCAGATAGGCCCACACCCGCTCCGGCTCCTCCGCACCGCTGCACTGTCGGGCCTCTACCTCATTGACCAGCAGCCAGTTGACCTTGGAGAGGTCCACCTTTGCAATGGTTTCATTGTAAGGGGAGGGATTCAGCACCACCTGCATGCCCCGGGCAAAGCCGGCATCCACCAGCTCCGGCAGGAGGTTGGTCTCGTTCTGCAAAACCAGCCAGTCGCCGGGGGAAAACTGGGCCATGGTTTCCTGGATCTGTTCCGTGGTCAGGCTGCGGTTGGAGCCGCCGTAGAGCAGGATGCAGTTCTGTCCGCTCCGGTCCACCTGAATGACCGCGTTGCCTTGCAGGGCATCGGTTTCCCGCAGATAGGCGGTATTCACGCCGGAGTCCTCCAGCGTCTGCCGGAGCAGGGCGCCGCCTTGGCCAACGCAGCCCGCGTGGTAAACCACCGCCCCGGCCCGGGCCAGGGCGATGGACTGGTTGAGCCCTTTGCCGCCGGGGTTCACCGTCTGGCGCAGGGCGGACAGGGTCTCGCCAGGCTGGACGAAATGCTCCACCTGATATACATAGTCCAGGTTCAAAGAACCGAAATTCAAGGCTTTCATGCCACGACCTCCTTGTTGATGCTTTGATTGTAGCATGGTTTCCGGCAGAAGAAAATGGAAAAATTACAGCCTTGGGGAATTTGCGCCGGAACGCGGCAGGGCTTTGCGGGGCTGTCGCAACACCGTACCTGATTTCATACATACTTGTTCTCATTCGATTTTCCTTGATTTTCAAGAGGCTTCAGCGTTCAGTGTCTCGGTCGTTACACCATTTTGCTGAAATTACTTGCTGGCATAATCCAGCGATTCAGCGGTCACACGAACATACCAATCCATATCAAAACGTTCAAATACGCCTTCGAGGATGTGAACTGCCAGCTTTGCACTGAGTATGTGAAAAAACTGGGATGTACCTCATCGTCGCAACATCCGCTTGTATTCGTTGCCGCCAATGGTGAAAACAAAACTGCGTTCGCACCCTTGCTCCTCACCTCTCCACAGAGTCTGCGTCTTTGCGGGGGCCAAAATCTGCCCGTGGCTGACTGAACGCATTGGGCCGGTGTGGTTGACTATGTCGGCGCAGTGTTCGCCATGCGGTCTATGGAACTTCAGTTTCTCCTATTACAATAAATATGGAACCGGAAATGGCAGCCAGCCATATTCCATTCCAACTTGTTGTAGCATTCGTTTTAAGCAGGTTGAGTCATCGCCAAGCAGAGCGTTCGTGTCATCCAATAGATTGAATCGGCAACGAATAAAAGATGGATTCCGGTTGCAAATACAAAATAATGGAGGAAAATCATGAACGCAGTAGGCATTGACGTTTCCAAAGGAAAGAGCATGGTTTGTGTTATGCACCCCTTCGGAGAAGTGGTACTCGAACCTTTTGAAGTTTTACATACCACCCAGAACCTGCGCGATCTGGCTGGGAAGCTCAAAGCTCTGGACGGAGAGACCCGCGTTGTTCTGGAAGCTACCGGGTAGCACATCGGCAGGAAACGTGGCAGTTCCCTTGGGAGCGGGAGAGCCAGCGGCACGCCACAGGAATGTGACAATCTGACCACGGGTGCAGGGGTCATTGGAACCGAACAGACCGTTATCCTTGCCGTTGGTAATGTCATTCTTCACAGCCCATTCCACAGTCTTTGCATTATATAAGCCTGCTGTCTTCCCGAATGTTCGTAAGCGATAAATATCTCGTACCCTGACAAGAATGCCGGCAACCACCAGAGTGTGGCTACCGGCATTCTTGTCAGGATGCTTTCTTGCATACATCGGGTAGGTTCTCGGGCCAAAGCATCAGATTATGATACCAAAAGTTATTTCTTCCGCAGATGGAGCTGATCGATCAGTACATTGCACGCCTACTTGCTGCCGCCAGCTCGGAATTCGTCCTCCGGCACGCAGGTCAGCGCACCAAATGTGCAGGACTTTACACAGGCAGGCTCAAGGCCGTTTTTCACCCGGATATTGCATCCGTCACATTTGACCATTTTTCCGTCGGACTTGCGGTAGCGCGGTGCGCCGAAGGGGCAGGCCATGGCACAGCTTTTGCAGCCGATACAGTTGGTATTGTCGTAGACGGTGAATCCCGTTTCAGAATCCTTGCTCAGGCACCCCACCGGGCAGGATGGAATGCACGGCGCATCCACGCAATGCATACATGCTGCGGAAATATATGCATAGTAAACACTGCCGTCTTCCAATTCCACTTCATCGTTATGCGTTTTGCGGAAGCACTGATCGCCCGCCACAATATCTGTGTCGTTCTGGTCTAGGCACCCCATCATGCACGCAGAGTAGGCGCTGCACTTGTCCGCATAATACAAATACATGTTTCATATCAAGCCTCCTGAATCTTGCGGATACCGCAGCGCATCCCCTTGAAGCCGGGATAGCCGGAGTACGGATCCAGATGATTGCGACCTACCAGATTATTTACATTTGCCTCCGTATACCCATGGATTGCCATAATAACGCCAGGGCTCGCCTTATGTGTAAGCTTCACTTTCATGCAGATCTCGCCGGAAGGACTGGTCAGTGCTACTGTGTCGCCTTCCTGAATCCCCAGCCGCTCCGCATCGTCCGGGTGAATCTCACAGGTGGGGTCGGGCCGCAAGCTCCGAAGCCACGGTATTTCATGGACGCGGGAATGAATCGCGTGCGGCAGCCGTGCGCCTGTGCACAGATAGAACGGGTATTTCTCTTTGGTTTCGGGATCATTCTGGTCAGCCAACGAATCCCGATAACTTGGCAGTGGATCTAGCCCGTATTTGGGATCCACGGCCGCAATTGCATTGGAATAAAATTCGAACTTGCCGGAGGGTGTCTTAAATCCGTTTTCCAGCAATTTCCCCGGCATCACCGGCCACTTTGCCGCAGGGACCTTCATGACTGGCTCGGTACTGGCCTTCAAATCAGCCACCGTCAGGCCGCACCCTTCAATTATCCAGTCCACGCAGGCTTCATACCCCTGCTTGAGCAGGTCGTCATCCAGATCCATGACCTTTGCCAACTCACAGAGGATATCCACATCGCTTTTCGATTCGTACAGCGGCTTGATAACCGGCTTTGTGAAGGTCAGATAGCCGCCCTCATACGGTTTGAGCTCTCCTCGCTCCAGGGAGGAGCAGGCGGGCAACACAATGTCGGCATACTTTGCGGTCATCGTCATGAAAAGGTCGGTATCTACAAAAAAGTCCAGTTTGTCCTTCATGGTGGCCAGCAGCTTTTCCGTTTCGGGGAACATTTTCGCATTCATACCCTGACCGACGATTGCACGGACAGGGTAGGGCTTGTCTTCCTCCAACTGTCGCAGCAGATCCATCGCCTGGAATTCGTCATACTGCGCATTCCACAAGGGGAAACGCTGCGCACCAATCCGCTCTGGGCCATCCGCCGGATACCGTTCCGAACGGAACTGTTCCTCACGGGTCGTAAAACCGGCAGATTTATGTACGTAGCTGGGGGGAATGGGATAGTTTCCGCCAAGCCGGTCAAAGTTGCCGGTCAGAGCACCCAGGCACATAATCGCGCGCTGCGTATTGAAGCCGTTGATATGATGCACGATTGCGGAGGCAGAGAAGTTGGTGCAGGAGGTCCGTTGGTGGCGTATACTTTTGTCGCCTCAAAAATATCATCTGGATTCAGGCCAGTAATCTCCGCCACCTTATCCAGAGGATACTCGTCAGCCAACGCCTTGTATTGCTCAAAGCCGTATGTATACTTCCGCACATAATCCATATCCGCCCAGCCGTTTTCGATGATGAGCTTTGCCATCCCCAGAGCCAGGGCCCCGTCTGTACCGGGTTTGATTTTCAGGAAAATATCCGCCAGATTCTTGGTGGCCGGGGTATCCCGGATGTCAATGATAATGACCTTCCCGCCCCGCTCCTTCAGACGGCGGACTCCCGCAACAGAGAGATGGTTAGAATAGTATCCCTCAAAGTTCCAGCCAAGGAAAGTGTGAGCGTTTGCCAAATCGGCCGCTCCGCCGCATCCTGCCGTTACCTTGCAGGCGATTGCCATGGATGCAAAGCAGGTACTGTCATCTGTTCCGAAATTCACACTGCCGAACACACGGGCAAAACGGTGCAGAATCGGCCGGTACCACTTGCAGTAGCCGCTGAAAAAGGCCACAGAACTGGCACCGTACTGCGCCTTGACAGCATTCAGCTTTTCGGCGATGATCACGTAAGCCTCATCCCATGTGATCGGTTCAAACCTGCCATCTCCCCGCTCACCTATCCGCTTGAGAGGCGTTTTAATGCGATCAGCCCGATACACATAATTTCTCAGAGAAGACCCCTTAGTACATAGCTTTCCGTTATTCAGCGGATGCCCCGGCGTACCTTCCACACGGATGACCTGACCATCCTTCACATAGCAGTCTACACCGCAATGAATTCCCGGACTGCAAATGGCACACAAAGAATGCTTGACCTCTATGCTGGTGTCCTCACCGGGGATCTTGGCCTTGATTTTTTTCCAGTTCAGTCAATGGTAATCCCTCCCAAAAAGTCGATAAATTCATCAGGGAAGCCTCTGTCCCGCATACAGCACGCAGTTTTTACATCAACACCTACATTCGGATTCTTGATGGATTTAATAAATGTGCTTTTGAACAAGCCGTTACTTTCAGCGGAACCTATCATATTGATGCATTTGATCTCGGTATCGCTGCGAACCGCCCGGATATAGTACCGGTCATCTTCATATTCATATACCCGATCTTCCGGCCGACAAACGGCTACGTCGCCGATGCTGATAAAGTCATAGTCTAGATAATGGGCCAGGTTCACCAGAACATTCGCGTCAAATTCCATAAGCGCACCCGCCATATTGGCACCTGCAACCTGTCCCTGTGTACGGGCGTTATACCAGATGGCAATATTGCGGTGCATGCCGGCCTGAATGTCCACAGCCTCCGCACAATCTCCGGCGGCATAGATGCCCTCATAATTGGAACACATATGGCAGTCCACCTGAATGCCCCGCCCAATCTTCAGACCGCTGTCCTTCAAGAATCCGACGTTCATCCGCATACCAATGCATACCGCCACGAGATCCGCCGTAAACCGGCAGCCGTTCTGCATCACGGCGGTTAACCGGCCATCTGCTTCCTGCTGAATCTGCGAGAGCATCTGGCCACATGAAACCTTTACGCCCTTTGCCTCCAGATCTTTCTGCACCCGCAATGCCGTTTCTTCAAACGCAGCCACATAGAACATCCATTTGGCGCCGTCCACCAGTGTGGAAGTGACTCCGTTTTCCACCAGATCTTCAATGACCTTGATTCCCACCCAGGAAGCACCGAACACCAACGCGGTTTTTACCGTTCCCTCTGCCAGAATTTTTTTGAGATGAACCGCATCCTGAACCGTCCGCATTTTAATGACACCAGGCAGGTCAATCCCCGGAATCGGGGGCATGATTGCAGAAGCACCGGTGCTGAAGAGAATCTGGTCAAAGCTCCGCTTGCTCCCATCGGCAAAGCAGAGTTCTTTTTTCTCTGGAATCAGGCCTGTAACAGGGCAGCCCGCATGAAAATTGAGGTCCAGTTCTTTTTCAATCTCGTCCAGATTGCCAAACGGAAAAAGCGCTTCATAAGGGATCGCTCCCTTTACATAGTAGGTCGTCAGCATAGGATTATAAGGACCTACATTGGTATCTGAATAAAATGTAGATATTGTGCCTTATCGCATAGGCTACACCGTCATCGTTGTTGCTTCGTAAGCGCCTCATACGAAATCCTGATTGACGGAAAAATTTTCATGCGGGAGCGCCACGGCCTGAGAAACCGGGCGGAATGACATGACCCTGACCCGTGAATTACTGGACACCAGATATGCCTGGTGGTTCCATAACAAGCGCAATGCCGAGCAGGCCAAGTGGGAAATTTTGATAATTTTCTTTAAAGAGTTGGACGATTGCTTCGAGTGGACCGAACAAGACATTTATGAACAGTCCAGAAAAATTATCTTCCGCTGGGACAACGCCTAACAAGCAAGTCAGAGGGGCTGACCGCCCCTCTGACCACCGTGGTTGACCTCCGGAACAGCTGTGGCTAAAAGTCCGGACTGGTGTGGCTAAATCTCCGGACACATGTGGCTCACACGCCGGAATTTACAAAAGCAACATTGGAATGCAACAAGGCATTTATCAAACTGGATTAGTCAACAAGGCAGCACTCAACTTCGGTTGGGTGCTGCCTTGTTGTGGGTATCCAAAAACGGAGACTGGCAGTTATGCCTTCATATCTTCGCGTACCAGTTGTTCAGCACATTTTCGGGCACTGGCATAGCCGAAATATCTGACCGGGATTCGATAAGTACGAAGGAGTTCCTGGTGTTCGTTTGCGGATTCATCAAGGATTCGCTTGGTTTCATTTTTTTGGCGATCCACTTCTTTTGTCGCGGTATAAATTGCCTGACGGAGCGTACCATTCTGTTCCTTTAGTGCCCGAATTTGCTCGTGCAGCGCAGTTACATCCACGGTGTCCTCGTCATTCTTTTCGGGGGCAGGCGCGTCTCCGCCATATCGCTCGCTGATTTGCTGAAAACGGCTGGATTGAAGAAACGCGCCCCAGTCTTTGCTCGGATACTGGATATCGAATGCCAGTTGCAGATATAGCTCCAGTATCGCGGCTGCTGCGGGGTCCATCCCCGCCTCCACAAATTTGCTGGCAAATTCATCATAATCCGACACGGTGCGTGGCATAACAAGATCGGTGAGCGAGTAAACCATTTGGGGGATATTCAGTTTCCAATCTTTCCGATCTGATCTATCTGGGAAGAACACCACATCATCCTTGTACTTGGAATGCAAAATTTATACATAGGAGACAAATCTATATGGGTAAGACAAGTATTTCGGTGCCTGAAATGCGGAGACTTCTCGGCATGAAGAAGGTGGAAGCATATTGGCTTGTAAAGCAGGGCCGGTTTAAGGTCATCCTTGTCGGTGGGAAAATGCGAATCATGCTGGATAGCTTTGAAGATTGGTACGGCAGGCAGTTCCGCTATAAAAAGGTCGATGGACCGGAGCCGGGACAACTGCTCCCGGCGTCATGGACGGTCCCGGAGGTAGCTGGTATCTTGGGACTGAACCGCTGTTCCGTCTACGAACTGATAAAAAATCATGCGCCCTTTCAGACCTTCAAGGTCGATGGGCAGACCCGCATCCTAAAGGAGAGCTTTGACGCATGGTATCAGAGCCAGTCTCACTATAAGAAACGGGAGGATGCGGCACCGCAGGAGCTTTTGGATGCCACCCTTTCGGTGGGCGATGTGGTAAAACTGATTGGCATACACCGCAACAGTGTTTATAACATGGTGAATAAGCAAAATTTGTTTACCACAACGAAAGCAAATGACAAGATCCGTATCTACAAGGATAGCTTTGACGCATAGTACAAATCTCAGAACCGTTACACCATTGCAAATGATTGAAGGGGGGGTAACCGTGGCATCTATTATCAAACGCAAAACCAAGTATTCCGTTGTTTATACCTACACCGACAACGCTGGGTCGAAGCGCCAGAAATGGGAGACCTGCGGCTCCTATGCGGAAGCCAAAAAGCGCAAGGCCGAAATTGAGTATCAGATCGACACCGGCGTATTTATCCCACCCAACGCCAGCACCTTGTCCGATTTTTTGGATGAATATGTGTCCCTTTATGGCGTAAGCACATGGGCACCCTCTACCTTTGATGGGCATAAGGCATTGATTGAAAAGGTGCGGTACTGCCATCAGTTCAATGAAGTGGCCAACACGAATATCCAGCGCGTGTTCGAGCTTGTTTTGAAAGCTGCGGTGAAAAACCATGTCCCGCAGGAAGAGATGCCCTCAAAGATCTTCATCATTTCGGACATGGAGTTTGATTACTGCACCGAAGATTGCTCTCTGACGAACTTTGAGTATGCGCAGAAGCTCTTCTCGGAGCATGGATATCGGTTGCCCGATCTGGTGTTCTGGAATGTGAATAGCCGTAATCGGCAGCAGCCTGTCAGTGTCAACGATCAAGGTGTCGCGTTGGTATCCGGCTGCAATGCCCGTATCTTTTCCATGTTGAAGTCAGGCATCCTGTCTCCCTTCGCTTTGATGATGGATGTCCTAGGCTCGGAGCGGTATGCGGCAATTGTGGCATAAGTGTGTACTGCAGGAGGCGATAGCGGATCGGCTATTACCTCCTTTTTTGCAACCAAGAGAGCTGTTGCAATTAACGGAGCCTATCCGTAAAATAGGAAGTAAGAAGAAAGGAAATCGCTATGGTAAAGATAGAAGGATTATATAATACCGCTTTCTGCTATACCCCTGTACTGGAAGATGCAGCCCGCGCCCAGATCCAGTCGGTCTGTGATCAAAAGGAATTCGCGGGCTGCAAGATCCGCGTTATGCCTGATGTCCACGCTGGCAAGGGCTGTACGATTGGTACCACCATGACCATTCGGGACAAAATCGTTCCAGGCATGGTCGGCGTTGATATCGGCTGCGGCATGGAAACGGTGGAATTGTCCGAGCGTGAGATTGATTTCGAGCGTTTGGACGCGCTGATTCGGAAGGAGATTCCCTACGGTCGAGAGGTGAGAGACGAGATCCATGCGTTGAATGCGGAACTCGATCTGTCTCAGCTGTGTTGCGCAGATCAAGTCAACCTCAATCGCGCGATGAGAAGCATCGGCTCCCTTGGCGGCGGAAACCACTTCATCGAGGTGGATCGTGCGGAAGATGGGCGGCTGTTTCTGGTAGTCCACTCCGGCAGCCGGCATCTTGGGACTGAGGTTGCAAACTTCTATCAGGACGAGGGCCGCCGTGCTCTTTGGGGTGGCGCACATTATCAGATCAAGGCTTCGATCAATCAGATGAAGGCGGAGGGCCGGTTCAAGGAGATTCAAAAGACAATCACGGCTTTCAAGCGTGAGCACGATTTGAGCATTCCCAAGGATCTTGCCTATGTGGAAGGCGCACTTTTTGACGACTACATTCACGACATGAAGCTGACGCAGAAGTTCGCCATACTCAACCGCAAAGCAATGGTGGATGTGATTCTGTCTGGTATGGGGCTTACTCCTGTCGATGAGTTTACCACGATCCACAACTATATCGATACGGACGCCATGATTCTGCGCAAGGGTTCCGTCTCTGCACGGAAGGGAGAAAAGTTGCTCATTCCCATCAACATGCGGGATGGGAGCCTCATCTGTATCGGTAAGGGAAATGAGGAATGGAACTGCTCCGCTCCGCATGGCGCCGGTCGTCTCATGAGCCGTCACGCGGCGCTTCAGGCTCTCTCTATGGAAGAGTTCCAGAAGGAGATGGAAGGGATCTATACGACCTGTGTTGTTCCCGATACCCTAGATGAATCCCCCATGGCCTATAAGAGTATGGCTGAGATCATAGACCAGATTGAACCTACCGTTGAAATCGTTCAGCGGATTCGCCCTGTTTACAACTTCAAGGCGTCCGACTAAAATAGAAAGGCGGTGTTGCACCGTGGAGGCATTGATTCAAGAAAAACTACATGAGATCGAGAAGCGGGAGAACTGCCGCATCCTGCTGGCGGTGGAATCCGGCAGCAGGGCATGGGGCTTTGCCTCACCGGATAGCGACTACGATGTGCGGTTTATCTATGTCCGTGATAAAGAAAGCTATCTCAAGCTGAATCGTCCGCGTGATGTGATTGAATTGCCAATCAACGATGTGCTGGACATCAACGGCTGGGATGCAGATAAGGCGCTGAAGCTGCTCCACAAATCCAACCCAACCGTTTTTGAGTGGTTTTCCTCTCCCGTTATCTACAAGACCACCCCATTCGCCGACCAGTTCAAGCCTGTCATGCAGCATTACTTCTCTTCCAAAAGTGGCCTGTGGCATTACCTTCAGATGGCAAGTGGAAACTACCGCGATTACCTAAAGAGGGACATGGTCAAAGCAAAGAAATATTTCTATGTTCTGCGGCCGATCCTGGCCTGCCGTTGGATTCTGGACAAGGGGACACCTCCTCCAATGCGATTTGAGGAGTTAATGGACAGCCAGTTGCCCGATTATCTGAAAGAAACGGTCAAAAGTTTGCTTGACCTCAAGATGAATTCTCCGGAAATCAAAGAGATCCCCCGAATCGATATACTCAACGGGTATTTGGATGAGAGCATTGACGAGGTGAAAGCCTTGGTTGAGCAACATCCTAGGGAGGTCGCGAAAGACTGGGATGAGCTCAACCGTTTATTCCTTCGTGCATTGGAGATGTGAGCCATATGATGATTCTACCGCCACAAGTGAATACCGCTATTTCAATGCTCTATGCAGCTGGCTATGAGGCTTTCCTTGTAGGCGGTGCGGTACGGGATTATGTGCGAGACAACAGCCCCGCAAAGGACTGGGATATCACTACAAACGCACTACCTGCACAGGTGGAGTCTGTGTTTTCGGGATATCATCTCATCGAAACCGGTCTGAAGCATGGAACTGTAACCGTCATGATTGACCATGAACCAATCGAAATCACAACTTATCGCATTGATGGAGACTACTCAGATCATCGCCATCCCGATTCTGTCCATTTTACCCGTAGCCTGAAAGAGGATCTGGAGCGCAGAGACTTTACCATGAATGCTCTGGCTTACAGTCCACAAAAGGGCATTGTTGACCTCGTAGGTGGAAGAAAGGACATTGAGGACGGCATCGTTCGCTGCGTTGGTGATCCGAATCATCGTTTTCAGGAAGATGGACTTCGCATGCTGCGAGCCCTTCGCTTTGCGTCCGTATACGGAATGGCAATTGAAGCTGAAACTGCTTCCGCGATCCATCGCAATAAGGAACTACTTAAAGGCATTGCCGCTGAGCGTATTCAGGTTGAACTCACCAAGATGCTCTGCGGAAAAGGCGTTACGAAGGTCCTTGAGGAATTTTCGGATGTAATTGCCATTCCCATTCCTGAGATCCTTCCAATGTTTCACTTTGAGCAGCGCAACCCACATCATGATAAGGATGTCTGGGGTCACACGATCGCAGTTATTGACAACATCGCCCCTAAGCCTGTATTGCGCTGGGCGGCTTTACTGCACGATATTGGGAAGCCGCAATGCTTTTCAATTGGTGAGGATGGGATCGGACATTTCTTCGGCCATGCGGAAAAGAGTACGGCTATGGCTGAAGAGATTCTCAATCGGATGCGTTTCGATAATGCGGGGAAAGAGAGGATTTTCCGCCTCGTGCGGTATCACGATATGCCAATCACGGCAGACAGGAAGCTTATCAAGCGGCTTTTGAGCAAGCACGGGGAAGAAGCTTCTAGACAGCTTATTGAATTGCACAGGGCAGATACACTCGGGCAGTCTTCAATTTGCATTCCCCGCCTTGCAACTTTTGAGACTGCAAACGCAATGATAGATGAGCTGTTACAAGAGGAGAAGTGCTTCTCATTAAAAGACCTTGCTGTCAATGGAAACGACATGATGTCGATTGGTTTGAAGGGAAAAGCAATCGGTAATACCTTGCAAGCATGTTTGGATGCAGTCATAGATGAAAGAGTGCCAAATGACCACGCTTCTCTACTTGCGCTTGCTCGGGAACAAATGCTAGCAGATACCGATCAGATACTATCTGATTTTGCAAATGACTACAAAAGAATGTCCTGACTCCAATGCAACCATAAATGACAAGAGGGATACCCTTTTAAGGGTATCCCTCTTCTTGTTGGTGGGCCAGGTTGGAATTGAACCAACGATGTTTCTCATGTCACGGTTTTACAGACCGCTGCGCTCGCCAACTATGCGTACTGACCCATATGGCGGAGAGTGCAGAACTCGAATCTGACACCATGCGGTGCGATCCGCTTAGCGGGCGGTCCCCAGACCTTCTGGGTTCACTCTCCAAGTATGGCTGGGGTGGTTGGATTCGAACCAACAAATGCCGGTGTCAGAGACCGGTGCCTTGACCGCTTGGCGACACCCCAATAAAATGGCAGGGATAGGGCGACTTGAACACCCACGGGCGGTTTTGGAGACCGCTGCTCTACCAGTTAAGCTATACCCCTGTATGATGGTGATGCCTGCGGGACTCGAACCCAGCATTACAAGCTTGAGAGGCTTGCGTCCTGACCAATTAGACGAAGGCACCAAATTGGAGATACGGGTCGGATTCGAACCGACGATTAACAGCTTTGCAGGCTGTCCTCTTTAACCTCTTGAGTACCGTATCATGGTTGGGATAGTTGGATTCGAACCAACAGTGCCGGCGTCAAAGGCCGGTGCCTTATCCGCTTGGCCATATCCCATTATTTTGGAGATCCGCGCCGGACTCGAACCGGTCATTGCAGCCGTGAAAGGGCTGTGTCCTAACCATTTAGACGAGCGGACCGTATGGCGAGAAGCAGAGCTTCTCGCATTTAAGCGACGGCGTCGTCGGTAATGAGAATGTCGTCAATGCGGACATGCAGCAGCGCCGCAAGAACGATTAGATTATCTACCGTTGGCAACGCAGCTCCATTCTGCCATTTGTAAATAGCTTGCGGGGAATGGAAGCCGAACACCATTTGCAGGTCATGTACGGTGAGGCCGGCTGCTTTCCGTAGCCGCACAATATTTGCGCCAGTACGCATTAAGTCGATCGTCGGGAACCCCATTTCGAAGGACACCTCCTCTCCAAATCATTTGAACTCATGGGCATGAAAAAGCCGCTTGTCTATACACAAGACAAGCGGCTTCAATGATTCAGGAAAGGAGTTACCGGCAAATCGCTCTGCCAGTCTAACAGGTACTCATTCCAATCAAATTCTTCTGCTTATCTTGATATGGGCATGCTTCGCTGAAGCTATATTCCTCACACTGGAAGATAGCCTGCCATTCGCTCATATAGAAGATAGCGGAAGAAATGGTCTTCATGGTGCTGCGTCCTTTCTGTAAAGTAGTTGTTCTTGGTTTCTGACTGTACTATACCACAAGCCTCAGCATTTGTCATTCAACTTGTGGTTAAAAGACTGGAATTTTTGCGCGCAATCTAACTATGAGGAGATGTAAGTCCCGCACCAGTCTAATACCTGCTTGAATTCTTCTGCCGTTTCAATTGTTCCATACTCATCACAGATTGTGTAGTCCGGGTGTGACTGGAGCCAACGCATGACTGAGTCAAGGTCATGGAAGCCATTCTCAGTGCGCCATGAAAAATGGCCCGCTCTTGCCGTTCCGATTACAATGGATGTCCCTTCTGGTTCCTCAACAGAGAATAGCGCACGGTCAGAAAGCTTGTCTATGAGATCCTCTTTGATCTCCTGCAAGTCAGCAGATACAGAGGCCTCACGCATCATTCGGAGACATTCTGCTCGGATTGCTGAGACCTTTTTCTGGAATTCGGCGACTTCTTCGGTGATCCGTGTATTAACAACAGAATATTGTGTGCTCACAGCTCATCCTCCTGAACTCCTTCCGGCGCGGCATACTCCACCAGATAGTCATAGAGCGCACCAGGTTCTGTCAAGTCCACGCGGATTTCTTTACCGTCCTCATCATCCCACCAGACTGTGTATCCTGCATCCGGCGCTTCATATAGCCACCATCCGATGTAGTCATATTGATCTTGCATTGTGTATTTCAGCAGCTCCCGGAGCGCAATCAGGTACTGATTCTCCGAATCAAACACAGGGAACCCATCGCAGATCTTTGATAGCGCGGTATTAAACTCGTCAATGCGAGCTTCTTGCTTTTGAATCTTCTCTAGCGTGCTGAGGAATAGCTCTTTCGGTAACATAGGCCTTATTCCTTTCACGCGTCCTGTGCGGAGAGAATTTCCTTGAGTGTTCTTGGCTCGTACTTCATATATGGCATCATGCAACCGACATTGATAGCACGAATGGGCTTTCCTTGTTGAACACTCAGCTTCTTATTCTCGTTGAGCTCTTTGACGCATTTCTGGAAGAACGTCTCTTCCACGGTATTGTGAGTGTGAGCGTAGAGAAGGATCGATCCGCGATGCTGCCCATTCCACATCAGAATGGGATAGTGCATCAAGCAGAGCTTATACGACTGTCCGTCAAAGCTTTCGCTGATCTCGCGATAATCGGTGATGTCAGCGAAGAGCTTCTGATACCTGTAATCAGACAGATCATCGTGATTCCCTCGGAACAAAATCTTCCGACCTTTAAGCTGCGCGACCAATGCGATGAGTGCTTCGTTTCTACCCCGCATGGCCATATCCCCAAGAATATAAACGGTATCGCCGTTGGTGATCTTGGCGTTCCAATGCTCAAGGATATGCTGGTTCATTTCAGCCACGGTGGCGAACGGTCTCCCGTCATAGTTCACACCCTCACCCGTCTGATTCCGGTTGAAGAGATGGAGGTCTCCAATGAAGTAGTTCATGTGATAGACCTCCTCATGAAATCCGGTAGATCACACGGACTTGCGAAGCCGCACGATCTCCATAGGACTGACCTGCCTCATAGGGAAGCGCTTCGTTGAAGCATTCTACCTGAAATCGCAGGCGATCTACCATCGAGCGGATCTTCTCTGCATTATCAAAGACATCATTCCAACGATATAGGACATACTCGCTGCGAGCCGTATAGGGAAGCTCAAGCACCTCATGAACAGTTAAATAGTCACAGATGTCATCGATCTCATGGGACTCATATGCGGCAATCTGATTCCGCGTCACATAGTATTCGTTTTGGTATGGCGCCTTCAGGAGTTTCTCGAAATCCACAAGATTACCGGCAACATAGAATTGCTCCAGTCGAACGCTATCTTCACACTCTGCAGGGATACTGGATAGGAGGAGATTCTGTGTACTTTCCGCTAGATCATCAAAACCGATCCTCCATGCGCCATCGATCAGGCTTTCCAATTGGCCAACAAAGCTGCGGGAGAAGGTTGCAAGGTATTGATGCCGCAGCTTTCCGTCAAAATCCTTTGTATGTAGGTCGATGTTGTACCATTTGTCTTTATACTTGGCCTCGACCATAAAGTCGTAATATGTGCTCATGTAAAACCCTCTTATTTCTCCTCCTGAGCCTCATCCATCAGGCCCAGCGCCTCGACAATCTCGGCCTGTCGCTGCATCCGGCGGATCATTTCCTTCTCCGCAGAAAGGGAAATCTGATGCGGCAGCAGCGCATAGTCCTGAAACATGAAACGGATCTTGTCGATCTCCTTGTCCGTATGATAGTGACCGCAGTACCAGCGCTCGTAGTGCAACCTTGACTCGATTGTATCAAGCCATTGCTCGGTACTCTTATCCACACTCGACTGGTCAATCATGGATAGAAATACTTCGGTCGGCTCGTACCTGAGCGGGCAGGTGTGCGACAGCACAACATCAATCTTCCAATCACGCTCAGATAGCACACGCTCAACTTTCTCTTTGATCTCATCGGACGGTTGTTCGTCTTCAAACCAGTTATAACCTCTTGCCAATCGGTAGTATTTATCGACGCTATACGCACCGCCGATGACAATACAGGAATGGCCAAAGAAATCATAGATCTCTCCGTCAATGGCAAATACGAGGTTTGGATACTCGGGCTGAACCCATACCTTCCCACCGTGGTACTCTTTCACCTGATAGCCCAACTCTTCAGATGGGCGCATTTCATGGTTGCCGTGAATGCAGAAGAACGTGATTGGAATCTGTGCCAGCGCATCTTTGCCTCGTCTGTCTCTCCGATCCCCATAGTAGTTCAATCCGACATCCCCTAAGATAATGAAGGTGCTTTCGGATTGAACTTGCTGCCTCTCACAGAAAGAGATGATCCGCTCAAACCGACCGTGCGTATCGCCTGTCAGGTAGATCTGGTTTTTTGGATGCAGCAGCTCACGCATATAAGCGTCCACTTCTCCCATGGAGTAAGAAGGCCCACCTTCCGCCTCTTGCAGCATAGCAATCAGCTCTTTCTCCGCTTCTTCTCGCGTCATCATTTTTCACTCCTTTGCAAGCTTCCGGGGATACACTCCCCAACGGTATTTACGGATAGAAGAAGTGGAAAACAACAATTATCCCATTTGAAGTTGTACTTCTTGGCTTGTCCCTTCGATCCGTTTCATGAGGGCATTATCATGTCGCATAATGTAATCGAATGTATCCTTCAGGGAAAGGAACAGACGGGGCTGCACATGATATTTCTTTGTGTTCTCTTGCTGAGAAACGAGGTTTATGTGTTCCAATCGGACTGGCCGCATGTCCATATCAATTTTCCACTTTCCCACCATCGTCTGCATCTCGAAATATCGATTGTCGTGGTGAAACGGCAGACAATGTTCCGTACAGAGTTGCACCAATGTTTCGACACTTTCTCCCGCACGCTTTTTGTTGGTGATAGGGATCGAATAGACGACATCTTGCTTCGGACTTGGCTTACAATGCCGGCATGGGCAGTAGCCGGCACGGACAGCGTCCTGATAACGAGGAAAGCCGACCAGTTGGCTGAGCCCTGTGATTTGCGGGCAGTTTCTGCGGTGGAATGTCCGATACCCCCTACTTGCCCAGAATGCCAGCCCTGGCTGCGAGAGTGCCATAATGTTGCTTTTCTCGGCATCGGAAAGTGAGCCTCTCTTGAATGCAGCTTCACGCTCCTGTTTAGCACGATTAAAGCGTCCGATGGCACTTTGTTCGTCCTTGCTCAAAGAACGCTCCTGAGGGGCTTGCGGCTTCTTTGGAAGAACCGGAAAAGCAATCGTTTTGTGCTGCTCAATCGCCTCCGGATTGCAGTGCTTACAAGGGCGTCGTCCGCTTTTAAGGCAGGTGTCGTAGGAAACGGTTCCCTGAATATCATAGGCCAGTAGAACATGACTGCACTTTCTGGTGTGAAAGATTTTGGACTGCTTGGAGTATACATAGTTATATTCAGAGCGAGCGATAGAGTCCTGATTGCGGTCCCACAGCGCATCTAAGAATTCATCCCTACAGCAGCTACAAGGTTTGTACTTACGTCGAATTGGGAGCTTGAATGTGAGGAATGCCGGGAAATGCCGATTATCAGGTAGTAGCTCACAGTCGGATTGATGAAGGAGCTTGGCCTGGGGATCATAGAGCAGCTTATACGCAGAAGAACCTTTCTGTGCCATTGCGTCGTTGCCCCATCTTTTCGGCGGCTCAAGTAAATGCTTCTGCTCAAAGCCAATGCCCTGTGCAAGCAGTTGCATGGTTGCTACATCGTTGGCGGAGCAGTGTGCTGGAGAAGGCGTGGCGATATTGCGCGCCGCGCAGATCTTATAAGGGCTTCCAACAGACGCCTCTTGACCTGCTAAGTAACCGTAGATGTAATCACAGAGCAACACGACATGCTGAGTCATATCAGGAACACCGGATACCTTGGAGAACATATTGAACAGATCGCTTGCTTCCTGATGCCACCAACATATCGTATCCTCCGGTTGCAGCCAATGGCGGAAGGCATCTAATCCAGCATAAAGGCTTTCACCATTGAGGAACTGCTCCTTATTCCAGCCGGAAAAAGCCATATGCCCCCATTGCTGGAAGGAGAAGTCTTTCGGGCGAAATAACGTAGAAAGAGTATCAACCGTATTCCAATGCGCATCTACGCGGGCAGCGGCCAACTGTGTTGGCCAATGATTACCACGCTGATTCGAGATCCATTCCATATCAACGAGCACATACATCTTCGACACCTCCGGTAGTTCTTTCTTCGAACTCTACCGCAAGCATACAAGAAGAGGTGTCCGAAAGAACGGACACCTCGCAGCCTTTAGTATTATAGTCGAAGCGAAAGACACACCAATCTATGGGATAAATCATTCCCGCAGATTGGTGTGTCTTTTCATGTCATTCATGTGAAGTCATTGAGAATCTATTGAATTGCCCCTTTGTATTGTGCTACTGCCGTTCAACTCCGCTATCTATCAATATGCTGCTGTTCCGTTTGGTTATAGGATTTCGTATATCCCAAGTGATATTCCAACAGCAGAGTGTGTGGGACCATGTCAAAGGTGCTCACGCCCTCGACAGCAGTAAGGACTTTGACCGCAGCACGATAACCGCAGTAGAAGCTGTGGCAGGCCGCCCAATGAACGCGCTGCTCCCACGCACACTCGATCGAGGTCAAATGCTCTCGTCGCTCTTCATCACCATCAATCTCGAGCTGCTCGATAAGCTTCTTGTTTTCGTCATGCATCTTCAAAAACAGAGTATGGCGCTGCATACCCGGCATCTCAAAGAGATCTTGCATGAGATGCTTTTCAAATCCATCGACAACAAGATCTTGATTGGAAAAGTGCTGGACGAACCCAGAATACAGGCCGGCGTTGAAAGCATACTGGGATGCATACCGCAGTTTTGCCTCGCAATTGGTTTTGATCTGGCTTAGGATCTCGTTCTCGGACTGCTCCAATGTGGTGGTGAAATAGTCCTCAGCCGCTGTGTAGTCCTTTTCCTCTTCGGGAAAATCTGTTTGCGCTAGTACCTTGTATGTATCGAACAAATACTTTTGAAAAGCAGGGGCAAATGCGCGTTCTTTCATTTCCTCTAATGCGTTTTGTACTGTCATGTCTTCATCCCTCCGTACAGATTTGATACAATCATATCAAGTGAGTACATATTACATGAGCGAAAGCGCGAAAACAGTCGGATTAAGGGAGAATGAAAAATAAAATTGCACCTGCCAGATCGACAGGTGCATTGCTCAAATGTGTTTTTTGATGATCGGGATCGAATTTAATGCCAACTCAACAATGGCATCTTCTTGCTCCTTCGTTAGTCCAGAGTTTTCAAGTTCCTTGCGAACTCTATGCTCCAGAGGAGAATCCGTCTTCCCAGCTAAGTAGTCGAGTGAAACGTCTAGAATATCCGAGATGCGCTCAATGAGCTGGAAACTTGGTGACCTGACTCCGTTTTCTATGTGTCGAAGTGAGTCTACAGCAATACCGATCTTCTCAGCGAGCTGTTCACCAGTTAGGCGGCGGAACTGCCGTGCAGTCCGAATCCGGCTGCCCATGATTTGCAATCTCGTACTCATTTGATCTTCTCCTACCTATCCTGTACTTTCTCACAGTATAGATGGATGGCAGAAAATCAGAAATGAGCATTATGGTATTTGCCGTACTGAAATGGTACGTAAACGAATGACCTCCGGTACGACACATACCGAAGCCATTCGCTTTAAGTCACATTTACAAACTGAGCCTCAATCACTCTACTCGGCGGCACAGAAGCAAACTTGTTCGTTTTTGCCCATGTGTTGTCCCCTACAGGCATCAAGCTGCCAGATGCCGCCAGCTCGTAGGTGCGCAGCATATCTTCAACCGACAAATTAGGAGTACGGGTGCGCGGAGGGGCAGCACGGGTCAGATCGAACAGGGTCGCATACTGCTCAGGCCAAGGTACACCATAGAAGCGGCGAGGCGTCTTGCCGCTATCCCAACCGAGTTTTGTGCGAATGATGTGCATCAGCATTCGGTTACTTACGGTTGTCCACTTTTTCTGCCCCTTCAGATCCTCTGCGGTTCTTCCGGACATAAAAGGGAACGGCACATGGATCGTCTTTATCACACGCCTGAATAGCCAGAGTAGTGCCTTCGGAACTGATCAGGAGCCGAACATTTTCGGGGTATCCAAGTTCTGCCGCACTCAGATTATTAAAGCGAATAGACGATTGCGCAATGCGCGCCTCTGCTGCGCTGAATGTCCGCAGCGTCGGGTTCACAACGCGAAGGTCAGAAAGGCAAGCGTTCATATAATGCAGCGTTTCATCGTGCTTTTCCCTCCGACTCAAACTCATGCACCAACCGATAAAATGTCGATGCGCTGACGCCCAACTGCCTATAGCACTCGACAGCCGTGATTTCTCCTTGCTTCCACTTGGGGTAATAGATATCCCAATCCTTTACAGAACACTTTGGCCGCCCAAATTTGACACCCTTTAGATGCGCGGCGGCAATACCTTCCGCCTGTGCCTTCGACTTGGTATCAACTTCCAGCTGAGCGCCGAAAGATAGTACGGCGAGGACAATATCCGTGATTACACTACCGAGCAGATCTTTGTATCGGGTCGTATCCAGAATGGGCGTGTCCAGAACGACGATGTCCACGCCAAGCGTTTTGGTAAGATATTCCCACTCGGCACGGATTCCAGAGTAATTGCGGCCAAAGCGATCAATGCTTTTAACGACCAGGATATCACCATTACGCAAAATGCTATTTCGTAGCGACATGTAGTTTGTTCGCTCAAAACTACGGCCGCTCTGCTTGTCCACATAGATATCACGCTCTTCAATGCCGTACTCGAGCAATTCAAGGACCTGACGATCCTCATTTTGCTCAGCTGTGGATACACGAGCATATCCAAATTTCTTATTGCTCATGGCATTACTCCTTCGACCGGAACATACCCATGACACCACCGAGATCTGCAAGATCATCAGCCGCCAGCGTTGGACTCTCCGACTTTGGGGACGTGGGTTGTGATACAGCTTGGAGTTCTCCATTTGTGACCATATCGCGAACGACATCCTTGACGATGCTCACCACCCAGTCGCGGCCAAACTCGTTGGCCGCTTCTGGGCAGCTTGTGTAGTGCAGGATCGCATTGACGACCAATTCGGACATGCTGCGTGGTCGTTGCCGTAAAATATCGAGTGCGCGCCGGTGCCGAAAGTCCATTTCATTGAACTGGAGCACAACACGAGACTTACTATTACTGCCCATTCGACGCTACCTCACTCTGGTAGAGGAGTTCATAGCCGTGTGCATTGGCATGAATATCTTCGATGAAAATGGGGAATGCTACTTTATTTCCCCTCTCAATCATTCCTCTCAGGAGAAGAGAGCCACCACCAGCAAACACGCATTTGCTGGTCGTTACATCGATTCCACGCTCACGCAGGAAGTTATAGAACTCCGAAAGGAACTCTCCAGTCATGCTGCGAATCAGCTGTTGCACTTCACCAGGAAGGACAGTAGGCTGATTGCGAATGACCTCATCAATATCGCAGTCCTCCAAGATCCGGGCATAGAGCGCATTGCATTTGCTTGTAATGCTGTTGTAGAGGGTGATGACCCCCTTTTCAAAACTTTCGACCACCGCCAGGTCAGGACGTCCGTTACGCAGCTTGAGAACGTCAATGGTAAAGCCGCCAATGTCGATGATGTAGGCAACAGAATAGGTCTTGAGCGTACTGTACTGTGTTACAGCAGCCGCAAATGCCTGAGGATAGCTGAGGACTTTGCTGATGCGGATCGAGTAGTATTTTCCATTGTACTCGAAGTCAATGGCCTCACGGCGCCGCAGAAAGTACTGCTCAAAGCGACTGTGGAGCTGTTCATAGTGCGCCGGGGGCAATCCAATCAGTAGTGTGATGTCAATCGGATCCAGCGTTTCAGCTGCCTTGCGCCGCTCCAGTTCCTTAGCGATAGCGAAGATCGTCAGGACATAGAACCGCTCGTCTTCGGTTTTGTCGCGCAGATAAGAAATGCGCTGTTCTGTCAGCGTATAGTAGCGCCCGTTCCAGCAGATATAGTCCGTTTTGAATCCTTGCAGCCCTTCGGACGAAATCAGGCCGGAGGTGAAAAGCGCGTTCGGGGTCTTGATCGATTTATTGCCGTGATCGACAGAGATAATCATGGATTGGAACCTCCTCATTTCGTTTAACAAAGTGCGTGTGATGTCGCACTCGAAGCATCTAAAAGAAATTACGCATAGTGTTCTCATAGAACAACAACTACACTAAATGTTTTTCCTTTAGGCATTTATGCCCAGTCTTTCAGAAGATCGTGGAGCTTTTTGAGCGCACCGTTGACAGATTTCAGCGCTGCGTTCATATGGCACCCTTCCTGACGGGCAATCTCACGGATCGTCATATTCTCCATCAGCATGTGGATCCTGCGCTGCTGGATCGGGGTGAGTTGCGCGATCGCTGCATACAGCGCAGCGACCTGCTCATCCCACAGCAACGTATCTTCCATCGGGTTCTGCTCATAAGACTTCGGCATTTCGAAAAGGTCCTCGATTGGTGTCCAATCACGGTGATATACTTCTTTGCGATGGACGCGCTGCGTTTCATTCTGAAGAGTGCGCCATTCTTCATACAGCTCATCGCTGACGGGAATTTCCTGATAAATGCCATAGTAGTCTTTGATTCTGATAGTCTTCATTTTTACCTCCAAGTCGTTTCGTTTGCGGATGCGGACGAACAACTTGAAGGCGGGCCACGAGCCCGATTGCCAGCGCCGGACATGGATCATGCTCCCAGTCAAGGCAACAAAAAAGCCGGCCACTCTCATTTTCGAGAATGGTCGGCTCTTTGTTCCGGTATTGGCTGGCGCACAAGGGTATGAAAAAAGCCCCTCGGATCATAGACCCGAGAGGCTATAGGTGCTCCAGCATAATCCATTATACCTGCTAAGTCTCTACACTACAATTTCGTTTGGCTCTCAATTTCCTCCCGATTTTCTATCATGTTTTCTCTCATCTGACTGCCACATTGTCTCTCATTTGTCTCTCACGAGACTTCCACCTGAGCGGTGACGCTACCGCTTTGCTGCAGGTGCTCCCTGATGATCAGATCGGGGATTACGACACACCAGAGGTTTGCTGCATAGGCACGGATAGCGGGCTTGATGTGCCGATAGTATGTAGATGAGGAGATTCCGAGGTTGAGATATGCTTCCTCATTTGAGGTGCAGTAGACATCAAAGTACCTTGCCTGGAGGATGTTGAAATAGGTGCCTCCATTGGGCGGGGTGTCCTTCACGAGCACCAGGGCATCCTCCATGACGGACAGAAGCTGCATGGAGTGGCCCATCTCGGCAAGGCGATCGGCGATGCGTTTCCGGTCAGTGTCACGGTCATAGTCGATGGCCAGATTGATGAAGTCGGAGATGCTTTGCCGTCTACCTTCATAGCACTCTTCTTCCATCTCACCGATGCGAGAGGCAGTCCTTCGAACGGCGGGGCCGTAAATCTGGAGCAGCGCCAAGGTCTTATCAATATCCTCCTCGGTGAGGGTACTGGTGATGTCAAAGGTTTTCAAGTAGTTCTGGAGTTTACTCATTATTCGTCCTTTCTGCCAGGCCTCTTTAATGGTAAAAGTTGAAGGAGCCAAGAACTTTGGCATAGGCCTTGGACTTATTGTGGAGGATGCGCTTTTCGCCATCCGCCTTGATTTTACGATCTTTCAGGTAGAGATAGAGTGCGAAGGCTCCATTTTCCTTCACGACGATCAAGTCACCGTCATTGATCTCGGCTGCCCTCTGACAGAACAACACGCTGCCGGTGGAAATGCCGTGCTCCTGATAGCGATGTCCATCGGCCATAATGCAAAAACACTTTTTGGGAATCAGACCAGAAAATCCGTCGATCTGGATGGAGCCATAGCCATTGCTCAAAATGGGGTGTCTGGCTTGAGTCGTTTCAACTGCTGCGCTTATAGTTAATACCTCCTCAGTGATACATAACAGAGGGCATCTTGTATTCAACCTCCCGATGGGCAGGCATCTTCAGCCCCGTGGTGAGTGCGGCGAAATTGATGGCATGGAGGCCATAGCGGCGACGGATGTCTTCCATGGTGCGCTCCAGGATGAGACGCTTGTTGTGCTTGGTAAAGTCTGACCAGAGATCGAGCTGGATCGGCGTGCCAGACGGGATAAGGTCGATTGCGCTGATGGTCAGAGACCGGATATTGTTGTTCCAGGTATGCTTCTTGCAGAACAGCTCAAAGCCTGCCGCTGCAATTTCCGTGTAGCTCTGCGTTGGAAATGTCAGTTTTCCTTGGTATTCCCGTTGCGAGAGGGTGTTGTCGCGGACGCTGATGCGGACCCGTGTGGCAGCCAGCTTATTCTTCCGGAGCTTCAGCCCAACTTCCTGAGAAAGATCCATGAGAACATGGCGCACTTCATCTTTCGAGAGCAAGTCATCCGTGCAGGTAATGCCGTGACCAACGCTTTTGATGGGGATTTCGTAGTCGCATGGCATAACGCGCGATTGATCCAGTCCATTGGCAAACACCCACAGCTTTTCACCATTGACGCCAAGCCGGTGAATTAGCATCGCCCGATCCGCTTGGGCCAGATCTCCGATGGTGCGGATCCCGTAGAGCCGAAGCTTTTCCGTCGTTGCTCGCCCCACATAGAGCAGGTCTGAAACAGGGAGCGGCCAGATTTGGTCTTTGAAGGATTCCCGCGTTATGACAGTCACGGCATCTGGCTTTTTCATGTCTGAGCCGAGTTTCGCGAAAATCTTATTGAAGCTGACGCCAATGGAAACGGTGAGTCCGACTTCTTCTTTCACAGTAGTCCGAATCTCGTTGGCGATTTCAAGCGAAGTTTTCTGCTGGAGAAGCGGAGACCCAGTCAGTTCAATCCAGCTCTCATCAATGCCAAATGACTCGACTTCCGGAGAGTATCGCAAATAGATAGAGCGGACAATTTTGGAGAATTTCAGATATTGTTCCATATGCGGTTCTACAATCGTCAGTTGTGGACATTTTTGCTTTGCCTCCCAAATCACTTCACCTGTCTTCACCCCACATTGCTTTGCCAATTGGTTCTTCGCAAGAACGATTCCATGTCGATCCTCTGTGCTGCCGCAAACCGCAATGTACTTTCCACGCAATTCCGGATGCAGCATACATTCAATACTCGCATAGCAGTTGTTGAGGTCACTATGCAATACAACTCGGCCTTCCATATTCGGCATACCTCCTGTCCATAACCTTCAAGAAATAGTTCCATCAAGTTCCTAAAAGTTCCTATTGACAAGTTCCAGTTCGCAGAATATAATGAACATAAAGTTCCAACCAAGTTCTATTAAGTTCCTATAAGTTCTAATAACAAAATAGCAGGTCAGAAAATGGTTTGTCAATAGAACTTTCAAAAACTTTCCAAACCTGCGAGAGGAGACGGTTATGAAGACGACTGGTGAAAAGATTCGAGAGAGCCGCACGCATCTGGGCCTTACGCAAACAGAACTGGCCGATAAGATTGGTGTCACGCTGCGCACGATTACAAAATACGAAAAACAAGGTGTAATGCCTCGCGGTGTAAATCTTCAGAGGTTGGCAGAGGTGCTGGGTGTTTCCACGGCATATCTAAGCAACGATGAGATCGTAGATCCCAACTATGGACTTGAAGAGGCACCATACATCGAGAGCGCAAGAGCAGCCTATGGCCGTAAAGGAGCAACTGATGTAGAGCAGCTGCTGACACAAACGCGTGCTCTCTTTGCTGGTGGAGATGTCCCTGAGCAGGATAAAGAGCTTTTCTTCCAAGCAGTCACTGAGGCGTATTTTGCAAATAAGCAGCGAGCCAGCGAGAAGTTCACCCGTAAAGACTACAAAAAGTAAGCAGGAATATTCTGAGTGTACGGATTTTTGGACAACCCTTGTGGTACTGTCAGGCTGTATCATAGAAAACTACTTTCTGAAGTGAGGCGAGTGGATTGCTGACGATGACGATTAGGCAGGAAGTAAGTCGATTGAAAATGAAATATCAGACAGATGACCCGTATGAGATCTGCGAGTATTTGGATATCCAGGTGATGGAACGTCCAATGGGAAAGAGTCCCCGTTCCTGCAAGGGCTTTTTCCTGGTTTCTTCTCGGTGCAAACTGATTGTAATCAACAGTGATTTGCCCGACAGCATTCAACGGATCATCATTGCGCACGAGCTGGGGCATGCAGTCCTCCACAGCGATTCTGCCATTAACACCTTCCATGAGTTTGCGATGTTTGAGGATACAAGTCGAATGGAGTATGAGGCAAATGTGTTTGCTGCGGAGTTCATGCTCAGCGATGACACCGTCTTAGAAGCGCTGGAGATGCAAATGGACTTTTATCAGACAGCGAAGTGTTTGTATGTGCCACCTGAGTTACTGGACTTCAAGCTCCGGATTCTACAATGCCAAGGTGTAAGAATCATAGCTCCGTATATCGCGCATGGGGATTTCCTCAAGCGAGATCTGGAGCAGCCGTTGAGTTAAGTATGCTGCCAGGTGAGGCTTATAAGGTCTATGTGAGCGTTTTTGTAGAGCATCGTTCGGATGGGACAATGCTGCCTAGGGAAATCATCTGGGAGGATGGCCAGAAATATGAAATAGACTGCGTGATCGATATTCGCCCAGCCTATGCTGCAAAAGCCGGCGGGCAAGGCGATCGTTACACCATCCAAGTCAATGGTGCAAGAACATATCTCTATTTTGAACGATCCACCAATCTAACGGATAATACGATAGGCCGTTGGTTTGTGGAACGAAAGGTGCCATTGAGGGATCTACTTTAGAGCCCATGACATTGGAGAAACTTGTGAGGAGGGAAAAAATGTATAGCGCTGCATTACAGAGGTACTATAACGAGCACGAGCATTTGCCATACACCTTTTATGCTCAGCCAAAACGCTTCACTCAGTATGCGATAGAAAAGAGAGGCGAGCTTTTGGCAACAGCGTATAACTATATCGAGCCAGATGCGAAAGGCACAAGAGACTTCGTTGAATATTCTTCTGCCGACTTTACTGTAACGGATTTTCATTCTGCTGACCGAGTCTGCGTGGTTATGAGGCTTCCGGAACCTACAATGCCATTGCACTGTAAGATGATCGGCTGCTCCGTCAAGTTCGATGGCAGTTGCCCCGTATGGCGTACAGTCGAGTTGACGGAGCAGGGTAGCTTTCTCCTATGTGGATGGAATGCGGATCATACGCATATGGTAATTAGTGAGGTGGGTGCAGAAACGGAAGAATGTGTTCGACGAATGACAGAGGAATTGAGCTTTCCAATTATGATTGATATAAAATCATTCAAGCTGTAACCCAAATTATGTGTGACAAACATGAAAAGGAGGAGACGCATCTGATGCGTCTCCTCCTTCTTGTAGTGGCGGAGCACTACGAACTCGCCTATTTACTTGCTGAACGCTCTCCACAGGAACGTGACGATCTGCGCGCGGGTGCAGTCATTGCCCGGCGCAAAGGATGTCTCGCTCACGCCCGTGGTCACGCTGTTCATGTAGCACCACGCCACCGATTCATACGCCCATTCGGGCACATCGGTGAACGGCAGGTGGAACATCCACGCGCCCGTGAAGCCCTTACCCTGCGCCTGAGCGCAGCGGTAGATCATGGCCGCAGCCTGCGCACGGGTGCAGACGCTGTCTGTGCCGAAGGTCGTCTCCGTCAGACCGGTGACGATGCCGGTGCTCGCCGCCCAGCGGACTGCCTCGGCATAATATGCGCCCTCGTCCACATCGGTAAACGGCATCAGGTAATTCACCACGGGGGAACCCGCCGCGCGCCAGAGGAAGGTCACGATCTGAGCGCGGTTGCAGGGCTGGTTCGGTGCAAAGAGGCTGTTACCAACGCCGCCGGTGATGCCGTTCTCTGCTGCCCACTTGACGGCTTCATAGTAATAGGCATCGTTCGGCACGTCATAGAAGAAGTTGAGAACGCTGTTGTCCTCCATAAGAATACCAAAGAGGTTTGCGTTCAAGGGGAGGAATACACAATACTCGTGAGTTGTTTTTGCCCAGAAAGCAGAAATGGGTATTATGGCGAATGGATGGATCTAATGGTATCCTATCTCCGTACTTATTAGATTTCATCTCCGATGCGGAGCTTCATAAGCTGTGAGCCAATTCATATTGACACTTCTGGGCGAACAAAATGTTTCGCCTCTCATTTTGCGCTTTGATTTGATTTTCAGATCAGAGCGCTCTTTTTTTGTCCAAATTCCGCATTGCGGGTTTGAGAAATATTTATTTGAAAGGTGGAACAAGCAAATGACAGAAAGCAAAGTATTCACGGACAACTTCAGTCGTAGCTTCAGCGAGTCGGGGGACTTCTTTCAGTTCCTCAGCGCTCGGCAGGCCCGCAGCAAGTGGATGACAGCCCCGTCCAAGGAACTCCGGTTTGAGCCGGTGGAACGGGGATCCACGCTCGGAAATCTGTATATGCAGATCTACGACCACAACGGCGATGCAGAGGTTCTGGAGGACACGATGGAGAATACCAGCCTCCTGTTGAAGGTGGATGGTAAGGACTACCCGGTCCGTTCCTGTGCGATCAAGACAGTTCTCGAGCGTGCCCGCATCTCTGGGCATGCACTCAACAAAGTTTCCAAGACGGTATTCGCCGAGATCCTCAACTACTGCATGGGCGTTGCCTCTGGTGACAGCCTGATCAAAATCGCAGATGAGAAGGTATCGGCAGTACATGGTGGCGATCCGAAAGACTACACCGTTATGGAGATGCTACCTCTATTTAAGGCAACGAGCGACTTTCTCAACCGTGAGTATCCCGGAAACACTTTTATGACAGCCCACTTCGATCACTCCATTGCGACAGCAATCTGGCGTCTGGATGGGCAGGCAGACAATCTTCTCGATACATATCATAGGGAGATTGCTGCCAAAGGCTTGCAAACCGAGAAAATGGTTCCTGCGCTGCGCTTTTCCACCTCCGATGTGGGTATGAGCGGCGCAAATCTCTATCCGATTTTTCTGGTTGGTGCCGAGAGCCGTATTGTTCCATTGGGGTACTCCATTCGCACCGAACACAAGAATGGTGTGGATATGCAGTATTTTGAGGAACAGCTCAGATTGGTCTATGCACAATTTGAAAAGGCGCTGGACAAGCAAGTGCAGCTCATGAACATCGAGATCCGCTATCCCGTCACTACACTCATGCGTGTCCTGAAAAGAATCAAGGCCCCGAAAAAAGCCTCCTATGAAGCTATGGACTATTTCGTAGCTATTCATGGAGACAGTCCTTGCACGGCCTATGAACTCTTCATGCAGATGAGCGATGTGATCTTCTCTGCGCAGTGTGACGGTGCCTCTGGGCTGAGGATTGCTCAGTTGGAGGAGATTGTATCTCGTGCCTTGAATGTGAATTGGCATGAGTATGATCATCCCGGTGACTTTAAGTGGTAAGAGGTGGTGATCTCACATGAAGAATATAACCTTCGAAGGCATCAGCACCTTACAACGTCTACACCTTTGCTGGCAGATCAGAAAGCAGATTGGAAAGATACATCAACCTATCAAAGTTGAATTCCATCAGCCGATTTGCCGCAAGCAGTATTCTTCCCTCTGGTACGGCGGCCTGGTGGTATCTATCAAGGTGCGCGGGTGTGTTTTTGCCATTCACGCCTGCGGAGATATCTACGCCACACTTTACGATAAGAGTGATGGTACAGAATTACTCTATGTCAAAGATAAGAGTAACTCTGGACGTTTTGGCGTTGATGTTTTGCCATATCTGAAGACGGACCATGCCTTATATGCTGCCATGGGTGATACGCATAAACGGTATCGACTCGATATGGAACACAACAACTGGTGGGAGTGCTTTGTCTATACGCCAGAGGGCGAATTCCATGACATGATGTGGGCATTAGATAGTGACCACATCTTCGAGGGAGTTGAGGTAGTACTCTCCGCTATGGATTCAGTCATAAAAGATATCACCGAAAACAAGGAGCGGATTGAATATGGAAAAGACTCGGCATTTTATTGTTGATACGCCAGTAGGACAACTCGCGATTTTCGCTAAGCACGATAAGACTGACTGTGCAGCAGACTATCCAGGCGTTTTCATCGACTATGTACGCAAGGATGGCGCTACAGCGATCCTGGCTTGCGTAGAATACGATCCAAACAAGGAAGCACTTCAGACTGTTGTCTACGGCAACTGTGCATCTGACGAGCCGACTGAGATCGTCGAGCACTACAATACTGATTTTGAAGAGTAAGGAGGATAGATTATGCCTAATTGGGCGTTTGGGTATGTAAATGTCACCGGTACACGGGATGGCATTAAGTCGTTCATTGAACGGTTTGTCAGCGAAGACGATCCTTCAACCATTCCAGGCAAGCGTTTCTTTGCACGGAGCTTCATCCAGTCGAAAAGACAGGCATTCATTGATGAGGCTATGAAAGAATTCTCCGAGCCTGCCGTCGATGCCAAAGCAAGTTACTCGTTTGTCGCGTCGTTCGCATGGTCAGCATACAGTTGCTTGATCGGTGGATATCCTCAGAATTCTCCTAGTGAGTGCCTGACTCTCTCAGAGGCCTGCGCAGAAGATGGCGTTTCTGTCATGATCCAGACCTCAGAGCCGGGAATATGTTTTGAGGAACACATTACCTGCGATGACACAGGGACGGTAGAGCACACCGAAAAAGATCTACTTGCTTATAAGTGTCGGCATTGCGGGGAGATAACAAGCTTTGCCTCGTTCGAGGATCCTGATGATCAGGAATGCCCAGAATGTGGCAATTGTGGGTTTGATCGCTGCGAGGAGGTGTAGGCTATGGGGCTGAACCTGAACTACACGCCAAACAGATTGGTGGACATCACAACTCTAACAGAGGATCAATGGCTCAGTTGGAGGCGAAAAGGAATTGGCGGCAGCGATGTAGCTGTCGCCCTTAATTCCTCCCCATATCGCACGGCACGAGACCTTTATTATGACAAAATTGGGGTCGTCATGTCAGATGATGGGCCGGACAAAAGCATCACATTCCAGATTGGGCATTTGCTCGAAGATGTGGTAGCTCAAATCTTCGCAAAGAAGACCGGACTATCTGTGTATGAAGACCACTGGATGTACCAACACCCGTTTTTCCCCTTCCTGATTGCCGATGTGGATCGTTTTGTAACCCTGCCGGATGGACGTAAGGCCATCTTAGAGTGCAAAACGGCGCACTATGACATGCAATTCAAGTGGGCGAACGGAGCAGTCCCTCGCCACTATGAATTGCAGGTTCGGCACTACATGTCGGTGATGAATATCGATGTTGCATTCATTGCCTGCCTGTTCTCAAATAATGAGAATGACTTTGTATGGCAAAAGATTGAGCGTGACCTCGAGGAAGAAGAGAACACGATCATGGAGCTGTCGGCATTCTGGAATAATCACGTCATGGCTCGTGTGGAGCCGCCCCTGGTCGAAAAGCCAGATGCGGTTTTGGAGTCGCTCCGTCGCTATTTCGGCCCTGCTGACAAGTCCGAACCGACCGTGGATCTTGACCGCAAGTTTGTGGTGAACCTCAAGGAGATCCTGGCACTCAAAGAGGAAAAGAGATCTTTAGATGCTCAGGTAAAAGCACTTGAGACTCGCATCAAATTCCTCTATGCTCCCATCGTCGAAGAGATGGGTACCGCATGCAAAGGAACCTGTGAACAGGGCGGCGAGTATTTCAAAGTATCCTACAATCCTCTGTATCGGGAAGGAATATCAAAGGACCGTTTATCCGCTCTGCGAGCTCAGTATCCTGATATCTATGATGAGTTTGTGGATCAGACGGAATCAAGAATCTTTAAGGTGGTCAAATCGGCCATCGCATAAGGAGTGATCAAATGCTATGTCGATATGAAAGAACCATCTTTAAGTCCGATAAGGGCTTCTGCATTTTTGCCTACAGTACTTCTGATGAGTCTGTTCCAAAGGAAGCCCGTAATCGGTCTTACTACCATGACGACAAGATTCATTTCACGGCCATCGGCTATCATCTGATTGCTACGGATGCCGTGGAAGTGGAACTGGATGGAACGTGGGAGAATTCCAAACACGGTTTACAGTTGTCGGTTTCAATGTGTAAGGAAGTCGTGCCGAGAGATCAAGCCGGCATCCTTGCTTACCTGAGCAGCGGTATCATCAAAGGAATTGGCCCTGAGACCGCAAAGGCCATTGTCGCTCGCTTTGGCGATAAGACGATAGAGGTTTTGGAGAAAGAGCCGGACAAGCTGCTTAGCGTCAAGGGGATTGCCCAGAAAAAACTCAAGGCTATCATCAAATCCTACGGGGAAACGAAAGCCTTGAGTGATCTCATGATATACTTGGCGCCTTTCGGTGTTTCGATGAAAAAGGTTGCGATGATCCGAGAAGAGTTCGGAGATAACAGCCTGAGAATCGTGAAGACGGATCCATTCCAACTCTGTAAGATCAAAGGCTTTGGCTTCATGACAGTCGATTCCGTTGCCCGTAAAACAAAAGTCAGCTTAAAGCACCCTTTGCGATACTCCGGTGCGATCAACTATGTGCTGGATGAGGCACGCGTATCTGGGCATCTTTTTCTATCCGTTGATGAGACGGTTGGCCAGTGCTATGAGCTTCTCAATATGGGCTGCGATGATGAAGTGGTTTCCGAAGAGGAAATCCGCCAAGCGATCTCAAATGAACGTGTGGAATCCCGTATCTATGTTGAGGGAAGCCGTGTATACCTGAGTTACGAGCGCATGTGCGAAGTTAAGTCAGCTAAGCGCATTGTGTCCATGATACTCCAAGAGGGCTTTACAAAGATCGACGATCTGGACAGCAAAATCGACAATGCGGAGAGGATCTTGCATCAAAAACTGGCTCCTTCGCAACGTAATGCTGTGAAGCTGTGCCTCTCGCATCCGATCTCCATCATGACCGGAGGCCCCGGCAGCGGAAAGACCACAACACTACGATTCATACTGGATATCTATAAAGCTGCGTTCCCTGCGAATGAAGTCCTCTTGGCTGCACCTACTGGCCGTGCCAGTCGGCGCATGGCAGAACAGACGGGAATGTACGCCTCTACACTTCACTCGGCGCTTGGCCTTGTGACGGATGAAGACAGCCCGCTGAACGACAAAGAGTTACTATCAGCAGACTTGGTAGTCGTTGATGAGTTTTCAATGGTGGACATGCGCCTTGCGTATATCCTCCTTGATCGTATCAAGTCGGGCGCTCAGCTGATTATTGTCGGTGATGCTGACCAGCTCCCATCTGTTGGCGCGGGTAATGTGCTGCGAGAGATGATTCGAAGTGAAAAGGTTCCTACGGCAGTCTTAGAGACTGTTTTCCGCCAGGCATCTAATAGCCGTATCATCACAAACGCCTATGCCATCAACCACAACGACACACATCTTCAGTTCGGGGATGACTTTCAGTTTTTGGAAGTTCAGAACTCGGAAGAGGCTGCGCAGTTGGTCATCAAGAACTACCTGCAGGAAGTCTCTTTGCATGGTATTGAGGATGTGCAGATTCTCTCACCTCTCCGCAAGCGAGGTGCGGTTGCGGCAAATGCGTTGAATGAGGCCATTCGAGACCTTGTCAACCCGCCAAACAACCTGAAGAAAGAGGTTAAGTGCGGCAATCGAGTATTTCGAGTTGGTGACCGCATTATGCAGACGGCAAATCGAATCAATGTGTCAAATGGCGATGTCGGCGTCATAACCGACATGAAGAAAGAGGATGATGAGACGATCACATGCGTGAGGCTTTTGGATGGAAGGACACTACAGTACACGCAGGAAATGCTGGAGGATTTGGAGTTCTCCTACTGTACGACCATTCATAAGAGCCAAGGACAGGAGTATCCTGTCATCATTGTTCCTCTTTTGAAAGAGCACTATATCATGCTGCGGCGGAATTTGCTCTATACTGCTGTGACCAGAGCCAAGGCGAAGGTCATCCTGATTGGGCAAAAGCAGGCAGTCTTTGTTGCGATCCATAAATGTGATGTGGGTCAAAGGAATACGGTACTCGCGGATCGAATCGTGGCTTATTATAACCGCGAGCTGAGTCGGCGAGTAGCGTGATTATTTGGGAAACGGGGTGGTCAAAAGCTGCCTCGTTTCTACATTTATTGTGAAAGGACAATTACCATGAGTGAATCGAACTCTAATGTGATCCCTGCCATCAACGCTGTCGATGGGTTTAACCCCGCTGATTTCGTGCGTACTACCGTGGGTGAGGAAGGCGAAAACGATCTCTATCTTGATGTCAAATATCGCCTTCTTTGGTTCCGCCTGCACCATCCGAATGGGAAGATCGACCCGGAGCTTATCCGAGTTGATGAGAAGAATGCAATCGTATGCTGCAGGATCTATGCCGATAAGGCTGACCCAGCTGACCAGTTCATTGGGAAGGCGTATTCTCAGCGTTTCTCAACGGAAGACCGCTTTGGCGATCGCTTCTTGGAGATCGCCGAAACAGTCGCAAAGGGCCGCGCTTTGGCTGATGCGGGGTATGGTACGCAGTTCTGTATGAATGGTGATGCGCTGGCCGGTATTATCGCGGATGCCCCAATCAAGATGCCTCCTGATGAAGATGCGGGACACCCTGGTAGTGTCGTGGCGAGTTTTACCGCTCAACCGACAACGGATCCTCCAGTCTTCTCTCAGACGGCGACGGCGCCTAAATCTACCCAGCCTACTCAGCAGCAGGTTCAGCCTCCTGTGCAGCAGTCTCATGCTCCTGCTCCGGAGCCCCCCAAAACGCTGGATGAGTACTTGCGTGTCATGACCATTGAACAGGCGAAAGCCGTCAAGGTTGATTTTGGCCGCTTTAGTGGCTGGTCTCTTGGCGAAATCGCTATGAAGAGCCCAGGTGACCTCGCGTGGTATGTGAAGAACTATTCCGGCCATAATCTCGCACTGAAAGCAGGTGCTACAAAGCTTTTGGAAACGGTAGGCCAGATGGCCAGCTGATTCTTCCCCTAGCTAAGGGAGGTGGTTTAGATGGGCAGAATACCTGATCTGCCATGTGATATTGAGCAAGTGGTTGATCTTCTTGGCATCGAAGTCATACGAGATACCGGGACTCAACTGCATTGCAGGTGTCCATTCTGTGCAGATCGGAAAGCTCATATGAATGTCAAGATCCGCGATAATGTGTTTCGGTGTAACCGCTGTGGTAAAGGTGGGGGCATCCTCCATCTTTATGCGGAGTACTGTGATGTCAATCTCCATACGGCTTACGAAGAACTCTGCAAAATATTCGGGCCAGATGGAGGTGAACCGGTGCGCAAATGCAAGCGGAAGCCTCGCTCCATAGAAACGGTAGAACTCCCTATTGCCTCGGCTGAGGTACGGGATAATACGTATTCCAACCTTCTCTCATTATTGACTCTATGCCCAACACATCAATCCGCTTTGAAAGAGCGCGGGCTAAAATCAGAGGAGATGGAGCTGCTATGCTATCGAACGACGCCCACAACACGTTTGAAACGGATTGTTACAGAGCTGTTGGAGCGTGGCTGCATTCTTGATGGGGTTCCCGGATTTTACTGCCAGAAGGACTCTGGCCAATGGGTGTTGGATATCCGAGGCTCGGGAATCATGCTACCCGACCGAAACCTGCTCGGCCAAATTGAAGCCATTCAGGTTCGGCTTGATAAGGTCTACAACCAGAAATTCTATAACCTAACGAGTGTTGACCAGTACTACGGGACACAGTCGAAGTGCTGCCCACATTATGTCGGCGTTCATGAAGGCGATGAAGTGGTTTGCCTTACGGAGGGAGTTATGAAGTCCGACCTTGCCTACAGCTTCGCGCAGGGTTCACCTTATGAGTGTGGTTTCGTGGGCCTTACAGGCATACCGAGCTATTCTCAGTACGAACGAGCCCTTGAAGAACTAGACTCCATTGGCGTGAAGAGAATCAACGTCATGGTCGATTCGGATTATCAGGTCAAAGAGGAAGTTCGGAAAGCGCGTGATCGTTATATTGAGATGGGTGCGGCTGCCGGTTTTGAAATGGCACCGATTACCTGGACACAAAAGCAAAAGGGTGTGGATGACCTTTACAAGCACCTTTTCCGAGACAAATGATTTGAGAGCTGCAGCGGGTTGCTGCAGCTCTCTCCATTAATTTGCAAAGTAGTCATATATGGAGGATGACACATGAGCGTTGAAATATATATTTGTGATCTTAAACCTGAGGTTCAGGAGCAGGTTCTATCTGAGCTCAATTTGAGTTCTGATAAGGATGGAAACTATGACCTATTCCCGCTTTTCGTTGTTGAAAAGCCGGAGCCGTAAAACACTTGGAGATTTTAGGATAACCACCGTGAGTTGCAGCGATTTGCTACAACTCACACATAATTTTCTGAAAGGAACAATAGATATGGAAGTCTTTTTGATTATGCCGACCACGCCGGAAGGAAAGGCAAAACTCAGCAAGGAACTGGCCAAGTTCCACGCAGAGCAAGCGCTAAAGATGGTGCAGAAATTGCCCTGCTCTACTGAACAAAAGTTGGAGCTTATCGATGCAGTAGTTGAACATTTACGTTCCAAGCAATAGTGTCAACTTGTTTATCCGATTTGCTATAAACAAGTTTAAGCTGCCGCCCTGAGTGAAATCAGGGTGGCAGCTTTTTGCATTAAAGCTTGACGTATGACAAGTAATGAAGTACGATGATGGGGAGTGAGAATGTACATATGCAGCTTATGAAGGAAAAACAGGAGTTGACAATTTGTCATGGTCTGTCCACCGTAATTCTATCGAAATTGGTGGGTCTTTTCTGAAGGCGTATGGGAAATGATTTGGAAAAGGTGGAGCGCATATGAAGATTTTTGCAATTCGAGATGAATCGACGCAGGAGCAGAAGGATCTGGCGTACCTCCTGTATTACAAGCAGGAAAAGCAGTTCTATATTGAGCTGCCTGAAAATGCGGATGCATGGGAAACGCCGCTGTTGCTGGACTCCTTTGTGAAGCGTGGGGAAACCACAGTCAATTCCTATTGGAGCAAGATCTGGGTTCAGCAGCGGATCGTTCCGATCGACCGCCAGAACATCGGTGAGATTCTGCGCGACAATCATCTGAAGGAATATGATGAGTACGAGCTTCTGATGCTGGCAATGGGGCGATGCGCACAGGATGATTACTACCTTGTTCCCATTAACGAGAAGGAGCTTCCGGAAGAAATTACGCGGCGGTTCTCAAAGAGAATTGAAGATGTGCTGCCGCTGGAGAACCATTGCCTGCTGGTATTTTTCCGGGATGGCGTAGTGAAGAAGTGCGATTTGCAGAAGCATTTTGAAAAGACAAGAGCATTTCAGATTCTTCTCAAGAAGCCGGACTATTTTCAGCATGTGCAGATGCAGACGGGCGGATATGGCGTTGCATGGGATGTGAACATGACCGTCTCGGATGCGATGCTCTACCGGATAGGCAAAAGCGTTCCGCTGACTATTGAGGATTTCCGGAACTTTGCCGCGCACAGAATCATCAACGCATCGGAAGCGGCGGAGATATTAGGTTGCTCCCGGCAGAACATCATTGACCTTACAAAACGCGGGAAGCTTCATCCGATCAAAACATCGGAAAAGAGCACGCTGTATCTCAAAAGTGAAGTCCTGAAACGAAACTGGCAGTGAGAATACGTTGTACCCCTTTATACCCTTTTGAAAGGGGTATAAAGGGGTATAACGTTCTTTGGAGAACTTTTCAAAAAATCTCATTTGCACCTTTTCAAATGGGTTCCAATCCGTTACAATATATCTAACAACCTAACAATGTAATGCGAGGTGTTGCTATGAAAACAACAGACCAGCCGCAGGTAAAGCAATACGTCATCTATTCCCGCAAATCCAAATTTACCGGGAAAGGCGAAAGTATTGAGAACCAGATTGAGCTGTGCCGCCAGTATATTGCAATGCACTTTGGCGAAGACGAGGCGGAGCATGCGCTTGTATATGAGGACGAGGGGTTTTCCGGCGGCAATCTGGAGCGTCCGCAGTTCAAGCAGATGATGAAGGATTCCCAGAAGATTGAGTTCGCTGCTATTGTCGTCTATCGCCTTGACCGTATCAGCCGCAATATTGGTGACTTTGCAAAGCTCATCGAGGATCTGGGTGACCGGCACATTGACTTCATTTCCATCCGGGAACAGTTCGACACGTCCTCTCCAATGGGGCGTGCAATGATGTATATCGCGTCAGTGTTCTCCCAGCTGGAGCGAGAAACCATAGCCGAGCGTATCCGCGACAACATGCATGAGCTGTCCAAGACCGGACGCTGGCTGGGCGGGACGACACCAACTGGCTATGCTTCGGAAAGCTTGTCCAGCGTAACAGTAGATGGCAAGGTTAAAAAAGCTTGTAAGCTCAAACCTATTCCGGAGGAGATTCAGCTGGTAAAGACAATTTTTTCTGTGTTCACGGAAAGTGGCTCCCTCAGTAAAACTGACCAGTACTTATTAGAGCACCGCTGTGTCACAAAGCGCGGCAAGCAGTTCACACGCTTTGCCATCCGGGGTATTCTGACAAATCCGGTTTATATGATTGCTGACGATACGGCGTATCAGTATCTCAAGGAGAACAACGTAGACCTTTTTGCTGAGCCATCGGAGTTTGACGGTGAGCACGGTATTATGGCCTACAACCGCACGCTCCAACGCCCTGGCAAGGCTACTCAGATTCGCCCGATGGAAGATTGGATTGTGGCAGTGGGGAAACATCCCGGCATTATCTCCGGTGCAAACTGGGTACGAGTACAGTCTATGCTGGATGTGAACAAATCCAAGAGCTATCGCAAACCGCGCAGCAATGTGGCGCTTTTGTCCGGCCTTCTGCGTTGTGGCGAGTGCGGTGACTATATGCGCCCGAAACTGACTGGTCGCACTAATGCTAATGGGGAGTTGATTTACACCTATATGTGCTCCACCAAAGAGCGCAGTCATGGTACTGTCTGTAGTATGAAAAACTGCAACGGCAACACTCTTGATGCTAAGATTGTTGAGGAAATACGTAAGGTTGCCACCGACAAAAAAGACTTTGGCCAGTTACTGTCAAAAACCAAGAAAGTAATCAATGACAACAAAGCAAGTTATGAAGCTGAGTTGACTTTATTAGTGAAGAACCATGCTGAAACAGAAGCCCGCATCAAACGACTGGTGGAATCTCTGTCCGTTGCCAGCGAGACCTCGGCCAAATACGTCATGGAGCAGATCGATGAGCTGCACCGGCAGAGCGAACAGGAGCAGACAAGAATTGCTGAATTGGAAAAGCTTGCTAGGCAGAGTAATGCTCTGAGCCAAAATCTATTTTTCTATAGAGATATGATTGAGTCATTCGCCGACACGGTGGATTCGACTACTATTGAAGAACGGCGTCGCCTGCTGCGTACTATCGTCAAAAAAGTGGTTTGGGACGGCAAAAACGTCTATGTATACCTCTTTGCGGAGGATGGAGAGCTGAATTTGCCGCCCATAGGGCAGCTTATGTGTCCGTCAGGAGAGGATAGCGAATGAGATTTTAATGCATTTCCGGTCTCAGAAAAAATTGCAGGGAGAAGTATCCCTGTCGGAGACCATCGAATCGGATCGGGAGGGCAACGCCTTGCAGCTGATGGACGTCATCGGCGTGGACGACACCATGCTGGAGGATCTCTATGACCGGGACAGCGCCCACCGCCTGCGGCGGCTGGTGAAGGAGTGCCTGACCCAGCGGGAATCAGAGGTCATCCGTCTGCGGTACGGTCTTGGCGGCACCGTCCCCCTGACCCAACGGGAGATCGCCTCCACATTCGGCATTTCCCGGAGTTATGTATCACGTATTGAGAAGCGGGCATTGGAAAAGCTGCGGGCAGAACTGGAAAAGCCTGTGGGCAGCGGAGCCGGTCAATAGCAGGACCGCAGGCCAGTTTCGGAGACGCATCCGGAAAAATTGCGGACTTTCAGCAATCCATCAAAAATCTTTGCGGATATTTTATGCCTGTTTTCCAGTTTTTAACTTGTAAAACATGGAATTTTATGATATTTTGACAATACACACAAGATCATGCCCGCAGTGATATCTGCGGGCACATTCTTATTGGGAAGGAGTTGTGGGAACATGGAACAGCGCAGAACGGTGCTGCTGGCAGATACCAGCACGGAATTCCGCATTCTGCTGCGGGAAGCCATGGAAAAAACAGGAGAATTTTGGGTGGATGTAGCTCAAACCGGTGACGAAGTTCTGGAAAAAGTTCAGGAGCAGGAACCGGATATTCTGATCATGGATGTGATCCTGCCGGGGCTGGACGGTCTCAGCGCTCTGCGGGAGCTGCAGGAGCTTGGCTACGCTCCCATGACCATTCTGACCTCCGCATTTGTTTCCGACCAGACGTTGGCGGAAGCAACGGAGCTGGGCGCTGCCTATTTTCTGCCAAAACCCTTTCGGATGGAAACACTGTTGGACCGGATGCGGAACCTGTTCTGGGAAAAGCCGAAAGCCACCCGCCCCTCTCTGAAAGCCCGCGTCACCCACATGCTTCATGATGCAGGTATGCCTGCCAATATCTCCGGCTACCAGTATCTGCGGGAAGCGATCCTGATCACCGCCGCCGATCCAAGTGTACTGAACAAGGCTGTAACCAAGATCCTCTATCCTGAGATCGCCCGACGTTACGGCACCACCGCCCTCCGTGTGGAACGGTGTATCCGCAGCGCCATCGAGACCGCCTGGGACCGCGCTTCGCCGGAGACACTCCCCAAATACTTCGGCTGCACCGTCAGCAGTCAGCGCGGAAAACCCTCCAATGCGGAATTCATTGCCCTGCTGGCAGAACGGCTGACCCTGGAGGATGACCAAGCCCTCAGAGCCTGACAGCTTTTCACAGTCTATATAAAAGGAGACAGGACGAGCCTGTCTCCTTTTTTGCGTTCGTTTTCATTCGACAGCATCAGAGCGTTCGTTTCATTTTACGAAAACGTATACGTTTTCGCGTCAAATTCGTTTTTTCTTCCTCCAAAAATAACAACCAAAGGTCGGCCTTTTTATTTGTGCACTTTACACAGTGTACGTGAAATTGAATAAAAAAATCATGGGAAAATAGCCATAATCCTCCTTGACAATTCCGTTAAGAATTCTTTATAATGGTAGCAAGGAAGTGCAAACGTTTGCGACCGGAGGACGGCACACCGCCGGTCAGACTGCGCACAGAACTGAGAAAAGAGAGCAAGCTGCTGTCCCCCGCGATCCCCCGGCAGACTTCAGAAAGAGGTGTTATCGTGTCGAAAAATGGCTTACCCAGAAAACCCCTGACCAAGCGGCGTTTAAAGAACCTGATCCTGAATGTGCTGAAAAACCCCTTTAACATGGTGGTGCTGGTCAGTCTCATCATCCTGTTCTGCCTCATCATCATCCCTCTGCTGACCATGATCTCCAGCACCTTTACGCTGGCTCAAGGCGAACTGCGCCGGGTACAGGGGCACGTGGGAGACTTTACCCTGTACTACTGGAAGTACATCCTTGCCAGCACCATGTCCAGCGCCGTGCTGTGGGGCCCGCTGAAAAACTCCTTTGTCTGCGGCTTCTTCACGGTGCTGGTGTCGGTGCCCCTTGGCTCCGTGCTGGCGTGGCTGATGATCCGCACGGACATCCCCGGCAAGAAGGTCCTGGGCCTGCTGGTAACAGTGCCCTACATGATCCCCTCCTGGACCAAGGCTCTGGCCTGGCTGGCCATGTTCCGCAACTCTACCTCCGGCGCCAACGGCTTCCTGGCCGGCATGGGCATTCCCATCCCCGACTGGCTGGCATACGGCCCCATCGCCATCGTGCTGTGCATGTCCATGCACTATTACGCCTTCTCCTACATCATGGTCTCCGGCGCGCTCCGCTCCATCAACTCCGAGCTGGAGGAGATGGGCGAGATCCAGGGTGCCAGCAAAGCGCAGATCCTGCGGCACATCACCCTGCCCCTGATCCTACCCTCCGTGCTGTCCGCCACCGTCATGACCATCAGCAAATCCATCGGTACATACGGCGTCCCCGCCAACCTGGGCAACCGCATCGGCTACTATACGCTGGCCACCAAGATGCGCAACTTCATTGACCAGGGTCCGCAGGCCGTGGGCTATGCCATGTCCATCGTGCTGGTGCTGCTGGCCGCCGTCATCATCTTCTCCAACCAGCGGATCGTAGGCGTCCGCAAGTCCTACGCCACCGTCAGCGGCAAGGGCGGCCGCGCCACGCTGATGCCTCTGGGCAAGGCCAAGAAGCCTCTGATGGCATTTTTGATGGTATTCCTCTTCCTGGCCATGGTGGTGCCCTTCTTCGTGCTGATTATGGAAACCTTCCAGATCACCACCGGCGCCGGCTACGGGCTGGATAACCTGACCCTCTACAACTGGATCGGCAAGTCCGGCCAAATTGCCAAGTACACCAACTACGAAGGCATCTTCCGGAATCCCAAGTTCTTCAGTGCCTTCTGGAACACCATCCGCCTGACCCTCATCGGCTCCATCATCACCGCCATCTGCGGCCAGTTCCTGGGCTATATCAGTTCCCGGGGCCGTGGCAAGTGGTACGGCGACCTGACGGAGCAGATGGTGTTCGTGCCCTACCTGATGAGCGGCATTGCTTTCTCCACCATGTATTTCTCCATGTTCTCCCGGCCGCATTTCGGCGGACTGATGCCCTCCCTGTACGGCACCTTTACCCTGATCGTGCTGACCTCGGTGGTCAAGCACTTCCCCTTCGCCAGCAAGTCCGGTACCGCCAATATGCTCTCCATCAGCGTGGAGCTGGAGGAGGCGGCAGATATCGCCGGCGCCAGCTTCTGGAAGCGGATGAGTTCCATCATCGTGCCGCTGGCGAAAAACGGCTTCATCTCCGGCTTCATGCTGACCTTCATCTCCATTGCCAAGGAGTTGGATCTGGTCATCATCATGATGACTCCCTCCACCCAGACCATGTCCTATCTGGCCTTTACCTACTCGCAGGAGGGCTACAACCAGATGTCCGACGCGGTATCCGTCTGCGTGCTGGTCTTCATTCTGGTGTGCTACACCGTGGCCAACCGCTTCGGCGCAGACCTCAACAAGAGTATGTAAGTCCCGGAATTGTGACAGAACAGAAAGGAAAAATGATATGAGCCGCATTGAATTGAAGCACATTGATAAATTTTACGGTAGCAACCACGTCCTGCGGGACATCAACCTCACCATTGAGGACGGCGACTTCATGACCCTGCTGGGGCCCTCCGGCTGCGGCAAGACCACCACGCTGCGTGTGGTTTCCGGACTGGAAAAGCCCCAGAACGGCACCATGACCATCGACGGCGTGGAGATGATCAACGCAGACGACGCCTATTACGCCGAGCCCAGCAAGCGGGGGCTGAATCTGGTGTTCCAGTCCTACGCCCTGTGGCCCCACATGACGGTCTACGACAACATCGCCTTCGGCCTGAAGATCCAGAAGATGAGCAAGGCGGAGATCGACCGCCGGGTCATGGACTCCCTGCGGATGATGCGTATTGACATGTACAAGGACCGCTATCCCACCGAGCTGTCCGGCGGCCAGCAGCAGCGGGTGGCCATCGCCCGTGCCGTAGCCTCCAGCCCCAAGCTGCTGCTGCTTGACGAGCCGCTGTCCAACCTGGACGCCAAGCTGCGCATTGATATGCGTGCGGAGCTGCAGCGCCTCCATAAGGAACTGGGCACCACCATCATCTATGTGACCCACGACCAGACCGAGGCATTGACCATGTCCACCAAGATCGCCCTGTTCAAGGCCGGCGAGCTGAATCAGGTGGCCACCCCCACGGAACTGTACAACAACCCCATTGATCTGGAAGCGGCGGACTTCATCGGCAATCCCCGCATCAACCTGCTGGACGGCAAGGCCGAGGTTATCAACGGCCAGCTGGTGGTTAAGAGCGATCTGGGCGGCCACACCTTCCCCGCCGAGCACCTTACCAGTGAGGAATTCCCCAAGAGCGGCGAGTTCGACTGCGTGCTGGCCATCCGTCCCGAGCAGATTGCCATCTCCACCCAGCCGGTGGAGGGCGCCATTCCCGTTACCATTTACGCCAACCAGCCCGCCGGCTCTGAAACCATCACCACCCTGAAGGCCGGCACCGACGAGTTCCTGGCCAAGGACATCGGCCAGATCCGCTACGATCTGGATCAGAAGGTCTGGGCCATTATCGATCAGGATAAGATCAACATCTACAACAAGGAAACCACCCGGTTGATCAAACGTGCGGTATAAGCCGTGTTTTGATAGGTCCCCCACTCGGCCGTGTCTGCGGCGCGGGCAAAATATGAAAGGAGTCCCGATGAATATGAAGAAGTTTTCTGCACTGCTTCTCGCGCTTTCCATGGTGCTGAGTCTGGCCGCCTGCGGCGGCAAGAGCACCGACCAGCCCTCCGACGATTCCCAGTCCGGCAGCGAAGCTGCCGCCAGCGACCTGCACCTTGGCTATGACCTTAACACCGGTGAAAATTATTACGGCCCCTACTATGACGACTGGAGCGAAAAGACCGACGACGAGCTTTATGAAGAAGCCCTGACGGAGGACACCACCATCAACGTCTACGCCACCTCCTCCAAGATGATGAAGGTGGAGGAGAGCTTTGAGGAAACCTACCCCGGCCTTGATCTGGTGGTATTCGATCTGGACAACGACGAGGTGCTCTCCAAGGCCAAAATCGAGCACGACACCGGCAACATCACCGCCGACGTGCTCCAGACCAAGGATGTCAACGGCAACGTGTTCCACGAGTGGTACAATCAGGACATTCTGGAGCCTTACTTCCCCAAGGACATCTGCTCTCACATCGACGAGGAAAACCTGAAATATGGCTATCCTCTGTACGCCTCCCAGTCCATGTGGTTCTACAACACCGCCGCCTTCCCCGACGGGCAGCCCATCCACAGCTGGTGGGAGATCATTGAGAAGAAGGACGACGGCACCCAGAAGTACCACCTGTTCACCAAGGAGATCGGTCAGGAGTCCGCGTACCTGTCCCTGTTTGCCAGCTTCATCAACAACGCCGACGAGATGGCGCAGTCCTATAAGGACACCTACGGCAAGGATCTGGAATACACCTACGATGCCTCCGATTTCAACTTTGAAGTTCCCGAGAAGAACGCCGGCGTGGAGTACCTGTGGCGCTTCTCTCAGGCCGAGATGACCTTCATCGGTGACGGTGATGAGCTGGTGCTGGCCGTCCATAACTCCACCGCCGACGAACCCGCCCTGTGCCTGGCCTCCGCCGGCAAGATCGGCAACCGTGACGAATCCGGCTACAACATCGCCTGGTGCCTGAATCTGGAGCCTTACACCGCCCTGCTGAATCTGGAGTCCCTGTTCATCGCCAAGGGCACCAACAGCCCCGCCGGCGCCCGTCTGTTCGTCCGCTACATCACCGGCGGTGCCGACGGCCAGAGCGAAGGTATGAAGCCCTTCAAGAAGGAAGGCAACTGGCCCGTCCGCGACGACGTGGAGGACAAGAAGAACCCCGCAAAGCTCAGCGAACTGGGCGCCCGGGCCAACGACCTCAGCGCCATCTATTACATCTATCCCGACGTGCAGGATATGTGGACTTACTGGCTGTCCAAGAACCCCAAGATGAAGTAATTCCACGCCGCGGTATGCTTTCCGGGCGGCGGTCCGCCGCCGTCCGGGCCTTCCCGGACCATCCAGATAGGAGATAACATGAACCAGGATTTTGAAAAAGAACTGCGCCGGGCAGAACGGGAAAAAGAACAGGCCAGACGGGTGGAATCCTTTTGGGATGCCTTCCGGCTGACGGAAAACGGCCATGTAAAAAGTACGCTGCTGCTGAATTCCTTCTGCCTGTCCATCCTCTTTCTGGCAGTTTACGGCGCGGCCTTCTTTCTGCTGACCGATCCCATTCACGCATGGCTTGCCCTTGCGCCCCGGGCGGTAGAAAATCTGGTCAGTGCACTGCTCCCTGCCCTGATCGGGACAGCTATTTGCGCGCTGACTCACCTGATCTGCCACCCTCAGACCGTTCTGGCCGCATACGGCTGGCTCTTGCTGCTGGCCCTCGCCAGTCTGGTGACCATGTTGCTCCTGCTGCGGGGTGACAGCGGCGCGTCGGTCCTGTTTCTCCAGCTCTTCGGTATGATGGTCCCTGTGCCGCTGCTGATGGGTTTTGGAAGCTCCTGGTGGCTGCTTCGCCGCAGAAACTCCCTCTGAATACCTTTTTTCCCATGTATGCAACTTAAAAAAAAGGCTGTGAGACTATGATAGATACTGTATTGTTCGATATGGGCGGCACTCTGGAGGACATCTGGGTCGATGACGAAAGCCGCCATTCTTCCATTCAGGGTGTGCTGGATATTCTGCACGCTCACGGCATCGATCTGAACATGGACTTTGAAACTGCGGCTCAGAGCATCAATGCCGGCTGGGAACGTTACGGCGCTTACCGGGACCCCCGGCAGCGGGAGCTGAAGCCGGAGGAGATCTGGGGCAGCTTCGTTTTGACGGATTTCGGCCTGAATGAAGATTCTGTGCGTCCCTACGCCGAGGAGCTGGCCCACATGTGGGAGATTACCCACTATCACCGTACTCTCCGCCCCCACGTGAAGGAAATGCTGGAAGGGCTGAAGGGGCTGGGTATGAAGCTGGGCGTCATCAGCAACACAGCCAGTCTCTATCAGGTGTTTGACGTTCTGAAAGACTACGGCATCCGGGACTACTTCCAGGATGTGACGCTTTCTTCCGTCACCGGATATCGCAAGCCAGACCCCAACATTTTTCTGGTCTCCCTCCATCAGGTCCAGTCTGACCCCGCCAGCTGTGCCTATGTGGGCGATACCCTCTCCCGGGACGTCATCGGCCCCATCCGCATGGGCTTCGGCGCCACCTTCCACATCGACTCCTACCTCACCAAGCTGAAGGACACCAACGTTCCCGCGGACGTGAAGCCCACTTACAGCGTGAAGGACATTTATGAGGTCTACACGATCCTGAAGGACGCCCGCTGATCCCTGTTTTGATGTATGACAAGAAGGCCCGGACCGCTGTGGCGGTCCGGGCACTTTTTGCGGCTTTCAGTCGGGGTGCAGATCAGCAGTCCGCCAACGCAAATATTCCCGTTTTCGATGTCTGTTCCGTGATTTGTTGCTTTTTCGCACTTTTCCCGCGCAAAAATCCCGCAGAGAGTATTTGCTTTCTGCGGGATTTTTAACATTCTCTTGGTTTTCTTTTTTTGGGGGGCGGTTTATGCCGGAGGCTTACTCATACCGGGTACCTGCGCCGTCCACCATGGCGTCATAGGCCCGTTTCACCTTGTCATAGTTCTTGTCCCGGTCCAGCGCCACGCCGCGGCCCACACCATCCACAATGCGGCCCACGCCGATGGCATCCAGCTTTTCGTCCAGCTCTGCCAGCAGCTTGGGTGCGGAGCCGGGTTCCGTGGAGCGGCCGTCAAAGATGATGTGGAAGAATACCTGATCCAGTCCGGCATCCCGGGCCATTTCGCAGATGGCCAACGGGTAGTCGATGCAGCCGTGAGAGGATTTATAAGTGAGATACGCCAGCAGATGCAGCGCCGTGCCGTTCTTTTTGGCGTGTTCGATGGCCTGCAGGAAGATGGGGTTCTTCTTGAAGCTGCCGTCCTTCACAGCGGCGTCCAGACGGACGTCATCCTGCATGACGCAGCGGCCTGCACCCAGATTGGAGTGGCCTGCCTCGGAGTTGCCGGCCTTTCCGCTTCCCAGGCCCACATGCTCGCCGGAGGCGTGGAGCTTGCTCCAGGACTGCTCCGCCAGCAGGGAATCCCAGTAGGGGGTATCCGCCAGATAGATCGCGTCGCCGTCATCGCCGGAGCCGAGACCCCAACCATCGCAGATGATGAGCAGCATCTTCCGGTCCTTGCCGAAATCGTGTCCCTCCGCCAGAGATTTGCCGGTCATCTCCGCAGGCTGGGGGATACCCATGACGTTCAGCACCGTAGGCGCCACGTCACCCAGACAGCCGTCCCGCAGGGCAATGGGGCCGCTGTGGGCGGGGTCCATCAGAATGAAAGGCACCAGATTGGTGGTGTGGGCGCCGTCAGGCTTGCCTGCGGCGGTGTACAGCTTTTCAATGTTGCCGTGGTCTGCGGTGACGGCCACCACATAGCCCTTGGCCAGCGCGTCATGGACCACCACATCCAGATAGTGACTGACATGCTTGCAGGCTTCCAGCTTGGCAGCGGTATTCAGGGTGTGGCCGATCACGTCGCCGTTGGCGAAGTTGGTCACCACGAAATCGTATTTGCCCAAAGCGCCCATGACCTGATCCGCCACGGCAGGCAGGCTCAGCTCCGGCTTCTGGTCAAAGTCAATGCCCTTGGGAGACGGCACGCACACGTCATCCTCGCCGGGGAAGGGCGCGTTCTCGCCGCCGTTGAAGAAAAAGGTCACATGGGCATACTTCTCGCTCTCCGCGCAGTGGAACTGATTCTTCCCCGCCTCGCTGAGGACCTGAGCCAGAGGCTTCACCACATGAGACGGCGCAAAGGCGATGGGCAGATCCTTGAACTTATCATGATACATGGTCATGATGACGAAATCCAGATCCTTCAGCTGGTTCCGCTGCACCTTGTTGAAGTCCGGATCGGTGAACAGCTCCGTCAGCTCGATCTCCCGCTCACCGCGGCGGCAGCAGAACACGGCGGCATCGCCATCTCCGATCTTGCCCACAGGCTTGCCGTTCTCCACCAGGACCATGGGTTCCAGATGGTAGTCATCCTGCCCCGCCTGATACGCTTTTTCCACGGCCCGCGCCAGTTGTGCGCCGCCGCGCTTGGATTCAGACATAAAAAGTACCTCCTTATGAGTCGAGCGGTGCGTGAAACGGTTCTTTCCCGCGCCACTGCGCATTTTTTTATCCGACCGGGGCGAACTTATTGTCCATCCTCCGGCGGGATCAGCTTTTCCACGGCCACCTGCCCCCGCTTGGGGAAAATATCCAGCAGGTCCGGGAACCGATAGACCTTGGCATCCGGGCGGTTTTCCGCCGTCAGCTTCAGGGGCTTATCCTTCTGGTACTGCACCGTGACGGTCATACCGAAATCGACGGCCTTGGCACCGATGATGTCCCGGTTCAGATTGTCGCCCACATAGCAGCAGTTTTCCGGTTCGGCGCCCACTTCCTCCATGGCGTAATAGTAGATTGCGGGGCCGGGCTTCCGGATATAGGTGACCGAGGACTGCTGGACCGTCTGGAAATAGGGGCGCAGGCCATCCTGATCCAGCCACTCGTCCACTTCCCGTCTGCCCACCAGATCCGAGATGATGCCCAGAGTGTAGCCCCGGCGGCACAGCTCCTTCACTGTATCTGCGCCGCCCTCTACCACCGTGCGGCGGCCCTTGGTCTGCCGGTACTGGTAGCAAAGCTCCGAGGCATTGCGCCGGATCAGCTCCGGGTCGCAGTCATAGGCCAGCCAGCGCCGCCACAGCACCTCTTCCGGGGCCTCGCACATATATTTCAGGGCCCATTCCCGGTATGCATCATACCGCTTGTCGATCACGTCCTCGAACCACTGGGTAGGATCTTCCGTCTTCACGCCGCACAGCTCTGCGATTTTCGCCCGGGCGGCAACCAGATAAGCCGGGTCCTCGTCAATGACCCGGAAGGTACCGCCCAGATCCAGAAAAATATAACGGATGTCCGTATTCATGGCTTGCTTCCTCCTTTTCACCGGGCCGCTGGCCCGGAACGCATCAGGGCAGAATGTTCAGAATCTCCCGGAAATCTTCAATCACATAGTCCGGGCGGTTTTCCTCCGTAAATTCCACGGGATGCTTCTTCTCCGGAGACCGGAAAATAATGTTGCAGCCGATACCGGCCTTCTTGGCTCCGGCGATGTCGCGCTTGATGTTGTCCGCAACGGACACGCACTCCTCCGGCTTCACGCCGATCTGCTGACAGGCCAGATCGTAGATCTCAGAGCAGGGCTTGCGCATGTGGCACACGGAGGAGAGAATCACCGTATCGAAATAGGAATCCAGACCGTCCTCCTCCAGCCAGTCGGGCACCTCGTTCTCACCGATGAGGTTGGAGATGATGCCCAGCTTATAGCCCCGGTCATGCAGGCCCTTGATGACCTCCACACCGCCGTCCACCACCACCCGGCGGCCCTTGGTCTGCCGGTACTGGAAGCTCAGCTCATGGCACACCTGACGGATCCGGGCCGGGTCATAGTCCGGCAGCAGCCATTTGCACCACAGCTCTTCATCTCCGGATTCCTTGAACTCGCCCAAAGCCCACTTGCGGTACGGCTCGTAGCGCTCCTCGATCATCTGATAGAATTCCTCATAAGGCATATCCGTGCCTGCGATCTCCGCCATTTTCCGACGGGCGTGGCGCATATAGGCCTCCTCCAGGAACGCAATGCGCAGAGTGCCGCCCAAGTCGAAAAAGACGGCTTTATACTGTTTTTCCATAGGTCCTCCTTTAAGCCCGCTCAGGGAAGATGTCCAGCAATTCAGAAAGGCTGGTGATGACATGATCCGGGGTAAACTCCTTGCCGGTGGCCTTTTCCTTGTTCAGCGTATCCGGCTCATCGATCCGGATCATCATACCGAAGCCGGCAGCCTGAGTGCCCTCCACGTCCCGCACCGGGTTATCGCCCACATAGGCGCAGTTGGCTTCCGGCGTGCCGATGCAGCGGCAGGCCAGGTGATAGATGTCCGGGTCCGGCTTGCGCAGGCGCACCTTGGAGGAGAGGATCGTGGTCTTGAAGCACTGGGCCACGCCGTCAGCGGCCATCCAATCGGGGATCTCCGTCTCCGTTACGGTGTTGGCGATGATGCCAAGGGTATAGCCCCGGCGGTGCAGCTCCTTGATGGTGGCTACGGCGTCCGGCCGGGCCACCCGGCGGCCGTCATGGTCGCGCCACAGGCGGGTCAGCTTGGGGGCGTTGGCAAAAATCATATTCGGATCATATTCCGGCAGCATGTACTGGGTCCACAGTTCTCCCTCGGAAGCATCCAGCAGGGTGGTCTTGGACTGCTTGCGGTATGCCTTCCAGCGCTCCTCCAGCTTGGCAAACAGGGCGTCGTGGCTCTCCGTGGTGCCGATCAGTTCCATGAGACCGGCTTCCGCCCGGTCAATAAACTCCTGGTCCGGCAGGACAATGCGCAGGGTGTTTCCTACATCGAAGAAAATGGTTTGGATATTGGCGGTCATGGCAGTTCCTCCTTTGAAATTCAGGGTCGCGGCCCAACTGCGGGAAAGCGCGGCGATCCTCGGAGGTGTGACGCCCCCGGGAATCGCAAACGTTTGCGATTTCTGTTTTTATTTTATAGGAGTTCGCCCCTTTTTGTCAATATCCCAAATGTCAAAGCTCAGACACTTTTTTTGCTGGATTGCCCAAAATGCCTTAAAAATTTAGGTTGATATTGACAGAAGAGCAAAAATCAGCTATTCTTGATTCGTCTGAAGTACCTTGGCAGTTTTTTCTGCCAATTTTCTTAAAAAGTCGGAAACGTTTGCACAAACACAACCTTCGCAAGGGAGTCAACTTTATGAAAAATGTAACATTAAAGGATGTCGCCAAAGCAGCAGGCGTCTCCTATGCTACCGTATCCCGTGCCCTTTCCGGCAGCTCCCAGATCGGCAGCGAGACCCGGGAACGGGTTCTGAAGCTGTGCGATGAGATGGGCTACACCACCAACTTTGTGGCCAGGTCCATGGTGACCAAGCGCACCAACCTCATCGGACTTGTGGTCCCCTCTGTGGACAACCAGTTCATGTCGGAGCTTGCCTACCACGCGGAAGTCAGCGCCCGTGCCCACGGTTATAATATCATGCTCTGTGATTCCGGTCCGGACCTGAAGCAGGAAAAGACCGTGTTCAAGCTGCTGCTGGGCCGGCAGGTGGACGGGATCCTCATCGTCCCTCAGAGTTCTAAATCCTACGATAACCTCAAATCCTATCTGGATCAGGTCCCCACGGTGTTCCTCAGCGAAAACCTGCGGAGCCAGCCACAGAGCTATGTGGCCGTTGACAACAGCCGGGGCACCTATCTGGGCACCCAATACCTCTATGAACTGGGCCACCGGGATATTCTCTATTTCGGCCAGCGTCCCGGTTCCACGACTCATCAGCTCCGAGCGGACGGATATATGAAGGCCTGTCATGAATTTAACCTCACGCCTCACTTTTTCAACAGCGAATATTCCCGCTCTTCCATTCAGGGCGGATATCAGCTGGCCAAGGAGCTGTTCCGAAAACCTCTGGACTGCACCGCAGTCTTTGCCGCCACGGACTCCAATGCCTTGGGTATTCTGACAGCGGCGGATGAAATGGGCATTGATATTCCGGGGCATCTGAGCCTCATCGGCTTCGATAACATCAGCGCCACGGCCCTCTCCCGCATCGACCTGACCACCGTTGACCAGCCCAAGCGGGACATGGCGGTGCAGGCGGTGGATATGCTCCGGGACAAAATCGAAAACGGCACTCAGGGCTATGTCCACCAGATCCTGCTGCCCACGCTGATCCAGCGGGGCACCTGCCGGAAGCTGGAGCCCTCCAAGTGATCTCACTGTAAATTCGGGACGGCCTGCCGCCCCTGGTAGAAAGGAACATACAACCATGCAAGGTTATCTTTACGATCCTCATACCCATACTGCGGAAACCAGCAAATGCGGCCATCTGCCTGCCGCCGACGTTGTGGAGCGCTATGTGAAGCACGGCTTTTCCGGTCTGGTGGTCACAGACCATCTGCATCCGGAGTACCTCTCCCGCATCGACACGGAGCATGACTGGCAGAAGGCCATGGACCACTATCTCTCCGGCTACAAGGCCTCCAAAAAGCGGGGCGACGAGCTGGGCTTCGATGTGATTTTGGGCGCCGAGCTGCGCTTCCCCCAGAATGACAATGACTATCTGGTATACGGCATCGACGAGGACTGGCTCCGTTCCAATCCCTATATGTGCTGCACCAGTGCCCGGGAATTCTACGAGAAATTCCACAATGAGGTCCTCATCATCCACGCCCACCCCTACCGGGACGGCAACACCACCGTGTTTGAGGACGCTGTGGACGGCACGGAGATCATCAACGGCAACCCCCGCCACGAAAATCACAGCGACCGGGGCGTGGAGCTGTGCCGCCGCCATCCCAACTATTTTCGTCTGGCCGGATCTGACACCCACCAGGACGGTGATGAGGCCCGTGCGGGTGTCATCCTGCCGGAGCGGGTCCGGGACTCCTTCCAGTACAAGGCAATGATCGAATCCGGAAACTTCCGTCTCTGGGGCCCGGATTTCCAGGACCTCATTGACATCGACGAGGAAATGCGTCAGGGCAAGTAATTGCCTCCCCATCAGAATAATGACTGACTTTGAATCCCCGGCAGACCGCCGCATTTATGTTGGCCTGCCGGGGTTCGTTGTCTTTCCCGGCGAACTGCGGCAAATTTGTAAAGCTGTCTCCCAAAACCAGTCATAAGAACACAATGTCCCGTTTTTGTCGGTTATTTGCGGATTTGCGCTTGTATTTTGCAGAAGAGTGTGGTAAGGTAATCCACGGTTACGGAATGCGGCGAAAAGGGGAGCGCCTTGGCGCCGCGCTCAGATTGATGACGAAACCAGATTGCGAGGGAACCCGTGTTCCGGGTTGAGAGGATCCCAGTAAGGATCGACCGCCCCTGTTTCTCCTGGTGACGCCGGGAGAGCTGTCAGCATCTGCTTGAAGTCAAATTCGGTATGTGCTGCAAGGCACATATTTTTTTTGCGCTTTGAGTAGAAAATCAAATCTGGAGGTAAATCCCATGAAAAAGTTTCTTGCAAGTATTCTGACCCTGACTCTGTGCCTGGGGCTCGCCACCGGCTGCGCCGGCAAGCAGACCCCGGCGGAGAACAACACGGAAAGCGCCGGTGAGACCGGTGTGAAGGAGATCCCCTCTCTGAAGATCGCCTTCTCCCCCTACGCCGATGCGGACCAGATCACCACCGCCACAGAGCCTCTGGAGCAGCTGCTTCAGGCAAAGCTTCTGGAAAAGGGCTATGACGTGAAGGATATCGACATGACCGTGGGCACAAGCTACACCGCCGTGGGCGAGGCCCTCAGCGCCGGCAGCGCCGACATTGGCTTCATCTCCGGCGGCAACTACGTCCTCTTCTCCGACGATTGCGACGTGCTGCTCACCGCTCTGCGCTACGCCATCAACAAGGATTCCGAGAACCCTGCTGACTGGAATGACGGCACCATCGAGGAAAACACCAAGGATATGAGCACCTATTACCGCTGCATCATTCTAGCCGGACCCAGCGAAAAGGGTCAGGAATTGCAGGCCAAGGTCAATGCCGGTGAAGAACTGACCTGGGACGATCTCAACAGCGCCACTTGGTCCGTCCTCAGCCCCACCTCCGCCTCTGGCTACATCTATCCCTGCCTGTGGCTTCAGGATCACTACGGCAAGGGCATCAGCGATCTGGAGCACGTGGTCCAGTCTGACTCTCACACCACTTCCGTGGCCCGTCTGGCCGCCGGTCAGGTCGACGTGATGGTGTCCTTCGGCCATATCCGCATCAAGAACGCCCCCAAGTGGGAGACCGAGCTGGGCGGCACCGCCCCCATGGTGGAGCAGACCGGCGTTATCGGCGTCACCGAGGGCATCTACAACGATATGATCGCTTACAGCAAGAACTCCGATACCATGGCGGATGAGGATTTCCGCAAGGCGCTGGGCGAAAGCTTCATCGAGATCGCCGACACCGACGAGGGCCGGGAGATCATCAGTGTGTTCAGCCAGGTGGGCTACACCTGGGGTCAGGACTCCGATTATGACGGCGAGCGGGCCGCGCAGGAGCTGCTGAAGTCTCTGGAAGGCTAAGTCCCCCCTTTAAAAAACACTTGCCCCGCGGCTTCTCAGGAGCCGCGGGGCTGAAAGGCTATTTATGCTGCTGGAAGTTCAACATGTCCGTAAAGAATTTCAAAACCACACCCACGCCCTGACTGACGCCAGCTTTTCCGTCAGCCAGGGGGATTTTGTATCTGTGATCGGTCCCTCCGGTGCGGGCAAGACCACCCTGTTCCGGATCCTCAACGGTTCTCTTCGCTGTGACGGCGGTGCCATTCTGGTAAACGGCGTTCACTTTGAATCTGCCGATCGCAGGACCCGTCGGGCCATTCAGACCACCATCGGCACCATCTATCAGGATTTCGCACTGGTGGAAAATGCCACCTGCCGTCAGAACGTGCTGAACGCCTGCCTGCCGGATATGGCGTTCCTCCCGGCGGTCTGCGGCTTTTTTGGAAAGGCGCGCGTCGCCGAGGCGGACGCCCTGCTGGACCGGGTGGGCCTTGCCGACAAGGTCCACGAGCCGGTGAAGAACCTCTCCGGCGGGCAAAAGCAGCGGGTAGCCATCGCCCGGGCGCTGATGCGGCACCCCGCGCTGCTGCTGGCGGACGAGCCGGTAGCGTCCTTGGACCCCGTCACCGGGCGGCAGATTTTAGAATTGCTCCGGGACATTCAGCAGGATCAAAAGCTGACCGTTCTCATGAACAGCCACAATCTGGAGCTGTCACAAGAATTTTCCAGCCGTCTCATCGGCCTGAACCAAGGAACCGTGGTGCTGGACGCCCCGGCGGACACCCCGGCGGAGGACATCCTCGCCGCAGTCTACCACCGTCAGGAGGATCAGTCATGACCCGTTCCTCCGGAAAGCGCTGGCTGCGGACGCTGGCACTTTTCCTTCTTCTGCTGGCTGCGGCACGGTTCACCGACTGCTCCCCCACCTTGTTCTGGGCGCGGCGGAGCCATCTGACGGACCTGATCTCCGCCATGCTCCCGCCGGATTGGGGGTATGCCCCCCGAATTCTGGCCCCGCTGCTGGCTACGGTGCAGATGTCCGTCACCGGCACGGCGCTGGGATCGTTTCTGGCGCTGCTGCTGGCCCCCTTGTGCGCGGAAAATCTCCATGCCCCTAAGCCGCTCCGGTGGACGCTGCGGCTGCTGGTGCAGGTGCTCCGCTCCTTTCCTACGCTGATTTTAGCGCTGCTGGCTACGTTTTTGTTTGGCTTGGGCACCTTCTCCGGTACCGTGGCCATTACGGTCTACACCTTTGCCATTTTGACCCGGCTGACCTATGAGGACATCGAATCGGCGGAGCTGGCCCCCTACCACGCCCTGTGCGCCATGGGCGCGGTGCCTGCCAAAGTCTACTGGCGGGCCGTTGTGCCGGGGATCGCCCCATCCTATTTCTCCAATGTTCTGTACCTGTTGGAGACCAACGTGCGCCACAGTTCCATTCTGGGCTATGTAGGGGCCGGAGGCATCGGTCTGCTGCTGAACGAAAAAATTTCATGGCTGGAATACGGCAAGGTGGGCATGATCCTGTTTTTCCTGTTCCTCACCGTCTGCGTCATCGAGGGGATCAGCGGCCTGCTGTCCCAGATCATCCGGGAGGAACGGAGCCTGTCTCCCCTTGGGAAGCGGCTCCTCACCGGCGCTGCCGTTCTGCTGGCTTTGGTCTGTACGCTGTCTCTCCAGCCACCGGACTTCTCCCATATCAGCCCCCGGGCGGTGCAGGCCATGATTTCCGGCCTGTTCCACCCCGACTGGGCTTTCTTCTTTGAGACGGATACCAGTGGCTTGGGGTACCTGCTGCTGGAGACCGTGTGCATCGCTCTGGTGGGCACCTGCGCCGGAACAGTTATCGCAGTGCCTCTGTCCTTCCTCTCTACCCCCTGCCTGATGCCAAAGCTCCCGGCGCTGCTGTTCCGGGTGGTCATCATGGCGATCCGCTCTGTCCCTTTCCTGATCTACGGCCTGATCTTTATTCGGGTGGCCGGTCCCGGCCCCTTTACCGGCGTGCTCACTCTGGGCGTTTGCAGCGTGGGCCTTTTGAGCAAACGGTTCACGGAGGCCATTGAGTCACTGGACTTCCGGGCCTATCACGCCTTGGAATCCATGGGCGTCCCCCTCCTGCTCCGCATCCGGTACGCCGTGCTCCCCCAGCTGCTCCCGGCGCTGGCCTCGGCGGTGCTGTACCGCTTCGACGTAAACATCCGGGAAGCGTCGGTTCTGGGACTGGTGGGCGCGGGCGGCATCGGCGCGCCTTTGATCTTCGCCATGAACCACTACAAATGGAGCGAGGCCGGGGCCATCGCCCTTGGACTGATTCTGCTGGTCTGGTGCATTGACCGCCTCTCCACCTCCCTCCGCCGGTAATATAAAAGAGCTGACTGCATTGCAGTCAGCTCTTTTTGGGGTACAAGCGAATGTCATTTGGACTTTTCTCAGCCCGCGTCGGCGGCGATGGCCTGATCGATGAGGGATTGCAGCGTCTCCGCCTGATTCTTCTCGGTGATGGCACCTACGATAGGCTCGCCCACGATGTTGCCGTTCCGATCCACTACATAGGTGGTGGGGAAGGCGAAGATGTTGGCGGTAAAGGCTCCCGCCGGGCTGCTGGAATCGAAATACACGTTCTGATAGGTGGCGCCCTTCTTGGCCAACACGTCCTTCGCGTCGGCGATGGCCGTCTCGTCGCCGTCCAGCGTGAAGGCGTTGACGCCGATGAGCGCGCCGCCCTTTTCCGCCAGCTCCTTGTTCAGCGCGTCCAGATCGCCAAGCTCACCCACGCAGGGGCTGCAGGTGGTGAACCAGAAATTCACCACGGTGACGGCGTTGGCGGAGAACAGCTCGTCGCTCTTGACCTCGTTGCCGTCCAGATCCTTGCCCTCAAAGGAGGGGAATTTCTGCACATCGCCGTTGGCGTCGGTCTCCTCATTCAGAATTTCAGGATACTGGTTCTCCAATTCGGTCAGCTTATTCTCGATCTCGCTGATCTCCTGCGCGGACTTCTTCAGCAGCGCGTATTCCTCATCGCTGAACTGGTCCTTGGCGGATTCGATGGTGTCCAGCAGAAAATCGCCGTAATTCTTGCCGTCCTCCTGCATGGTCATGCCCTTGTCTGCCGCCAGAAAGACCTTTTCCCAAAGTTCGGCGTTCTCCGAAAGGATCTCGTTCTCTCTGTCCATCAAAGATTTATAGGTAGCGGCGGCTTCTTCCGTCCTGGCCGTTTCGCTGCCGTTGTCGGTCTTGCTGTCGCCCTTTGCGCCGCAGGCGGCCAGAGACAGCACCATCAGCGCCGTCAGCAGCAGCGCGGTCATTTTCTTCAGTTTCATGTTGTTTCCTCCGTGTTTTCTTCAATGTTGATATTTTGTTTTCCGTCTCCAAAGCCATAGCGGAAGCTCACGGCCCCGGTGGGACAAGCGCTGACGCACATCCCGCAGCGGATACACTCGGTATGGTTGGGCGTTTTCGTCACGTCCACATCCATCTTGCAGGCTCTGGCGCATTTCCCGCAGGAAACGCATTTATGCCCGTCCACCTTCATCTGAAGGAGGGACACCCGGTTAAAGAGTGCGTAGAACGCCCCCAGCGGGCAGAGCCATTTGCAAAACGGCCGGTAGAACACCACGCTCAGCGCAACCACCGCCAGTAAAATGCCGAGCTTCCATGTAAACAGCTTGCCCAGCGCTGCCCGGATGCCGGAATTGGCAAGGGACAGCGGGATCGCCCCCTCCAGCACGCCCTGCGGACAGAGGTACTTGCAGAAAAAGGGATCCCCCATGCCCACGTCGTTCACCAAAAACGCCGGCAGCAAAACGACCATCACCAGCAAAACGGCGTATTTGAGATAGGTCAGAGGCTTCAGCTTCTTTGTGGAGAGCTTTTTCGTGGGAATTTTATGCAGCAGCTCCTGAAACCATCCGAAGGGACAGAGAAAGCCGCAGATGAAGCGTCCCAGCAAAACCCCTAACAGGATGAGAAAGCCTGTGATATAATAGGAGAAACGGAACTTCGATGAGCCCACCACCGCCTGAAAGGAGCCGATGGGACAGGCCCCGGACGCCGCGGGACAGGAATAGCAGTTCAGCCCCGGCACGCAGACGGTTTTTCCCGCCCCCTGATAAAGACTTCCCTTGAAGAAGTTCGGCAGGTGAAGATTGGTCAGCAGCGCCGCCCCCGCCTGGATCCATCCCCGCCAGCGGGCAAGGAGATGGGAAATTGTTTGATGTTTTTTATCCAATACCCACACACTCCAGACATACTTTAATGGCCTTGCTCAGCACCGTGGCCGTTTCGCCCCGCAGTACGCCGACGCACACCATGGCGGCCCCGGCCAACAGCAAACCGACCTGTGCCATCGTCTTTTTCGATTGCGGCAATTTGCTCACTCCCTTCATTGCTGCCTTATTGTACCACAGGAGATGTAAGATTTTCGTTAAGAACAGAAAGTTAACAGAAATCTTATCTGCCTGTGCTATAATGAACACAAATGGATCATTATGCCGGAGGTTTTTATGCGTATTCTTGTAGTTGAAGATGAACGTGCCCTTTGCGAGACCATCGTCCGCAGTCTCCGCCGTCTTGCTTACAGTGTGGATCCCTGTTATGACGGTGACACCGCCATCGATCTGCTTGGCTCAGAGAGGTACGATCTGGTGCTGCTGGATCTGAACCTGCCGGGAGCGGACGGCATGACGGTGCTCCGCACCCTCCGCCAGACCGACCGGGAGACGCGGGTGCTGATCCTCTCCGCCCGCAGCGAGGTCGCTGACAAGGTGGAAGGGCTGGACGCCGGAGCCAATGACTATCTGGCAAAGCCCTTTCATTTAGAGGAACTGGAGGCCCGCATCCGCAGCCTGACCCTCCGGCAGTTTACCCAGAACGATGTGGTGCTCCACTGCGGCCTGCTGTCCTTCGACACCCGCTCCCGCACCGCCACCGCCGCCGGCCAGCCATTGGCCCTGACGCGAAAGGAGACCGGCATTCTGGAATACCTGCTGCTCCACCGGGGGCGGCCCGTCAGTCAGGAGGAGCTTTTGGAGCACGTCTGGGACAACAGCGTGGACAATTTCAGCAACTCCATCCGGGTACACATTTCCGCTTTGCGGAAAAAGCTGCGGGCGGCGCTGGGCTATGACCCCGTCCGCAACCGCATCGGTGAGGGATATTTGATTGAGGAGGAGCAGGCATGAAAAAGCTGTCTCTGCAATGGCGGATCACTCTGATGACAGCCTTGCTCATCTGCTCCACCTGCATGGCGATGAATTGGCTGATCGGCTGCTCCGGCCGGCACTATATGGACTCCATTGGTGCCAACCTCTCCACCGCCATCGATCCCTCGGAGGGGGCAGTGGAATACTTCGACCCCAGCCGGGAGGGGCTTGACCCCAATCTGACCATCGTGATCTATGGGGCCCAGACCTCCTTCACCGCAACTAACTGGTACATCACGGCGGCGGTGACGCTGTTGGGAGGCATTCTGGCCTATTTCGTCAGCGGCCGGGCGCTGAGACCCCTGCGGACCTTCGTGGCGCAGGTGGAAAAGGTACAGCCCAACAATCTGGCGGACATGAAGATCACGGAGGAGGTGCTGCCGGAATTCCGGCAGTTCAGCGACTCCTTCAACCAGATGTTGGAGCGGCTGGACGAGGGCTTCACAGCCCAACGGCAATTCACCGGAAACGCCGCCCATGAGCTGCGCACACCGCTGGCACTGATGCAGGCGCAGGTGGAGCTTTTCTCCGCCGAGCACCCGGACGTTCTGCCGGAAACGGCAGACTTCCTCCGCCTTCTGCGGGAACAGACGGAGCGGATGACCCAGATGACAAGGACCCTTCTGGAAATGTGCGGCTTGCAGGCGGTGCCCTGTACGGATCACATTGAGATCGGCCCTATGATCGAGGAAATTTTCGCGGATCTGGCCCCGCTGGCAGAGAAAAATAACGTCATGTTAGAGCGGGAGGGAGACGGCACCATGACCGGCAGCGACACGCTGATCTACCGCCTGCTGTTCAACCTGACGGAGAACGCCATCAAGTATAACCGCCCTGGCGGCTCCGTGCGCCTTTCCGTGACGCCGGAGCCTGAAAAACTGTTGATTCGGGTGGCCGACACGGGCCGGGGCATCCCGGAACACTTTCAGCGGAGCGTATTCCAGCCCTTTTTCCGGGTGGACAAATCCCGCAGCCGAGAATACGGCGGCGTGGGCTTGGGGCTTTCGCTGGTGTGGGAGATCGTCAAGCTCCACGGCGGTACCGTGTGCGTGGAGAACAGCTCGGAGGCAGGCACCACCGTGGCGGTGTCCCTTCCCCTCCGGTGAACCGCTTTAAAAAGAGCCTGCTTTCTAAATTAGAAAGCAGGCTCTTTCCATATATAAGTTCTACTTTTTTCGCAGTTCCTGAAGGATTTTCGCGATCATGTAGATCACATATCCCAAAAAGATGACCCCCGCAGGCACGATCACGAAAAGCAGGAAAAACTTCCCGACAATGTCATATAGGGCAGCTTCGACGATGCTTCCCATTCCGTTGGCCCCCCTTTCGCCGGATTTCAAAGCGTCAAAAGTGAGAAATTAGATGTTCGTGACCCAATTCGCTTTCATTCTTGAATTAATTTTACCACATGGCTTTTTCACAGTCAAAACGTTTTGGCAGCAAACTGACAGTATATCATGGAAAACCCGTCGGTCCGCTGCGTTGCAGCGAACCGGCGGGTTATTGCAATCATTCCCACTCAATAGTCGCAGGGGGCTTGGAGGTAATATCGTAGACGATGCGGTTGATGTGGGGCACCTCGTTGACGATACGGACGGAGACCCGGTCCAGCACATCGTAGGGGATCCGGGTCCAGTCGGCGGTCATGAAGTCCGTGGTGGTGACACTGCGGAGGGCCAGAGTATAATCATAGGTCCGGCCATCGCCCTGCACACCTACGGAGCGCATATTGGTCAGCACTGCGAAATACTGACTCATGGCGCTCTCCAGATGCGCCTTGGCGACCTCGTCCCGGAAGATGAAATCCGCCAGACGCAGAATATCCAGTTTTTCCTTCGTCACATCCCCCAGACAGCGGATGGCAAGGCCGGGGCCGGGGAAGGGCTGACGCATCACCAGATACTCCGGCAGACCCAACTCACGGCCCAGCTGCCGCACCTCGTCCTTAAAGAGCATCCGCAGAGGCTCGATGATCTCCTTGAAATCCACATAATCCGGCAGACCACCCACATTGTGATGGCTCTTGATCACGGCTGCGTCACCGGCGCCGGACTCGATCACATCCGGGTAAATCGTACCCTGAGCCAAGTAATCCACCTGACCGATTTTTTTGGCTTCCGCCTCAAAGACCCGGATGAATTCCTCGCCGATGATCTTCCGTTTGCGCTCCGGCTCGCTGACGCCGGCCAGCTTGCTCAAAAACAGTTCCTCCGCGTTGACCCGGACGAAGTTGATGTCCCACTTTCTGAAGGCCTCCTCTACCTCGTCTCCCTCGTTGAGACGCATGAGGCCGTGGTCCACAAATACGCAGGTCAGCTGATTGCCTACGGCCTCCGCTATCAGCGCTGCCGCCACGGAGGAATCCACGCCGCCGGAGAGGGCCAGCAGTACCTTGCCGTCCCCCACCTTTTCCCGGATCTGACGGATGGCAACATCCTTATAATCCCCCATGGTCCACTGCCCCTTTGCGCCGCAGACCTCATAGAGGAAGTTGCGGAGCATGGCGGTGCCGTAGGCGGTGTGATTCACCTCGGGATGGAACTGCACGCCGTAAAAGCCCCGGCGCTCGTCACAAATGGCCACGTTGGGACAGGCGTCGGAATGGGCCACCAGTTCAAAGCCCTCCGGCACCTTCTCCATATAGTCGCCGTGGCTCATCCAGGTAACACTCTCGGCAGGCAGGCCCTTGAACAGCTTGCAGTCGGTGCGGAAATAGGTCTCCGTCTTGCCGTACTCCCGGGCGGAATCCGCCGTAGCCGCCGTCACCCGGCCGCCCAGATTGTGGGCGATGAGCTGACAGCCGTAGCAAATGCCCAGAATGGGGATCCCCAGCTTGAAAATCTCCGGGTCTGCCTGCGGGGACGCGGGATCGTACACACTGTTGGGCCCGCCGGTAAAGATAATGCCGATGGGGGCCATCGCCTTGATCTCCGCCACCGGGGTGGTGTAAGGCTTGACCTCGCAGTATACGCTGCATTCCCGGACTCGCCGGGCGATAAGCTGATTATACTGACCTCCGAAATCGAGTACTAAAACGGTTTGTGATGCCATAGAGACCTCCTGAAAAATAACGATTCAGATATTGCGGCTTTATGCGTTTTCACGCTCCAGTGCCGCCTGGACAAAGCCCTTGAACAGCGGATGGGCATGGTTGGGGCGGGATTTGAATTCCGGGTGATACTGAACGCCCACAAAGAACGGCTGGTCCGTCAGCTCCACCGTCTCCACCAGCCGCCCATCGGGGGACAGCCCGGAGAGGACCAGTCCCGCGGAGGTGAGGGCCTCCCGGTAGTCATTGTTGAATTCGTAGCGGTGGCGGTGACGCTCGGAGATCTCCAGCGTGCCGTAGCACCGCTCCATGGTGGTGCCGGGCCGGATCACGCAGGGATAGGCCCCCAGCCGCAGCGTGCCGCCCTTATCGATCTCGTCGCTCTGTCCCGGCATGAAGTCGATGACCTTGTTTTCGCACAGCTCGTTGAACTCGCCGGAATCCGCATCGGTGATCCCGGCGGCGTGGCGTGCATATTCGATCACAGCGATCTGCATTCCCAGGCAGATGCCGAAATAGGGAACATGGTGCTCCCGGGCGTATTTCGCCGTCAGGATCATGCCGTTGATCCCCCGCTGACCGAAGCCGCCGGGGACGATGATGCCGTCCAACGTACCCAAAACCTCCTCCGCATCGCTTTCCGTAATGGTTTCGGAGTCGATCCACTGGATGTCCACCTCAGCCCCCAGAGCATAGCCCGCATGGCGCAGCGCCTCTGCCACGGAGAGATAGGCGTCATGAAGCTGAACGTATTTGCCCACCAGACCGATGGTCACACGTCTGTCCGCATGTTTGATCCGCTCCACCATGTGTTCCCACTCCGTCAGCTCCGGGGCCGGGGCGTCGATGCCCAACTCCCGGCAGACCACAGAGGAAAAGTGGGACTGCTCCAGCATCAGCGGCGCCTCATACAGGCAGGGCAGCGTGATGTTCTCAATGACGCAGTCGGGCTTTACATTGCAGAACATGGAGATTTTCTGGAAAATAGAAGGCTCCAGCGGCTCGTCGCACCGGAGGACGATGAGGTTGGGATTGATCCCCATGCCCTGAAGCTCCTTGACGGAATGCTGGGTGGGCTTGGACTTGTGCTCATCGGAGCCCCGGAGGAAGGGCACCAACGTCACATGGATAAAGAGGCTGTTCTCCCGGCCCACCTCCAGAGAGATCTGCCGGACAGCCTCCAGAAAGGGCTGGGACTCAATATCGCCGATGGTGCCGCCGATCTCGGTGATGACCACGTCGGCGTCCGTTTGCTTACCCACCCGATAGACAAATTCCTTGATCTCATTGGTGATGTGGGGGATCACCTGCACGGTGGAGCCCAGATACTCCCCCCGGCGCTCCTTGTTCAGAACGTTCCAGTACACCTTGCCGGTGGTGAGGTTGGAATATTTGTTCAGATCCTCGTCGATGAACCGCTCATAGTGACCCAGATCCAGATCCGTTTCCGCGCCGTCCTCGGTGACGTAGACCTCGCCGTGCTGATAGGGGCTCATGGTGCCGGGGTCCACATTGATGTAGGGGTCCAGCTTCTGAGCGGCCACCTTCAGCCCTCTTGTCTTTAAAAGGCGGCCCAGAGACGCCGCAGTAATGCCCTTACCCAACCCGGATACCACGCCGCCGGTCACAAAAATGTATTTCGTCATACGTCCTCCTCCGAAAATTTCACGTTCTGTCTACGCAGTCCCGCTTTGGCAGTTTTTATTTATAAGTCGACAAGATCTGCTCCGCCACGGCCCGCTTCGTCACACAGCGATCCATCGCCTGCTTTTCGATGTATCGGTGGGCCTCCTGCTCCGTCATATTCAGTTCCCCGATCAGCAGCCACTTGGCCCGGTTCACAAGGCGGATCTCCTCCATTTTTTCCTCAATGGTGGCATTCTTCTTTTCCAGCCCCCGCAAACGCTCCCGGGTACCGCACAGCAGCCGCAGGGATTGGGTAAACAGCTGGGTCGACATAGGCTTGGACAGCACCAGAACGCCCTGTGGCGTCAGCCGTCCGTCAATATCCGGAAAATGCTCTGCCTTCACCAGCAGCAGTACCCCGGCGGCGCTGTGCTGGCAGATATCCTGCGCCAGTCGGGTGCCGAACTCATCCGGCAGCGGCGTGTTGATCACCACCAGATCGTAGCTGTTTTCCAGCAGCTCCCGGCGGGCACCGGCGGCGTCCGTCAGCACCGTGACCGGCCAATAGAACCGCTCCGGCAGAAGGCCCCGGACGGATTCATTGAATTTTGCGGAGGCGGACACCACCAGAACGCTGTACGCATGGCCAAGCTCCATCGTTGTCCCCCTCCTTTTCTATGTTTTTTACCGCGTGCTTTCTGAGCGGTCAGGTATAGTATTGGATGATCGCTGCAGGAAGATGTTCTTTGATAAAATCACTGGCGGCGGCCGCTGCCTTGGCCTCCGCCCAGGTCTCCGGCAGTCTGCGGTACCGGGCCCGGATCTCCTCCGGCGCCGTGTAAAGGTTCAGATCCGCCGCAGGCGGCAGCGGCATGTTGTGAGCAACGCCCTCCATTCCCGCCCGGATCAGCAGGGCAAAGGCCAGATATGGGTTGCACAGCGGGTCCGGAGACCGCAGTTCCGCCCGCCGGTATTCCCCCGCCGCCGCCGGGACCCGGATGAGCTGAGAGCGGTTCTCAGCGGACCAGGAAAGATAGCCGGGTGCCTTCCAGCTTCCGAAGCGGCGGTAGGATTCCTCCGTGGGGTTCAGGAACGCCGTCATGGCTTCCACATGGGCCAGCACCCCGGCAAGGACCTGAGGCATCACGTCCCGCTTATCCTCGCTGACAGCGGAGAAGTTGATGTGCATTCCGTTGCCCGCCTTGTCTGTCAGAGGCTTGGGACCGAAATCGGCATACAGCCCGTTCCGGGCCGCCACCGTATCCACCGCCGCCCGGAAGGTCACGGCGTTATCTGCCGCAGTAACCGGGTCCGCATAGCGGAAATCAATTTCGTTCTGGCCGGGGCCCTCCTCATGATGAGAGCTTTCCGGCCGGATGCCCATGCGTTCCAGCGTCAGGCAGACCTCCCGGCGGACATTCTCCCCCTTGTCTGCCGGGGCAATATCCATGTAACCGGCACGGTCATAGGGAATTTTGGTGGGCTCGCCGTCCTCGTCCAGCCGGAACAGATAGAATTCCATCTCTGTTCCGAAGGCAAAGGTCAGTCCGGCCTTTTTGGCGTCCTCTACCGTTTTTTTCAGCAGGCTCCGGGCGTCCGCGCCGATGACGGTGCCGTCTGGCTGGGTCACGGCGCAGAACATCCGCACCACCCGTCCATGCTCCGGCCGCCAGGGCAGCACACAGAGGGTGGACGGGTCCGGGCGCAGCAGCAGATCAGAGTGGACCTCTCCGCCGAAGCCGGGAATGGCGGAGCCGTCGATGGCGATACCGTACTGGAAGGCCCGGTCCAGTTCCTCCGGCATAATGGCGATATTTTTCTGGCGGCCCGCCGCGTCGCAGAAGGCCATGCGGATAAACTTCACGTCCTCCTCCGCCGCATACTGCTTGATCTCCTCAACCGAATACTGCATATTGTCTCCGCCTTTCCGTTATGGTTTCCGTATGCATGCCCGGCGATCCAGGCCCCCTCATTTTTTGATGCAACTGTTATAGCACACCTTTTTATAAATTTACAATATGTAAAACAGAAAAAAATCATGGTTTTCCGGGACTTATTCTCCGTCATGCTCACACATTGGGGGCTACCGCTGCCGGTCTGGTCACCTGTCCTGTTTTGCGCTCTGCGGCGATCCTTTTCAAACCGCATGCCCGTTCAGGCCATGCTGCAACAAAAAAGGCGTCCACTTCCAACGGGAGCCCATGCTCCCGCTGAAAATGAACGCCTTTGCTCATTTTGTATTCAAAAAAACTGATTCAACAAATCGGGATTGATCGTACCATGTGCGTCCGCGCTTGTCAATCATTTTTCTGTCGAACACGGTGCAAAAAGGAGGGCCTTCGCCCTCCCTTTTGTCCTTGACCGGTGCTTACACCGTGCCGGTGACGATCAGCTCGCTGACGCCGGGGGTCACGGCCCACGCCCCGGTTACCGGGTCCTGGGTATACGTGGCCGCGGGGACGGTGATCTGCCCCGCTGTTGTGGCGAACAGGCCGGTGGTCCCGTCATAGGTGTACTGCGTACCGGCAGTCCAGGGTGCGCCGTTGTAGGTCACCGCAAGGCCGTTGAGAACCGGATCGAAGGTATCCCGGAGGATCACATCGTCCGTCGCGGTGACGGGGGTATTGCCGGTGTTCTGGATGGTAAAGGTGTAGGTGATCCGGCCGTTCTCCGCCACCACCGTGGGATTCAGCCCCTTGGTAATGGACAGTCTCGGGCTGCTCACCACGCCAACTGTCTCCTCCGCCGTCACAGGTGCGGCCAGCCCGCCGCCGGTCACGGTGACGGTGTTGACAACGCTGGACTCCGCTGCCAGCGGCGCGTAGCGGGTCACCTCCGTCTCATAGATCACAAGGGCGCTGCCCCCCGCCGGGACCGTGATGCCGGTGACGGTCATGGGCGGTCCGGCGTTAACGACCGGAGCGGCTTGCAGCGCGCCGTTTACATAGTACCGAACGCTGCCCGGCAAATAGGCCAGAGGATACAGAGTCGCTCCGCCAAAGGTGTAGCCGCCCAGATTGTCGGAAATGGTCAGGCCCGTCAGGGGCGTGATGCCGCTGTTGGTAAGGCTGACCACATACGTGACCGTCCCGCCCGGTTCGTAATTCTCCCGCACCGCCGTTTTTGCGGCGGTCAGGACCTCCCTCAGCTCCCCGGTGACAATATTGGAATTGACGGTGCCGCCGGTATAGGTGAGGGTCGCCATATTCTGAAAGGATGTGGGCATAAAACAAGCCTCCTTAAAATCGCTCAGATTCGCGCGTCTGCGCGTTCCATTCTATGCGCCGGAACAGCACACGGTCCCCCGCCATTCTCTAAAAGCAATAAAAAAAACAGCCCACCTTTGGCACTTTCGGAAAAAATCTGGTTTTGCCGTGGGAAAGCGTTGATTTTTTTCGGGAACCGTGCTATCTTGATAACAAGCGAAATCGTTTTCTTTCGGATGTAGTTTCCACATATCTGTTAACGGACACAGAAAAATCCGTTTGCGCTTTCGCCAACCTTTTCCCCGCAAACCATTTTCTATTTGTACGCTTATCCAAATAATGATCCTAAATATTCATAAGGAGGACGTTTTATGTTTGATCCGAAAACTGTTTCCCTGGGTATTGCTCCCATCGGCTGGTGCAATGACGATATGCCGGAGCTGGGTGCCGAGAACACCTTCCAGCAGACCGTCAGCGAGATGGCTCTGGCCGGCTTCACCGGCTGCGAGATCGGCAACAAGTATCCCACCGACCCCGCTGAGCTGAAGAAGGCTCTGGACCTGCGCGGTATGCGCATCGCCAGCCGCTGGTATTCTTCCTTCATCCTGACCCGTTCCATGGAGGAAGAGGAGAAGGACTTCATCGCCAACCTGGACTTCCTGGAGGCTGTCGGCGCAAATCACATCAACGTCTCCGAGCAGAGCTACTCCATCCAGGGCAAGGTGGACGTGCCCATCCTCACCGGCGGCCACAAGCATGTCATGAACGATGAGGAGTGGGATCGCTTCTGCAAGGGTCTGAACCGTCTGGGCCAGATCGCTTCCGAGCGTGGCTTCAAGCTGTGCTTCCATCATCACATGGGCACCGTGGTCCAGACCAGCGAGGAGACCGACCGCATGATGTCCAGCACCGATCCCCGGTATGTGTTCCTCTGCTATGATACCGGCCACTTCACCTTCGCCGGCGAGGACCCCCTGGCCATGCTGAAGAAGTATGTGGACCGCGTGGGCCACGTCCATCTGAAGGATATGCGTCTGCCCGTGGTGGAGGAAGCCCGCAAGAACAACTGGTCCTTCCTGCAGTCCGTCCGCAATGGTGCTTTCACCGTCCCCGGTGACGGCAACGTGGACTTCGATCCCGTATTCAAGGTGCTCTCCGATGCCGGCTATCAGGGCTGGCTGCTGGTGGAGGCTGAGCAGGATCCCGCCAAGGCCAATCCTCTGGAGTACGCCATCAAGGGCCGTACCTATATCCGGGAGCACACCGGTCTGTAAATCGCGCGATGGGAGGACCCCGGTCCTCCCCACCGCGTTTCCATACCACTTTTTGACATCAAACAGGAGATGTTTCCAATGACTTATTTCAATAAGAACAAGGAACTCAAGCGGGGCTACAACGCCTATATCGACGAATCCACCAACTACATGGGCACCCTGATGAACGTGGGCCTGCTGGTGATGGAGGACGGCGACACCTATACCTACGAAAGCGCCGACCGCGAGGTTGCCATCCTGCTTTTCGAGGGCAAGGTCACCTATGAATACGCCGGCAAGACCGTTGAGGCCGACCGCCCCAACTGCTTCCATCACGAAGCCTACTGCCTGCTGGCTCCCAAAGGCACCAAGATCACCCTGACGGCTCACAGCCACAGCGAGCTTTACATGCAGGACACCCTGAACGAGAAGGATTATGAGCCGGTCATGTACACCCCGGAGACCGTCCAGACCCAGCACGCCGGTTCCAAGGGCGAGCTGATGGGTGCTATGGAGCGTGAGATCAAGACCTTCTTCGACTATGACAACGCCCCCTTCTCCAACATGGTGCTGGGTGAGGTGCTGAACCGTCCCGGCAAGTGGTCCTCCTATCCTCCTCATCATCATCCCCAGCCGGAGGTCTATTTCTACCGTTTCGACTATCCTCACGGCTTCGGCGCCGGTTTTGCCAACGGCGATGTTTACAAGACCGAGCAGAACGGCTGCGCCGTCATCAACCACGGCTTCCACTCTCAGGTGGTGGCTCCCGGCTACGCCATGTGCTACGCCTGGGGTATCCGGCATCTGGAGGGCGATCCCTGGCTGAAGACCCGCATCGACGACAAGGAGCACGAGTGGCTGTGGAAGCCCGATGCCAATGACCACATCTATCCCAATCATTGATCGGAGGTAACAAAAGCATGAAAACTGTCCGTTTGACCATGGCGCAGGCTTTGGTCCGTTTTCTGGAAAATCAGTACATGGAGGTTGACGGTGCCCAGCACCGCTTCGTCCGCGGCGTGTTCATCATTCCCGGCCACGGCAACGTGGTGGGTCTCGGCCAGGCGCTGAGCCAGGAGGCCAAGCACCTGGAGATCTATCAGGGCAAGAACGAGCAGGGCATGGCCCAGGCCGCCGTGGCCTTCGCCAAGCAGATGAAGCGTAAGCAGATCTGCGTTGCCACCTCCTCCGTGGGCCCCGGCGCTGCCAACATGGTCACCGCCTGCGGCACCGCCACCGCCAACAACATTCCCCTGCTGGTGCTGCCCGGCGACACCTACGCCTGCCGTCAGCCCGACCCCGTTCTGCAGCAGGTGGAGCACACCAACTCTCTGGCCACCACCACCAACGACGCTTTCAAGGCTGTGTGCCGCTACTGGGACCGCGTTGTCCGTCCCGAGCAGCTGATGAGCGCTATGATCAACGCCTTCCGGGTGCTGACCGATCCCGCCAACACCGGTGCGGTCTGCGTTGCCATGCCTCAGGACGTTGAGGGTGAGGCCTATGATTATCCCGTGAGCTTCTTCGCCAAGCGCGTCTGGCGTCTGGAGCGCCGCCCTGCTACCGAGGCCGCTCTGGCTGACGCTGCCGAAGCCATCCGCAAGGCCAAGCGCCCCATGATGATCTGCGGCGGCGGTGTCCGCTATTCCGAGGCGCACGCCGAGTTTCTGCACTTTGCCGAGACCTTCGGCATCCCCTACGGTGAGACCCAGGCGGGCAAGTCCGCTACCGACTGGCTGCACCCCCTGAACTTGGGCGGCGTGGGCACCACCGGCTGCTCCGCGGCCAACGAGATCGCCCGGAAGGCCGATCTGGTCATCGGCGTGGGCACCCGCTACACCGACTTCACCACCGCTTCCAAGTGGCTGTTCAAGGATACCTGCAAATTCGTCAACATCAACGTCTCTGAGTTCCAGAGCCTGAAAATGGAGGCTGTCCCCGTGGTGGCTGACGCCAAGGAAGCCCTGCCCCGTCTGGAAAAGCTGCTGGAGGGCTATCAGACCGCCTATAAGGATGAGGTCAAGGTCGCCAAGGAGAAGTGGATCGACGAGCTGAACCGCCTCGATCACATCACCTTCTCCGACAAGAAGAGCTGGAAGCCGGAGATCAATGACGCCAACGCCGATTCCGCCAAGCGCTTCGCGCAGGACGTCAATGCCCAGCTGACCCAGACCTCTGCTCTGGGCGCCATCAACGCCATGATGAGCGAGGGCGACGTTGCCATCGGCGCCGCCGGCTCTCTGCCCGGCGATATGCAGCGGATGTGGCGTCCCACCGGCGTTGACACCTACAACATGGAGTACGGCTATTCCACCATGGGCTACGAGGTGGCCGGCGCTCTGGGCGTGAAGCTGGCCATTGGCGACAAGCACGAGGTCTATTCCTTCTGCGGTGATGGCAGCTTCAATATGCTCCACGGTGAGCTGATCACCGCCTGCCAGGAGCACAAGAAGATCAACATCTGCCTGTTCGACAACGCCTCCTTCGGCTGCATCAACAACCTGCAGGTTGGCCACGGCAACGTTACGCTGTGCACCGAGCTGCGCTATCGCAATAAGGACGGTCTGTTCGGCAACTTCATGAACATCGACTACGCCAAGGTGGCGGAGGCTTACGGCTGCAAGAGCTACTCCGTCCGCACCATGGAAGAGCTGGTGGCCGCCTTCGAGGATGCCAAGAAGGTAAAGAACATCCCCGTCCTCTTCGACATCAAGGTCCTGCCCAAGACCATGACCGACGGCTATTCCTCCTGGTGGCGCGTAGGTGACACCGAGGTGTCCGAACGCAAGGAGAACCTGGCGGCTTATGCCGACCTGCAGGCTCACCTGAAGGAAGTCCGGAAGTACTAAAACGCCTCTAGGGGGGATTTCATCCCCCCTAGATACGAAACCGCCGCGTCGCCCCGCCGGAGTAAGAAGGTGCGGCTATGATCTGTCCCTACTGCGGCGCTGAGTTGGAAAGCGGCGTCTTGCAGGCCGGCGGCGGTCGCGGCATCTATTGGCTGGAACACCGCGTCAAATACCGCCCGCCGCAACAGGTAAATGGAGCGGAAGGACTGTGCAATCAGGACGGTCTGATACAATTTCCCTATGTCCCCGCTTTCCGCTGCCCTGCGTGCAGAAAAATCATTTGCTCTTATTGAAACACAAAAATTCTACCATTAAAAATAAAGGAAGGTTATTAACATGGAAAACGTATTGAAGATCGGCATTATCGGCTGCGGCGCTATCGGCAAGGATCACTGCCGCCGCATCATTGAGACCGTCCCCGGTGCTACCGTTGTGGCCGTGTCCGACTATGTGGCCGCCGCCGCTGACGACACCGCCGCCAAGTACGGCATCAAGTCCTACGGCAATGACTGTGACGGCATGATCAAGGATCCCGAGGTTGAGGCCGTGGTCATCACCTCCATCGACCCCACCCATCATGACTATGTCATGAAGACTCTGGCTGAGGAGAAGTGGTGCTTCTGCGAGAAGCCCCTGAGCCAGAACGCCGCTGACTGCGAGGACATCATCAAGCGCGAGCAGGAGATCGGCAAGCGTCTGGTGCAGGTGGGCTTCATGCGTCACTATGACCGCGGCTATGCCGAGATGAAGCGCATCATCGACTCCGGCGAGATCGGCAAGCCCCTGCTGATCAAGTGCTGCCACCGCAACGTTGCTCAGGGCCCGGGCTTCAAGACCGAGAACGGCGTCACCAACGTGGCCATCCACGAGCTGGACATCTGCCGCTGGCTGCTGGGCGACGAGTATGAGGACGTACAGTGCGTCAAGGTCCGTCAGAGCTCCAACTCCAACAAGGGCTATGACAACCCCCAGGTCATGCTGATGCGTACCAAGAACGGCTGCTTCATCGACGTGGAGGTTCAGGTTGCTGACGGCTACGGCTATGACATCCAGTGCGAGGTCGTCTGCGAGAACGGCACCGTGAAGCTGCCCGATCCCTACGCTGTGGTCCGCCGCTCTCGTCCCGCCGGTTGGGACAGCGTCCAGCCCGCCGAGTCCATGCCCATCATGACCGACTGGAAGGAGCGCTTCATTGAGGCCTATGATATCGAGTTCTGCAAGTGGGTGGAGTCTGTCCACGCTGGCAAGCTCACCGGCCCCTCCTCCTGGGACGGCTATGTGGCCTGCGTGGCTGGCGACGCTCTGAACGCCTCCCGCGGCACCTCTCAGTTCATGAAGGTGGAGACCATGGAAAAGCCCGAGATGTACAAGTAATCTCACCCCATCCAATATAAAACACGGAGCCTGGCCAATGGTCAGGCTCCGTGTTTTTCCTTTTTCTGCAAATGCCGGAGTTTTCTCCGGCGCTTGTGCTTTTTCGATACAAACGCGGTTCAGCGTTCAGGCAACTACCTCACTCCACCTCTAAGTGAACGGACTTATGAAACTGAGGCTCCACCAGACCGGGAATCTCCACCGCGTCGGTAAAATACAGATTCTCGACATACTCTTGCAGCAGGGACACCACATAGGGATGGGGCCGTTCGTCAGGCCGCCGGGCCGCCACCGTCACCACCGCCGTTTTGGGCTGGAGCTTTTCCAGCAGCTTCCGGGAGGTGGAATCGAAGGAGGCATGGTGGGGCACCTTCAGAATGTCACAGGGGGTCAGATTCACGGTCTCCCACACATGGGCGTAGGCGTCGCCGCCCAGAACGATCTCCTTGCCGTGGTAATACAGCCGCTGGCGCAAAGAGCACACGTTTATGGATTTGGCCCAGCGCACCAGTTCATATCCGTTCCGCTCTCCGTTGAAGGCCGCATCATAGATCTCCTTCTGCCGCCGGTACAGGGCCGGTTCGCCACAGAGGATATCCATTTTCAGATCCGGCGTCAGCTGGAGGGAAATCGTTTCCGTCCCCGGCACCAATTCAAATTGCTTGATACGGTCGGGGTGACTTTGCAGCGCCTCGGTATAGATCTGGAGGCAGAGAAGGGCGTTTCTCGCAGCCTTGGGCAAGTTGTTATCCGGATGGAAGGGGGCCAGCTCCGGGGCATTTTCCGGTGGCAGATAGGTGGTGTAAAACCGGTCGATGGTCACGGCATCCAGCACCCGGCTGAGGCCACCGATGTGATCCCGGTGGAAATGCGTGGCCAGAGCCACGTCCAGATGGGTCACGCCCAATTCCCGGAGAAAATCTCCCGCATAGATCCGCTGAGACCGGGGATCCAGTTCTCCCGGATGATCGTCCCGCACCAGACAGTCATGGCCAAAATCCACCATCAAGGCAAACTTCTGCTGCGTTCCCTCCATCTCCCGAATGAGAATACAGTCTCCGTTGCCTATGTTGATAAAGTCCAAAGCCAGCATACGCAGTCCCCCCCTATGTTGTTGTTACAAAGATACCATACCGCGTGAACGTTTACAATGAAAAGCGGTCCTTGCGCCAGCCAAAATTTCCGTTTGGATTTTGACAGTTCCCACAAGAAACCCGCGGCGGGCATTTTGCCCGCCGCGGGTTCTCTTCGTTTTGATCGGTTTCCCTTGAAAAGTCATGCTTTTCCGTAAATGACCGTCTGCTGCCAGCCGCCGGAGCCTTCCTCCGTCCCGGTGTCTGGCAGGAGATCCGTTTCCGGCTCCGCAGGCTCCTCAGCCGGCGTCTCCGGCGGTGTGGACACAGCCCGGTTCTCCACTGCGATCTTCCGAGCGGTGATCCACTGGGTCCCGCTGTGCCAATAGACCGTGATCGTATCTCCCACGTTCAGCAGTGGGGCCTCCGGCACCTGCGCGGCGCTGACATACACGGAGAAGCCGCTCTCCCCCTCAAAGCGGAGGTAATAGACGCTGGTCCCCTCAATGACGGCGCTGCGGATCTCGGCGATGGTGCCCTTTGTCTCCCAAAGCTTCTGCTCCTCCGCAGGCACCTCCGCGTCGGCCCGGTCGATGATGCCGTTATTCAGCAGCGTTTTCCGGTAATTTTCCTCACACTGGGCCACGGTCTGCCCCGTCTCCACAATATTGTACTGTTGGACGTTCACCATGGCATACATCTTCACCAGACCGTCCTCGCCCTTCAAAGCCATGAAGTAGGTGGGCTGGTCGGCGATATTCAGCAACAGCGGGAAGGTGGCGGAATAGCGCATCTGCTGGACCTGGCTCTGGGCGGAGCTTTTGGCGGAGGTCTCCGTCGCGCCGGCGCAGGGGTAGAACCGGGTCTCCTTGGTGCGCTGGTTGGTGAGGATAAAGCCGATGTTGGACTGGTCGCTGGTAACGGAGGTCACGCCGGTGTACATATACACATCGTCGTTGATGGCGATATAGTTCCAGCCGTCCGTGGTCAGCGTCACGTCCCGCTGGCCGAAGTAGGCGTTCAGAAAGCCGTTGTGGAACTGGCCGTAGTAGTCATACTGATCCATGATGATGTCGGAGGAGTACAGCCGGTCCACCCAGGTGGGCACGTCCTCGTAATACTGGCTCTCGCCGCTGACGGCGTTCACCAGCACGGCGCCCTTCACGTCCGTACCGCCGAAAAGCCCGATGCGCTTGACGATCCGGGAGCAGACCCAGTAGGGGGTGCCCTCCTCGTCGATCTCAAACACCGGCTCGTCGAACATCATGGTGGGATACTGGAACCGCAGGTGGCGGTAGAGGTTCCGGGAGAAGTGTTCCGCCGTGGTGTACTTCATGCCCTCGTCCAGCCGGACCACCTCCGCCTCCTGGGTCACCATGTCGATGACGATATAGGCAGGCAGGCCGTTGGAGCGGTTGGTGAACCACTTGATGAGGTCTCCGTAGGCAAGGCTCGTGACCCGCACGGGGCGGCCCTTATAGTTGATCTGGGTGTAGTTGGGCAGGATCTCAAACTGAGACACCATATCCGCCAGCTCACCCAGCTTCCGGCTGCCAAGCCGGGCGGCGGAGTCGCTGTCCAGCATGGGGATCTGGTCATAGCGGATCTCCTCCACCTCCGTGACGAAGTCACCGGTGGTCAAGGGCAGCAGCTTGCTGTATGCCCCGGCCCGCAGCACCACCCATGATGTGAGGGAACCGATGGCGATGGCTGCGATCATGGCGATCACCACGAAGAAGGGTATGGTGCACTGCTTTTTCACAAAGCCGAGATACCCTCTCGCACCGGTGCCCTGGAATCCGGAGGTCAGGACAGCGCAGCCGCAGTACACGGCGCACAGCAGGAACACAAAGAAGTAAAATTCCTCCGCATGGGGGTTCAGGGCGGGCAGCTCCACATAGAAGTACACCAGCCCCACCAGCGCCGTCACGGCGATGTTGATGAGGGTGCGGGTCACGGGAGTGCCGATGGGCTTCCGGGGCTTACGCTCCCGCTGAGGGCGCTCGCCCCCCTGTCCGAAATCTCCGGGGTTGAAGCCGCCGAAATTGAAGGTAAAGGGCATAGGGTTTGCCTTCCTTTCCAAAAGTTATCAAAACTGATACAAATTTATCATACCGGAAAAGTATGAACAAATCAAGGCTGCTTGCCGGCGTTGGGCCAAAAGATCCCTCTGCCGCCGAACGCGGCAGAGGGACCTTGATTTTATTGGAAGGACTGTTACTTGGTGACGACCAGCTTGTCGTCCTCCACAGCCAGCTTGGCGGTGTCGCCGGTCTTGAGGGTGCCGTCCAGCATCTTCTCGGCCACAGCGTCCTCCACCTTGCTCTGGATGGCCCGGCGCAGGGGACGGGCACCGTACTTGGGGTCGAAGCCCTCCTTGGCCAGTTCCTTCACCGCCTCGTCGGAAGCGTCCAGATGGATGTCCATGGTCTCCATACGGTCCGCCACGGTCTTGAGCATCCGGCGGGCAACCTCCTCAATGTTCTGCTCAGTCAGAGCACGGAACACGATGATATCGTCGATCCGGTTCAGGAACTCCGGGCGGAAGGTCTGGCGCAGCTCCGCCAGAACGGTCTCCTTGGCCTGTGCATAGGCTGCGTCGGCGTCCGCCTCGGCCTTCTTGTCATCAGCGTCGAAGCCCAGCTTGGCGCCGGCAGCGGTCAGTGCCTTGGCGCCGATGTTGCTGGTCATGACGATGACGGTGTTCTTGAAGTCTACGGTGCGGCCCTGAGAGTCGGTGATCCGGCCATCGTCCAAAATCTGAAGCATGATGTTCCAGACGTCCTCGTGGGCCTTTTCGATCTCGTCGAACAGCACCACGGAGTAGGGCTTACGGCGCACCTTCTCCGTCAACTGACCGCCCTCATCATGGCCCACATAGCCGGGAGGGGAACCGATGAGGCGGGATACTGTATGCCGCTCCATGTATTCGGACATATCGATCCGGATCATGGCGTTCTCGTCACCGAACATGGCCTCTGCCAGAGACTTGCACAGTTCCGTCTTGCCCACGCCGGTGGGACCCAGGAACAGGAAGCTACCGATGGGACGCTTGGGATCCTTCAGACCCACACGGCCACGGCGGATGGCCCGGGCCACGGCCTTCACAGCCTCGTCCTGACCCACCACACGCTTATGAAGGATATCCTCCATGTGCAGCAAGCGCTGGCCCTCGTCCTCTGTCAGACGGGTCACTGGGATACCGGTCCAACCAGACACCACAGCGGCGATGTCCTCCGCGTTGACGTCCCGGTGCTCCTGATTATTCTTGCGGCGCTTGTCACGCTCGATCTCCACCTGCTCCTTGTAGTCCTTCTCGATGTCCCGCAGCTGGGCGGCCTTCTCAAAGTCCTGGGCGTTGATGGCGGCGTCCTTGTCCTTGGACAGGGCGTTGATCTTCTCCTCCAGGCTCTTGAGTTCCTTGGAGGGTTCCTCCTGCTCCATCCGCACCCGGCTGGCGGCCTCGTCCATCAGGTCGATGGCCTTGTCGGGCAGGAACCGGTCATTGATATACCGGGTGGACAGCTCCACGGCGGCCTTCAATGCCTCGTCGGTGATGTGCAGCTTGTGGTGCTGCTCATACTTCTCCCGCAGGCCCTTCAGGATCTCCAGCGTAGCATCCTGACTGGGCTCGCCCACCGTCACCGGCTGGAACCGGCGTTCCAGAGCGGCGTCCTTTTCGATATACTTGCGATATTCGTTCAGGGTGGTGGCACCGATGATCTGGATCTCACCGCGGCCCAGCGCGGGCTTGATGATGTTGGCGGCGTCCACAGCGCCCTCGGCGGAGCCTGCGCCCACGATGGTGTGCAGCTCATCGATGAAGAGGATGATGTTGCCGTTCTTCTGAACCTCCTGCATCACCTTCTTGATACGCTCCTCAAATTCGCCCCGGTACTTGGTGCCGGCCACCATGCCGGAAAGGTCCAGAGACAGGAGCTTCTTATCCAGCAGGTTTTCCGGCACATCGCCCATGGCGATCTTCCGGGCCAGGCCCTCGGCGATGGCAGTCTTGCCCACGCCGGGCTCACCGATCAGGCAGGGGTTGTTCTTGGTGCGGCGGGACAGGATCTGGATGACCCGCTGGATCTCGTCATCACGGCCGATGACAGGGTCCAGCTTGCCGGTCCGGGCATCCGCCGTCAAGTCACGGGTGAACTCTGCCAGTGTCTTGCTGCCCTTGCCGTCCTCCTTGGCGGAACCGGCTGCCGGAGTACGGCTGTCGCCGCTCTGGGCCGCTCTGGGCGCGGCGGTGAGCTTCTTCATCAGCGCGGTATAGAGCTGACGGGCGTCCACACCGGCGGACCGCAGAATACGGACTGCCATGTTGTTGCCCTCCCGCAGGATACCGGCCAGCAGATGCTCGGTGCCGATGTAGGCGTAGCCGCCCCGGATGGAATCCTCCATGGCGATCTCCACAACGTGCTTGGCGCGAGGGGTCAGACCCTGAGCGGGATTGCCGCCGGGAAGACCGGCGCCGACGCTTTTCCGAACCATTTCCGTCAGCAGGTCGTCGGTCAGGCCCGCCTCCGTCAGGACGGTGTGGGCCATGCCCTCGTCCTCACGCATCAGGCCCAGCAGCAGGTGTTCCGTTCCCACATAGCCGTGACCCAATTCGCCTGCGGCCTCTTGTGCCAGCCGCAGGGCTTCCTCCGCAGTGGGAGTAAATTTATTTTCATTCATAATTCAATACCTCTTTTATTCTGGGGTGTGCGTTTTGTTTGAACGCGCCTGTTAAGCGCTTTCCTTGCCGTCCTTGTGGGACTCCTTGGCCTCCTTGTGGGCCTCCTCCAGCTTGTGGATCTCGTCCCGCAGCTGGGCGGCCCGCTCGAAGTTCTCCTCGTGGATAGCCTTCTTCTGCTCCAGCTTCAACGCATTCAGCTGACGCAGATAGGAGAACCGGCTCTGTTCCTCATGGCTCATGAGGTCATCCTTCTTTTCCTCCTTGACCTCCTGCACCGGCGCTGCGCCGATGGCGGGCATGGCGTCGAAGAAATCATCGAAGGGGCTTTCCAGCATCCGGTTCATCCGACCCAGCAGAGAGGGCATGGGGCTGAAGAAATCTCCGAAGAAATCATCATTGCCAAAGAAGCTGTCCCGCATGGACGGCCGCCGGTTAAAGAGCTTCTGGGTATACCCCAGTTTTTCCGCGCAGGCCTGGCAGAGATGGTGTTCTTCTGTTCTTCCGTTGATGCTGCTGCGATATACAAAGCTGACTTCATTCTTTCCGCAATTCTCACATTTCATAATGCATTCCTCCATAAACTGTATATAAATTTTTTCTTAACTGTGTTGCGTGCCGTTCCTCAGGCGTTCACACCTGTAAGATCAGCACCTGTCGCAGGATATCCGCCCGGACGGCGTCCCGGCTCTCCCGGGGCACCCGGCTCAGGGCCTTATCGCCCACGGCGGTGAGGATCGTCTGACCCATGTCCCGCTCCAACGCGCCGGACTGCACCAGATTGCTGAGGATGGCTCTGGCCGAAGCCAGATCCACGCTGCTGCCCAGACTGTTGATGACGTGCATCATCAGCGTCTGCCGGTCCACCTGCACCCGGGTGATGCGGATATATCCGTTGCCGCCGCGCCGGCTCTCTACGATGTAGCCCCGCTCCGGTGAAAACCGGGTGGACATCACATAGTTGATCTGGCTGGGTACACAGTTGAACCGCTGGGCCAGCTCGCTGCGCTGGACCTCCAGCACACCGTTCTCCGCCGTATCCAAGCTATCCTGCAAAAAGCTGGCGATCAAATCTGAAATCCCCATGGGGACATCTCCTTTCTCGTCTCCGTCTTTTGACTTTGACTATCTTTAACCTTTGTTTGATTGTAGTATAGCACGATCTTTTCCAATGTCAATAGCTATTTTTGACTTTCTTTGACCATTTGTGTAAACAGTTTGTGAACGCTCATTTCCCCCATAGTTCGCATATGCAGTTTAATATCTCTAACCGCTGAAAGGCCCTGCTTTTTCCAATGTTTTTCCGGTTTTTGTGACATTTTCACAGTTTTCTTTTTCCTTGGTAAGAATTTAACAAATCGCCCTTGCTTTTTAGAAATTGTATGATACAATGAAGGCACATTCTAATGGAGGTGTGTACACATGGCTTATAAGATTACTTCTGCTTGCGTCAGCTGCGGTTCCTGCGCAGACGTTTGCCCCGCCGGCGCTATCAGCCAGGGCGACGATCAGTACGTGATCGATTCTGCCGCTTGCCTGGACTGCGGTTCTTGCAGCGACACCTGCCCCAACGGCGCCATCGTCCCCGAGGAATAATTCTTAAAGGGATACATAAAACCGTCTCAGGCCCGATCCTGAGACGGTTTTTTTGTTTGCCGCCGGGACTTGCGGAGAAAGCGGTTCCCCTATATAATAATAGCAGCGTTCAACGGGAGGTGACGGCGTGGAGCATTGGGAATACCTGAAACCGGACGGGCTGCGGTTCGTCTGGGATGATACGCTGTTCCGCCCCGGCACGGACTCCTTTCTGCTGTCCTCCCTGCCGAAGCTCTCCGCCGGACTGCGGGTCTGCGATCTGGGCTGCGGCACTGGCCTGCTGGGGCTGCTGCTCCTGCAAAGGCAGTCGGAACTGACCGTCACCGGAGTCGATATTCAACCGGCAGCTGTGGCGCTGGCAGAGCGGGCCGCCGCCGAAAACTGCCTGACGGACCGGCTCACATTTCAGTGTATCGACCTCCGGCAGGTGCGGCAGCACTTTTCCACCGGCTCCTTTGATCTGGTGGTCTGCAATCCGCCCTATTACCCTCCCGCCTGCGGAAAAGTCTCTGCGGACAACGCCCGCCGCACTGCCCGCTCCGAAACGGAGGCGAGTTTGGCGGACATCTGTGCCGCCGCGTCCTATCTGCTGCGGTGGGGCGGCAAATTCTGTCTGGTCCACAAGCCGGAACGGCTGACGGACACAGCCTGCGCTCTGCGGGAGGCGGGCATGGAACCCAAGCGGCTGCGCTTCGTCCAGAACCGACCGGACACGGCCCCTTCCCTCTTTTTGATAGAGGGCTGCCGGGGCGGTAAGCCGGGGGTGGACATTCAACCGCCCCTTCTTTTGCAAACGGATACCGGCGCTCCCACCGGGGAGCTGGACGTCATTTACTTTCGAGATCAGGAGGTCTGACCATGGCAGGCATTTTATATCTGGTAGCTACGCCCATCGGCAATCTGGGGGACTTCACCCCCCGTGCGGTGGAAACGCTGGAAAACGCGGACTTCATCGCCGCGGAGGACACCCGTGTGTCCATGAAGCTTTTGAATCATTTCGGCGTGAAAAAGCCTCTGATCAGCTATCATGAGCACAATCACGTCACCGCCGGGCAAAGCGTTTTGAATCGGCTGCTGGCCGGGGAATCCTGCGCTCTGATGACGGACGCCGGCACCCCCGCCATCTCTGACCCCGGTGAGGATCTGGTGCGGCTGTGCGCGGAAAACGGCGTAGAGGTCCGGGCCATTCCCGGCTGCTGCGCCGCTGTCAACGCTTTGGCTGTCAGCGGTCTGCCCACCGGACGCTTCACCTTTGAAGGGTTCCTCACTGTCAATAAAAAAAGCCGCCGGGAGCACCTGAATTCCTTAAAGGGCGAGACCCGGACCATGATCTTCCACGAAGCCCCTCACAAGCTCCGTACCACACTGAACGACCTGACGGAGGCTTTCGGCCCGGACCGCCGGATCTCCCTGTGCCGGGAACTGACCAAGCTCCACGAGGAGGTCCTGCGTTTCACCCTGGCCGAGGCCGTGGCCTATTACGAGGAGAACGCCCCCAAGGGCGAATACGTCCTTGTGGTGGCCGGAGCCGCTCCCAAAACCGGCGCCGTGGTGACGCTGGAAGACGGCGTGGCGCAGGTCCTCGCTCTGAAGGAGCAGGGGATGCGGCTGAAGGACGCCGCCAAGGAGGTGGCGGAGCACACCGGCCTTTCCAAAAACGAGCTGTACGCTGCCGCCTTGGAGCGGTAAGGGCAAAAAATCCCGGCACGGTCAAACCGCGCCGGGATTGCTTTATTTTGTGAAGTGCTGGTGGTCAAAAATGTGGTCTGAGCAGAAGCAGTGATAGCCCTGGCATTTGGAACAGTAGCGGAATTCCAGCTCCGGGTGGTCAGCGTCCGTGCGGCCGCAGACCTCGCACTTGTGGCGGTAGCCTCGCTCCGTCTCCGCCTTCTTCTGCTGCCGGACGGCGGACTTGAATTGAATGGTCTGTCTGGACCGCTGACGGCTCTGGATCCCCAAAATGCTCTTGATATCCTCCCAGAAGAAGATCACAAAGTTCAAAATTGCCACCACAGCGGCCAGAGCACTGGCGTAGGCACCGTACCGCACGGACCGAGCGATGTTCCACGCCATCAAAGCGATGTCCGCCCATGCCAGCCACTTGGCCTTCAGAGGGATCACCCCGTAAAACCAGACCTGCGCGTCGGGATACATCACTGCGAAGGCCAGGAACATCGTCAGGTTGATGTAATAGGCGTCGGACAGGCTCCAGCCGTAATACCCCGTAGCCAGCGAGAGGATCACCGTGGACAGCACGCTGAACAGCATGCCGCTGAGATAGTACAGAGTAAACTTGGCGGTGCCCCACTCCCGCTCCAGCGTCCCGCCCACGAAGTAGCAGAAAGACAGCATGATGAACAGCGATATGGGGCGATAGGTAAAGGGCAGCAGCACAAAGGTCACCAACCGCCACACCTCGCCATGAAGCACATGGTAGAGGTCAAATTCCAAAAAGCTCAGGGCCGCTGCCCCGGCGAACAGCGTCAGGATGTACGTCACCGCATTGGCGATAACAATGTAGAGCATCAGGTTCGGTATGCCGAAACGAGGATGGCTGTACGCAAACCGGTCGATCCATTGGTTCAGTTTCTTCAAAATGGGTCCTCCTGTCATTCGTTCAGGTATCCCGGCGGTCCAGACCCACCGGACAGATAGCATTATTATAACCGTTCCCTGCGGAAAAGTCATCTTTAAATTGTGAACGTTTTCCATCTGATAAATTTTTATAAAAAGATTCTCCGTTTTCGGTTGACAAACCGCCCCAATCTATGGTAAACTAATCAAGCGTTTGAGAGCCGGAGAACTCCTCTGCCGATGGAGAGATGTCCGAGTGGTTTAAGGAACCGGTCTTGAAAACCGGCGAGGCGCAAGTCTCCGTGGGTTCGAATCCCACTCTCTCCGCCAATTTCATAAAACACCATCGACCTGCGGAAGTACCCAAGAGGCCGAAGGGGCTCCCCTGCTAAGGGAGTAGGCTGGATAAAACCGGCGCGAGGGTTCAAATCCCTCCTTCCGCGCCAACCACGCAATCCTTGTGATTGCGTGGTTTTCTTTATATTTCAACGTTTTCAGCCGTTTTAGGCGGTAAAAATATTTTCCATTACGACAATAAAAAACTTAAAAAAGACATTTTATCTTCGATTTTACGAACGGAACCCCCTCGCTGCAAAAGCGAGGGGGTTTCTTTTGCTTTATTCAATTCCAGGGACTGTCTCCACCCTCTCCAAATATTCCTCGATCCATCCCTGTTCCGCCATGACAATCTCTTTCCCAATCTTCTCCGCATAGGCCCACTCCAACCGTGCCCCGGCACTCTCACGCCAGCACACCAGGAGAACATCCGTCGGCAGCTTCACCTCTTATTTACTTTTGCATGCGGCCTGATAGAATAATAAGGTAGAAAGAGGTGCATGGAATGGATGCTGGTTTGAAAATCGTCTGCTGCATTAGTCTCGGTATTCTTTTTCTGTCTGTGCTCCTGTGTTTGGCTATTTAAGTCCCTCTGCCCGGAGAGACTTATTTTTTACGCTAATTCCCTCGCCACGCTTCTGTGCTGCGCTCCGTCTGCCTGTTTACCCCCTCGGTCTCCATGGATCTGATTGTGCCAGACAGCAGAGCCTTGCATTGGAAAAACCAGTTCCCGTTTTAGCTTCGTTGGCGACAGATTTTTGTCAAGACATAAAGAAAGAAGCCCGAAACCGGATGGTTTCGGGCTTCTTGTTGAAAAGCTTGCTCCTTCGGCGCGTAATATAATATCAGCGCTTGCTGAACTGCGGAGCGCGACGAGCTGCTTTGAGACCGTACTTCTTACGTTCCTTCATACGAGGATCGCGGGTCAGGAAACCGGCCTTCTTCAGGATGGCGCGGTTATCCTCGCTGGCCAGCAGCAGAGCGCGGGCCACACCGTGACGCAGAGCGCCGGCCTGACCAGACACGCCGCCGCCGGTGACGGTAGCCACGATGTCCATCTTGCCGGTGTTGCCGGTAGCCTCCAGGGGCTGACGGACGACCATCTTCAGGGTCTCCAGGCCAAAGTACTCGTCAATGTCACGGCCATTGATGGTGATGGAGCCGGTGCCGTTGGGGAACAGATGGACGCGGGCCACAGAGGACTTCCGGCGGCCGGTGCCATACAGATAAGGCTTCTTAGACTGATACATTCTCTTACTCCTCCTTACTCCAGCACGATGGGCTTCTGAGCCTGCTGCTCATAGTTGGCGTCAGCGTAGATGTGCAGGCGCTTCAGAGAATCCTTGCAGACGGTGTTCCGGGGCATCATGCCGCGGACAGCCACACGCATAGCCGTCTCGGGCTTCTCCTGCATCAGGATGCGGTACTTGGTCTCCTTCAGACCGCCGATCCAACCGGAGTGAGTCCGGTAAATCTTCTGTTCGGGCTTCTTGCCGGTCAGGACAGCCTGGCCAGCGTTGATGATGATGACGTTGTCACCGCAGTCAGCGTTAGGAGTGTAGGTAACCTTGGTCTTGCCGCGCAGCAGGTCAGCAGCCCGAACGGCGGTCTTGCCCAGGGGCTTACCGGCAGCGTCCAGGATGTACCACTTGCGCTCGATGTTGGCCTTGTTCGCCATAAAAGTGGACATGGATCGTTTCCTCCGTATATAAATTTGATTTCTTTACAAATCAAGAGCTCCGGGGTAAAATCGGAGCATGGATAGTTATACCATGATTCCTCATCCATGTCAACACGGTTTTTATTTAGCTCATGTAAATCTCTTAAAATCTCCGTTTTTCTCCTATTATCTCACGAAATCTAAAATTGTATTTTTGAAAATACCGCAGGGGAATGACATCCCCCGCGGCAAGACAAGCTATGTACCCTTACAGCACCCACTGCGCCAACAACAGCAGCACGAAACCCGGCAGCCCCAAAACGCCGACGGTCAGGGCGTTCAGCAGGTTCAGTCCCAGCGCAACACCGGTAACGGCAGCGGTGGCGTTCACCGCCCACAGAGCCAGAAACCCCAGTGCCGTGTTCATCAGCAACTTCAGGGCAAGGCGCAGGGGCGTCCGGAAGATCCGCAGCAGTGTGATGAGAAAAAAAGCCAGCAGCAAGCCGGCAATGATTTTCTGATTCAGGTCCATACAGCCCCTCCCTTGGCGGATCCCGCCGCCACAGGCTCCCGCGCCTTCAGCACCCGGAGGTAGTAATCACACCGGGCCTTGGCAGCGCTGATGCGGTAAATACAGGACTCCACCAGCTCCGGGGCCGTTGCCTGATCGAATTGCCGGTAAGCCAGAGCCAGCTCACTCTGGGCCGCTTGCAGTTCCGCCCGCAGCGCCAGCGTTTCCGAGTCCGGGGCGTATTTTCTGGATTGTTTCATCATAATCTCCCTCCCACCGCCGGAGCAGTTCCTGTCTCGGCACTATCAGTTTACGGAAAGTCTTGACAAATATACCATTTTTCATACAGGAGGACTCACATGACAAAGCCGCATGAATACTATATGTCTCAAGCCCTGGAATTGGCCCGGGAAGCCGCCGATGCCGGTGAGGTCCCGGTGGGGTGCGTCATCGTCCGGGACGGGGCCGTGATCGGCCGGGGGCGGAACCGCCGGGAGGAAAAGCAGGCGGTCTGCTCCCACGCGGAAATGGAAGCCATGGCCCAGGCCAACGCCGCGCTGGGCAGCTGGCGGCTGGACAACTGCGCGTTATATGTGACGCTGGAGCCGTGCCCCATGTGCGCCGGGGCCATTCTCAACGCCCGGATTCCCAAGGTGTTCTACGGCGCACGGGACAGTGCCTTCGGCGCCTGCGGCGGCGTGACCAACCTGTTTATGGAGCAGTTCCCTCACCGGCCCGCTCTGGTGGGCGGAATTTTGGCAGAGGACTGTCAAGCGGTACTGGCGGAATTTTTCGAAAAGCTTCGCCAAGGAAAGCCGTCGACGCAAAGTTTTTAAGAAACGCGGAGAGATTTAAAACTTTTGTAACAACTCCTGCTGGTTTGCTTAATAATTCTCCTGTATCTTAATACTTGCAAGAGACAAAACTTCTTTTCATCCAATCTTCCCAATCATATACAAAGAGACCGTCGAAAGACGGTCTTTTTGTATGTCTGCTGCAAAAACATGGCCCTGACGGAAGCCGTCAGGGCCATGCACTTTTTTATTCTTCCGTTTTGCCCTTTGCAGCGCCGGACATTCTCATGGCTCTTTGGAAGCCCTCCAGAGCGGCGGCACCGCCCAGCGGCAGCAGAGCGGCGCTGTGGCCGTCCGCCAGCAGCGTCACGGCCAGGATAGCCGTCAGATCGGCATAGAACCCGAACATCCGGGGTCCGCCCGCCTGAACGGCAAAGCCGGAGAGCCGGTAGGAGGCCAGGATCAGCAGCATCAGCCCCAGCAGTTCCAGATAGTAGTTCGCCAGCACCGGGTCAACGGAATACAGCCGGTAGGCGAAGATCAGCCGGGCCAGCAGCAGCACCGGCACCGCCAGCAGGATCTGGGGTTCCGTATCCGGCGTTTTGCGGCAGATGGCCACGCCTGCCAGCAGGCAGATCCCTGCAACAACGGCCAGCAGGCCCATCACCACACCGGAGCGGCCGGTCCCAGCGCTGACTGTAACGATCTCCATGCCGTCCGCAGATACCGCCGTGACCGTCCGTCCAAACGCATTGGCGATCTCCAGCACACCGGAAAATGCCATGACGCAGCCGCCGGCCAAAATCCCAAACAGCCCCTCCTTGTCATTCCAGTTCAGGAGCCGTGACAGCGGGACCTCCACCGGCCCCTTGGGCAGCTTGCTGTTCATCCGGAACAATATCACCGCCGACAGCGCCAGCAGCACCGGCAGCAAAATTCCCGGAATACTGCCGGGAATGGGCAGTCCGGTGCCCGGTTCAAACCCGGTCATGTTTTGCAGCAGCCGCAAGGACATACCCGCGGCGCCGAGGCAGAGAGTCAGGAGGGACTTTTTATCGCACTGCTTCATCGCTATGATCCTTTCAAAAACAGCCGCCGATCCTTAAATAGAGAAAGCGGCCAAACGTATTTTTTTATTATAGCATGGCTTGTTTCGCTTGTCCACGGCAGTGCGATTTTTATCTCCTTTTTAAGTTGATTGCCGCTTGGTCAACCAACCTTTCTTTATCAGGGGTGCAAAACAGGAGCAAGGCATCTTTCGACCTTGCACCGATTTGTTCAGTATGTGCTATTCAATCCGCCAAAGCAAACGCTTACTCAACACTGTTGTAAACTTCCATCCCAAGAATTCTTACGATCATCCCTTCAAGGTATTCATCCCCGGCCGTATCAACCGCACCCAGCCTATGTACGTCTTCAACCTGATACAAGACAGCTCGATAGACAACTGTGCCGCCGTCTTTCAGACGCATGGGGATCGGTACCAGAAGAACGATTGCCAACAAGACGCAAATGCCGATCATTGCTTTCTTTTTCATGCAGCCATCCCCCCTCTTTTCAAATTTGTCATTTGCCTTAGATCAATACAGACGCTAAAAATTGCAAAATGTTCCTGCATGTATAGCATACAATACTTTTTCTGCTTTCTCAAGCCCACCATCCGCTCACGAGGACAAGCTTACCTGTATGCAGATGGTACAGAAAAGCCCGGGAGGATCTTTCCTCCCGGGCTTCAGCGTGTCGAAAAAGTCTTTTCTCCCCGCTGAGCAAGTTTTCAGAACTTCATAAAAGTTCTGAAA
>ENA-UEQN01000052-UEQN01000052.1-human-gut-metagenome-genome-assembly--contig:-NODE-52-length-106893-cov-6.473965_pt1 | contig 106893 bp, 104 predicted proteins | sample MGYA00242940_ERZ507944 | MGnify/ENA primary metagenome ERZ507944 (study PRJEB26167, sample SAMN06115449) | human gut metagenome | host: Homo sapiens | place: China:Fujian | collected 2015-08-20... | reverse complement strand
CGTCAAAGGGGTTTGCAAAGGGGAAAGCTTGGTTCCCCTTTGCCCTGTTTTGCTTCCTTTTGCAGGAGCAAAAGGAAGGCCCCCGCGGCGAGCGGTGCTAACTATGCCTTTGCAAAAGGCCCCGCGACGCCGAAGGCGATTACAAATTGGCCCCCCGCCGCAGGCGACTACAGGCCATAATAAAAATTGCCCAAAATCCACCCAAAAGAGAAAGGAGGGACCGCTGTGATCCCGGATCAATTTTTACAGGAGCTGAAATACCGCAGCGATATCGAGCAGATCATTGGCAGCTATGTGAACCTGCGGCGGCGGGGGCGGACCCTTTCCGGGCTGTGCCCCTTCCACAGCGAAAAATCGCCCTCCTTTACCGTCTACCCGGAAAACCAGTCCTTCTACTGCTTCGGCTGCGGGGCGGGCGGGGATGTCATCAGCTTTATCCGGCGGATAGAGAATCTGGACTACATGGAGTCCATCCGCTTTTTGGCCCAGCGGGCCGGGATGCAGGTGCCGGAGGAGGCGGGAGATGACCGCTCCGCCCGGCTGAGAAAACGAATATTGGAGCTAAACCGGGATGCCGCCCGCTACTTCCACCGCAACCTGATGAGCGAGGCGGGCCGACCCGGCCGGGCTTACCTCATCGGGCGAGGGCTGACCAAGGCGACCATCACCCACTTTGGCATCGGCTACGCCAGCGAGGGCTGGAACGGCCTGACCGACGCCATGAAAAAGCTGGGCTACACCAAAGAGGAGCTGCTGGCGGCCCACCTGGCCAATGAGGGCCAGCGGGGCGGTTATTATGATATTTTCCGCAACCGGGCCATCTTTCCCATCATCGATCTGCGGGGGAATGTCATCGCCTTTGGCGGTCGAAATTTGGGAGAAAAGGGCCCCAAGTACCTCAACAGCAGCGATACCCCGGTATTCAAAAAAAGCCGGAACCTCTTTGCCCTCAATTTCGCCAAGGGCAGCGACCGCAAGGAGCTGATCCTGTGTGAGGGGTACATGGATGTGGTCTCGATGCACCAGGCGGGCTTTACCAACGCGGTGGCCACCCTGGGCACCGCGCTGACGGAGGAGCAGAGTCGGCTCATCGCACAGTACACCGGGGAAGTGGTGCTGAGCTACGATAGCGATGCCCCCGGTCAGGCAGCCACCCGGCGGGCTACCGGTTTGCTGGAGGCGGCAGGGGTGAAGATACGGGTGCTTTCCATCCCGGATGCCAAGGACCCCGATGAATTTATCAAGAAATTCGGGGCGGAACGCTTTGCCCAGCTGATAGAGGGCAGCAGCTCCGCCACCGATTTTGCCATCAATAAGCTGCGGCAGGAAAACGATGTGACCACCGCCGAGGGCAAGGTTTCGTTCCTGAAGCAGTTTGCGGCGCTGATGGCCGGGCTGCCCAATCCCATCGAGCGGGAGGTATACTTGAGCAAGGTATGCCGGGAACTGGAGGTGGATAAGGCCGCCGTGGCCGGGCAGATCGCCCGGGAGCAGAAGCGCCGGGACTACCGCGACCGCAAAAAGGAGGAGCGGGATCTCATCGCGCCGCCGATCCGGGAGGACAGCGGCAAGGACCGGGAGGACGAGCTGCTGCTGCGGCAGCACCCCCGGGAGATGAAGGCCGCCGAACGGCTGCTGCGGTATCTGCTGCGCAACCCCGACCGGGCCGAAGCGCTGCGGGACCGGCTGCCGGAGGGGTACTTTCTAAGCGAGAACGACCGGACGATGTACCGGGTGCTATTGCAGCGGGGGCTTTCCGGGCAGGAGCTGGATATCAGCGCCTTGGGGGAGAATCTCTCCCCACAGGCGGTGGACCGGCTGGCCAAATGGCAGCTGCCGGGCGCCCCGCCGGTGACCGATGAGGAAGCCGAGGACTGCTTGAAGTGTCTGCGGGACTACGCGGCCCGAATGAGCAGGGACGAGCTGGGGCAGCTTTCCGGCGAGGCGCTGCGGCAGTACATAGAGAATCTGAACCGGGAGAAAAGCCGGCGAAAGGAATAAAAACGCCAAAAATGGCGCAGAACAAGGAGATGGCGCCTTTTCCGGGAGTTTTTTGCCGCCGGGAGGGCAAAAGTCCGCAGAACGCGAATTTGCGGCGCTGGCAGGGGGATAGCTTGCGGAAGGGACAGCCCGCAGAGCAGTCCGCTGCAGGCAGGCAAGGCGGAGCGATGGGGGGTTGTCTATTCGGAAGGAATAGCGACCCGATAGGATGCGCAGCCCGCGATGACGAGCGGGCACACCAGGCCCCGCACAGACCAATCAAGATCAGTAACGAAGGGGAGCTTTCCCCATAAGGAGGAGCAACAGATGGCGACACAGGATAAAAAACAGGTACTCAAGGAGCTGCTGGAAAGCGGCAAGCAGAAGGGCCGCCTGACCACCAAGGAGATCAGCGACGCGCTGGAGGAGCTGGACTACGATGTGGAACAGGTGGACAAGCTGTACGATACCTTCGAGGCGTACAATATCGAGATCGTGGAGGACGACGGCGGCGAGAGCATAGCCCCGGCCAGCAATGAGGAGCTGGAGAGCGTGCTGAGCGCCGACGGCATCAGCATCGATGACCCGGTAAAGGTGTACCTCAAGGAGATCGGCCGGGTGCCGCTGCTTTCCGCCGAGGAGGAGGTCGAGCTGGCCATCCGGATGTCGGAGGGCGATGTGGCCGCCAAAAAGCGCCTTTCCGAGGCAAATCTGCGTTTGGTGGTTTCCATTGCCAAGCGGTATGTGGGCCGCGGTATGCAGTTCCTGGATCTGATCCAGGAGGGCAACCTGGGCCTTATCAAGGCGGTGGAAAAATTCGACCACACCAAGGGCTTTAAGTTTTCCACCTACGCCACCTGGTGGATCCGGCAGGCCATTACCCGCGCCATTGCCGATCAGGCCCGTACCATCCGCATCCCGGTGCATATGGTGGAGACCATCAATAAGGTGAAGAAGGTGAACAGCCAGCTGCTGCACGAAAACGGCCACGAGCCCACCAATGAGCAGATCGCTGAAAAGCTGGAGATGCCGGTGGAGAAGGTTCGGGAGATCATGCGGGTGGCGCAGGAGCCGGTTTCCCTCGAAACGCCCATCGGTGAGGAGGAGGACAGCCATCTGGGCGATTTCATCCCCGACGAGGACGCCCCCGCCCCCAGCGATGTGGCCAGCCATACCATGCTGAAGGAGCAGCTGGCCGAGGTGCTTTCCACCTTGACCCCGCGTGAGGAGAAGGTGCTGCGCCTGCGCTTTGGCCTGGAGGACGGCCGCAGCCGCACGCTGGAGGAAGTAGGCAAGGAATTTAATGTGACCCGGGAACGCATCCGGCAGATAGAGGCCAAGGCCCTGCGCAAGCTGCGCCACCCCAGCCGCAGCAAAAAGCTCAAGGATTTCCTGGAATAAGGGGAGGGAGAACGGTGCATATTACGCTGGAATCCGACTACGCGGTTCGGATCGTATACTGCCTGGCGCAGAACGGCGGGCGGATGGAGGCGGCGGCTATCGCCGAGCAGACCGGCGTGACGCTGCGTTTTTCGCTGAAGATTCTGCGGAAGCTGGTGGCGGGCGAGCTGGTGAAAAGCTACAAGGGGGCCGGCGGCGGCTACGAGCTGGCCAAGGACCCGAAGGAGATCTCTCTGTACGAGGTGATAGAGCAGGTGGAGGGGCCGTATGCCATCAGCCGGTGCCTGAACGAGGACGACTACACCTGTAACCGCAACCGGCAGGCCTGCATGGTGTGCAAATTCAGCCGCATCTACGCGGATATTTCCGAGATGGTGCGCGAGAAGCTGGAGGGCATCAAGTTTGGCAACCTGCTGGACGAGCCGTAAGCGGACGATAACATAGAAGAAAGGGCCCCTCGCTCTCTGCTGGTAAGACAGTAAAATCAAATTTCTTGGAACAGGCATGATTTTGGTCATGCCTGTTCCGCTTTTAGCAGCTCATCCACGGGAATATAGCCCACAAGATCGTACTCGATATGTACCTTCTGCCTGCGCTTGCCGCTGGACTTGTCAGGTGCATCTACATAGACCGCCTTGACAAGCTCTCTGAGGGCATAGGGCGTCAGCTCCATGAGGGTGCTGTTTCTCTTTACACGCTGAACAAACTGCTCGATATTCTCTGCCTGCTGCTCCTGTTCATGGATTTGCTGTTGCAGACCCTTGACCTCAGCCTTGAGGTTCTTCTGTTCCTCGGTATAGCTCTTGCTCATCATGGCAAAGCGTTCGTCATCCAGTTTTCCGGCAACATTGTCCTCATAAATGCGGACGAACAGACGGTCAAGCTCTCCAATTCGTTTCTCAGCCTGTGCCAGCCGTTTTCGATACAGTCGCAGCGATTCTTCGCTCTGCATACGGAGCTTTTGCTCCATTTCGGAACGGAAGTATGCCTCATAGCGAGTGACTACCGATATGACCTCTTGGATGTGCTTCCAGACGAGTTGTTCCAACACGACAGCCCGGATATAGTGTCCGCTGCACTTGTCCTTGTTGACTCGATGGGTGGAGCAGATAAAGAAGTCCTGCCGCTTTTCAAAATAGCTGGTGGTGGAGTAATAGAGCTTTTGCTTGCAGTCGTTACAGAATACCAGACCAGAGAACATATTGCTCTTGCCTGTTGCTGTTCTGCGATGCCGCTGCTGCCGGATCTCCTGCACTTTATCAAAGACCTCCAGCGAGACGATTGCCGGGTGCGTGTTATAGAAAATCCTGCGATTCTCCATTGGATTCTCCCGCTGCTTCTTGTCATAAATGGAGTTGGTGTAGGTCTTGAAATTGACCGTGCAGCCGGTGTACTCCATGTATTCGAGAATGTAGGCAACGGTGCTTTCATGCCAACGGTACTCGTTCTCCGGCGTCTGATGCGGCGTTTTTCTGCCCTCCCGCTGTTTATAGGCGGTGGGATTCAGCACCTTTTCCTTTTCCAGCAGGGCGGCGATCTGGCTTGGTCCTTTTCCCTCCATGCAGAGTGCAAAGATCTGCTTCACGACCTGTGCCGCTTCCTCGTCAATCACCCATTTCTTGGGGTCGCCAGAGTCATGCTTGTAGCCGTAGGGAACGTTGGTGGTCAAGCGCTCTCCACGCTCACCCTTCGCTTTGTTGACGGCACGGATTTTGCGGCTGGTGTCTTTGGCAAAAAATTCGTTAAACCAGTTCTTGATGCCCGCAATGTCGTTGTCGGTGCTGTTGGGGTCAATGGTGTCAAAGTGGTCGTTGATGGCAATGTACCGCACGCCATATTGAGGGAACGTGTAGTTGATGTACAGGCCTGTCAGCGAGGAATTACGGCCGAGTCTTGAAAGGTCTTTCGTAATCACCGCTTCCACATGACCGGCTTCAATTTCCGCAAGCATCCGCTGAAAGCCGGGGCGGTTGTTGAACTCAACCCCACTGTACCCGTCGTCAACAAAATAGGTCGGATTCGGAAAGTGCTGAGATTTTGCATACTCCATTAACATGATCTGCTGATGCTGGATGGAGTTCGATGGGTCATCCTTGCCGCCTTTTTCCTTGGTGTCCTCCACGGACAGTCTGCAATATAATGCTGTGATTTTGTCGGTTGCCCTTGCCATATTATTATCCTCCTTTGTCGGGGCAACTGGCTGAACAGGATTGGATTTTGGGCTTATATCAAGAGCGGCGTCGTTACTCATCGGCGTCCTCCGTGATATCTGTCTCATCATCGGCGGCGTTCTGCTCCATGATGCGTTTGAGCTTTCTATCGAGGGGTTCTGTTCCCTCATAGCTGCCCGTCACCGTGTATTCTGTGCCGCCATGCTCGTCCACGATTTTGATGTCGGGCAGCCAATAGGCGGACGGATTTTTCACCACAATGTTGCCCTTGTCATCGAAAGAAAACTCTCGCTTGGGGGCATCATCGGGGCGAGGCTCGACCTTGGCATAGGGGTCTGGATTGGAGAAATAAAAGGAGCGAATTTCGCCGCCATCCTCGCCGTTATCAAAATCATCATCCGCAAAAATCTCATCCAGTTCTTTGCCGGTCAGTTCGATGATCTCATCGTCTTTCTCTTTCGGATTCACTTCGTCAAGCCTCCTTCGTTTCATTCAAAATCATGGTTTGTGTAGCAAAACGGACGAACGCCGTCAATGGTCGGGATGAACGGCTGCGCCGCCATTGACTTCCGTCCGTCTGTTTCGCTTTTTAGCAGGCAAGGCGGCGGTTGCCGCCGATTTCCATTTGGGAAATGGCGCTTACTAACACGGGAAACGGAGAATAGCAAGCACAGCAAGTGTAGATACACTTGCGAAAACCGGCGTGGTACGACAGGGACTTCCTTGCAGAATAGCAAGCAAATCCGGTGAGTACCCACACCGGAGCTTGCCATTCCTGCAAGCAATGCACGGCGGTACCCACTCGTGCAAAAACTTGTTGGGCAGTATCCCAAACCCTTTAACAATTTCGGAGAAATTGGCTGTGCTCCTGCGGAGCTGTTCCTCGTAAAAATCGTAATAAGACAGTCACGACTTTTGTGGTTCTCCCTGTTTAGAGATTTTCTCGCCATCGGCAGTTGGGAAAATCCCCTCAATAGCCATGGTGCGAAGATAGGCACTAAGATTATCCGTGCCGGACTCCATCATTCGCTGCTTGATGGCAGCAAGCTCTTTTTCGTCTACAAAGAATTTGACCTGTATCGGTCGCTTACGATTTCTGTTATCCGGCATAAAATTTCCTCACTTGCTTGTTCTATAAAATACAAAGCAGCTCAGATAGCTTGTTGATCTGATAATCCACAATCCCTTCACCGAACTCTTCACCTTGATATTTTGCAAGCCCGTTCTTAATCCAAACAGTTTTCATACCCAGTGCTTTGGCAGGGATCATATCATTGTCCAGCCGATCACCGACCATCACGCTTTTCTCGGCACAGCACCCTGCGATTTCAAATGCTCTTTCAAAAATTTTCTTGTTCGGTTTGGCATATCCGATTTCTGCGGATGCAGCAATCACGCCAAAGAACTTCCGTAAGCCCCAAAGCTCTAGGCGTTCGGCTGTTCCAGAACTCTGATTTGCGATAATCCCAAGTTGATACCCTTTACCACAGAGAGCAGCCAGTGTGTCGTGTGCATCTGAGTAGGGAACTTCATCTTCCGGGTGCCACGGCGTTTTCGTTAATCCAAAATGCTTGATCGCGGCAGAATTGCCATCAAGACCTTGCTTTGCGAAAGCAATACGGGCATTGTCAAATCCCTGAAAGGTGATACTGGTGCCGGAAATCATATCTCGTACCCGATGATCGTAGGCGGCTGCTTCATCAACGAGTGTCGAGCCGACGTCAAAGAAAATCCACTGGGCCATGTGAAATCCCCTTTGCTTGTACTAGTTCATGTTCCAGCACATCTGCAAAGCGCTGTATCGGCGCTGCAAGTGTTTCTGCATAGTCAAAGGTCAGTTTATCCTCCTTATATTTCAGCGGATTTCTGCGAACCCTTAACGCATATTGCATTGCGTCTGCATCGGGGCAAAGATTATTTTCCAATGCCCATTCTGCGGCGGCGGTTTTTGCGATGATCCTGCCAGTGCGAAGGGTATAAATGCACCGTGCAATATCCAGCAGCCAGCCAAATGTGTAGAAGCTCCGTCCGGTGCTCTGTGCATATTGTCTGATTGTTTCATAGTGGTGTTTCACATCGGCATACAGCTCTTTGAAAGCGGGATAATTCAAGATGTTTCTAATATCCGCCCCATACAAAAGAACGCCGCTCTCGACCAACTCTGCCATGCAAAAGCTGTCAAACACATAACGGTCGGTAACTCTTTCTCCGCTGGTTCCCCAATATACGACCCGGTCAGCCGCACCTGAAAGGAACGCATCTAACGTGAGCATACCGCCTTCAAAGGAACGGTAATAGAGGTTGCCCGGCTCATCTGCAAGCATCGCTTGCCGAAGTCCCACAAGCGATTGTGCCTGTCCCTCACTCATTTGGCTATCCGTCAGAACGAGAATATCAATATCACTCCATCCCAATTTGAAATCATCTAGGACGGATGAGCCATACAAATAAATCGACGGCTTAACATCTGAAAGAATACTACTGATTTCGCGAACCATCTTATCTATTGCACGTTGCACAACATTTCTCCTCCATTCATTCCAGTCTGTCCGAAGGAATAAACTTGTTGACCGCAGTCCATATTGGACACAAAAGACAATAAATTCTCCCTCCGGCAAACCTCTCGCTTGTATGTGTACACACATTGTAGCACGGCGATAGCTCGGTTTTCAATAGGCTTTTCAAAAGTCAGCACTTTAAAATGTAACTTTCCTGTGTTCGCAAGCCGATTTGATGGTTTTTATACTGCCGGACATACTCCACATTGAAATCCCCACCTATTGGTTTTACCGTTTTGTGGGGTAATTAGCGTAATCGCAAATATTCATGCTCATCAGGGAACGATATTCATCATAGCGTGATTTGCTGTTTCGTGGGGGTTTTTCAACGAGGATGATAACTACTTCACCCATTTCACTATCCTTGTCTTACAGAGCAGAAAACAAACGTTTTTCGACCCTTAAACGCACAAAAACAGGCGGCATCCAACCGAAGTTGAATGCCGCCTGTTTTGTCCAATCCTGTCTGACAGATGCCGATTTCGTACTTTTCTCAAATTACTGTCTTATCGGCACACGCCTCTACGGGGGCTCTTTTTTTAGTACAGGGGGAAGGCGGGGGGCCTGTGGCCCCGCTCCGCGCCCTGCCCAGGCCCGCGGGAGCATAAAAAAGCCCCCGGCCGGAAAGCCCGGTCGGGGGAGAGGCTATGTACATGGGAACAGGTGCCGTACGGCCCTTTCACCTCCCGTTATGCGGTGGGAGCGCCCGGTGGAATGCTGCTTCAGGGGGTCGGGGTTTCGCCGGATTCGGAAGCAGGGTTTTGTTCCTCACCGCCGGAGGACTGCTGCTTATCCTTGATTGCCTGATCGAGCGCTGCGTTGGTGGGATACTGGGCGGGGTCTATCCCCAGCCCGCGGGCGGCTGCCTCCAGATTGGCACGAATGGAGCGGACTTCATTCAGCTTGCTGGTGACCGAAGCGGCATCGGAATTTTGAACGGAATCGGCAGCGGCGGGATCCAGTGCACGAATGGCGGCCAGATCGGCCTGACGCTGGGTTTCCTGATCCTTGGCGGCCTTTTTATCCTGCAGCTCCTGCTTCTTGGCAACGAGCTGATCGTAGGTCATGCCCTTAAGGGCGTTTTCATCCACGCTTTCGCCCAGTTCGGCCGCCAGCGCCTTAATATCACTGATGAGCGCTGTGCGCTGGGCGGCCTGCTCGGCCAGCTGCGCCTTAATGGCCTTCAGCTCGTCCAGCGTCTTATTCTGCAATTCATTCTCGGGGGGGTGCCCCTCCATCTTCAAGATTTCCCCGATGAGCGCCTCCCGCTGGGCCTTGGTCTTTTCATTGACGGCCTGCTGCAGGGCGGCGTTGCTGGGATGCTGCTTGATCTCATCGGCGGTCATACCGGCGGCCTTGGCGGCCGCCTCCAGGGTGGCGCGCTCCTGCTGGAGGGCAGAGAGCAGCGCCTTGAGCTCATCCAGAGTCATATCGGAAAGGGCCGTGCCGTTGGAGCCGGTGGCATTGGGGTTGAGTACCTTGATATCGGCGATGGTCTTTTCAATCTCGGTCTTGTTCTTGGCCTTATCCACGGCCTTTTGCAGCTCGGAAAGGCTCATCTTATCCATTTCCGCCTGGGTCAGGCCGGCCTTCAAGCCCTCGGCCTCCAGTGCCTTGCGGGTGGCCTCGGCCTTGGCTATGGCGGCGGAAAGATCATTCCAGTTATTGTACTGGCCGATCTGCTCGGGGGTGAGGTACTTCTGGGCCTTCTGCTGGTTGGCGGTCAGGGAGTTCTTCAGGGTATCGCCGGAGATATTCAGGTTCTGAACATCGGTGATGGAAAGGTAGGTCTTCCAGTCCTTCTGCTTGGAGAGCAGCTCATAGCGGGCCTGCAGCTGGCTCCACTTGCTGGCAAAGAGGGTGTTATCATCGAACAGCGGTTTCTTTTCGCCGTTCACGGTCACCTCCTGCTGCAGGATATCCAGACGCTCCTGGCAGAGAGCGAGCTTCTTGCTGGCGGTGTTGCCGTCGGTCTCATCCTGGGTCAGCAGCATGGCAAAGAGCTTCTGACGGTACTCGATGCGCTCCTTGATCTGCTTGGGGGTAAGACCTTCGGCCAGTTCCTCCGCCGTCATGCAGCGCTCGGCCTGGGCGGCGCGCTCCTGCGCTTTCTCATAAAGCTCGGCGGTGGTCATATTGGAGGCCGCGGCGATCTCCTCTTCGGTGAGCCACAGCTCGATGTAAGCCTTCTGTTCCTTCTCCAGCTCCTCGGCGGCCTTCTTCTCCTGCTGCTTCTTGATGTACTCATACCACTGCTTGGGCATCAGCGGGTTGGGGTTCAGGGTGGCGGCATTGACATTGACCGCTTCGCTTTCGCCATCCCGCAGCGCGCGGCCGAATATGACCAGACGGGCGATGAGCTTATTGGTATCGGGATCACGGAAGGTATAATCGCAGGTGGAAAGGGTCAGCAGGCGGTCGCTGGCTTTTACATCCACGGTGGTCTTGATGATGGATCGCTTCATGATCTTTTCGATATATTCATTCTTGGCGGCATCGCTGTCGCTGTCGATGAAATTGTGATAATCGAAATCGGGGTCATCGGCCTTGCACACCACCACCGCAAAGATCTTATACATATCCTTGCGGTAGACGCTGTTGTAGCTGATGAGCGGGTGCTGCTGGTAGTAGCTGAGCTTTTTGTAGGCCTGCAGATAGCCGAACATGGTGCCATCGCCCATATTGTGGCCGTAGATGACGGTATTGTAGGAGGGCTTGGATTGGTCGACACGGAAATCAACATAGGGGATGCCCCAGTCATTGTACTTGCCGTCGATATCCGCCCGGTGGTATTTATCGTTATCCTCGGCCTGTACCACGGCGTAGTCCAGCTTGGTATCCGGAATCTTGACCCAGCCGGCGATATCGGGATTGCGTTGGTACAACGCCTCAAAGCCGCGGATGTAATCCTTGGGATAGCCATCCACTGAGATATCGGTGGTGCCATCGGGATCGTACAGGCCGGCCAGCTCATCGGAAAGGTTCTTGTTCTTGATGGACTGGAGCTTGTTATTGATGATATAGATGCCGGAGGCCAGGAACACGATGACACAGACCGCCAACAGAATGATGCGGATCTTATCATTCTTGGTGATGGACTTCATCTTGATGCGCTGGATGAGGTTGGTGCCCTTCACGGCTTCAGCGGCGGGTTCGGCCGCGGCGGTGCGGGTCTTGGTACGGATTTTCTTTTCCATAGAAGCTTTCGGTTCCTTTCCGGAAGTATTTGCGGGGGATTTGGGAGCTTTGGCCGCGGAACAGGCAAAGAGCGAGCCGATCCCGGCACGCTTATCCAGCTCGGCGGGCTCGATGCCGCCGGGGAGCTGCTTGGGATACTGCGCGGTGTACAGCCGCAGGACATTCAGGGCCTGCCACACGGCGATCTGTTGGGTGTCCTCCCGGCGGAGCTCGGTGACCGAGAGCCGGCGGTTCCAGATGCGGTTTTTATCGGCCAGGGCCACATGCAGCTGGCCGCTTTCCGGCTGGCAGTAAAGGCCCAGGCCCAGGGCGGTGTGCCCGGCTTTGCGGCTTTGCTGGGCCAGCAGCCCCGCAATGAGCGCGGCGTTTTCGGCGGGGTTCTGCAGCACCCGGCGGGGGAGCTCCAGCTCCTGCCCGATGTGGGTGTCATCGTAGGAGGCACGGTAGCAGCTGTTTGCACCGATGACGGCGGAGAGCTGCTCCCGCAGCAGGTCGCCGGTGCCCCATTCCGCGGTGGAAAGGGTGAGCCCATGGCGGGTCATGCCGTCCACGGCGATCTGGGGGAGGGGACGATCGCCGATGCAGTACAGGTAGATGCCGAAGGTCTGCTGCATATGGGTGATGGCCCGCTGCAAATATTCCTCGGCCTCCTGCTGGGTAGCGCCGGTGGCCTCCACAAAGATGGTATAATCACCGCACTGGTGGCGGGAGGTGAGCTTGAGGTGGGGATTCTGGCTTAGGCGGGTGATCTCCTGCGGGACCGAGAACTGGTCCAGCTCCAGCACCCGCACGGTGGCGTAGCTGACCGCGAGCCCTGCCAGCTTGCCCAGCAGGGGGCGCACTGCGGAAGGATAAAGGGCGGAGAGTTCACCCGGCAGGGCGGGCAGCGCCATTAGCAGCTGCCGGCGCGCGGCGATAGCATAGCCCTGCACCAGGCCCTGCACATTGGGCAGCTGGGTGGCCCCAGAGGGACAGGAGGCGAAATCCGCCAGCTGCTCATACCCCAGGGTAAGACCCGTGCGGGCGGCGCGGGCTTCCAGCTGCTTTTGCAGGGCGGCATCGGTTTGGGCGGTGCGCTCCAGCCCGCCGCAGACCACCCGCAGCGCCGTGGAAACGGCGGCGGGCTCCGGCGAAAGCAGCAGCACGACCGCTTCGCTTTGGCCCATGGCGTTGCGCAGGGCCGCAAACAGCTCGGCGGCATCCGGGCGACAGATGGCGTAGGAAAGCTCCGCCGAAAGGGCGGCGGTTTCTTTTTTAAGATACTGGTAGGCGGTATCAAAGGTGGGCTGATACTGCGCCTCGCTGCCGACGGCAAGAATAGTGATCTTCATGGGACGGCGTTCCCCTCCTATGTATGGACACAATTAGTTAAGAATAGCATACCGCAAAGTTTTTTCGCGGCTGCAAATAGAATACGAATAAGCTGTGAATTTTGTCGGATGGAAAATATTTTTTCTGCAGCCGGGTGGCCGGGGCGCAGCCCAAACCGCCCTGCGGGCGGTTTCTGCGGCCTTCGGCCGCAGCGGCGGCTTTGCCGCCGGGGGCTGCGCCTCGTGCCTGCCCCTTGCAGTCATTTATAAATTTAGTAGCGGATGATATTGAGCTCGGCCTGCTCGGCGGCCTCGGCCACCAGCTCCTCCGGAATGGCCATTTCAGCCTCGATGGCCTCCACAGCGGCTACGGTGGGCTTGGTCTTGGGATGGCGGGGGGTAAATACGGTGCAGCAGTCCTCGTAGGGCAGGATGGAGGTCTCGAAAGTCTCGATCTTGCGGCTGATGCGTACGATCTCCTCCTTATCCATGCCGATGCAGGGACGCAGCACCGGCAGTCGGCAGGCCAGGTCGGTGCAGCCAATGGCCTGCATGGTCTGGCTGGCCACCTGCCCCAGGCTTTCGCCGGTGATCAGCGCGCCGCAGTCCTCCCGCAGGGCAATTCGCTCCGCCACCCGCATCATGTAGCGCCGCATCAGGATGGTGAAGTAGTCCTCCGGGCAGCGCTCCCGCAGCAGCTCCTGCAATTTGGTGAACGGCACCACAAACAGCCGGATGCGGCCGGTATAGGGGGTCAGTTCCTGGGCCAGGTCCAGCACCTTCTGGCGGGCACGGTCGCTGGTGTAGGGGGGCGAGGCAAAATGCACTGCCGCAATCTCCAGGCCCCGCTTGGCCATCATGTAGCCGGCCACCGGGCTATCAATACCGCCGGAGAGCAGCAGCATGGCCCGTCCGCCGGTCCCGACGGGGATGCCGCCCGCGCCGGGCAGCTGATTGGCGTGGAGATAGGCACCCTGCTCCCGGATCTCCACGGTAATGGTGATCTCGGGCTGCTCCACCTTTACCTTGAGGTGATGGAAGCGGGAAAGCAGGTACCCGCCCAGCTCCCGGCTGATCTCCGGGCTTTTCATCGGGAAGGCCTTATCGCTGCGCTTGGCCTCCACCTTAAAGGTGCAGGCAGCGGTAAGCTGTTCGGCAAAGTATTCCGCGGCGGCGGGGCAGATGACCGAAAAGTCCTTTTCCACCACGCAGCTCTTGGTCACGGCCACAATGCCAAATACCGTCTGCAGGCGGCGCACCGCCTCATCCATGTCCACACCCTCGGTGAGGGGCTGCACATAGGTGGTGGATTGGGCATGCCAGATCTTGAATTCCCCTAGCGGCTGCAGGCGGCGGCGGGCGTTTTTGGCCATGATATCTTCAAAGGTGCTGCGGTTGAGGCCCTTTAGGGCGATCTCACCGCTCTTCAGCAGAATGATCTCTTTCATGCAGGAAAAAACTCCTTATCTTCGTTTGGTCAGGGTGGCCTCGCCCCCCAGCAGGCGGCGGCAGAATTCGTCGATCTCCCCGGCGGTGGTGGTGTCGGTCATGCTCACCCGCACGGCGGAGTCGATACGGTCACGGGAAAGCCCCATGGCGGTCAGTACATGGCTGCGCTCTCCCTTGGCACAGGCGCTGCCGCTGGAAACATAGATGCCGAACTGCTCCAGATAGTGGATCATCACCTCGCTGCGAATGCCCTGAACCGAGCAGTTCACAATGTAAGGTGCGGCATCGGCGGGGGAATTGATGCAGACGGCGGGGGATTGTGATAATTTTGTAATCATTCGCTGCCGCAGCGCCGTAAAATGCGCAAAATTTTCCGCGCAGTGGTCGTTCATCAGCTGGGCAGCCAGCCCCAGCGCGGCGATGCCGGGGACATTTTCGGTGCCGGGGCGCAGCCCCTTTTCCTGCCCGGAGCCATAAAGGGGCGGCAGCAGCCGGGTGCCCTTGGCGATGTAGAGAGCGCCGGTGCCTTTGGGAGCGTGGATTTTGTGTCCGCTGACGCTGACAAGCTGTATCCCCCATTTGACGGGATCTATAGGCAGGCGGCAGAAGGACTGCACGCAGTCAGCGTGGAAGATGAGGTTGGGGCTTTTGCGGCGGCAGGTGGCGGCAATGGCGGGAATATCGTGGATCGTTCCGGTCTCGCTGTTCACCATCATGCAGGAAGCAAGGATGGTTTTTTCATTGCAGGCGGCGGCCATCGCCTCCGGGGTGATATGCCCGCTTTCATCGGGCGCCACGGTAATGACCTCAAAGCCCTCATTTTCCAGCGCCTTGCAGATGGCAAGAACGGAATGGTGCTCCACGGCGGTGGTGACGATTCGGTTGCCCCGGCGCTTCATGGCACGGGCGGCCCCCAGCAGGGCAATATTATTGCTTTCCGTCCCCCCCGCGGTAAAGATGATCTCCTCGGGGCGGCAGTGCAGCACGGCGGCCACCTGCCCCCGGGCCTCGGTCATGGCACGCTCCGCCAAAAAGCCCCGGCGGTGCAGCGAGGAGGGGTTGCCGTATTCTTCGGTCATTATGTGCAGCGCCAGGGTGGCCGCTTCGGGGGAAACGGCGGTGGTGGCGCTGTTATCCAGGTAACATTCCACGGGGTGCCTCCTACAAGGTGATGGTTTTCGGGCGGGCCGACCGCTGCGGCCCCTCATAGGGCCCCTGCAGGGTGCGGGTTCGGGGCGCAGCCCGCCCCGGCTGCGCCGGGGCGAAAGCAGGCATCGCCTGCTTTCGCCGCCTGCGGCGGCGGGGCTGCGCCCGCCGTCCGGCTGCTGCCGGGCCCTGTGGAGGAGGAGCAAAAAAGCCTCCCCCGGATGAGCGAAAACCGGCAGTCTATCTATCAGATAATTATAGCGCCGAATGAGGATAAAAGCAACGAATTAGGCGTTTTGTAATAGAATCGTAAATGGATTTGGGACTTCCCGTGGCTGGAATTATTTATGGCAGGACAGGAAAAATGTTCCCAGCGGGCAAGATGGGACCGGACCCCCTTTTCAAATGCCGGGAAATGCGGTATACTGGGGGAAAATCTACCCCGATACGGAGGACGAGCGATGAAGAAAATAATAGCGCTGCTGCTGGCTCTCACCCTGGTGCTTACCATGGTAGGCTGCGGCGGCAAAAAGGAATATCTGGCCGGCACGGTAAGCGATACCAGCGTGGTGGCCATCGGTGTACCGGGCCAGCCGGCCAATACCGACCCGGCCCTGTACGATGGCAGCCTGGCGGCCCGCGCCGTGCTGGGCATGCTGTACCAGGGACTGACCGCTGTGGATGAAAACGGCCAGGCGGTGGGCGCCGCGGCCGAAAGCTGGGAGATCTCCGCCACCGATGATGCCGCCAAGCGCCCGGTGTATACCTTTACCCTGCGGGAGGGTGCCTGCTGGAGTGATGGCACTCCTGTAAAGGCCGAGGACTTTATCACCGCCTGGACCCGCGTGATCAGCGGCGCGGTGGATAGCCCCTGCCGGTATCTCTTTGATGTTATCCTGGGCGCCAAGGATTACGAGAACGAGGAAAGCGAGCTGGGCCTGGAAGCGACCGAGGACGGCAAGCTGGTGGTAACGCTGGAGGGCGATTATTCCGGCTTTGCCCACATGCTGGCAGCCCCGGCGTTCTGGCCCATCAAGGAGGGCGAGATGGCCTATAATGGCCGCTATGCGCTTGCCGATATCACCGAAAATGTGGCTACGCTGAAGCCCAATACCGGCTACCGCGGGGAGAAACCCGCCGCCGGCCTCGCCCTAAAATACTACTACGGCGATCTGGCCGCGCTGGAGACTCTGGCCGCCGATGGCACCCTGCAGGCGACCTTTGGCTACGCCGGGGATGCTATTACCCCGGTAACAGGCAGCAACGGCGTGACCGGTTATTATGTGCTGAATACCGAAAAACTGTCCGAAGCGGAGACCCGCCTGGCCGTAAAGCGTCTGCTGGCCGGGGAAGAGGGGACCGGTACCCTGCCGGAGAACATGACCCTACTGACCTTGAAGGACGCCCCGGCGGTGCCCGAAGCGCTGGCCAATGCCACGAGTCTGACCGTAAATGCCCTGGATTATGAGGACTACAAGGCTGCCCGCGATGCCGGGGAATACGACCTGCTGTACCTGGCGGTAAGCCTGGACTACCCGGATGAGGCAGTGCTGCTCCATTGGTTCGCCAGTGCAAGCGAAAGCAACTACGCTAAGTATAATAGCGAAGAATTTGACGAAATGTTGTCAAAAATCGACACAGAAACCGAAGAATCCGCCCGAATCGGGCTGGTGAAGGGCGCCATGCAGCTGCTGGCCGAAGAGGCGGTGCTGCTGCCGCAGGATACGGGCAAGATTCCGCTGTACTGCCACGCCTCCCTTTCCGGCATCACCTGTGATGCCCAGGGCCTGTGGGACTTCGGCGATGCGAAATACACAGCATAATCGATAACAGCAAAATGAACTCCCGGCGGGCACCAACCTGCCGGGAGTTTTTCGTGGCATCAATTATGACCAGTTGTCATAATTACACATTTTTCCGCTATCGTATGCTCCGGCATCCCCTGTGATGCCCAGGGTTTATTGGCCTTTGGCAGCGTGAAATATACGGCATGACCAATCATGATGAAGCAAGCTCCCAGCGGGGGAGAACCCCTGCCGGGAGCAGCTTACTGCGCAACTAAAGCATATGCGATAAACCGGGATGGATTATGACACAGCATCATATCCTAGGCAGAATGGATATATGACAAAGCGTCATGTTATTGCTGCGATAGGGCAGAATTCCTGCAAGGCGCAGGTTCGGGCCGCAGGTCCGCCCGCCTGCGGCGGGCGCCGCAGCTTCGCTGCGGAACCGTCCTTCGGACGGCTGGCCTGCGGCCCGCCTCTGCGCCTTACAAAGGCTCAGTCAAGGAGCTGCTGGCGCATGGATTGGAGAATGCGCTTTTCCCGCCGGGAGACCTGTACCTGCGTCATCCCCAGGCGGCGGGCCACCTCAGTCTGGGTCTTTCTGCGATAGTACCGCAGAAAGATCAGCTGCCGGTCCCGTTCCTCCAGCGAGGAAAGCAGCTGCTGCAGTGAAAGCAGATCGCTCAGCCGCTCCTCCGGGCCCTCCTCCGGCAAGTCTATCTGCCCGCTGCCATCCTCCTCACCCCCCGTCAGGGAAAGCGGCGGCGTGGTGGCGGCCAGGGCCTGGGCCACATCCTCCGGGGCCCGGCCCATGCGTTCGGCTACCTCATTCACGGTGGCCTCCCGGCCCAGCTCGCTGCCCAGCAGCTCTCGGGTGCGCCCGGCGGCCAGTCCCAGCTCCTTCAGGCTGCGGCTCACCTTTACGGTGCCCCCATCCCGGAACAGCCGGCGGATCTCCCCCAGGATGACCGGCACGGCATAGGTGGAAAACATCACCCCCCGGCTGGCATCAAAGGCCGCTGAGGCCTTCACCAACCCCATGCACCCGGCCTGGTACAGGTCATCGTATTCTATGCCCCGCCCCTTAAAGCGATGGGCGCAGGCGTGCACCAGCCCCAGGTTGTTTTCCACGCTGGTATCCTGTATGGCGGTCGCCTTTGGTTCGGCGGTAACAGGCATTTTGGTCAAACCTCCCTTGTTACCGGGCTTTTTGGCTCAGGCGGCGGCGCAGACGCACGGTGGTGCCGCCCCCCGCGCGGGAGGTGACCCGCACCTCATCCATCAGCTCCTGCATCACCGCAAAGCCCAGCCCGGCCCGTTCGCTGCCGCCGGTGGTAAACAGCGGCTCCATCGCCTTTTGCACATCGGCGATGCCGCACCCGTGGTCCCGCACCTTGATGGTGACGAGATTGCTTTCCGAAAGGCTGGCAGCTATGTAGATCTCCCCAATGCGGTCCGGGTAGGCGTGAACGATGCAGTTGGTCACCGCCTCCGAAACAGCCGTTTTGATATCGCACAGCTCCTCCACGGTGGGGTCCGCCTCTGTGATGAAGGCAGCGACCAGCATCCGGGCCAGGCCCTCATTGGCGCCCCTGCTGGGAAAACTAACTTTCATGGTGTTTTTCGGCTTATTCATACGCGGCTTTCCTCCTCTATCTCCAGGCTGGCTATCCCGGCCACCCGCATTACCCGGCGGATGTGCGGCGGCATGGCCCGCAGCACCAGCTTTCCGTTCATTTCCTGCATCAGGCGGTAGCGCCCCAGCACCAGCCCTATCCCGCTGGAATCCATAAATTCCACCCCGGCAAAATCCAGCGCCAGCCGGGCGGGGCGCTCTTTTTGCACATTGCGGTCGATCTCCTCCCGCAGCTTTTGGGTGTGGTGGTGGTCCAGCTCGCCGCTCAGGCGCGCCACCATGGTATCGCCGTTGGTTTCTATTGTGACCGGCATTTTAACAGCCTCCTTTGGAGAAATTTGTTTGTAATTTTTTCGCCTGACGGCGTTTTTTGACCGAGCAAAGCAGAGAAGCACGGTCGATGAAAAAGTCCTTTCACTAATACGGCAAAATGAAGCCTTTTTTGCATGTGAAAGGTTAATATTTCACAACTTTTAATGGAAAGTTTACATTATGGGAAGATATTGGGCGAAGATCGCACAAATATCGGATTTTTCTAGGAAATTGCAACTGGGATTTATTATGCAAATTTGGGGGTGAGGGGGTCGCGGTGCGCGGGTGCGGGACTATGTTTTGCCGAGTGGTAGTACCGCAGAAAGTCACGCTGCCGAGCCTAAAATTTGAACAAGCAGTTATTTGCCCAGACGGCCCCTCCCCCGCTACGGGGGAGGGGTAGGGGGTGCGGAGCCGAGCGCCGCCAGTGGCGGATGCAGCGAGGCGGAGCACCCGCAGCGGTCGAAAAAATTGAGCAAGCGGGCAGCGCGAAGATTTTTTCGGGCACCGCAAGGCGGCAAGGACTGCGATTTGCCGAGGAGTGAGGCGCAGAAAGTCACGCTGCCGAGCCTAAGACCTGAATAAGCAGCTATTTGCCCAGACGGCCCCTCCCCCGCCACGGGGGAGGGGGACGGGGAGGGGGCAGATGCGCCTGCGGCTACCTTGGGAGCGTATCTGTGCGCAGTACGGATTTGGATTTTTCGCCCCAGAAAAATCCAAATTCGTATCCAGCACTGCAAGCGACAGAAAGGGGTTTGTCAAGGGGGAATCTGTCCCCCTTGACCCGCTTTTGCCTCCTTTTGGCGGTGCAAAAGGAGGCCCCCGCCGGGCAGGCGTACAGTTTATGCCTTTGTAAAAGGCGCCGCGACGCCGAAGGCGAGATGATATTCGAATTATTTTTACGATAAAATAAAAAAACCAAGCCCCTATTCAAAAGAATAGAAGCTTGGCATCAAATATTCTGTCAAAATATGGGCTATGCTTTAATTTTTCTTCAGTGCTTCCAGCATCACCGGCCGGACGGCGGAAGCCAGGTACAGCGAGCCGAAAACCAGCACACCATGTTCCCCGGCGGTAGCCAGCGCCAGCCGGGCGGCTTCCTCGCAGTCGGGGCATATGGTGATATCCCGGCATACCCCGCGGGCCAGCTCGGCAAATTCTTCGGCCGGACAGCTGCGCGGGTTGGGCACCGTGGTAATGATCATGCGGGCGCAGTAGGGAGCCATCATCCGCAGCACCGGCAGGCAGTCTTTATCCCGCAGCATGCCCACCACCGCCGTCAGGTCGTGCAGGTCCAGGGCTTTTAGGGCTTCACACAGGGCCCGGCCGCCATTGGGATTGTGGGCGCCATCCACCAGCACGGGCGGGGACTGCCGCAGCAGTTCCAGCCGGGCGGGGAACCGCGCCGCGGCAATACCGGCGGCAATGGCCGAAGGCGGCAGCGCAAAGCGGCTGCTGGAAAGCGCGTTTAGCGCTTCCACCGCTGTGATGGTGTTCAGCACCTGATGAGGGCCGGGTAGGGGAATGAAAATCTCCTGGCTGCGGTAAAGAATACGGCTGCCAGTCAAATCGGCGGAGAGGACAGAAAGAGCTGTCCGGTCGGGGCGGATCAGGGGATCGTCCTCTTCCTTGGCCCGGCGGCGGATGACCGCCAGCGCTTCCTCCTCCTGGTCCGGGTAGCAGATGACGGTGCTGCCCCGCTTGAGGATGCCGCATTTTTCCCCGGCGATGGCGGCCAGCGTATCCCCCAAAATGGCGGTGTGGTCATAATCGATGCGGGTGATGACCGCTACCAACGGGGGCGGGATGATATTGGTGGCATCCAGGCGGCCGCCCAGGCCCACTTCCAATACGGCAATATCGCAGCCGGCTTCGGCAAACCAGGTAAGCCCCAGCACCGTGACCAATTCAAACTCAGTGGGGGGATCGCCCGCGGCTTTGAATTCCCCAGCGATGGGGCGCAGCCGGGTGGCCAGTGCCGCCAGTGTTTCCTCCGGGATCATTTCGCTGTCGATCTGCATCCGCTCCCGGAATTCCAGGATGAAGGGAGAGATGAATTTGCCGGTTTTGAAGCCGCCGGCGGTAAGGGCCGAGGCGATCATAGTGGTGGTGCTGCCTTTGCCGTTGGTACCGGCCACATGGATGTAGGGCACCTTGAGATGGGGATCGCCCATGCGGTGCAGCAGGCGGCCCATGCGGCCCAGCCCCAGCCGGCTGCCAAAGCGTTCGGTGCCGTGGATCCAGGCAAGTGTTTCGGGATAATTCATCGTTAGGCCCTCCTTTGGGGGAATTTGGGAAGTTGCTTTTCTAGGAAGAAAAGCAGGCAAAAGATATTTACGGCAAATTTGTAGTCGCCTGTCGGCGTCGCAGAGTCTTTTGCAAGGGCAAAACCTGCACGCCTACCCGGCGGGGGCCTCCTTTTGCGCGCCAAAAGGAGGCAAAAGCGGGTCAAGGGGGACCGGGCTTCCCCCTTGACAAACCCCTTTGACGCTTTGCTGTGCTGGCTACGAATTTAGATTTTTCATTATCGAAAAACCCAAATCCGTACTGCGCACAGATACGCTCCCAAGGTAGCCTGCGGCAGCATTTGCCCCCTTCCCGTTCCCCTCCCCCGTGGCGGGGGAGGGGCCGTCTGGGAAAATAGCTGCTTGTTCAACCCATAGTCTCGGCAGCGTGACTATCTGCGATTGGTTTGCGGAAACCAAATAAAATGCGCTTGCCCCCTGCACCCGGACAGCGGACTGCACCGCACCACAAAGGGCACGGTGCAGAGAAAAAGCGATTACTGCCGCATGGCGGCGATGGATTCCAAAATCTTGGCCATGCGTTCCTTGTGCTGGGCCAGCTTGGCGCGCTCGGTTTCGATGAGCTGGGCGGGTGCTTTGGCAACAAAGCCGGGGTTATCCAGCTTGCGGCCGATGAAATCAATGTCGCTCTGGCACTTTTCGCGCTCTTTTTCCAGGCGGGCCAGTTCCTTTTCCCGGTCGATCAGCTCGTCCATCGGGATGAGGGCGCGGGCGGCATGGGTGATGATCTGAACGGCGCCGGGCAGCTCGAACTTTTCACCGACCTCGACCTCCGAAGCGGAGGCCAGGCGCTGCAGGAACGGGATGCCGTTTGTGAAAATCTCGGCTTCGGCCGTTTCGATATAGACCTTGGCCTTTTTGGAGGGCGGGATGTTCATTTCGGTGCGCTGGTTGCGGATAGCCCGGATGATATCAATGATCTTCTGGAAATCGGCCTCCTCCTTCTGGAAGGAAAGCTCCTCGCTCCAGACGGGCCACTGGGAGATCATGATGGCTTCCGCCTCGCCCTCGTGGGGCAGGCTCTGCCAGATCTCCTCGGTGATGAAGGGCATGAAGGGGTGCAGCAGCTTGAGGGTATTGGCCATGACATACACCAGTACCTTTTGGGCATTGAGGGCGGTTTCGCCGCCCGCCTGCAGACGGCTCTTTACCAGCTCGATGTACCAGTCGCAGAGGATATCCCAGATGAAATCGTAGAGCTTTGCGGAAGCGACGCCCAGCTCGAATTTTTCGAGGTTGTCGGTGACCTCCTTCACAAGGTCATTGTAGAGGGTGAGCACCCACTTATCCTCGGTGGCAAGCGTTTCGGGCAGCTCGATTTTGGTGATCTCATCGGAGAGGTTCATTTGGATGAAGCGGGTGGCGTTCCAAATTTTATTGGCGAAGTTGCGGGCGGCCTTCACCTTTTCATCCATATAGCGGGTATCATTGCCGGGGCTGTTGCCGGTCACCAGCATAAAGCGCAGGGCATCCGCGCCGTACTGGTCGATGACCTCCAGCGGGTCTACGCCGTTGCCGAGGGATTTGCTCATCTTGCGGCCCTGGGCATCCCGCACCAGACCATGAATGAGGACGGTATCAAAGGGCTTTTTGCCGGTGTATTCCAGACCGGAGAAGATCATGCGGGAGACCCAGAAGGTGATGATATCGTAGCCGGTGACGAGGGTGGAGGTGGGGTAGAATTTGCGCATCTCGGGAGTGTCATCCGGCCAGCCCAGGGTGGAGAAGGGCCACAGCGCGCTGGAGAACCAGGTATCCAGGGTATCGGGGTCCTGGGTCATGTGGCCGCCGCACTTGGGGCACTTTTCGATGCCTTGAATGGTGACAACGGTCTCGCCGCAGTCATCGCAGTAGTAGGCGGGGATGCGGTGGCCCCACCACAGCTGGCGGCTGATGCACCAGTCCCGGATGTTCTCCATCCAGTGGAAGTAGTTTTTATCGAAGCGCTCCGGAACGAAGCGGATGTCTTTCTCACGGACAGCCTTGATGGCGGGCTCTGCAAGGGGCTTCATCGAGACGAACCACTGCTTGGAGACCATGGGCTCGATGGTGCTGTGGCAGCGGTAGCAGGTGCCTACATCGTGGCGCAGCGGCTCCACCGATTTGAGGGCGCCGCAGGCTTCCAGGTCCTCAAGGATGGCCTTGCGGGCCTCCCGGGTGGTCATGCCGGCGTACTTGCCGCAGTCCAGCACCTCCGGCTCGCCGGCGGCAGCCTTGCCGGTGCGGAACAGCTCATCGGCGGCGGCTTTATCGGCGGCACCGGTCATGCGGCCATCGTAGGTGAATACACGGACACGGGGCAGATTATGGCGCTCGCCTACCTCGAAGTCATTGGGGTCGTGGGCGGGGGTGATCTTTACCACGCCGGTGCCCTTTTCCATATCGGCGTGCTCATCGCAGACGATGGGGATTTCCTTATTCAGCAGCGGCAGGATGACATGGCAGCCGTGCAGGTGGGCGTAGCGGGGATCCTCGCCATTGATGGCCACGGCGGTATCGCCCAGCATGGTTTCGGGGCGGGTGGTGGCCAGCTCCAGCTGCTCGCCCGTTTCCTTGACGGTGTAGAGCAGATGCCAGAAGCTGCCGTCCTGCTCCTCGTATTCTACCTCGGCATCGCTGATGGAGGTATTGCAGGTGGGGCACCAGTTGACCATGCGGTTGCCGCGGTAGATGAGGCCCTGATCGTACAGGCGCTGAAACACCAGCTGCACCGCACGGGAGCAGCCCTCATCGAGGGTGAAGCGCTCCCGCTCCCAGTCGCAGCTGGAGCCGAGCTTTTTGAGCTGGCTGACGATGCGCCCGCCGTACTGGCGGCGCCATTCCCAGGCGCGCTCCAAAAAGCCTTCGCGGCCGATTTCTTCCTTGGTGACGCCTTCCTTGCGCATGGCTTCCACGATCTTGGCCTCGGTGGCGATGGAGGCGTGATCGGTGCCGGGCAGCCACAGGGCCTCGTAGCCCTGCATGCGGCGCCAGCGGATGAGGGCATCCTGGAGGGTATTATCCAGGGCGTGGCCCATATGCAGCTGGCCGGTGATATTGGGGGGCGGAATGACGATGGTGTAGGGTTCCTTTTTGCTTTCGGCATCGGCATGGAAGTAGTTTTTATCCAGCCAGAATTGGTAGGTGCGGTCCTCGACCTGCTTGGGGTCATAGACCTTTTCCAGTTGTTTTGCCATGGGGATCCTCCTTTTTTCTTTTGGGGTGGTGCGGCCGATGATTGGCAGTGAAAAAACAGCCGGGCGGCGGCAGGCGGGGAAAATAAAAAAGCCCGCTGATTTTTCCACAGAAGGGAAAACAGCAGGACGCAGTTTAGGCGCGGTACCACCTGGTTTCGTGCCGAAGCGGCACGCACTCATTTTCCGTAACGGGGAACGCCGTTGCCGCTTAAAAAAATTCGGCGGCACCGCTCGGCGGCGACTTTCTCCGTTTTCCGCCGCAGCCTTTGCACCGGACGGCTGCTCTCTGGGGGTCGGGGGGAACGGGTACTCCTCCGCTTCAAAGCGTTTTTTGTTATCCCGGTTATTTTACCGCAGGGGAGGGGGATTTGTCAAGGTAGGGAGGAGGATTTTTGCGGGGAATTTGCGCAGGGTGCGGAGATCGGGCGGCAGCCCCGCCGGCCGTAGGCCGGCGAAAGGGGCGCCCCCGCAGGGGGCGCCCCGAAGGCGGGCGAAGCCCGCCGGGCTGCCGCCCGATCCGGGATCCGCACAGGGTTTATTGGTCGCAGGGGGTGTGGTCTTCCTTACCTTCGCCCAGCAGTAAGGTGCGGGCTTCCCGGGCATTTTGGGCGATGGCCTGCCGCAGGGCTTCCACATCGGGGAAGCGGCGCTCCGGGCGCAGAAAGTGGCAGAGGGTGACGGTCAGCTCCTGACCGTACAGGTCGCCGGAAAAATCGAGGAGATAGCTTTCTACCCACAGGGCGCCGGCCTCCTCCACGGTGGGGCGGACGCCGAGATTGGTCACGGCGGCATGGCGGGTGCCATCCGGCAGGGTGACCCACGCGGCGTAAACGCCGAGGGCAGGGATCTTCTCGCCGGGGGTGACAACGATATTGGCGGTGGGAAAGCCGAGGGTGTGGCCGAGATGGTGTCCCTCGATGACACGGCCGGTAAAGGAGAACTGTTCTTTCATAAAATCACCGATGCAGAAGCGGCGAAACGCTTTTGTAGACGAGGAAGGTCACAACGGCGTTGATGCCGGCTTTGATGAGATTGAAGGGCAGGATGATGGGCAGCAGGATGCCGCGGATGGCCTCCACCGGCATACCGGTAAAGATGGGGGTGATGATGAGGTTGGCGGGCATCATGATGAGCCCCCACGCCACGACGCCGCAAAGCAGTGCGATCAGTGCGCCCTTTTTGGTCTTATGCTTTTGATAGAGGAAGCCTGCGACCAGCACAAAGGTGCCGGTGGCGATGATGTGCATGATGATGCCGTAGATCCCGCCGGAGGCGCTGACGGTAAGCCCCTGCACCACCGCAACGACGATGGTGGTCATCAGACCGTACCACGGGCCGAAGGCGAAGGTGGCGATCATGATGGGGATATCGGCGGGGTCGTATTCCAAAAACTTGGCGGTGGGGAAGATGGGGAAGTGGATAAAGAATACGAGCACGATGGAGAGGGCGGCCAGCAGGCCGAGCTTGGCCAGACGGCCGAGTTTGGGATTGGTGTTTGACATGGGTTTCTGCTCCTTTTTTGATTTGCAGATGTTTCATCGCAAAACAAAAGCGCCCGGCACGGCAAAAAGCCGCAGCGGGGCGCTGAACACGCAAAAAAGCGCTGTTTCTTCCATCCGGACTGTAACCGTCGGTGAGGGAATTGCACCCTCTCGGCAGCGCCGTGGCGCTGTTCGCGGACTGGGGAGCCGATGGGCTCCGTCACCGCCGGTGGGGAATTGCACCCCGCCCCGAAACATCTTGACACCATTATATTCACTTTTACGCGGTTGTCAATAGGGAAGCCGAGGGATGGCCAAATTTTTATCATTCCGCCGTGGCAGGGCTTGGGGGGATGCCGGAAAGCCGGGCGGGGGCGCATTTTGCCGGAACGGATGGGCAGGCGGTGTGCTACGGGAGCTTGCCACAGCCGGGCGGGGTGGTTTCCCAATCCGACATGGCCAGGGCCAGGGCGCGGGTTTTGAGGGTCGGGTCGTCGGTCACCTCGGCCAGCACCTCGATCTCCGGCGGGAGGGTGAAAGTTTCCTCGGGGGAGGAGAGCTCCACCTCCAGGATCGCTTCGTTTTCCCAAAAGGGGTAGCAGTCGATCTCGATGGTGTGCCCCTTGTAGGGGAACGCCCAACGCACCTTGTAAAGAGGCGGCGTACCGGGCTGCATCTCCCCCAGCAGCGCTTCGTACTCACTTGGGGAGATCTCCTTTTCCAGCTCGGTACGGATGAGGCCGGCTTCCTCCGTTTTTTCGGTGAGGGTACAGCGTACCTCCCCAGTGAGGGCATTGGTGGCCTGGCGCACGCGGCGCTCCCAGCCGGGGCGGGCGGTGAGGTAACACTGCACCAGGCCGGTAACGGAGAGATTTTCCCGGCTGCGCAGCCAGGCTTTGGGCGGCATTTTGATGCGGAATTTGCGTTCGATCTCCAAGGACATGGGAACACCTCGTTTCTGCCACTGATGATAGCACAGGGGGAGGGCTTGTGCAAGGGGAGGGGTGGTGCAGGGGGAGTTTGCGCAGAGGGAAGGCGGGGGCCGCAGGCCCGGCGGCGGAGCCGCCGATGCGGGCGAAGCCCGCATAAGCCGCCCGGAGGGCGGCTTGGCCTGCGGCCCATGCTGGGGTTCGGCAGAAATAAGAAAAGGGGCAGCTCCCGCAGGGACTGCCCTTTTGATGCAAGTATTATTCAGCGGCAGTAGCTTTCAGCTTGCGGTTCTGCAGCAGCTGGAACGCAAACGGAATGCCGATGAGTAAAAGCCCGATGAGATCGCTGACAGGACTGGGATCAATAAGGAAGATCCCACCGGCCAGCAGCATGATGCGCATGTACCACGGAACATGGGCGTATACATGGCCGGTCATACCCATGGCGATGCCCGCCATGCCGATGATCGAGGTGACCATAATGCCGATAAGCGCCCAGACGGACTCCACATCAATGAACAGCAGGCTGGGATTGAGCGCGAAGATGTAGGGGATGATGAACGCGCCGATGGCGAGCTTGGTGGCGGTGATGCCGGTTTTAAGGGGATTGGAGTGGGCGATGGCGCTGCCGGCATAGGCGGCCAATGCCACAGGCGGGGTGATATCCGCCACGATGCCGAAGTAGAACACGAACATATGCGCCGCCAGCAGCGGGATGCCCATTTTAATGAGGATGGGGGCGGTGATGGTGGCCATGATGACATAGTTGGCGGTGGTGGGTACGCCCATGCCCAGCACAATGCATGCCAGCATGGTACAGAACAGCGCAAGGAAGATGCTCTTTTGGGCAAGGGGGACAATGACCGCTACCAGCGTGGTGCCCAGGGCGGTCATGGAAACAACACCGGAGATGATGCCGGCCATGGCGCAGGCGACCGCCACGCCGATGGAGCTGCCGGCGCCGCCCTGCAGACCCTCCGCAACGAGGCGGGGGGAGAGGATGGCGGAACGGGTAAGGAAGCTGCACAGGACGGCGACCACCATCGAAACAAAGACAGCGGTACCGGTATCGATTTTGATGACCTGCCACAGAACGACGAGGACGGCCAGCGGGATAAGCGGCAGCCCGACGGAGCGCAGAAGATCCCGCTTATCCCGGCCGATCAGGCTGATGATAAGGGCGAACAGGATGGCAAAGCAGGCGGACATGCCGGCGGTGTAGTAGTTCATGCAGATGACGAGGATGACGACCGGAATGAGCAGATAGCCGCTCTTGGCCAGCAGGCGGAAGAAGTGGGGGATGGAGTCCTTGGGCAGGCCCTTGAGCCCCAGCCGCTTGCCCTCAAAATGCACCATAAGGAAGATGCCGGTGAAGTACAGAACGGCGGGCAGAATGGCGGCAACGACGATGGAAGCATAGGGGATGCCGGTGATCTCCGCCATAAGGAAGGCGGCGGCGCCCATGATGGGCGGCATGATCTGACCGCCGGTGGAAGCGGCGGCCTCCACCGCTGCGGCAAATTCCGGCTTATAGCCCACCTTTTTCATGGTGGGGATGGTGATGCTGCCGCTGCCGACGGTATTGGCGACGGAGGAGCCGGAATACATCCCCTCCAAAGCGCTGGAGATAACGGCGACCTTGGCGGGACCGCCCACGCTGGCGCCCGCGATGGAATTGGCCAGATCGACAAAGAAGGTGCCGATGCCGGTTTTCTCTAGGAAGGAGCCGAGGATGATGAACAGCACGATGAAGGACGCGCAGACGGTGATGGGGGAGGAGAAGATGCCGCAATTGAGATTGTAGAACAGGTTGTAGATGAGATTGCGCAGGGCGGTCTTGGGGTTATTATTGGTGAGCCACCAGGCGCCGTAGACGGTGAACAGCCCCACGACCACGATGAGCGGAATGCCGGTGGAGCGGCGGCACAGCTCCACCAGCAGCAGGATGCCAATGATGCCCAAAACAATCTGGGTGGTGCCGATGCGGTTGGCCATCTGGATGATCCTTTTCTGCTCGATGGCATAGTAGAAGAACACGCCCAGCGAGGTGAAGGCCAGGATGACATCGTACCAGGGGAAGTAGTTATCCCGCAGGGCGTCCTTTTTGCTGGCGGGGTATTTAAGGTAGCCGACAAAGAGGGTCATGCCCACAAAAACGGGCAGGCGGGTATACTGGGTGGCGCCGGAAACGACCAGCGCCATAACGATCATAGTGAGGGAATAGAGAACAAACAGCACCGTCATGGCGGTCTTATAGCCGCCGGTCAAGCTGCGGCTTTTGCTGTCGCGGTCCAGCTCCTGCAGGAGCTTGGCGGTATCGGCAGCATCGGTGTGATGCAGGGAATGGCTCATGGGGCAGCATCCTTTCTGATATGGATTTTTACCGAATCACAAAAGAGGAACAGCATGGAATAGGGCCGGTTCGCTTTTGTTACCCGGCAAATAAATGAGGAAAGCTGCGGCGGGAGTCTTAGTGGAACTCCTCCCGCCGCAGGCGTATGGGGAACTTAATGGTTTGCAGCTCAGCCTACATTCAGGCCCATCTCGGTGTAGTACTTGGCGGCACCGGGGTGCAGCGGAACATTGCCGATGGTGACGAAGGCATTGTTGATATCCATACCGGAGCCGACGGCGTGAGCCTTAGCGATCTCATCCTTGCTCTCCCACAGGGCCTTGGTCATATTGTAGACCTGATCCTCGGAGAGGGAATTGGAAACGATGTAGGTGGCGGTAACACCGATAGTGGTGATGGGGGCATCGGCGGGGATGCACGCGTACTGATCGTGGGTGACGGCCATCTTGGCGTAAACGGCATAGTCGCCTACCTTGTTATTGGCGATGAACTCATCCATTACGGCGTCATCCAGGCCCAGCAGGTAGATATCCATGGCGGTTTGCAGCTCGGTGATGGCGGTGGTGGGAGCACCGGAGGTGAAGAAGAAGACATCCAGCTTGCCATCCTTCATGGCATCGGCGCTGTTATTGACGGAAAGGTTCTGTACGGTGATATCATCGGTGGAAACACCGTAGGCGGCAAGCAGGGCTTTGGCGTTGGCCTCGGTGCCGGAGCCGGCATCACCGATGGAAACGCGCAGGCCCTTGACATCGGCCAGGGTCTTGACGGTGTCCTTCAGGTCGCTGCGGACAACGACCTGCATGACCTCGGAGTAAACCTCGCCCAGAACCGAGAAGGAGGTGATGGCAACAGGGAAATTGAAGTCATCCAGTTTATTGTAGGCTTTAATCATGGTATCGTTCTGTACGATGGCCATATTGTAGTCGCCGTCTTCGATGCCATTGATATTGGCAACGGAGCCGCCGGTGGAAATGACATTGTAGGTGTAGCCGGTGGCGTCCTTCAAGATCATGCCGACGGCATTGGTATAGGCATAGTAGGTGCCGGAGGTGCTGCCGGTGCCAATGGTGATGGAAGCGGTGGTATCGGTGGGGGGATTGGGGGTGTCATTGCCGCCGCCGCAGGCAACACAGCACAGCAGCATCATGGTGGCCATCAAGAGGGCGAATAACTTTTTCATGGTGGGATCTCCTTATCAATATTCATTTTAATATGGGTCACAGTGGACTATGGTCATTATTATAGCACCGCAAAATGGAATTGCAACCCCTTTTTGCAAGATTTTTTGTTTTTTATTCATTATGGAAAGAAAATAGCCTTTTGATGAGATAAAAATTGAACAAATATGAATCGTTTTTAATTTTTCCTGCATTTTTGCAAATTTTGCAGGGATTCCTGCAGGGACTCCTGCAAAATGAGAGGGCGCTTGCCAGGGGGGCCTTTGGCGTGGTAGAATAGTGGCAGAGATGAAGGGAGCTCCGGCCGCCCCCGGGGCGCCGCCCCGAAGGGCGGTGCGCCCGCGCGGCGGAGCCGCGCAAGCCCGCGAAGCGGGCCGAGGGGGCGGCCGGAGCCTGTACCCTGTGACCAATGAAACCGAGGAGAGAAAGCCATGCTGAATACCTTCTATGCCTTGCTGGGGCGAATGAAATATATTGACCGCTGGTGCCTGATGCGGACCTCCCGGCCGGAGAACCTGTGTGAGCACACGCTGGAAACGGCGTATATTGCCCATGCGCTGGCACTGCTGAACCGCCAACGGGGCGGCATACTGGAGCCGGAAAAGGCGGTGCTGTATGCCTTGTACCATGACTGCACCGAGATACTGACCGGCGACCTGCCTACGCCGGTGAAATATAAGAACGAGAGCATTAAAACGGCGTACAAGGCGGTGGAAAAGGAAGCGCAGACGGCGCTGCTGAGCCGCCTGCCGGTACCCATGGCGGAGGAAATGACCCCGTGGTTTACCCCTACTGAGGAGTACAGGCCCTATATTAAGGCGGCGGATAAGCTTTCAGCTCTGATCAAGTGCACCGAGGAGCGCCGGGCGGGCAACCATGAATTTGACCGGGCCTATGATACCCTGCTGCAGGCGATCCACGAGATGGAGCTGCCGGAGGCGGAGCAGTTTATGATGCAGTTCCTACCGCCCTTTGGCATGACGCTGGATGATCTATAATATTGGATAAGATAGAGAAAAGCTCCCCTGTATGGGGAGCTTTTTGCGTGGAGCAGAAAAATATCCCCGCCGGGGCAGGGATACTTTCCTTGAGGAGCCAAATTGAAATAGAGAATGGGAATGTCATAGCAGGGGGCGGCCCGGCCGCAGGCCGCCGCAGGGGAGGTCAACCTTCGGCTTTCAGGCCCTTCATGCGGTTCAGTACAGCAGGGTCCATCGGCTTGGTGAAAAGGCTGACTGCGACTGTGACAATGACCGCCAAGACAGCTGCCGCTACGCCGACGATCCACAGGTTGCCATTGAAGAAGCCGCCGAAGTAGAACAGCGCGAAGGAAAGCACACCGGTGAGAGAGCCGGTGATGGCGCCCGCCTTGGTGGTGCGCTCCCAGTAGAGGCCTACCAGCATGGGAGCCAGGGTGACAAGGCCGGAGCCCGCGCCGGCGATCATGCCCAGCATAGCTAGCAGCTTGGGGGTGTAGAACAGGGTGATGACCAGCACGATGGCAACCACCGCAAAGGTGATATAGCGCGCCGCCTTGGCGACCTGCTGATCGGTGGCATCCTTCTTTAGGGTGCGCTTATAGATATCGACCGAGAGCATGGCGCTGATGCAGTGGATCATGGAATCCACGCAGGCCATCATGGAGGCGAACAGGCCAACGGCCACAATGGCCAGGCCCCATTCGGGCAGCAGGTTCTGGGCGATGGTGGGGATGACACTGTCGGCATCGGCCAGGTTGGGGTACAGCACCCGCCCAAACAGGCCGGACATATACATCAGCATGCAGATCATACCGACAGAGATGAGGGTGAGGCCGAACTTCTTAAAACTCTTGCGGCCCACATCGGTCATGGCCATCAGGCGGATGGTGCAGTAGGGATTGGCCACCAGCGAAACAAACAGATAGAACGGCATGGCGATGACGCCGGAAAGGCTGTAAAGACCGCTCTCATTGAAGGGCTGGACGAGGTTGGGGTCGATGGCGGAAAGCTGGGTGTTTACATCGGCAAAGCTCCAGCCGACGGCCTTGAACGCCGCGATGAAGATGACCACCGCGATGATGACCATGAGGATGCCCTGCAAAAAGTCGGTCCAAGCAACGGATTTGAAGCCGCCGATATTGACCAGGATGATGGCGAACAGCGAGAACGCCACAATGATAACGGTTTTATCCATGCCGAAGAGGGTGGAGAACAGGGCAATGGCGCCCTTGTACTGGGAAACGATGAGCAGAATGTAGAAGATGGTGCAGCCGATGCAGGTCCAGATGCGCAGGAAGTTGCTATCGTACCGCTGGCCCAGGAAATCCGGGACGGTGAGAGCGCCCAGGGCACCGGAATAGGTGCGCATGCGGCGGGCCACGATGATGATGGTGGCGGTCCAGAAGGCCGCATTGAGAATGCCGATCCAGCTGTAAGGCCAGCCGGAGGTCCACATGATGCCGGGCTCGCCCAGGTACACGCTGGCACTAAGGCGGGTGGCAAAGAATGAAAATGCCAGGACAACGGGGCCTACCTGACCCAGCGCAAAGCCGCTGATGCCGGAAGTGCCCTTGCTGACACGCAGGGAAACCACGATATTGATGATGAAATAGGCAGCGAATGCTGCGATAAACCAACCCACATTGATATTCATGGGAAGCCTCCTTTACTTATCCTCCAGATGATGGTTGGCATACCAGATGAGGATGCCAACACAGATTACATAAACTACGATATAGGAGCCGATCATCAGCCCGGAGACTGCGTCAAGCATTATTAGTCCTCCTTCACAATTGGTTTTGGGCGCCTAACTGGCGCGCCAGGTACTTGTGGCAGATCGCGGTGGCTTCCTGTGTGGCGGCCGTTTCATCCACAGTAAGCACCCGCTTGCCGTCCACTATCGTTTTGCCGTCAATGATGACGGTTTCTACCTCATTGCCGATCGCGTTCCACACCAGGGTGGAGCGGATATCCAGATTGTACATTGGCTGGAGATGCGGTTCCCGCGCATCCATCACGATGAGATCTGCCTTTTTGCCCACTTCCAGCGAGCCGATCTCCTTTTCCTTGCCCACCAGCCGGGCGGCATCCATGGTGATCTTGCGGAAGGCCAGCTTGGCGCCGGCCTGCTGTTCATCCAGCCCGCCCAGGGTACGCCAGCAGCCCAGGTAAATGCGCATATTGGTCCAGGGATTCAGGGTGACCCAATCGGTACCCAGAGCGTAGGTCACACCGTATTTGTGCCATAGATCCACTGGGGCGAAATAACCCGCCTTGAAGAAGACCTCCGGGCAATGCGCTACATGGACCTTATTTTTTGCCAGCAGCCGGACATCATTTTTGGTAACGCAGACGCAGTGCGCCGCGATGAGCTTCTGCTGGGTCAGGCCGGTCTCAAAGAGGTACTCCACGGGAGTCATGCCATAGGCTTCCCGGTCGTGGGCAATCTCCTGGGGAGTCTGCGCCACATGGGTATGAATGGGCGCATGGTACTTCCCGGCGGTTGCCGCGATCTCTTTGGCCAGGGCGATGGGGACGGTATCGGTGGCGTGGGGAGCAAAGCCGATCTCAATACGGCCGTTGCCGCGGCCATTGAAGGTTTCGTACAGGTCCACATTGGCCTGCAGCTTTTGGGCGGCCTGCCCCGGCACCGAAGAATAATCGTTATTGTGCAGGTTTTGCAGGTCGGGGTCGTAGATCTTTTGTGCGATGATGCCGCGCAGACCCAGCTCCTCCGCCGCGCGGGCGGTGGATTCCGGGAAGTGGTACAGGTCATCGATGAAGGTGGAGCCGAATTTGACGGCCTCCATGGCCCCCAGCATACTGATGCTGTACATGGATTCCCGGGTGATAAAGCGTTCCATGGGGAAAGCCAGCCCGTAGAAGGCCCCTTTGATGTCCTCGGCGAGGCCCTTGAACAGGGTGCCGCCTACATGGGTGTGGATATTGACGATGCCGGGCATGATGACCCGACCGGGAAGGCAGCGCTTGACGGTGCCCTCCGGAACCTCCGGCGGGGCGCCAGCGCCGATGCCGATGATCCGGTCGTCCTCCAGCAGGATCCAGCCTTCCTTGTGGATCTCATCCTGTTCGTTCTGCGTGATGATTTGTGCGCCATACAGCAGTGTCTGCATGGTCGATTCCTCCTTTACATTAGAGATATGATAATATGGTATTACCTTATAAAAGATATAAAAAGTAAATAGAAGAGGCTTCTCTTTTTTGGACGGGAGAAGTGCATGGCTATGGGTATGCTTTTTGAGAAGGGAGGGAAATAAGGGGGAAAGTGCGGACTCCAGCAGGGGTGTGGGGCGATGTGCTGGCCGCTGGCGGCAAGCCATAAAAGATAATATGGTATTACCTAAATGCGTTTGCAAATTTCTGCCCTGTTTACGCAGGGCAGTTATGCTTAGAATGCCTTGATATTCCGCAGCATCTGGAAGTGGACATAGTTGGTGTTATACAGGGCCTGGCCGCTGAGGACCGGCTTATTTTCCGCTGTCAGCGAAGTACCGGTCATGCACAAAAAGGAATCACAGTCAAATTCCCCGGCGGCGGGAGTGATGGTCAGGGCCTCCGCCCGGCTTTTACTCTGGATGGTGATGCACTCATTGGTGACCAGCAGACCGGCGTGGGTGCGCAGCAGCTCGTAGCTGGTGTGGGTGCCCCATTCCTCCCGGCTCGGCATGGTTTTCAGCAGGCCCTCCGGAATGTGATTGATGCTGACAATGGCCAAAATATCATTGGCATAGTAGGAGTAGACGACCTTGATGAGGGGAGAGCCCGGCGCTATCTCCAGCGCTTCGGCGTGGTGCAGGTCGGCGGGGACGGTTTCCAAGCTGATGAGTTCATTGCGGGATTCGTAGCCGCTTTCCCGGATGAGCTGGTGCAGATCCTGCCCAGGGGTGATGGTGGCCTTGATTTTGGAGATATTGGGATTGATAAAGGTGCCGCGCCCATGGATGCGCTGAATAAGGCCCTCCTGCTCCAAATCGCTGAGGGCCCGCCGTACGGTGATGCGGCTGACGCCCATCGATTCCCCGATGACGGCTTCCGGCGGCAGCTTTAGGGAACGGGGGGCATCGCTGCTGCGGATATATTCCCGCAGCTTTTCCGCCACGGCGTCGCTCAGGTTCTGTTTATTGATGGGTTCGCGGTTCATGTGTTCCTCTTCTTTCCTATGATAGGATTAGGATACAACAAAGGTAATACCTTTGTCAACGGACAATCTGCACATAAAATGCAGAGTATTTTTGTAAGGAAGGGAAAAAGCTCCCCCGCGGGGGAGCTTTTTGGTGTGCTTGGAGAGAAATTACTTCTTCTCGATCACGGTGATGCGGCCCTGGCCGTAGGGGTCGGCATAATCTTCGCCTACCACGCCGCCCAGTACATCCACGATGTAATTAATGAGCACCTGGTTGTCGATCATGACGGAATCTTGCAGCAGGGTGCAGCCCTGGAACATGGCCATGCCGTCACCGGCGGATTTGAGCATGTAGTTGTGGCTGGCCAGGGTGTAGGTCTTGGCCAGATCCAGCGGCTCATCGCCTACCTTGACATTCTTTACGCGGTATTCGCCGGAAACACCGGTGAACATGCCATCGGCGTTCACCTCTACGGTGGGCTCCACATTCAGGTCGATCTCATAGCTCATGCCAGAGACCTGCAGGAAGCCACCGCACTCGCCGGGGGCATTGCGGGCGCCCATCTCCAGGGCATCCAGGATCTGCTGGCCGGTGGCTTCCACCACGCACATTTCGTTGCCGAAGGGATGCACCGCGATGATCTGACCGTAGGTGATATCGCCCGCGGGGATGCTGACACGGATGCCGCCGCCATTGACTACGGCGATATCGGCACCGGACATGGCCCGGTAAGCATCGGCGCACAGGTCGCCCAGGTTGGTTTCCTGCCGGCGAACCATACGCTCGCCGCTGACGGGATCATTGACGGTCAGCTCGACCTTGGTGGAGGCTACGACGGTATTGACGATCTCCTCGTAGCCGGATTTGATCTCGGCGATGGTATCGCTCATGCCGTCATCGTTGATGAGGGCGGTGGAGAGCTTGCCATCGGCGGTGATGGTCAGGCAGCCGATATTGGCCAGCTTGGTGCCGGTGGAGGTGAGGATGACATCCTTGCCTTCCTTATTCTTTACGATATCCCCGGCGATGGTGGAGTGAGAGTGACCGTCCAGCAGAACATCAATGCCGCTGGTGTTCACAATGACATCCGAGGAGGTCCAGGGCTGGCAGTCGGCCTCGATGCCCAGGTGCGCCATGGCGATGACATACTTGGCGCCTTCCTTGCGGGCAGCGTCTACGGCGCTTTGTACGGCGGTATACAGCTTCTCGCCGGTATCATCCTGCATAAAGCCATAGATATAGTTGCCGTTCTCATCCTGGAAGTAGGTGGGGGTGGAGGTGGTGATGGTCTTGGGGGTGGAAATGCCGACAAAGGCGATCTTTACGCCGTCGGCTTCCTTGATGACATAGGGCTTCAGCACGGGGTTGCCGTCCTTGTCTACAAAGTTGCAGCTGATGTAGTCAAAGTCGGCCTTTTCAACCAGCTTATTGAACTGGTCCATGCCGTAGTCGAACTCATGGTTGCCGGGGGTGGCTACATCGTAGCCCAGCTTGTTCATGATGTCGATGATGTACTCGCCCTTGGAAAGGGTGCCGATGGTGTCGCCCTGAACGGCGTCGCCGTTATCTACCAGCAGGACTTTATTGCCTGCGGCCAGCAGCGCACGCTTGGCGGCGGAAAGGCCCTGGTAGCCCATGCCATCCTCGATGCCGCAGTGGGCGTCATTGGTGTACAGGATCACGATGTCTTTGGCCGCGGGGGTAGAATTACCGGTACCGCAGCCTGCCAGTACCATGATGAGTACCAGCATCAGTGCCAGAATACGGAATTTTCTCATTCTGTTGCTCCTCCTTAGCTGTTTTTCGTTTTTTATCCTGCGGCTGGGGATTCTCCGCCCCCGCCGCAAGCCCAGCATACCATAATTATGATGAATGATACAAGCGAAAGAAGAAAATACGGAAAATTTTGTTATATTTGCCAAATCGCACGGAATTTTTTGACTTTGGCGTAGAATTTTCCCGGGAGGTGTTGCATTTCCCGGACGGAAATCGTTATAGTTATATAGGTTAAGGAAGGAAATGGGCCGCCCAGAAATAAAAAAAGACCGCCTGTACATGACAAGCGGTGGGTAGGCGGCACTTATTTTTTGCGGGAGGTAAGCAGCAGTACGGCGGCAATGACCACCACAACGGCCATGGCAATGATGGCGATGGGGACGATGCTGTTATCGCCGGTAACGGGAGCGGCGGTGAGTGCCGCGCAGAACAGTTTCATGGGATACCCTCCAGGCTCTTTTGGAATAACATAACATATTATAGTCCCCCGTGGCAGGCGTGTCAATTACATTGGCCGAATTGTAACGGAGTTGAAACCATTGCAGCAATAAACAGTACAACATACAACAAGGAGGAAACAAGAAATGAGAAAACACGCTAAAAGGGTGCTTTGTCTGCTGGCGGCGGCACTGATGCTGCTGACGGCCTGCGGTGCGCAGGGGAACATCAATGTTTTGCCGCAGCCAGAGCCGCAGCCGCAGCCTGACCCACAGCCACAGGAGCCTGATTTTTCGCAGTTCGATGATCAGTTTGTCACCTGCCCCACCGATGAAAACCTGGCGGTGGCCTGCATTTCCTGCAATGGCGGCAGTTACCTGGTGTATCGCCGGTATACCGATCCCGAGGCCGGTGAGGTGGTCTATGGTGCTTCGGTAGGCTATTTGCATGGGGAAAACCACTACCGGGAGCCCATCTGGTCGCCGAATGGGGAGATCGTGCAGTACCTGGAGGCCGAAGAGTGCGAGGGCGAGGGAGACTATTACGATGTAAGGTTCCACAAAAGAGCCCTCGATAAGGGAGAGGAGTCCATCCGCTGTGATGTTAGGGTTTTTGGGTATGAGGATATGCCTGCCCCCACCGTGGAGTGGTTTGCCGATAGCAACCGGTTGCTGATCGCCAGCCGCCCGGTGGTTATTTATAACTGCGCTGAGGATAGTTGTATATGGATTTCCCAAGATAACCCCACCCCGCAGGAAAGCCCTTATCAATCCGATAAGGATGCCAAGAGCATGGAGGCCAGCCTTTCCCCCGATGAAAAATATATCGCCTACGAGCTCATTGATGATGGGGGTATGAACCTGATGCTTTATGAGATCGCCACCGGGGAGCGGACCAAGATCGGTTTCCTGCGCGGCCATGAGTACGGCCGCTGGGAGGGGGAAAAACCGCAGTGGGTAAGCGAAAGCGAGATTCAGTGGCGGGACAGCAGCTATACCCTGTAAAGCGGAAGGCCCGCCGGGCCTCTGCGCCATTGATTTTGGGGGAGGGTTCTGCTAATATTTAGCCAAAGAGAAAGCCACCCCCCGTGGATGAAGGAGGCCCACCATGATCCCGATGATCCTAATGGCGATAGAGGACGACGCCGACCGCGCATTTATGATAAATCTTTACGAGCAGTGCCACAAGGCCATGTATCGCCAGGCCTATGATATTCTGCGTGACCACGGCGAGGCCGAGGATGCCGTGCAGGATACCCTCGTCAAGCTCATTGGCCGCATGGCGGCCCTGCGCACCATGCCCCAGGGCCAGCTGCTGCCATATGCCGTTATTGCGGCCAAAAGCACGGCGATAGACCGCTGGCACCGGCGGAAAAAGGAGCGTGTGGGTGCCAGTGAGGACTTTGCGGAGGGGTGGAGCGCCGCCCCGGAGGAGCAGCTGGGCGCTTTTATTGATATGGAGCGGGTGGATCTGCTGAGCCGGGGGCTGGAAAAGCTCCCCCAGCGGGACCGGGATATCCTGATGTACCGTTACATACTGGAGATGAGCGATGGGGAGATCGCCGGGCTGCTGAATATCAAGCCGGGCAGTGTGCGCATGTGCCTGAGCCGTGCCCGAAAAAATGCCTTTGCGGTGCTGGAGGCGGAGGAGATGCTGATATGAACTACGAATATCCACTGAATAGGAACCGCCTGCGGATAGAGCAGGAGGAGCTGCTGCTGAAGCTGGCGCTTTTCCGCTACCTGGAGCGGGAAAATGACCGCCTGCGGGCCGGGATGCAGGAACAGCCGGACCCGCCGGAGGACCGGGAAAGCGCGGAGCACGCCGTGGACCGTGCCATGCGGCGGCAGCGCTGGCAGGTCATCGGGCAAAAGGCCTGGCAGGTCTCCGGGCGGGTGGTTACCCGGGTGGCGGTGGTGTTCCTTACCTTTTTCATCTGTTTAAGCACCGCTTTTGCGGTATCCCCGTCGGTTAGGAGCGCCGTTTACAAGATGATAATTTCCCCGCAGGACCGCTTTACCAATGTAATGGTGGCCCCACACCAGCCGGGCATGTTCATCGATGCGGACCTTTACACCTGGGAGCACTGCTTTGCCCCAACATATTTGCCGGAGGGGTATGAGTTGGCAATATTTGAGGATCTTGCGGGGATTGAATTGCTTGTGTCTTATGAGAAAGGTGATAAATACATAGATTTTACACAGACTAGTTCTGGGACACATTGCTCAGTTCATGTTGATTCCGAGAACGCGCAGATCACCCGCCCCATTATGATTGGTTACAGCGAAGGGATATACAATCTAAAGGACGGAGAAACCTCGATTGTATGGCAGGTTGGCGAAAGCATGCTTAGCCTGCTCTCAAACGAAGATACCGAAGAAGTAATAAAAATTGCCGAGAGCATCCAGCTGCTGCGGTAGCGGCACAGGGGCGCATCACAATAAAACAAAAAAGGAGCCTTCCCGGCTCCTTTTCTTTATGCCTTATTCGCAGTGCCGGTCAGCAGCGCCATCAGCGCTATGCGCCCGGTGACCTTTACCTTGCCGTAAATATTGGAAAGGTGCTTGCTGAGGGTGGCGGGCGCCAGGTATAGCTTTTCGCATATCTCCTCGGTGGAAAGATTACGGCATACCAGCTCGGCTATCTCGGTCTCCCGCTTGGTCAGCCCATAGCCGGCCGCCACCTGCCGCAGGCGCTCGGCGGGCAGCACCCCGGCGGCAGGCTCCGCCAGCAGGTCATAGAATTTCCGCTCCAGCGCGTCCTTCAGCGTGTGCAGAATATGGAACTCCTTGGGGTTAAAGTCAGCCTTGTCCCGCTCCCGGAACAGCGCCACCAGCGCCAGCGGGCGGTCACGGTACTGGATGGTGGCCCCCAGCGCCCAGTAAAGGCGGCACGGCTCCCAAATATTCCGGTAGATATCGGAGTGGATCCAGTCCTCGGCGGCGATGAGATCCGACTGCAAAAAGACGGTGCTGTGCGGCGCCATGATGAACTGCGACCAGCGGGGAATGACCGCGCGGTCCAAAAAGGGGTTCTCCTTCGGGTCGTTCGGCATGCCCACGGTGTATGGCGCGGCAACCGTCCCCTGTCCGTTCTGCCGCCCGGTCTGGAAGACCACCGCGCGGTCAAAGGGAATGAGGGTGGGCAGCTGGTCCTCCAGCAGCAGGCGGCACAGCTCCTCGTAGCTGGCGGTATAGTGGATGCGGGTGATCATCTGGGTGAGGAACTGCCATTCATAGTCGAACAAAGAGGAACGCATCGGCGGGGGAACTCCTTTCCGGGTGTTGGGAAGTATTGCTACGCAATATTATGTAGAAAACCGCACGAATTGTAGCATAACCACAAGAAAAATGCAAGAGAATGCAATAGCATTGATTATTTCCTTTCAAATGGGCGATAGCTATAATAGCGGTAGTCAGCTGGGCGCTCCTGTGGCAAAGGAGCCCCCGCGGCTGACCCATCGGACATGGAATTTTCCCTGTAACCTCCTTGATTTGGGGGCGCTCCGGCGGTTACCGCTTATTGCAGAGGAAGCGGTAAAAACCGCCGGAGCCGCTTTGCCCCAAGGGCATTTTTATGTACGGTGCGCTATATTCCCATCGAAAAGAAGTATAAAGAACGCGCCAAGAAAACGGCATTTTACCGGCAGGGAGGGACAAGATGAAACAGCTCCGCAAGCTCCTGTGGCTTACCCAGTTGGGGATCTCCCTGGTCACCCCGCCGCTGCTGTGCATCTTTTTGGCCCACCTGGCCCAAAGCAAATGGGGCTGGGGCGGCTGGATCATGGCCGTCGCCATTGTAAGCGGCCTGGCGGCCTCCGCATGCAGCGCGGTGTCCTTCCTGCACTACTGCAAAAGGACGGCTGAAAAGGAAACAAAGGGCGAAAAGCCCATCGCCTATAATGACCACGAATAGCTTTTGGCCGGGTAGGGGACAAGCCCCCGGCAAAGGATAAAAGGAAGGTGCTGAAAATGAAGCTCCAAAAATCAGTTCTAAGGGAAGTCCGGCATATCGCCATCGGTACGGTGGCCTGCGCCGCGGTGCAGCTGGCGGTCTTTGCGCTGCTGGGCCGGCTGGATGGAACGGTATGGCTGGGCACGGCGGTCGGCGCCGGCTTTGCGGTTTTTAATTTCGTTCTGCTGGGCTTTACCATGCAGCGGGCGGCCGGCAATGCCGAAAAGGCCAAGCAGATCGCCCAGTTTTCCTACTCAGTGCGGATGCTCCTCACCTGTGTCGTTGCTATTTTGGGCTTCCAGCTGGGTGCACTCAATGGTGTAGCCACGGCGCTGGCCCTGTTCTTCCCCCGCATCACCATCTCGGTCATGCAGCTTTTGGGGTTCTATAAACCGCAGCCAAAGGAGGCGCCCGCCGCATGAATGTAGAGATCAATGGTTCCCCAATTCTTACCACACTGCCCATCTTCGGCGGCATTCCCCTTACGGCCACGCTGGTGGTCACCTGGAGCATCATGCTGCTGCTTACCCTGTTCTGCATTTGGCTCACCCATGATCTGCGGGTCGATCATGTCACCACCCGGCAGACCGTCGCCGAGTTTCTGGTCAATACCGCCCAGAACTTTGTAGATAGCAATATGGGCACGCGCTTTTCCCACTATGCGCCGTTTGTGGCCGCTATCTTTTCGCTTTCGCTGCTTTCCAGTCTTTCCGGGCTGTTGGGGGTCTTTTCTCCCACGGCCGATCTTTCCACCGAGCTGGCCTGGGCAGTACTGGTGTTTGTGCTCATCACCGCCACCAAGATCAAGACCAATGGCATTGGCGGCTACCTCAAGGGCTACACCCAGCCCATCGCGGTGCTCACCCCGTTCAATATCATCAGCGAGATCGCGACCCCCATTTCGATGGCGTTCCGTCACTTCGGCAATATTGTCTCCGGCACCGTCATCAGCACCCTTATCTATGCCGCGCTGGGAGCCGCCAGCCATGCGCTGTTCGGGCTGCTGCCCGGCGCTGTGGGGGATCTCCTTTCCCGGATCCCATTCCTTTCGGTCGGTATTCCCGCCGTATTCTCTCTTTACTTTGACTGGTTCTCCAGCTTTATGCAGGCGTTCATCTTCTGCATGCTCACCATGATGTATATCGCGGCAGCCGCCGAAGCGGACTGACCGGCTCTACATAACCCAAAAACCATTTCAGGGAGGAAATCACTATGGAAAAAGCAATCATTCTGGCAGGCTGCGCCATTGGCGCCGGTATCGCTCTTATCGCGGGCATCGGCCCCGGCATTGGTGAAGGCTACGCCGTCGGCAAATCCTGCGAAGCCATTGCCCGTCAGCCCGAATCCAAGGGCGAGGTCACTTCCACCATGCTGCTGGGCTGCGCCATCGCCGAGACCACCGGTATTTACGGCTTTGTTACCGGCCTGCTGCTCATGTTCGTGGTGCCCCGCATCTTCATCGGACTTCTGTAATCCATCATTAAGGGAGGAGAACGAAACCATGGATCATCTGTCTCTTGTCGGTATCGTTCCCTGGGAATTCGTTGCCCAGATCGCCAACCTGCTTATTCAGGCGGCGCTGTTCAAAAAGTTTTTGTTTAAGCCTGTACAGGGCATTATCGCCAAGCGCCGCGGTGAGGTCAACGCCATCTACGGCGAAGCCGAAGCCGCCCGTACCGCCGCCGAGGAGGAAAAGGCGGAATATGACCGCCTGATGCGGGATGCCCGCGTGGAGGCCGGCCAGATTGTCAAGGCCGCTGCCGAGAATGCCGAGGCCCGCGCGACACAGCTGATCCAGTCGGCGCAGCAGGAGGCCGCTGGGATCAAGGAAAAGGCCTATGCCGAGATCGACCGGGAAAAGAAAAAAACAGTCAATGAGATCAAGGATAACATCTCCGGCATGGTCGTCGCCCTGGCGGAAAAGGTCGTGGAAAAGGAGATCAACGCCGGCGATCAGCAGGCGCTCATTGATCAGTTTATAAAGGAAATGGGTGAATCGGCATGACAGCGACCGGAAAAACCTACGGCGACGCGTTGTATGACCTGGCGGCGGAGGAAGCACTCTGCGATGAGCTGCTGGAGCAGGTAAAGCTGCTGGCCCGCCTGTTCCGGGAAAATCCGCAGTACCCCGCCCTGCTTACCAGCCCGGATATCCCCCGGGAGGAGCGTCTGCACCTGATAGGGGAAGCGCTGACCGGGCAGGTACACCCCTATCTTGTCAATTTTCTGAGCCTTTTGTGTGAAAGGGGCAGACTCCCCGCCCTTGCCGGCTGCGCCGCCCGCTACGAGCAGCGCTGGCTGGAAGACCACAATACCGTCCGGGGCCGTGTCAGCTCCGCGGTGCCGCTTACGGAGACACAGCTTACGGCGCTGGCCGCCCGCATGGGGGAAACGCTGGGCAAGCATGTCCTGCTGGAAGGCACCGTCTCCCCGCCACTCATCGGCGGCATCCGGGTGGAGATCGACGGCCGTGTGTGGGATGGCTCCCTGCGCGGCCGCCTGGAGGAACTGAGCGGCCTGCTGCGCGGCGCCGTTCTGTAAACATCAAGAGAAAGCTGGTGGTTCCATGGAACTGAGACCGGAGGAAATAACCAAGATCATCAAGTCCCAGATCAAAAATTATGAAAACCACATCGTGCAGGAAGAGGTCGGCACCGTCCTGGTGGTCGGCGATGGTATCGCCCGTGCCTCCGGCCTGGAAAAATGCATGATGAATGAGCTGCTGGAATTCCCCAATGGGGAATACGGCATTGCCCAGAACTTAGAGGAAAATACCGTCGCTGTCATCATTTTGGGCGATGACGGCGGCATCAAGGAAGGCGATACCGTCCGCCGCACCGGCCGTGTTGTGTCGGTCCCGGTGGGCGAAGCCCTCATCGGCCGTGTCGTCAATGCCCTCGGTGCGCCCATCGATGGCAAAGGCCCGGTGGAAGCCGCCGGCTATGCCCCGGTGGAAAGCCCCGCGCCCGGCATCATCGAGCGTCAGCCCGTTACCGTGCCGCTTCAGACCGGTATCAAGGCCATCGACAGCATGATCCCCATCGGCCGCGGCCAGCGTGAGCTCATCATCGGTGACCGCCAGACCGGCAAGACCTCCATCGCGCTGGATACCATCCTGAACCAGAAGGGCAACGGCGTCATCTGTGTCTATGTCGCCATCGGGCAGAAGCGCTCTACCGTGGCCCAGGTGGTGGAAACCCTTACCGCCGGCGGCGCGATGGACTATACCATCGTTGTTTCCGCCTCCGCTTCGGAGCTTTCCCCCCTGCAGTACATCGCGCCTTACAGCGGCTGCACCATGGGCGAATACTTTATGAAGCAGGGTAAAGATGTGCTGGTGGTCTACGATGACCTCACCAAGCACGCCGTCGCTTATCGTACGCTATCCCTGCTCATCCGGCGCCCGCCGGGCCGTGAAGCCTACCCAGGCGATGTATTCTATCTGCATTCCCGCCTGCTGGAGCGCGCCGCGCGCCTTTCCGAGGAAGAGGGCGGCGGTTCCCTTACCGCGCTGCCCATCATCGAAACCCAGGCCGGCGATGTTTCCGCCTACATCCCCACCAATGTCATCTCCATCACCGATGGCCAGATCTTCCTGGAAACCGAGCTGTTCCATTCCGGCGTTATGCCCGCCATCAATCCCGGCATTTCGGTTTCCCGTGTCGGCGGCGCCGCGCAGATCAAGGCCATGAAGTCGGTTTCCGGTACCCTTAAGCTGGTTTACAGCCAGTACCGTGAGCTGCAAAGCTTTGCCCAGTTCGGCTCCGATCTGGATGCCAATACCAAGGCCACCCTGGCCCAGGGCGAACGCATTGTAGAGGTACTCAAGCAGCACAACAGCTCCCCGGTGGAGGTCATCCATCAGGTGGCTATCCTGTATGCCGTCACCAAGGGCTTCCTCAAAGAAGTCCCGGTGGAAAAGATCAGCGAGTACGAGGCATTCCTTTATGAAACACTGGATGCCCGCTATGCCGGTCTGCTGGCGGCCATCCGTACCGCCGGCAAGCTGGAAAAAGAAACGGAACAGCAGCTTGCTTCCGCCATCGCCGAAACCGTTTCCGCGTTCCTCGCGGCGCTGTAAGGGGAGGGAACACCAATGGCTGGAGCCTCCATGAAAAGCATCAAGCTGCGGATCCACAGCATGCAGAATACCCGGCAGATCACCAAGGCCATGGAAATGGTGGCTGCCTCCAAGATGAACAAGGCGCAGGAAAAAGCCCTGCGCACCCGTCCTTACTATACCACCCTGCACAGTACCCTCAGCGGGATCGCCGCTGCCACCCGCGATTTTTCCTCCCCCTACCTGCAAAAGCGGGAGGAAAAGCGGGTCTGCTGCGTGGCCATCGCCGGCGACCGCGGCCTTGCGGGCGGCTACAACAGCAATGTGCTGCGGCTGGCCGCCGAAACCCTCACCGGTGAGGAAAACTGTGTGGTGCCCATCGGAAAAAAGGCAGGGGAATACTTCCGCCACCGCGGCGTCGAACTCCTCACCGAGGACTGGCTCACCGCCGAGAATCTTTCGGTGGGTGGCTGCTTTACACTGGCGCGCCATTTGGCGGGGCTGTACCGCTCCGGTCAGGTGGATGCCATCGAGCTGGTCTTTACCCGCTGGAACAGTCTCCTTTCTCAAGAGCCGTGTGTGCTGCGGCTGCTGCCGCTGCCCCAGCCGGAAAAGCCCGCGGCAAGTGACAAGCGCCCTGCGGATATTCTCTACGAACCGGATTGCGCCACGGTGTTCAATGCCATGATCCCGGAATACCTCGGCGGCGTCATCTACGGCGCGTTGTGCGAATCGCTGGCCAGCGAGCTTTCTGCCCGCCGTATGGCGATGGATTCCGCCACACAGAACGCCGATGAAATGATCGACAAATTGAACCTGCAGTATAACCGCGCACGGCAGGGCAGCATCACGCAGGAGCTGACCGAGATCGTGGCAGGCGCGGAAGAATAACAAATAAGGAGTGAAGCATCATGTCCTCCCAACATAAAGGCATCGTAACGCAGATCATCGGTCCGGTACTGGATATCCGCTTTGCGGAAGGGGAACTGCCCGAACTGCGCAATGCCATCACCATTCAGCATAGGGAGCAGGTCATCACCGCCGAGGTCGCTCAGCACATCGGCGATAATGTGGTGCGCTGCATCGCCATGAACAGCACCGATGGCCTGGTGCGCGGCATGGAAGCTATTGATACCGGTGCGCCCATCAGCGTGCCGGTGGGCGAGGAATGCCTCGGACGCATTTTCAATCTTTTGGGCGAGCCCATCGATCACGGCGCGCCTGTCAAGGCCGAGGAACGCTGGGCCATCCACCGTCCCGCCCCCTCGTTTGAGGATCAGCAGGGCGCGACCGAGATCCTGGAAACCGGCATCAAGGTCGTCGATCTCATCTGCCCCTATGCCAAGGGCGGCAAGATCGGGCTGTTCGGCGGCGCCGGCGTCGGCAAAACCGTCCTCATCATGGAGCTCATCAATAATGTAGCGACCCAGCACGGCGGCCTGTCGGTATTCACCGGCGTTGGCGAGCGCACCCGTGAGGGCAACGACCTTTACAATGAAATGAAGGAAAGCGGCGTTCTCAATAAGACCGCCTTGGTCTACGGCCAGATGAACGAACCCCCCGGGGCTCGTATGAGAGTTGGCCTCACCGGCCTTACCATGGCGGAATACTTCCGCGATGTCAAGAATCAGGATGTTCTGCTCTTCATCGATAACATTTTCCGCTTTACCCAGGCCGGCAGCGAGGTCTCGGCCCTGCTGGGCCGTATGCCCTCCGCAGTAGGCTACCAGCCCACCCTGGCCACCGAGATGGGCGCCCTGCAGGAGCGCATCACCTCCACCCGCAAGGGCTCCATCACCTCAGTGCAGGCGGTCTATGTCCCTGCCGATGACCTCACCGACCCCGCCCCCGCCACCACCTTCACCCATCTGGATGCCACCACCGTTCTGGATCGTGCCATCGCCTCCCTCGGCATCTACCCGGCGGTCGATCCCCTGGATTCCACCAGCCGCATCCTCTCGCCGGAGATCGTCGGGCAGGAGCACTATGAGGTCGCCCGTGCCGTCCAGCGCATTCTGCAGCGCTACCGGGAGCTTCAGGATATCATCGCCATCATGGGCATGGAGGAACTCTCCGAGGAGGATAAAAAGACGGTCAGCCGCGCCCGTAAGATCCAGCGCTTCCTCTCTCAGCCCTTCCATGTGGCGGAGCAGTACACCGGCATGGCGGGCAAGTATGTCCCGCTGCGGGAGACCATCCGCGGCTTCCGCGAGATCATCGAGGGCCGCCACGATGACCTGCCCGAGGGCGCGTTCCTGTATGCCGGCACCATCGATGAGGTGGTGGAAAAGGCCCAAAAAGGAGAGTAAGCCATGACGGAATTCCCGCTTGATATCGTCACGCCGGATGGCGAGATCTTCTCCGGCCGGGCTGAAAGCCTGCGGCTGCGCTCCATCGAGGGCGATCTCTGCATCCGTGCCCGCCACACCGATTATGTCACGGCGCTGGGCATGGGCCCCGCCGAGGTCATCACCGCTGGGAATAAGCACATTGCCGCCTGCATGGGCGGTATGGTCTCGGTGCTGGGCGGCCGCGTCACCCTCACCGCCACCACCTTCGAGTGGGCCGAGGACATCGACACCGCCCGCAGCCACGCCTCAGAGGAACGGGCCAGGGAAAAGCTGGGCCACGGCGATCTCACCGATACCGAGCTGGCCCTGGCGGAAGCCCGCCTCAAGCGCGCCCTGATCCGCCAGCAGGTCAGCCGGATGAAGTAACCGTCCCGGCTGCTTTTGCCCCAAATACTGCCGCCCCCGGCCATTGCGGTCGGGGGCGGCTTTGGTGTGCCGGGCGGCGAGGAGGTTTACCGGCGGCCAGTGGGGTTTCTGCGCTCGTATTCAAGGCGCTGCTGGGTGAGCGAAAGCTCCGCTTCGCTGAGCATTTCCTTTACCGTGCCGGAAACCAGTACCAGATGGCCGCTGCTGTAATCCGCCGTAATAATTACGGGGGAATAGCAATACTCATTCCAGTCACTATCCGGTTCCATCACCAGCTCTATGGTAAAGGTACCGTCCTCATTCTCGGTATAGCTCACCAGCCCGCTCCGGGCTATGGTGATGTAATTGGGGTAACCATCCTCGTAGTGGATATCCCGGTAGGCATCCCGTTCGGCGTCGTAGTAGCGGGGCTCCAGGTACACCTCCCAGTCCAGGTGCTCCTTGGTGGCGCCAAAAAGATATTCGGCAAACTGCTGCACCGCCTTGGCATCTACCCAGGTGTGGGTATCATCGGTGTAGGGGTATTCCAGCCCCTTGGCTTCGCAGTAATAGTACATCGCTCTCATCACTGCCGAAAGGCTGATGCCGGATTTTTCGGTAAAATTGACGCTGTTGCGGAAGATCTCCCAGGTATCAATGACCTCCTGCACCTGCTCATTCGGCACCTCGATGAAGGAATACTCCTCGTAACGGTAGCGGGGCACTTCCACCATGGTGGAGGTGTTGGTAAGCATATCGGCATAATTGCGGATCGTGTTTATCACCTTCTCCAGAATGCTTTCCTTCCTTTCCACCGGGGAGAGGGCAAAGGCTGTGGTAGCGGTAAGGGCGGCCGCCAGAAACACCACCGCCACTCGGGTGACACCCTTCTTCAGGCCGTGCAGTAGGGTCTCTTTGGTCTCCTGCCAGCCCACCTGCCGGAAGGCCACTGCCACCACATTGCTGCTCTTCTGTGCCGGCTGCGGCGCGGGGGCGGCTTCGGCCTCCTGCTGCTTCATCTGCAGGGCCTGCTCCTTTAGGTATTCCTTCAGCGCGATCTTGAGGAGGAGATCGGCATACTGCTCCTCCAACGCTTTTTCATCCAGCGGATAATTGTTGTTACTCATGGTTCATACCTCCTTTCTCGATATAGGCGGCAAGCACTTTTCGGCGGGCCCGGGTCAGGATCTGCCGCACATTGCCCGGCGCCAGGCCGGTCAGCCGCGTGATCTCCTTCGAGGACAGCTCCAGCGTGTAGGCGTAGTTCAGCAGGTCTATCTCCCGCTGGGACAGTGTTTTCAGGCACTCCCGCAGCAGCTCGGCCTGCTCCCGGCGGATGAGGAGAAGTTCGGTATCCTCCGTGCCGCTCAGGCTCTCGGCCCAGTCCCGCTCCCGGCCCTGCGCGGCCTGCCGCTCCCGGTTGGTTTTGTGGTAAAGGTCGATGCTGGCGGTCTGCACAATGGTGACCAGGTAAGGCAGCAGCTCCTCTGCGGGGATCTGCCGCACCCGTTTCAGGGAGCGGATGACCCGTAGCATGGCCTCGTGCAGGGCTTCCTCGGCCCGGTCGGGGTCATTCAGTATCTTTTGGGCGCAGCGCAGCAGGAAATCCCGGTGGCGCTGGTACAGCCCGGCAACAAATTGCCGGTCGGTGTCATTTTCGATAGCCATGATAAAAAGCGGCAGCATGATGTTTTCTCCTTTGGGTCGTTTTTCCGGAAAAGCGGGGCCGAAGGGGCGGAGGGCTTTTTGCCTTACACCCTATATAACCGCTCCCGCCCGGCTTTTGTGACACGGTTTCTGACCTTTTTTTAAAAAAACGCCTGCCGCGGGCATTTCCCGGCAGGCTGTTGGCCTCTCCATTGTAGCAGGTCGGCCCACCCCTGGCAAGGCGGCTGGGGGCCTTCTCGCGCGCATTCAGCGCGCGCATACGCGTACACGCACGCGAGGGCCGGGGACGACTTTTTTGCGGCGGGCCACGCAAAAAGGACTTGACAGCGCCGCCGGGACTGTGGTAAAATAATCGAGCAGCTAAAATGGACGATTAGCTCAGCTGGAAGAGCATCCGCTTGACGTGCGGAGGGTCACAGGTTCAAGTCCTGTATCGTCCACCAAAATAAGACGCCTATATGGGCGTCTTTTTTTCTTTTGGTGAACCAAGGAGCGCAGGGCTCCGCATGGGGACTTGGATTCTATGTTGTATTTTTTCACTAATCCAGATTTGTGATAAGCAAACTAGCCGGTATAGTTGCCTTCTAAGTCGACAGGACGGTAACTTTTAACTGCATTGGAACTATATACTTCGGTTAATACTGCACTTTTATTATAACTGTTTTGACTTGTTCGGGATGTAATGAGGATAGTAGTCTGTGAAAGGTTTTTGCCGGTTACTATTGTGGAGTGTCCGTAATTAGATGCTCCATTGTATTTTATCTGAATTAAATCCCCGATCCGACAGGAAGAATAAAGTGATGTTAAACTGTTTCCAGCCGGGTACTCTGAACTTTCCCCTTTGGCCCGCGCGTAGAACTATTATGTACTAAAAAATTGTGTAAATAATTTACATTAGACCACGATGGGGTTCGATCTGAAAGAGTGTTATAATACCAACCATTAGAGCAGAAACATTTTTAGATGCTCCTCCGGCAAGGAGGCAATGTGAGATAAAGTTCGTGCAATCGTAATTGCCTGTTATTAAGCTAAAGTCATAATAGGGCGTTACCCCATCACCACTGGACGGCGATGCTTTAGCCGCATTATTGTAGGCATAGCTTGCCATAGCATTCGTGTCAAGATCATCAAGGTAAAGGTTAGATGTGTTCGGCTCCAAGACTGTTTCCGGTTCCTCTATATTTTTTAATTCTTTTTTCTGTTTCTCCATGACGGATTGAATATCTGCATCTATTTTCGCAAGAAGCTCTTCCGTTATGGGAGCAAAGCTATACCTTTCAGCACATTGGGTGCGGTGAACATAATCATAGTCATCGCCGCTGGCAATATCAGCGATCAGCCATTGGTCATTCTGGCGAATTAGACGGAAGCAGAACCCTATCCCATATTCGGAATCAAGGCCATAGCCTTGATAGCGGTAGGTGCAGACCCATGCGACAGATACTTCTGCACTGTCCCCATCGATTTCCATCGCCTCCACCGTAAGCCTTTCGGCGATTACTTCATCAATTTCCACCTGCGCTCGGTTTAATGTGGCATTCCATTTCATGGTCTCCATTTTTTTTGCCTGGTACTCTGCCGCCAAACCGGGAGCAAAATAATCGGTGGTAGGTTCTTTGCCCAAGAGGTATGCTGCATCATAATCCAACAGGTATTGCCGGCAGACTTTTTCAATGGCCTCTCGGTCGGCGGGGGTGGCTTCAATGGCAAAGGCAGTTCCCAAAAGCAGAAAAACAGAAACTATTCCAAGCAACAAAATCTTAATCTTTTTCATTGTGTAGTCTCCTCTTCCATCAATTAATCTACAATTTCTCCATAGCCGTTATACCACCATCGGCATCACCCATTAAATTTTTCTATTATCAATCCCCCTCACTACTATATAATCGTATCACAAGCAAAAATGCAACATATCCCCCAAAAATTCTCCCGTTCCTACAAATTTTCCTGCAAAAAATCATCGGCTTTCACGAAAAAGGGCGCGAACGCCGCTTCATCCTTCCCGCTATGCCGGCAGCCCGCCCGGCACTTTTTTCATCTGTGAATATTTCTTAAAAAATCGCTCTCTGTTATTGACGAACATCCGTTCTTGTGGTACGATATAAGATGATTCATTATGGGAACCCATGCCCTAATGCGATAAAAACAGGACTTCGGGAAAGGGGGCTTACGCGTGCGTATCATGGGCATCGATCCGGGCTATGCCATCGTCGGCGTGGGCCTGGTGGATTACGATAATGTCCGCTTTTCGCTGGTGGAATACGGCGCCATCACCACTCCCGCGGAGCTCCCCTTTGAGACCCGCCTGCGGCAGATCTACGATGACATGGTGGGACTCATCACCCAGTACCGCCCCGATGCCGTCGCCATGGAGCAGCTCTTTTTCACCACCAATCGCACCACCGCCATTGCCGTGGCGGAAGCGAGGGGAGTACTGCTGCTGGCCGCGGAGCAGCAGGGCGTGCCGGTATTCAACTATACGCCGCTGCAGGTCAAATCGGCGGTGGTGGGCTACGGCAAGGCCGAAAAGGAGCAGGTGATGGAAATGACCCGCCGCCTGTTAAATCTCAAATCCGTGCCCCAGCCCGATGACGCCGCCGATGCCCTGGCCATTGCCATCTGCCATGGACACAATGGCGGCAGCCGCCTGCCTACCGCCGCCCTGGCGGAGATTCGCGGCGGCAACCGCCGCGGCAAACCCATCACCTACAAGGAGAAGAAAACATGATTTACAGCATTTCCGGGCTGCTGCGCCAGGTGGCCCCCACCTACTGCGTGGTGGAAGCCTGCGGCGTCGGCTACCAGTGCTCCGCCTCTACCCACACCCTTTCCAGTCTGCCCGGCCGTGGGCAGGAGGTCACCCTGCTGACCCACCTGTGGGTCAAGGAGGACGGCATGGAGCTGTTCGGCTTTTCCACCGAGCAGGAGCGCCGCTGCTTCCGGATGCTCATCGGCGTTTCCGGGGTAGGTCCCCGGGTGGCCCTGGCCATCCTCTCGGATTCCGCCCCCGACCGGCTGATGCTCTCCATTGCCGCCGGGGATGCCAAGGCCCTCACCCGCGCCCAGGGCGTCGGCGCCAAGCTGGCCCAGCGCATCATCCTGGAGCTGCGGGATAAGGTGAGCGATGAGGACATCAGCATGCCGTTTAGTGATGAGATCGGCACCATTTCCACCGTGGCGGAAACCATCCACAATACCGCCAAAAGCGAGGCCATCAGCGCGCTGGTGGCGCTGGGCTACGGCCAAACCGATGCGGCCGCCGTCATTGCCCCCATGGAGGACAGCCTTGCCGTGGATGAGCTCATCCGCCGGGCCCTCAAATCCTTTACCCGCGGCAAGTAAACAGCTTTGAATTTGTGCAGGGACCGGGATACAGGGCGCAGCCCGCCCCGCCCTGCGGGCGGGGCTAAAGCGGACTGCCGTCCGCTTCGGCGGTCTTCGGCCGCCGGGCCTGCGCCCGCGGCTCCCTGCAGCAGGCCGGTTCCGGCCGCAGGCAAATCGTCCTCCGGACGATTTTGGCGGGGCTGCGCCCCGCCTACGGCGGCTTTGCCGCCGGCCTGCGGCCGCCCCACCCACTACTCCCAAAGAGAGGAGATCACACCATGTTCGATAGAGGCAAACAGCCGGAATACGAGATGGACCTGGAAAACCGCTTTGTCGCCCCGGAGGTGACCGAAAACGACCGGGATAATGAGCTTTCCCTGCGCCCGCACACGCTGGAGGAATACATCGGGCAGGAGCAGGTCAAGGAAAATCTCTCGGTCTTTATGCAGGCGGCGCGCCTGCGCGGGGAGCCGCTGGATCATGTGCTGCTTTATGGGCCTCCCGGTCTGGGCAAGACCACCCTGTCGCAGATCATCGCGGCGGAAATGGGGGTCAATATCCGCATTACCAGCGGCCCGGCCATCGAAAAACCGGGCGATCTGGCTGCCCTGCTTACCAACCTCAATGAAAATGATATCCTCTTCATCGATGAGATCCACAGGTTGAACCGCAGCGTGGAGGAGGTACTGTACCCCGCCATGGAGGACTACGCCCTTGATATCATCATCGGCAAAGGCCCCAGCGCCCGTTCTATCCGCATCGATCTGCCGCGCTTTACGCTGGTGGGCGCTACCACCCGGGCCGGGCAGCTTTCGGCCCCGCTGCGGGATCGCTTCGGCGTGGTGTTCCGGCTGGAGCTGTACACCCCGGAGGAGCTTTCGCAGATCGTTACCCGCTCGGCCGGAATCCTCGGCATTCCCTGTGAGGCCGAGGGAGCCATGGAGCTGGCCCGCCGCAGCCGCGGCACCCCCCGCATCGCCAACCGCTTTTTGAAGCGGGTCCGGGACTTTGCCCAGGTGCAGGGCAGCGGGGTCATCACCCCGGAAATAGCCGCCGAGGCGCTGGAACGGCTGGAGGTGGATTACCTCGGCCTGGACCGCATCGACCGCCGCATCCTCTCCACTATCATCCAGAACTATGCCGGAGGCCCTGTGGGGCTGGATACCCTTGCCGCCGCCGTGGGGGAGGAGAGCGTGACGCTGGAGGATGTTTACGAGCCGTACCTAATGCAGATCGGCTTTTTGACCCGGACGCCCCGGGGCCGCTGTGTGACCCGGCTGGCCTATAACCACCTCCATCTGGAGGCCCCGGACGGTGTGCCGGACGCCCAGATGACGCTGTCATTCTAACCATGGAAAAACAAAAACGCTGCCGCTGGCCGCGGCTTTTGGCCGCGTTGGCCCTTGTGCTTATTCTGCTGGGGCTGGACTATTGGAATCTTTTGCCCCATAGAACTTATACGGCGGAGCATTTCGGCATCGAAACGCTGCAAAGCCCCTTGGACGCCGACGGCGACGGCATTGATGACTATACCGATATCCTGCTGGGGGCGCGCAGGGACGCCGAAAATCACCCCAAATACGATCCCGGCTATTTTGCCGGCGGCTACCCGCCGGAGGACAGGGGCGTCTGCACCGATGTGGTGTGGCGGGCCTTCCGAAACGCCGGGTATGACCTCAAGGCGCTCATCGATGCCGATATCGCCGAAAATACCGGGCTTTACCCGCGGGTGCAGGGCACGCCCGATCCCAACATCGATTTCCGCCGGGTCCCCAATTTGCGGGTGTTTTTTGAGAGATATGCCGAAAGCCTGACCACCGACCCCTACGAGATCGCCGAATGGCAGCCTGGGGATATCGTGACCTTTGGGGGGAGCCACATCGGCATCATCTCCGATAAACGGAACAGGGATGGCATCCCGTACCTCATCCACAACAGCGGTCAGCCCCGCCGGGAGGAGGACGCCCTGCTGCGCTGCCACCGCAACCACCCCATTTCGGGGCACTTCCGCTGGAATGGCGGCACCGAGACTAACTGAGAAAGCGAGACGAATTGATATGGGCAGACTGTTTGGAACAGACGGTATCCGCGGCATTGCCAACCGGGATCTTTCCATCCGCCGGGCGGAGGAGGTAGGCATGGCCCTGGCCGAGGTCATCCGGGGAGAGCACCCCGAAAAACGCCCCACCGTGGTCATCGGCCGGGATACCCGGCTTTCCGGCGAGATGCTGCAGGCGGCCCTGGCGGGCGGCTTGATGGCCGGCGGCGCCGATGTGGTGCTGTTGGGGGTGGTTCCTACCCCGGCGGTGGCCTACCTGACCGTGCAGAAAAAGGCCGCGGCCGGCGTGGTCATTTCGGCCTCCCACAACCCCTATGAGTTCAACGGCATCAAAATCTTTGGCCCGGAGGGCTACAAGCTGACCGATGACGAGGAGGACGAGATAGAGCGGATGCTGCTGGACCGGGATATCCCCATGATCCCGGTGGAGCCGGAGGAGATAGGCACCTGCCGCGAGGACCGTGAGGCGGCGGTGCAGTATGCCGGGTATCTGGCCTCCACCGTGCCGGAAAAGCTGACCGGCATGAAGGTACTGGTGGATTGCTCCAACGGCGCGGCGGTAAGAACGGCGGAGGAGTTGTTCTCTCTGCTGGGGGCCGAGGCGACCATCCTGTGCGATGCCCCCGATGGGACCAACATCAACCGGGAGTGCGGCAGCACCCATGTGGAGCACCTGGCCAGCCTGATGGCCGAGGGAAAATATGACCTGGCGGTGGCCTTTGACGGGGACGCCGACCGGTGCCTGGCGGTGGATGAAAAGGGCCATGTGGTAAACGGCGACCAGATGATCGCTATTTTTGCCCGGCAGATGAAGGCGGAGGGCCGCCTGCCCGGCGATGCCGCCGTGGTGACGGTGATGAGCAGCTTCGGCTTTTTCCGCTTTGCCAAAGAAAACGGCATCCATGCCGAGACCACCAAGGTGGGCGACCGCTATGTGCTGGAAAATATGCGCAAAAACGGCTATAACATCGGCGGGGAGCAATCGGGGCATATCATCTTCCGGGAGTATATGCCCACCGGTGATGGAGAGCTTTCGGCCATCCAGCTGATGCGGGTGATGAAAAAGACCGGCGAGCCGCTGAGCGTGCTGGCGGGCCGGATGCCCGTGACCCCGCAGGTGCTGCTGAATGTGGCGGCCGACCGGGATATGAAGGAGGCCCTGCACGAAAGCCCAGAGATGGAAGCGCTTATCGAGGAGTGCGAGGAGCGGCTGGGTGATACCGGCAGGATTTTGATTCGGGCAAGCGGCACCGAACCGCTGATCCGGGTGATGGTGGAGGGCGAGGACGCTGCCCTCATCCGGGAGCTGGCCGAGCGGCTGGCGGCCGGGTGCGAGAAGCTGCTGAAATAAAAACAGGGGCAGGCCGAACCACCTGCGGCGGAATGTTAAGGTGATAATTTGCGATCACCTCCGGTGGGGAAAGCCTTTTAGATATCATAGTTTGTACGCCTACCCGGCGGGGGCATCCTTTTGTGCCGACAAAAGGATGCAAAAACGGTTTAGGGCTGCGCCCTGAAAACCCGGTCGCCCTGCTGCGCTGGATACGAATTTATTTTTAGGCTGCCGCCCAAAAACAAATCCGTACTGCACGCAGATGGGCTTAAAAAGAGCCTGCGGCGCATTTTTATCGCCGCTGCGCTGGAGCGCAGAACGGCGAACCACCACCCCTGTCCCCTCCTCCGAGGAGGGGAACTATGGGGAGAGATAACAAATACTTTCTAATCAGTGACCCGCAAGGAGCCGGGCCGCTGACCCATGGTTATGGTTAGCGGGGCTGGCGGTTTGCAGGAAAAGGGAGGGCGTTCCCCTCCCCCGAAGCGGGGGGAGGTTGGGAGGGGGCAGATGCGCCTGCGGCACCTTATAAGCACCGTTTAGCCCACGATCCGGGAGGTCGCAGACCTTCCGGGCGGGCGTTCCGGTGCGTCGGGGTCTTGGGGTTTACCCCAAGTCGCTTTTGGGCACTTTTGGCGAGTCAAAAGTGTCACCCCGGCGGTAGCCGTGCAAATTATATCCTCGTAAAAAACTTGCGCCGCCGATAGGCGACAACAGTCTATGTCATGTCCATCCCCGCCGCAGGCGGAACGAAACCACCAAAGACAGAAAGTGAGAAAAACCATGCGTATCGCAGACCAGTGGCAGGATTTTGAGATCCTGGATACCAGCAGCGGAGAAAAGCTGGAGCGGTGGGGTAATACCATCCTCATCCGGCCGGACCCGCAGGTCATTTGGAGGCCGGAAAAGGGCCCCGAGTGGCAGAAAGCCGATGCCCGGTACAACCGCTCCTCGGCGGGCGGCGGCAGCTGGCAGATCTATCGCAGCCACCCCCAGTTCTGGACCATCGGCTACCGGGATCTGAAATTCAAGATCAGCCCAACCGGCTTTAAGCACACCGGGCTGTTCCCGGAGCAGGCGGTCAACTGGGATTTCTTCCGGGAGAAGATCGAGAAAGCCGGGCGGCCCATCCGGGTGCTGAATCTCTTTGCCTATACCGGCGGGGCCACCCTGGCCTGTGCCGCGGCGGGCGCCGCGGTGTGCCATGTGGATGCCAGCAAGGGCATGGTGGCTTGGGCGAGAGAGAATCAGCAGCTCTCCGGGCTTGCGGAAAAGCCCATCCGGTGGATCGTGGACGACTGCCAGAAGTTTGTGGAGCGGGAGATCCGCCGGGGCAGCCTGTACGATGGGGTCATTATGGACCCCCCCAGCTACGGCCGGGGCCCGGGCGGCGAGGTATGGAAGCTGGAGGACTCGGTGTACGATCTGGTAAAGCTGTGCGCCGGGGTGCTGACCGAAAACCCGCTGTTTTTTGCCATCAATTCCTACACCACGGGCTTGAGCCCCAGCGTGATGGAGTATATTCTGAACACCACCGTCAGCCGCCGCTTTGCGGGGAAGGGCACTACCTTCTCCTCCGAGATCGGGCTGCCGGTAAAGGCCACCGGCTGCCCCCTGCCTTGCGGCTCCACCGCCGTGTGGCACAGCAGGGAGTAAAAAAGGGGCAGGGCGGGCCGCAGGCCGCCCGCCCTTTGGGCGGGCAAGCGGACCGGAGGTCCGCTTCGGCGGCTTTGCCGCCGGGCCTGCGGCCCGGGTGCCAGCCCCCTGCAGAAGCGGGGCAAGAGCCGCTGCCGTGCCGCACGGCATAGCAGGGACCAAGACTACGAAAAAAGCGAGGAACGCATTTTGAAAAAGCTGATCGAAACCGAGCATATCTCCTTCAGTTACGAGGAAGAGACCGGACTGCCGCTGGTGCTGGAGGATGTGAGCCTCACCATCGGGGAGGGCGAATTTGTGGCGGTGCTGGGGCATAACGGCTCCGGCAAGTCCACCTTTGCCAAGCACTGCAACGCCGTGCTGCTGCCCCGCACCGGCACCGTCACCGTGGACGGCATGAATACCAAGGACGAGGACAAGCTGTTTGAGATCCGCCAGTGCGCCGGTATGGTGTTCCAGAACCCGGATAACCAGATCGTGGCGACGGTGGTGGAAGAGGATGTGGCCTTCGCGCCCGAAAATATGGGCGTGGAACCGGCTGAGATCCGCCGGCGGGTGGATGAGGCCCTGAAAGCGGTGGGTATGTACGAATACCGGGAAAGCGCGCCGCATCAGCTTTCCGGCGGGCAGAAGCAACGGGTGGCCATCGCGGGCATCATCGCCATGCAGCCCCGGTGCATCCTGCTGGATGAGCCCACCGCCATGCTGGACCCCCGCGGCCGCCGCGAGGTGATGAAGGTGCTGCGGCAATTAAACCGCGAAAAGGGCATCACCGTGGTGCTGATTACCCACTACATGGAGGAGGCCGCCGCCTGTGACCGGGTGATCGTGATGGATGACGGCCGCGTGCTGATGGACGATACCCCCCGCCGGGTGTTCAGCCATGTGGCGGAGCTGCGGCAGGTGGGGCTGGATGTGCCCCAGACCACCGAGCTGATGACGATACTGAAGGAAGCCGGTCTGCCGGTGCAGGCCGATATCATAGACGAGCAGGAGTGCGTAGAAGCGCTGGAAGCCCTGCTGACCCGTTAAGAGAGGAACCGTGCCAAATATGTCTATCATCAAAACCGAGCATTTAACGCATATTTATTCGCAGGGCACCCCCTATGAGCGGGCCGCCCTGCAGGATTTCAACATCGAGATAGAGGAGGGGGAGTTTGCTGGGATCATCGGGCATACCGGCTCCGGCAAGTCCACCTTCATCCAGCACCTGAATGGCCTGCTGGCTCCCACCGAGGGCAAGGTCTACATTGACGGCGAGGACCTGTGGGCCGATAAAAAGGACCTGCGGCGGTTCCGCTTCAAGGTGGGGCTGGTGTTCCAGTACCCGGAGTACCAGCTCTTTGGCGAGACGGTGGCGGCGGATGTGGCCTTCGGCCCCACCAATATGGGGCTGCCCCCCGAGGAAGTGGAAAAGCGGGTGCGGGAGTCGCTGCGCTTTGTGGGCCTTTCGGAGGACATGATGGAAAAAAGCCCCTTCGAGCTTTCCGGCGGGCAGAAGCGCCGGGTAGCCATAGCGGGCGTGCTGGCCATGGACCCCAAGGTGCTTATCCTGGATGAACCGACGGCGGGACTGGACCCCCGCGGCCGGGATACCATCTTGGGCGAGATAAGGGAGTACCACGAGGAACGCAAAAATACCGTGCTGCTGGTGAGCCACAGCATGGAGGATATAGCCCAGTACGCCAAGAAAGTGCTGGTGATCGCCGAGGGCAAGCCCGCCATGTACGATACGGTGGAAAATATCTTTAGCCGGGTGGAGGAGCTGACCGCCATGGGCCTGGCCGTGCCGCAGATCAGCCGGGTCTTTGCCGGGCTGCGGGCCGCCGGGTACCAGGTGCCGGGCAACATCTACACCGTGGAGGGCGCGGCTGCCGCCATCCTGAATGCCGTGAAAGGGGGTGCCGCCCGATGATCCGTGATATTACCATTGGTCAGTATTTCCCCGGGAAGAGCGCCATTCACAAAATGGACCCCCGCATCAAGATCCTGCTTTCCATCCTCTACATCGTGATGCTGTTTGTGGCGGATAATATGTGGGGGCTGCTGCTGGGCGTGCTGTTCGGCTTCGCGGCCTATCTTATCAGCCGTATTCCCCTTTCGATGATCTGGAAATCCATGAAGCCGGTGGTGCCCATCGTCATCTTTACGGCGGTGCTGAACCTGTTCCTTTCCACCGGCGACCCGCTGTGGCAGTGGAAGTTCCTCAAGATCACCAGGGAGGGCATCGAGACGGCGGTATTCATGTCGGTCAGAATTCTGTGCCTCATCGCGGGCACCTCGCTGCTGACCTATACCACCTCGCCCATCGCCCTCACCGACGGCATAGAGCGGCTGCTGTCGCCCCTTAAGAAGATCAAGCTGCCGGTGCACGAGCTGGCCATGATGATGACCATCGCGCTGCGGTTTATCCCCACCCTCATCGAGGAGACGGACAAGATTATGTCCGCCCAAAAGGCAAGGGGCGCCGACCTGGAAAGCGGCGGCGTGATGCAGCGGGCCAAGGCGCTGCTGCCCATTCTCATTCCACTGTTCGTTTCGGCGTTCCGCCGGGCGGATGAGCTGGCGCTGGCGATGGAATGCCGCTGCTACCACGGCGGCGAGGGCCGCACCCGGATGAAGCAGATGAAGCTGCACGGCCGGGACCTCATCTCCGGTGTGGCGACCGCGGCGGTTTTTGCCGGGGTGATCCTGCTGAACAAATATGTTAATCTCTTGCCAACGATTTGGTAACAACTTTGTGATACGATAAGATTGGGGGGGCTCCATCCATGCGATACAAACTGACCCTGCGCTGGCTGGGGACCCATTACTGCGGCTGGCAGGTCCAGCCGAACGCCCCGACCATCTGCGGCGCCGTGCAGGATGCCGTGGAGCGGCTCTTTGGCGAGCGGGGCGAGCTGACCGGCTGCTCCCGCACTGATAGTGGGGTGCATGCGGTGGGCTTTGTGGCGGCGCTGAAATGCGAGAGCTGCCGCATCCCGCCGGAGGCGCTGCAGCGGGCGCTGAATGTGAACCTGCCGAAGGAGATAGCGGTAACCGGCTGCTGTGCGGTGGAGGAGGACTTCCACCCGCGGTATGATGCCGTGGCCAAGCGCTACCGCTACCGCTGGTACCAAAGCGCGACTAGAGATCCGTTCCGGGAGGGGCTGGCGGTACAGCTGCCCCGCCCCGTAGATGCCGAAGCGATGGACCGGGCGGCGAAGTGGCTGCTGGGCACCCACAATTTTTCGGCGTTTTGCGCTTCGGGCGGAAAAATCCCCCCCGAGGAACGGGTGCGTACCCTGACCGAATGTGCCGTGATCCCCATCGGGGATGAGATACACCTGACGGTGACCGGGGATGGGTTCCTCTACCACATGGTGCGCATTATGGCCGGGACGCTGCTGGAAATAGGACAGGGCAAATACCCCCCGGGGGAGATCATGGATATCCTGCGCAGTGAGGACCGGGAAAGAGCCGGCAAAACAGCCCCCGCCTGCGGGCTTTATCTGGAGCGGGTATTCTACGAGCAAAAGGAGGCGGAACTGTGAGCGAACTGACGGAATTTGAGGAAGCGCGCCGTAGACGCCGCCGTAAGAAAAACTGGCGGAGAACCAAAAAGCTGGCCATTGTGCTGGCGGTGGTCGCCGTCATCGGCATTACCGTTTTTGCGGGACGGCAGCTGGGGTGGGGTAGCCACCTGACGAACCTCGCAGCCTCGCTGCGGGGGGGCAAGGGCTTCCCCGTTACGCTGGACCGGCAGGAAACAAGGCAGCTCATCGGGGTAAAGGGCGGCGTAGCCCTGTGCGCCGAGGGCAGCGTGACGGTATACAATACCGGGGGAGTCATTACCGGGGAGTTCCTGCACAGCTACAACAGCCCGGTGAGTGTGTATTCCGGCGGGCGGCTGCTGACCTACGATGTGGGCGGCACCGACTGGATGCTGACCAATAAGACCAAGACGCTGCAAAGCGGCACCGGCAGCGGCATCCTGCTGGGCGGCACCCTGAACGATAAAGGGACGGTGGCGCTTTCCCGGCGGGGCGGCAGCGGACTTTCCGCGGTGACGGTGTATAACGCCCGCGGGGAGGAAATTTTCCTGCTGGAGAGCGGGGACTGCTATCTTTCGGTGCTGGCGCTGAACGGCAAGGGCACCTGGCTGGCGGCTGGCGGCGTGACCAGCGGCGGCGGAGCCCTGGGGTGCGGCATCAAGCTGCACGATATGACCGGGCGGCAGCCGGCGGTTTCGCTGAGCTGGCCGGATGAGATCCTGCTGAAAGCCCAGTGGTGCGGCGATAAGCTGCTGGCTGTGACCGACCGGGGTGCGAGGGTGATCTCCACCGATGGGACGGTGCTGTATGAGACCCGCTTTGCCGAAACGCCGACGGCAATGGCCATTGGCGAAGGCGGGACGCTTTACACCGCATGCGGCGACAGCCGGGAGGCGGCCGGAGTAACGGTGACGGCCTATGATGCCACACTGGCGGCAGTGGGCACCAGAACCGTGGCGGAGCGGGTGCTTTCTCTGCATACCGAGAAGAACCGGGTGCTGATCCTGACCGAAAACACCCTGCTGCTGGGCGATGCCGCCCTGATCGAGGTGAGCGACCGGGAGGAGAGCGGCATCCAGCAGATGGCGCCCTGGCAGAACGGCTATTACTGCATCACCGAGGAGGGGCTGACCCACCGGCGGCTGTAATGGCAGAGGGCCTGGGGCGGCGCAGCGAAATGGGCGAGGGCTGCCCGGAATGGAATGGAGGGTCGGCCCGAGACAAAATGGAGCTGTGCCGCCATAACGATGAAAACCCGAGAAAAGAGAGAAAGGGGGCGGCAAAATGAGAGATATTTTTACCCCTTCATTGATTTGGGATCTTGCGCTGATCGCGGTGATCCTGTTTGTGATGATCCGCTCAGTGGGGCGGGGGTTTGTTAGTTCCTTTATCCATCTGCTGGGGTTGGCGGCGGCCTGCATTGTGGCGGCTTTGCTGAGCGGCAAGGCCGCGGCCTGGCTGTACGATGGCTACCTGGCGGAGCGGCTGCAAACAGCCGTAAGTGATACCCTGCGGCAGAAGCTGCAAACCTTTGCGGAACTGCTGGACCGCATAGACCCGACCGATACCATTACCGGGGCGGCGGGGGATGCCCTGCGGACGGTGATGGTGGCCCTGCTGACGATGGTGGCGTTCCTGGTCATTTTCCTGGTGGCGATGGTTATAGTGCGGGCGCTGGCAAAGCTGACCCGGAATGTAAACCGGGTGCCGGTGGTGGGCGGTGTGAACCGGGTGCTGGGCGGTGTGCTGGGCGCGGCGGAAGCCTTTCTGCTGTGCTATCTCATCGGAATGGTGGCGGCGGTGCTGATCACCTTTAGCGAAAATGAGTGGAGCTGGCTGAATACGGCTGTGGTGCAGAAATCGACGATCCTCAATTGGTTTGTGCAGTTTGAATTTCCTGTGTAAATCCTGCCCGGGAACGGGCATAACAATAAAAGCGATTTTATGTTAGAAAGTGTTCGCACTCGTTTTGCGACGGTAAAAATCATGGGATGGCAAGGAAATGGGCCGCTGACAGGCTTGTGTCCATTGAAAATGGACTGATGCCCGACAAGGCCCTTGACGCAGCCAGCACGGATTTGTGCCGCCGAAAAACGGGGCCGGGCGGCGTGTCAGCCCTGCGGAATGATACTCCCCACGAAAGGAAGTGGAACGATGGATAAGAACAATATGCTGTGCTCCCGCTGCAAAAAGCGGCTGGCGGTTATTTACATGACCCGAATGGAAAACGGACAGACAATAAGCGAGGGGCTGTGCCTGCCCTGCGCCAAGGAGCTGGGTCTGAAACCGGTGGACGACCTGATGAACAAGATGGGTCTTTCTGAGGAGGACCTGGACAAGATGAGTGACCAGATGATGGAGGTCATGGGCGAAATGGCGGAGGACGGCGAGGACGGCTTTGAAAAAGGCGGGGCCATGCCGTTCCCCTTTATGCAGAACCTGTTCGGCGGGCTGATGAACCGGGAGCAGGAGGAGGGCACCGAGGCGCCTCCCAAAAATCCCCGCAGCGAAAAGCCGGAAAAGGGCGCGCCCAAGTATAAATACCTGGAAAACTACTGCGAGAACCTGACCCGCAAGGCCCGTGAGGGCAGGATGGATGTTATCATCGGGCGGGAAAAGGAGATCTACCGGGTGGTGCAGATTCTGAACCGCCGCACCAAGAATAACCCCTGCCTCATCGGTGAACCGGGCGTGGGCAAAACCGCCATCGCCGAGGGCATCGCCCAGCGCATCGTGGAGGGGAAAGTGCCGGCCAAGATCGCTCAAAAAGAGGTCTACATGCTGGACTTGACCGGGCTGGTGGCCGGTACCCAGTTCCGCGGGCAGTTTGAGAGCCGGGTGAAGGGCCTGGTGGAGGATGTAAAGAAACACGGCAATGTCATCCTCTTCATTGACGAGGTGCACACCCTGGTGGGCGTGGGTGACAGTGAGGGCAGCATGAACGCCGCCAATATTCTAAAGCCGGCGCTTTCCCGCGGAGAAATTCAGGTCATTGGTGCTACGACCTTTAACGAGTACCGCAAAAACATTGAAAAGGATGCTGCGCTGGAGAGGCGCTTCCAGGCCGTGAAGGTGGGAGAGCCGACCATTGAGGACACCATCCAGGTGTTGCGGGGCATTAAGAAATACTACGAGGACTACCACCGTGTAAAGGTGAGTGACTTTATGGTGGAGCGGGCTGTGGTGCTCTCCGAGCGGTACATCCTGGATCGCTTCCTGCCCGATAAGGCGATAGACCTGCTGGATGAGGCCTGCTCGACAGCCTCCCTGGAATGCGCGGCGCAGACCGAGTACGATAAGCTGGCCGCAGAGCGAGAGGAAAAGCAGCGGGCCCTCAGTGATGTCATCAACCCCGAGGAGGGGGCGGAGATAGACTACCGGCGCATGGCGGAGCTGAAAAGCGAGATCGCCCGGCTGGAGGAGCGGATGGACGCCCTGCACGACGCGGCCTTTAACTCCCCGGTGACGGAGGACCACCTGGCCAAGGTCATTGAGCTGTGGAGCGGGATCCCGGCCAGCAAGGTGAAGGAAAGCGAGCTGCAGAAGGTGGCCGACCTGGAAACCGGCCTGAAGAAGCGGATCATCGGGCAGGATGAGGCAGTGAACGCCGTGGCGGCCGCTGTGCGCCGCAGCCGCATTCGGCTTTCCGCCAAGAAGCGCCCGGCGTCCTTCATCTTTGTGGGGCCGACCGGCGTGGGCAAGACCGAGCTGGTGAAGGTGCTCTCCGAGGAGCTTTTTGACAATGTGGAGCCGCTGATCCGGCTGGACATGTCGGAATTTATGGAGAAGCATTCCGTTTCCCGTATCATTGGTTCGCCCCCCGGCTATGTGGGCTATGATGAGGCGGGACAGCTGACCGAAAAGGTGCGGCGCAGACCCTATTCCATCGTGCTGTTTGATGAGATAGAGAAGGCACACCCCGATGTGATGAATATTCTGCTGCAAATTCTAGATGAGGGACGCATCACCGACGCGCAGGGCCGGCAGGTCTCCTTTGAGAATACCATCATCATTATGACCAGCAACGCGGGCAGCGAGCGGCAGGGCAGCGCCCTGGGCTTTGATAAGACCCGCTATGACGACGCCAAGGACAAGGCGGAGACCTCGCTGCGGCAGTTCCTGCGGCCGGAATTCCTGGCGCGTGTGGACGAAGTGGTGGTGTTCCGCCCGCTGACCGAGGAGGATATGCAGAAGATAGCCGCGCTGATGCTGGAGGAGCTGAAAAAGGGCCTGGCAGAGCGGGAGATCAAGTTTGGCTGGGACGACGGGGTACTGCGGTTGGCGGCTACTGAAGCCTACGGACACAAGAGCGGCGCCCGGGACCTGCGCAATGTGCTGCGACGCCGAGTGGAAGATCCCATCTGCACGCTGCTGGCGGGCTGCCCCGAACAGCCGCCGGCGTTGATCCACGCGGAAGAAAAAGACGGGGAGATCGTGCTGGTGACAGCGTAAGGAGGAGACCGAATGGACAAAATGAAACGGATCGTGGCGCTGATTCTGGCGGTGCTGATCGTACTGAGCGTGGCGAGTTATTTATTCTACCTGCTGTAAATAAGCGAGGATCTCCCCCTTGCCCAGGATGGGTGAGGGGGAGCCTTTTTGCCGGTAGGGGGCAGGGCGGGCCGCAGGCCGCGGCGCGCAGCGCCGCCAGCGGGCTCCGCCCGCTGAAGCCGCCCGGAGGGCGGCTTGGCCTGCGGCCCGAAGCCGGCGACATCCAGAAAGCATAATAGAAGATGCAAAAAAGTGTGTATGCGTGCGAAAAAGTGAGATATCAGAAGATAACCTGGATGTAAACAAGAAAAATCGCGGATTAATGTGGTTTAGCATAGTAGCATAGTAGCACGCTAAAGCGTATAATACGAACATAACATTTCATTAACCCCGAAGCGAAGGAGAAAAACACCATGAAAAAATTGATCGCGCTGGCCGCAGCTGCCATGATGCTGCTGAGTCTCTTTACCGCCTGCGGCAAGGAGCCTGCTGCTAACAATGATAATGACACCGAAAAAACCACCACCTTTACGGTAGGCTTTGACGCGGAGTTCCCGCCCTATGGCTACCAGGATGAAAACGGTGAGTATGTCGGCTTTGATCTGGACCTGGCCGCTGAGGTTTGCACCCGCAATGGCTGGGAACTGGTGAAGAAGCCCATTAACTGGGACAGCAAGGACATGGAGCTGAATACCGAGGTCATCAGCTGCATCTGGAACGGTTTTACCATGCAGGGCCGTGAGGATAAGTACACCTGGAGCGAGGCCTATGTGGATAACAGTCAGGTGATCGTGGTGAAGAAGGACAGCGGCATTGCCACCTATGCAGATCTTGCTGGGAAGATAGTAGCAGTGCAGGCAGATTCTTCCGCGCTGGCGGCGCTGACCGAGAACGAGGACGGCAGTAATGCGGAGAATATCGCGCTGGCCGAGAGCTTTAAGCAGATGGTGGAGGTGCCGGATTACAACACCGCGTTCCTGAACCTGGAGGCGGGTGCTGTGGATGCCATTGCTATGGATATTGGTGTGGCGCAGTACCAGATCTCCCAGCGTGGCGATGAGTTTGTGATCTTGGACGGCACCATTGCCAGTGAGACCTACGGTATCGGCTTTAAGCTGGGCAACACCGAACTGCGCGACGCCGTGCAGAAGACCCTGGATGAGATGGCGGCCGATGGCACCTTCGCCAAGATCGCTGAAAAGTGGGGCCTTTCCGAGGCGGTTTGCCTGGGCAAGTAACGCCCCAAAAAGAAAACAGAAAAGCAGCCCTTCGACACGATGTGCTGAGGGGCTGCATTTTTCCTTGCAAGTAAGAGATAAAAGGAGAGCACCGCATGAACCTGTTAGAGATATTTGCCCAGGTGGGGGAGGGGATGGGAAATTCCATCCTCATCTTTGTGCTGACGCTGGTATTTTCGCTGCCGCTGGGCCTTTTGGTAGCCTTTGGCCGCATGAACCGCTGGGCTCCGCTGGCGGGCCTGAAAAAGAGCAAATCCCCCTTTTGGCGGAAGGCGGCGGAATTCCGGCCGGTGCAGCTCCTGCTCAAGCTGTTTATCTCCATTTTGCGGGGCACCCCGCTGATGCTGCAGCTGATGGTGGTCTATTATGGGCCTTATTATATCTTTAAGGTGCCGATTACGCTGGAGTACCAGTTCTATGCAGTGATTATTGCCTTTGCGGTGAATTACGCCGCCTACTTTGCGGAGATTTACCGCTCCGGGATTGAATCGATGCCAGTGGGGCAGTACGAGGCGGCCAAGGTGCTGGGCTACAATAAGGGCCAGACCTTTTTCCGCATTATTCTGCCGCAGGTGGTCAAGCGCATTCTGCCCTCCATCACCAATGAGGTCATCACACTGGTAAAGGATACCTCGCTGGCTTTTGTTATCGGCTACGCCGAGCTGTTTACATTGGTGAAACGCATCGCCAGCCGGGAGGCCAATGTGCTGCCCTATGTGGGCGCCGCTATCTTCTACTATATCTTTAACCTGGTGGTGGCGGTGGCCATGGAAAAGCTGGAAAAGAAAATGAACTACTATAACTGAAGGAGGTGTCCCGGATGAGTGTACTGCGGCTGGAAAATGTGAAAAAGACCTTTGAAGGCGGGCCGGAGGTCCTGCGGGGCATCAGCCTGGCGGTGGAGGAGGGCGAAGTGGTTGCCATTATCGGGCCCTCCGGTGGGGGAAAATCCACCCTGCTGCGCTGCATGATTGACCTGGAGGAAGTGACCGGTGGGAGCATCTATGTGGGCGAGGACGCCATGGTGAAGGACGGGAAATACTGTTCCAAGGCAGAGCGTGCCCGGCTTATCAGCGAAATGGGCATGGTGTTCCAGGGCTTTAATCTGTTCCCCCACATGACGGTGCGGGAAAATCTCATCAAGCCGTACCTGCTGACAAAGCCCGGCGCGGCCGATGCCGAAGAAAAGTGCATGGCCCTGCTGGAAAAAGTGGGCCTGGCGGAGAAAAAGGATGAATATCCCTGCCGGCTTTCCGGCGGACAGCAGCAGCGGGTAGCTATAGCACGCGCCCTGATGCGCGACCCCAAGGTGATGCTCTTTGATGAGCCGACCAGTGCACTGGACCCCCAACTGACGGGCGAGGTGCTGGCGATTATGCAGCAGCTGGCGGCGGAGCACCGCACCATGGTGGTGGTGACCCACGAGATGAGCTTTGCCCGTGGAGCGGCGAACCGCATCCTGTATGTGAATGGCGGGCTGATCGCGGAGGAGGGCACCCCGGAGGAGATCTTCGGCGCGCCTAAAACCGCCGAGCTGCGGGCCTTTTTGGGCAGCGGGTTCGAGGACTGAGAGAATAAATCTCCGGTGAAATCCCCTTTGCCGAAGAATGTTGCAAATTGCCCCGCGGCGTGCTATAATAGCGAAATCAAGCGGAGCTCCTGCCGAAAAGCGGTGGGAGCCGCCGTATTTTAGAACCCAAGCAAAAAGGAATGAGCCCCATGAATAAGAAAATCAGACAAAACCTGTTCCCGGTGTTGGCAGCGCTCATCTGGGGCACCGCATTTGTGGCGCAGAGCGTCAGTGCCGGGCATATACCGCCGCTGACCTTTGGCGCCATACGGTGCAGTATGGCCTTTGCGGCGCTGGCCCTGGGCCTTTGGATCGTGCGTATGGTACAAAAAAAGAAGAGCCCCGAAAAGGTGGAACCGCTGGCAAGCTCCCCGAAGGACCTGGTGCTGGGCGGAATTTGCTGCGGTGTGGCCCTGGCTATGGCTTCCTTCCTGCAGCAGTCAGGCATTTCCGGCGGGACCAGCGCCGGTAAGGCGGGCTTTATTACCGCGCTGTATATTGTGCTGGTTCCCATTTTGGGACTGTTCCTGCGTAAAAAGGTCACAGCCGCCGTGTGGATCTCGGTGGTGCTGGCCGCTGTGGGGCTTTACTTCCTGTGCATGAACGAAGCGCTGACGATCGAAAAGAATGATTTGATGGTAATGCTTTGTTCCGTGGCTTTTGCGGTGCACATTTTGGTCATCGATCATTTTACCCAAAGGGTGAATGGTGTAGCGCTTTCCACGGTGCAGTTTGCGGTGGCGGCGATCGTTTCCGGGATAGGAGCCGCCCTGACGGAAACGCCCACCCTCGCGGGGATTACGGAGTGTATTTGGCCGCTGCTGTATGTAGGTATAATGAGCGGCGGTGTGGGCTATACCCTGCAGATACTGGCGCAGAAGGACGCGAACCCCACGGTGGTTTCGCTGCTGCTTAGCCTGGAATCGGTTTTCTCGGTGCTGGCGGGGGCGCTTATCCTACATGACCGGCTGACCGGCCGGGAGCTGCTGGGCTGCGCGCTGATGCTGCTGGCGGTAGTGCTGGCTCAGCTGCCGGCGCGGGGCAAGGTTGCGGAAGCGGCAAAGAACTGATATAATAGAAAAAGAGCGTAAAGGTGGCTCTGCCCCTTTTATTATTTTCAAGGAGGTCTTTACCGTGACCAAGATCTTTGTGGGTTTTTTGTTTGTGTTCCTTAATTTTAACCTTACCCTGAACGATACCTATGTCATTAACCTGCTCCCGGATTTTGTCGGGTTTATTCTGCTGTATATGGGCACCCGAGAGCTGCTGGAGGAAAGCCCCCGCTACACCACAGCCGGTCCCTGGCTGCTGGGACTTACCGCCTATGGCATTGCCAGCTGGGTGATCAATCTGCTGGGACTCAATGGCGGCTGGGTCATTTCACTGCTTACATTGGTGGCAGCGGCCGTGACTTATTATGCCACCTGGTTGGTCATTAAGGGCTTTGAGGACATCGAGAAAAACAACTCGGTAGGGATCGCCGCAGCGGAAAGTATGCGCAGCTGGAAGATCTGTGCCATTCTGAACATTGTGGCGGTGGCGCTTTCCTGGGTGCCGGTGCTGAGTGTGCTGCTGCTTTTGGGCATGGTGGTGGTGACCATTATGCTGCTGGTGAGCCTGAACAAGACCCGCAAGCTGTATGAGGCGTTCCGCATGATAAAGCCGCAGAGCAACAACGGCGGACCGGAATTCTGACGGCGGGAGAAATGGAAATGAAGGAACATCGGAATTTGATTGGAAAAAACCATCATTGCGGCGGGGATCCTTGCCAATGCGATTGAGAGCGCCGGGGCCAGTGCCGGCAGCCAGATTGCCAGGGCGCCGCGCGCCATGGCGTGATGGGTGGGCGGAAAGGAAAACTTGCGTGAATATATTTCTTATCGTGATGGGATAAAAGGAAACGGCGTGGCGGGGGCCATGCCGTTTTTGCATTAGGCCAGCGGTTTACCGCAGAATACAGGGAAGATATCAAATTCGCCGTGATTCGTGATGCGGTCCATCTGCTGGAGGGCCTTCATATCCGCTTCGGAGATCACAAAATCGAGAGCGGCATTGCCGGCCATGTGGGTCAGGATTGGCGGTTTTAGGCAACGCAACGGTTCCCAAGCTGGACGACATAACGGATGCAGAGCAGCGCGGCGGATACGCCATATTTCTTTGCCATTTCCACAATGGCAGGGTTTTTGAGCGCTTCACCGTGGGTAATAGGGGAGTAGGCTTCCACTAAGATGCCCGGATCCCGGCTGTAATTGATCAGTGCCATATCGATATTGCTGATGTACAGCAGAATCTGATTGACCGTGGGCTTTACTCGGCAATCCGACAACAGGTTTTCAAGGTCATCCCGCAGGAATTGGAAACACCGATGACCCGTACCTTCCCAGCGGCCTAGGCATCCTCCAGTGCGCGTCAAACAGCATTATTTTCCTCCAGGCCGCTTTTGGGGTCAGTCAGCGGATTCAAAAAGGAATTGCCGATAAAATACTGCGCATACGCGGTATTGGCTGTGCCGGTTCCAAAGATATTTGCCTTTTCAAAGGCTTCCTTGCTTTCGTACTTCATTGCAAAAAACCTCTTGATGTGGATTGATAATTCTGCCGTACCAATAGACGGTGCGATGGTTTTTTGCTCCGTACTCGCTTTACTACCTAAAGCTCACCTTAGGTCAAGAGCTTTTTGAAATGAAGTTGGAGGAATTTTGGCGGATCACTTAGCAGGCAAAAAGCATCCCCACCGGGGAGAAAGCTCCATAGGTGGGGATAGGAATGACATCATGTTTATTTTTTGACCCTGGGCAGGATGAGCGGCAGGGCCAGCGGCACGATGGCGGCATCCACATGAGTGCTTTCGCTCATTTCTCCATCGGCATTTAGGTTGGTGGGGGTCTCAAAATCAATAGTAAGGCTGCGGCAGCGGGTGTAAATGATACAATCCTGCAGGGAGGGGTCATCCACATGAAGGCCCTTTTGGTATTTGCCGATTACCTTGAGGATGCGCAGGCGGTTAATCTTACGCACAATGCAGAGATCCATCAGGCCATCCTCCACATTGAACTTAGGCGCGCCGTTCCAGCCGCCGCCGTAAAAGCCGCCATTGGACATCACCAGGATGAGAATATTCTCATCCAATACCCGGCCGTCATCCAGTACAATATGTGCCTGCTTGCCCATGGGGCTGAAGAAAGTGGAGATGAGAGCAAGAATGTACGCGCCGCTGCCGGTAACAAGCGGAAGGCGCTTGTAGCGGGCCATTTTTTTGCAGACATCAGAATCGAGGCCCGCACTGCAGATATTGGCCGACCACTGATTATTGAAGTGGATGAGGTCGATGGGGCGTTCTTCGGCGGCGATCTGCGCCTCCAGGTCGGAGAAATCACAATCCGGGAAGCTGCGGACGAAATCATTGCCGCTGCCGCAGGGAACGACGCCCATAGCTGCGTTGGCGCAGCCGGCCAGGCCCTGAAGCACCTCGTTCATGGTGCCGTCGCCGCCGCAGCTGTAAAAGCGCAGGTGCTCCCCGCAGGAGGCGGCACAGCGCTCCTTCACAAAACGGGTGGCATCCCCCACGCCGGTGGTCAAGTAGGTTTCCAACTCCTCCTCCCGCCCGACAAAAAGGACATGCAGACGGGGCAGCAGGGCTTCGGTCACATTGGTTTTTCCGGCGGCGGGATTGATAACGAAGATGTGTTTCATGGCGGCAAACTCCTTCGATGTTAAGTGTTGGGCAGCTCCCATACCATGGCGGTGTAGGGCAGTGCCTGGAAGCCCAGCGACTGATACAGCCGCATAGCAACCTGGTTTTCGGGGGTGCATTCCAGCTTCAGCGCGCCGACTTTATTATGATAGTGGGAGGAAAGAGATTCCAGAATAGCCCGGCCGATGTGCTGACCTCTCGCCTCCGGGATGAGGTACAGCTCTTCGATCATAATGATGGGGGTGCCCAGTTCGCTGGAGAAGCTGTGTGCCAGCAGCAGATAGCCCAGGGTACAGCCGTTTTCCACGATCATGCGGCCTTCGACATTCTGATTGCCGGCCAGGCACGCCCGGAAGGTGGAGATGAAGATATCCCGGCTGACCGGGTGTGCCACCGCGGGGGAATCGTACATATCGTGGCTCATTTCCAGGAATGAGGCGAGGTCTTTGGCGGTAAAGGGGATGAGTTCCATGGGAAGATTGATGCTCCTTTTTTAGATTCTTGGTAGGTTTGTGCAGAGGGATGGGCGGGGGCCGCAGGCCCGGCCGCCAAAGGCGGCCGACGCAGGCGGAGCCTGCGTGTTTCGGCAAAGCCGAAACGGCCTGCGGCCCCCGTCCGGACTCTGCACAAGCTTGTAAATGCGCAGGCTGCCGGCCCGGCTCCTGCTTTTAGTCCTATTGTAGCATAGAAAGCGGAAAAAGCAAATGCTGAAAACTGATATAAGCAACACTTATGACTAAATGTTAAAAAATCTATATCCAAGATAGCAGAATTATGTTATAATAAATAGGTTAAGGGCGTCATGCCCAATTTTTTCGGAAAAGGAGGATTCCCATGCAGGAATTCTATGATATCACCGTGGCAGGCGTCAAACGCAGTCTGCCGGTCGTCCCCATCAATGAAAACATGTCCATTGCCGGCTTTGTTATCTTTGGCGATACCGATGTTGTAGAGCCCTGTGCCCGTGCCCTGGCGGAAAAGCTGCCCCCCGAGACCGAGGTGTTGGTGACGGCTGAGGCCAAGAGCATTCCGCTTATTTATGAGATGGCTAAAGTGATGAAGATGCCCCGCTATGTCATTGCTCGCAAGTCGGTCAAGGGCTATATGCGCAATCCCATCATCACCACCGTTAATTCCATCACCAATATGGGTAAGGAGCAGATCCTGGTGGTAGATGAGCACGATGCCGAGTTCATCAAGGGCAAGAAGGTCGCCATCATTGATGATGTGATCTCCACCGGCAGCAGCATTGAGGCCATCGAAAAGCTGGTGAAGGAATCCGGCGGCGAAGTAATTGCCCGCGCGGCAGTGCTGGCGGAAGGCGATGCCGCGGACCGCACCGATATCATCTATCTGGAAAAGATCCCGCTGTTCTTCCACAATAAAAAGTGATCTACATAAGAACAAGGCCCCTGTACTGCGCGGTACGGGGGCTTTTTCACATTTATAAGATCAAAATGGGATAAACTCCACCGTGGTGCCCTGCTGCCGCAGCAGCTCAACCAGGGCATCCGCCGGGAGCCAAACGGTAGCGGTATTATCATTGGGATGGACCCCGATGAGCTTGCCGCGGTAGTCCTCATCCAGCAGGAGGGTGACCCGGTGCTCCTTGTCATTCAGCGCGCCAAAGGGAGTGACAGAGCCGGGCGTCAGGCCCAGCAGCTCGGCCAGTTCCTCTGCCCCGGCAAAGGAAAGCGCCCCATGCCCCAGCCGGGCTTTCAGCGCTTTCAGGTCGGCACGCTTTTCTCCGTACAGTACCAGCAGCCAGTAAAAGCGCTTCTTCTGGTCGCGGACCAGCAGATTCTTGGCGATGGTGTCGCAGTGTTCCAATCCTTGCGCGTACAGCTCCTCCATATTGAATACAGCGGGGTGCTCCGCCAGTGTGTGGTCTATTTTATTTTCCTCCAGCAGCCGCAGGACAGCGTGCGCCATGTCGTTCATCGTGATTTACTCCTTTTGGGGCAGCGGTTGCAGCCGCCAACCATGGCGCAACCCGCCGGATTTTTTGTGCTATTGTAGCATGATTTTGCCCCAGTCGCAAGGGGACGCCGCATAGTTTTTTTGCTGTTGGTGATACTACCCCTTGAAAGGGGGAATAACCATGGAACGACCTGTTTTGGGACCCATTGACCCGGTAACGGGGCGCCCGCTGTACCTGCCGCACGATGTGGTAAGCGATACCGAAGCCACCGGGCTGGAGCCCATCCCGCCCCGCACGCCGGAGGAAACGGAAAGCTATGCCGAACTGTACGACTGGCCGCTGGCAGATCAGCCGCCCCGCCGCTGAGGGGACTTGCCAGCCGGGGGCAAATTTGCTATTATCATGGGTAGAAATTTCTGCAGGGTGCCGCCAAACCAGCACTCATTGCAGGGCTGACATCGGAGGGAAACAGTATGAGTAAAGTCGCAGTTATTACCGGCGCATCAGGGGGCATCGGAGCCGCAGTGGCCCGCCGCTTGGCAGCACAGGGCTGTTATGTGGTGCTGGGCTATTGCCGCAGCAGAGAAAAGGCCGAAAGCCTTTGCCGGGAGCTGCGGGAGGCCGGTGGGGAAGCCGTTTCCTTCCGGGCGGATCTGACCAAAGCCGAGGAAGCTAAAGCGCTTATCGATTTTGCGGTACAGCAGTACGGCCACCTGGATATCCTGGTGAATAATGCCGGCATTTCGCAGATCAAGCTGTTTACCGATATTACCCCGGAGGACTGGCAGCGGATGTTTGCGGCCAATGTGGATGGTATCTACCACTGCTGCCGCGCGGCGGTGCCGTATTTGGTGCAGCAGCACAGCGGCACCATTATCAATGTTTCCTCCATTTGGGGATTGTGTGGTGCCTCCTGCGAGGTGCACTACTCCGCCTCCAAGGCGGCGGTCATCGGCTTTACGCAGGCATTGGCCAAGGAATTGGCCCCCAGCGGCATCACCGTCAACTGTGTCGCGCCCGGGGCCATCGATACCGAAATGAATGCCCACCTTACCGCCGAAGAACGCCGGATGCTGGAGGAGGAGATCCCGCTGGGCCGCATGGGTTCGCCGGAGGAAGTGGCGGCTGCCATTGCCTTTTTGGCGGGGGAGGATGCCCGCTATTTTACCGGGCAGGTCCTCAGCCCCAATGGCGGCATCGTAATTTGACAGGAAAAAGAGGCGAATACCCTATGGAAATACTGCAAAATACCTGTCTGATATCGGCGGTGCTGGCTTGGGCTGTGGCACAGCTTTGCAAGCTGCTCATCGAACTGATTGCCCATCACCGACTGGATTGGGAGCGGTTGACGGGGGACGGCGGGATGCCCAGCGGGCATTCCGCCACGGTAACTGCACTGGCAGTGGCTGCCCTGCTGCAATACGGCGCGGCTTCCTTTCAGTTTGCCATCAGCGCGGTGCTGGCCATTATTGTAATGCACGATGCCATGGGAGTGCGCTGGCAGGCCGGGCAGCACGCCCGCACCATCAATGAGCTGCTGCTGAAGCTGAGCGACACCCCGCCGGAGCAGCTGCTGGAGGAATTCCTGGGGCACACCCCGCTGCAGGTGGCCTGCGGTGCTCTGCTGGGCGCTGCGGTGGCTATTCTGTATTCCCTCCCGTAAAAATATAACACAACCCCCGCGGCAGATCCCGTGGGGGTGCTTTTTAATATAGTCTCCGTTCATTTCGCCTTACGCCCAGAACCGTAAAAACTCTTCCGCCGCGGGGCTGGGCGATACATCCTGCAAGGTGCACACCGAAAGGCTCCGCTCCGGGATCTCCGGGATGGTGCGCAGTTCACGGATCGTCCCCGCCTCCAAAGCGGGCAGGGCATATTCTCGGGTGACGCACGCCACCCCCAGCCCAATGGCCGCCAGATCGACGAGAAGCTCGTGACTGCACAGTTCTATCTCCGGTTTAAGCGTAATGCCATTGCGGGTGAAAAAGCGTTCCAGGTACCGTCTTGCGCTGGATTTGCGCTCCAACAGCATCAGCGGGAAGCGGGAAAGCTCCGCCAGGGTATAGGCCCGGTCGGTCTCGCAGGGGTAGTCCCGCCCCGCCACAAAAACATTGTGCAGGGCCATGCAGCGCCGCATCTGCAGGTTGCCGCTCTCCTGCGGAGTGCTGGCAAAGGCCAGGTCTACCTGTCCCGCCCGCAGCATCTGCAGGGCCTCATAACTGGTGCCGTTCAGCACCTTCAGCCGGATGGCCGGGTACCGCTCGTGGAACCTTTGCAGATAGGGCAGCAGCAAACTGCGGGTCACGGTATCGCTGGCCCCGATGACCAACTCGCCCATCATCAGCTCCCGGGTCTGCTGCACCTTTTCCTCCCCGGTTTCGATGAGGCTGATGGCGCTGCGCACATAATCGTACAGTACCCGCCCCTCGCCGGTCAGGGTGACGCCGCGGGGTTGGCGGGAAAACAGCCGTACCTGCAGCTGTTCCTCTAGCTGATGGATGGACTGACTGACCGCCGACTGTGAGATAAACAGTGTTTTGGCGGCGGCGGAAATGCTTTCCTCCTCGGCAACGGTGCGGAAAATACGGTAAAGCTCCAGTTTAACGGCCATGTTTGCGGGCTTCCTTTCTATCTGTTTTACTTATGCTCATTATTAGTAATATATACTTTACTTATGGATACGCATCTATTATACTAAAGTGGTTGTGAAAAGCAACCCCTATTTTTGTTTTCGTTTTCATCAATTCACAGGTGATAAAAGGAGAAAAAGCCATGAGCAGAATGTTTGGTACTGTCGTTCGCGGGGTACGCGCCCCCATCTTCCGGGAAGGCGATGATGTAGTAAAGGGCACTGTGGATACCGTCCTGAAGGCCCTGAAAGAAAACAGTGTGGAGCCGCACGATAAAGATGTTGTCGCCATTACTGAATCGGTAGTGGCCCGTACCCAGGGCAACTATGCCACAGTGGAACAGATCGCAGCCGATGTAAAGGCCCGCACCGGCGGCAAGACCGTTGGCGTTACCTTCCCCATTCTCAGCCGCAACCGTTTCTCCGTGCTGCTTTCCGGCATTGCCGCTGGCTGCCAGAAGGTCGTCCTTATGCTCAGCTATCCTTCCGATGAAGTGGGCAACCACCTCATCAGCATGGACCGCCTGGATGAAAGGGGCATTGATCCCTGGACCGATGTTCTTTCCCTGGAGCGCTTCCGTGCCGAGTTCGGCTCTGTGATCCATCCTTTTACTGGCGTGGACTATGTGGAGTACTATTCCAGCCTTATCCGGGAAGCCGGCGCCGAGGTAGAAGTGATTTTTGCCAACCGCGTGCAGACCATTCTGGACTACACCGATACCGTCATCACCTGTGATATTCATACCCGTGCCCGCAGTAAGCGATTGCTGCAGGCGGCTGGTGCCCGTGTGGTTCTGGGGCTGGATGACCTAATGACCGCTCCTGTGGCGGGCAGCGGCTACAATGCCCAGTATGGTCTGCTGGGTTCCAATAAGGCGGATGAAAACCGTGTGAAGCTGTTCCCCCGTGATGCTATGCTGGTAGCCGAAAAAATTGGCCAGCTGATGAGCAAAGCCACCGGACACCATATCGAGGCGATGGTTTACGGCGACGGCGCCTTTAAGGATCCCGCGGGCAAGATTTGGGAGCTGGCCGACCCGGTTGTGGCCCCCGGTTATACCAAGGGCCTTATCGGTACCCCCAATGAGCTGAAGCTGAAGTACCTGGCTGACCACGATTTTGGCGATCTTTCCGGTACCGCTCTGCAGGAAGCCATTACCCAGCGTATCAAGGAGAAGGACTCCACCAGCCTGGTGGGCAATATGGTCTCCGAGGGTACGACCCCCCGTAACCTTACCGATCTCATTGGCTCCCTGTGCGACCTGACCAGCGGCAGCGGCGATAAGGGCACCCCCATCATCTACATCCAGGGCTACTTCGATAACTACACCACCGAGTGATATCTTATTTTTAATGGTTTGCTGATAAGGCCCGCCTCCTGCTTTTCCAGGGGGCGGGCCGCCGCATTGGGGGGGATTTAAGCAGGGGGCAGGCTCCGCCTGCGTCGGCCGCTTCGCGGCCGGGCCTGCGGCCCATGCCTGCCCCTCGCTTAAATTTCCCCTTACATCCTGCCGAAAAATGTGCTATAATATAAGCAGAAACAGTAAGGGAGGGCACCACAGTGTTTGCAAAAGGAACAAAGATCATGTATGGCAATACCGGCGTCTGCGAGGTCATGGATTACGCCACCCCCGATTTGCCCGGCATGCCGCGCGGGACCAAGTACTATGTCCTGCGCCCCCTGTTCCAAAGCGGCACCATCTACTGCCCGGTGGAGCAGCCAAAGGTCTTTATGCGCCCGGTAATGAGCCGCGAGGAGGCCGAGGAGCTGGTTGCCCTCATTCCTACCATCAGCGTGGAGCCATTCCATACCGGCCGTCTGCAGGAGCTTTCGGAGCATTACCGCAGCATCATCGGCACTCACAGCACCACCGACCTCGTGGAGATCATCAAATCGGTTTACAGCAAAAAGCGGGAAGCCGAAGCCGCCGGCCGCCGCGTCAGCCAGATGGATGACCGCTATATGAAGCTGGCGGAGGAGCTGCTGCATGGTGAGCTTTCCGTCGCGCTGGAGATCCCCAAGGATGAAGTGCGGGAATATATTCGCCAAAGGGTGAAAGCTGCCGAAGCCGCTGAATAACTTTATCACAATAAAAAAGAGCCCCCATCCGGGTTTCCGGATAGGGGCATTTTTGTATGGTGCAGGTTATTCGACGGGAAAGAATGTATACAAGGTATACAGCTCGCAGTCGCTGGCGTCAAAGACGTAGTTCGTCATTTCGTTGCCGAAGGTCACCACCAGCCAGCCATTATAGCAAGCGGTAAACAGCACATTCCCTTCCGTGTCATAGGCGGTCAGCACCACCGAGCCGCCGGTGGCGGGGTTTGGCAGCCTTTCATACACCGTAAGCCGGTCGGCGCTCTCGGCCAGCAGCCCGATGAGCTGTCCGGCTTTTTCGGGGGTCAGCTCCACCGGCCCGGTCATGGTGTGATCCCCGGCCATCACCTTGGCGATGTTCCCGGCACGAATGACCTCCCGCCAGCGGGTCAGCTCCTTTTCGGTGCCCGCTACATGCCCGATCGGGGTCTCCACGCCGGGCTTTACGGCATACACCCCGGCGGCAAATTCCCTCACCAGCACCTTTGCGGCGTCACCGGTTTGGCCGGGCAGCCACAGGGAATAGTCAAAATCCCCCTCGCAGCTTTTCCACAGCGCCACGGTGCCCTCACTGTGCTCCTTCACGGTGACGGTAATAATGCCGCAGTAGCTGTGCCACACCGAAAGCTCGCTCTCCTCGGCATCGGGGTAGTAAACGCCGGAAAGATCCTCGCCCTCGCCGGTATCGGCGGCACAGCGCAGGGTGGCGGTTTCATAGGAGATCTCCCCGATGGTGCCGCCGATGAGATAGAACCCGGTGGGCTTCATGCCGTCCCGGTCGGGGTAGCCGGCCAGCTTAAAATCGGGGAACTCGTCATTTTCATAGGGGACTCTCGGGTTCGGGATCTGGGTGTTCCCGCCGATTGCCGAACCGGGATCGGGGTCGGGGTCGGGTGTGGGGGCAGGCGTTTCGCCGCAGGCCGTCAGCCCTACGGCCAGCAGGCAGCACAGGGTCAGTGCCAGAATTCGGGTCAGCTTTTTCATGTTGTTTCCTCCTGTTGTATATTGTTGGTGTAAGGCCTACACTAATTATAACGAATGAGCGCCGCGAAATGCAACATCCGTTCATCAATAAGGTGCAATAAATCCCGTGTTTTATTGCAGCCTCGCAAAAAAATCCCCGCAGACTCAAAAGCCTGCGGGGAAATTTTCAGTTTATCGTGTTCTCTTACTTAATGATAGAGAAGTTAACTACCAGCGCGGCAAATACGATGGAAACCATCGACAGCAGCTTGATGAGGATGTTGATAGCGGGGCCGGAAGTATCCTTGAAGGGATCGCCTACGGTATCGCCAACGACAGCAGCCTTGTGGGCATCGCTACCCTTGCCGCCGTGTACGCCGCTCTCAATGTACTTCTTGGCGTTATCCCAGGCGCCGCCGGAGTTCGCCATGAAGATAGCGAGCAGGAAGCCGGAAACGGTAGCGCCGGCCAGCATACCTACCACGCCCTTGTAGCCCAGGATCATACCGACTACGATGGGGGTAACGATACCAACTACGGTGGGCAGGATCATCTCGTGCAGGGAAGCCTTGGTGCACAGGTCAACGCAGCGGGCGTAGTCGGCATCGGCTTTGCCGTCCATCAGGCCAACGATCTCCTTGAACTGACGGCGAACCTCTACTACAACGGACTGAGCCGCGCGGCCAACGGACTGCATGGTGAGCGCCGCGAACACGAAGGGCAGGCAGGCGCCGACAAACAGACCGACCAGAACAACAGGGGTCATAACGGAGAAGTCATTGAAGGTAGCAGCAGCGCCAACCTCCTGGACCTTCTCGATGTAAGAAGCGATCAGAGCCAAAGCGGTCAGAGCGGCGGAGCCGATAGCAAAGCCCTTGCCGGTAGCGGCAGTGGTGTTGCCCAGGGAATCCAGCGCGTCGGTGCGCTCACGAACTTCGGGCTCCAGGCCGGCCATCTCGGCAATGCCGCCGGCGTTATCGGCCACGGGGCCATAGGCATCGGTCGCCAGGGTGATGCCCAGGGTAGCCAGCATACCTACGGCAGCCAGCGCGATGCCATACAGACCCATGGAGGTGGAAGCAGCGCCGCCGGAAACATAGTAGGCAACCAGGATGCACACCGCAACGATAACGATGGGCAGGATGGTGGAGAGCATGCCCAGACCCAAACCACCGATCATGATGGTGGCGGAGCCGGTCAGGGCGGTGTCAGCCAGACCCTGGGTGGGCTTGTAGGTGTCGGAAGTGAAATACTCGGTGGAAGCACCGATGAGAACGCCGGCAACCAGACCGGCCAGGATGGCAAAGTAGATACCGGTGTACTCGGTGCCCAGTACGCCGCGAACCAGGAAGAAGGCAGCAACGGCGATGATAAGAGCACTCAGGTTGGTGCCGCGACGCAGAGCGGAAAGCAGGGTGCGCTGATCGGTGGATTCACCGGTGCGTACAAAGAAGGTACCAATGATGGAAGCCAGGATGCCCAGGGCCGCCATGATCATGGGCAGGGCCATGGCCTTCAGCTCACCGCCGAAAGCGGCAACGCCCAGCGCGGAAGCGGAAATGATGGAGCCAACATAGCTCTCGTACAGGTCAGCGCCCATGCCGGCCACATCGCCTACATTATCGCCTACATTATCGGCAATAACAGCGGGGTTACGGGGGTCATCCTCAGGGATGCCGGCCTCGACCTTACCTACCAGGTCGGCGCCTACATCGGCAGCCTTGGTGTAGATACCGCCGCCGACACGGGCAAACAGAGCCATGGAGGAAGCGCCCATACCAAAGGTCAGCATAGCGCTGGTGATGGCAGAGGGATCCAGCTTAAAGACGAACTTCAGCAGGGTGAACCAGATGGAAATATCCAAAAGACCCAGGCCGACTACGGTAAAGCCCATAACGGAACCGGCGGAGAACGCCACGCGCAGACCGCGGTTCAGGCTGGTGCGGCAGGCATTGGCGGTGCGGCAGTTGGCCTTGGTGGCGATGCGCATGCCGATGAAGCCGGACAGACCGGAGAAGAAACCGCCGGTCACGAACGCAAAGGGAACGAACCAGGTCAGCAGACCGGTAGCGGCCATGATGCACAGCACAACGAACATGCAGGCAAAGAAGATGGCCACGATGGTGTACTGGCGCTTCAGATAGGCGTTAGCGCCTTCACGGATGGATGCAGAGATCTTCTGCATCAGCGGGGTGCCTTCCTCAAACTTCAGGACCTTCTTCGCGGTGACAAGAGCAAATACCAGCGCGATGACGGAGCCGAGGAAAGTCAAGAGAACGAGAACTTTCTCCATTTGTTTTTAGCCTCCTTGTGAATTCACGATAAAGTGTCTATCAAATAATAGCGAAAAACAAGGTCTTTGTCAAGGTGTTGGGGCCGACACTTTGCCCAAAAACTAACCAAATTTTTGAGATTTTCGCTCAAAAAGAACGCCATCTCGCACAAGGCAAAATGGCGTTGATTTCAGTACTTTTTCGGCTGCTTTTTTGTCAAGGGATTAACAAGTTCCGCCATGCGAAAGGTGCATCAATGCTATATTGTGATACTTTCACAAACACTGGCGTAATTTTGGCCAAAATCAGCGCAAAACATCAAATCAGATTGCCCAAAAACGGCGCGATCACCACCGTCAACAGTGCAGTGATCACCAGTGAAAGGCTGCCCATGGCGCCTTCCACCTCGCCCATTTCCAGCGCCCGCACCGTGCCAAAGGCGTGGCTGCCGCAGCCCATGGCCACCCCCTGTGCCACCGGGTCAGTCACATGGAACCACCGTAGCACCTGCGGCCCCAGGATGTTCCCAAAGATACCGGTGATGGAGATGGCCGCCATGGTAATGCCGCCGGTACCACCCAGCTCCTCGGCCAGCGGCATGCCCACCGCCCCCGTTACCGATTTGGGGATCAGCGTTACAAAGTCGTAGTGCCCCAGCCGGAACACCAGCGCCACGGCCAGCACGCACAGAGCGTTCACCGCCACTCCGGTCAGGATACCGGCCACAATGGCCAAAGGGTACTCCCGCAATTTTTGGATCTGCCGGTACAGCGGCAGCGCCAGGCAGGCGGTGGCCGGGGTCAACAGTACCGGGCGCTTTGGTTGTAGGCGTCGTAGTCAATATCAAAAATGAGCAATGCCCCAATAAGCAGTGCCAGGCAGATGAGGATCGGATTGGCCAGCGGGTGCCCTATCCGGTCGCTGATGCGGAAGGACACCACATAGATGATTAGGGTCAGCGCGGCCCCAAAGTAGGCGGAAAAGGCAATGTAATCATTCATGCTTTTTACCCTCCCGCCGTTTGGCTTCCTGCCGGCCCACCGCCTGGGCGGCCTTGCCGCTGATGCCGATGACCAGCGTAGTGCCCAGAATGCCCAGCAGCACCACCGGCCCGCCCATCACCGCCAGGTGTTCCGGCTGGGTGATAAGCGCTACCGTGGGGGCAATAAACAGCACCGGCATAATGGAGATAAAGAAATCCGCGACGGTACTGATCTGCTCCGGCTTGATGAGCCCGGTCAGCAGTGCCAGCAGCATTAGGATCAGACCGTACACGCTGGCGGGAATGGGCAGCGGCAGCAGATATTTGATGAGTTCCGCCACGGCGCACACCGCGGCGATAATGGCAGATTGCCTTAGAATTTTCATGGGTATTTCATTCGTCCTTCGGTTCGCAAAAATAGGGGAGAGCCTTACTGGATCACATGGACATCCAGTTGGTTAAAGGGGATGGCAATGCCGTTCTGGTCCAGTACATCCTTTATCGCCTGGTTGATGCTCCACGCCTCGTCCCAGTAGTCGGCGGTCTTTACCCAGTAGTGCAGGCCCAGCACCACGCTGCTGTCCCCCAGCTCCTTTACATATACCAGCGCCTTTTCGGGATTCACCAGCGGCTTGCGGCTCTTGATGAGCGCCGTCAGCAGCTCAATGGCCCGGGCGGTGTCGGCCTCATAGGCAATGCCCACCGTGGTGGAAAGCCGCCGCACCGGCAGTACATTATAGTTGATAATATTCCCGGCCGAGAGATTCCCGTTGGGAATGGTGATGATTTTGTTATCGGCCATGCGCAGCGTGGTAAAGAACAGCCCGATCTCCACCACCGTCCCCTCGATATCCGAAGCAGTTTTGATGTAATCCCCAGTCTTAAAGGGGTGCAGGAACATGAGAATGAGCCCGCCCGCAAAGTTGGAAAGACTGCCCTGCAATGCCAGGCCCACCGTCACGCCGATGGAACCCAGCAGCGCCACAAAGCTCGCCGTCGGAACGCCCAAAAAGTCCGCAATAAAATAAATCAGCAGTGCCCACAGCGCTACCCGTACCAGCGAGCGCACAAATTTGGCCACGCCGGGATCGATCTTTGTTTTGTTATCCAGCAGCGCCACCCGGCTCAGGAATTTCTCGATGAGCCAGCGCCCCACAAAAAAGATAACCAGTGCCAGCGCAATATGCCACAGTGCGTTCAGCACCACCGGCGAGGCGGTTTTAATGAATTTCTGGATCGCGGTCAGCGATTCCTGAATATCCGGTACCTCCGGCAGGTCGGCCGTAGCGGTCGTCAGTGCAAAAAATCTCATGGTTCTCTCCTTGCTATATTCAACCTATATTACAGCGTTTCATCTTCGCCGGTCCACTGGTGCCGGGCCATATCCACCCGCCCGTCCGGCAGGAAGGTGACCCCCTCTGCTTCCAGCAGTGCCCGCTGCGCTCCCGTCCCGCCAAAGGCAAAGCCCGGCGCCAGGCCGCCATCCCGGAATACCACCCGGTGGCAGGGCGTTTTGCCGGGTTCGGGGTTGCGGTGCAGTGCCCCGCCCACAATGCGGGAAGCCCGGGGGCTGCCCGCCAGCATCGCAATCTGTCCGTAGGTAGCCACTTTCCCGGCCGGGATACGGCGCACCGCCGCATATACCGCCCGGTAGAAATTTTCCTGCATTTCCGCTTGCCCCCTCTTGGAATAATATCTCATTATATCACGCAGCTCCTCCGTTGTCGAGAAATTGCGCGGCATTTCCTCGTCCGGTTTCTGCAACATCCCGGCTGGGGCCCGCAGGGCCGAGGGGCAAAGCCCCTCGTGGGCGGCCTTCGGCCGCCCCAAAGCCGCCTGCGGCGGCCTGCCCTGCGGGCCCCTCCCTCTGCGCATCCCCCCTCAGCCCCCCTTGCAAATCCCCGCCGAACGCGGTAGAATAGGGCCGTAAGCACCGAACAAAGTAAAGGGAGAATACTATGAGGATCGTAATTGTCGGAATCGGAAAGGTCGGCCGGGCCCTGGCGGAGCATCTCTCCCGCGAGGGCCACGATGTCGCCGTCATCGATAACCGCCCCGGCATGGCGGAGCGCCTGGCGGAGGAACTGGATGTTTTGGGCATCGAGGGCAATGGCGCCGCTTATACTGTGCAGCAGCAGGCCCGGGCCAGTCAGGCGGATCTCGTCATTGCCGCTACCAGCGAGGATGAGGTCAATATGATCGCCTGCATGACCGCCAAAAAGCTGGGCGCCAAGAATACCATTGCCCGGGTGCGCAGCGTGGAATACGAAAGTCAGCTGCGATTCATGCAGCAGGAGATGGGGCTTTCTCTTTCTATCAACCCGGAGCGGGAGACTGCCCGTGATATCGCCCGTATCCTGCGCTTTCCGGCGGTCGCCAAGGTGGAAACCTTCGCCAAGGGCCGGGTGGAGCTGGTGGAATACCACATTCCGCAGGGCAGCCTGCTGGATGGCATGGCCCTCAAAAATGTCGCCGCCTCCCTGCAGGTCAAGGTGTTGGTCTGCGCCGTCCGCCGCGGGGAAGAGGTCGTTATTCCCGATGGTAACTATGTGCTGGGCGCGGGAGATTGCATCAGCGTTACCGCCAAGCCCCAGGAACTGGAGAACTTCTTCCGGGCGCTGGGCGTTTTCCGGGACCATGCCCGCAATGTCATGGTGGTCGGGGCCGGGCGCATCACCCGCTTTTTGGCGGAGCAGCTGAGCCAGATGAAGATGCGTGTGCGCGTGGTGGACCGGGATGAACAGCGCTGTGTTGATCTCAGCGAGGCAGTCCCCACCGCTTTGGTTATCCACGGGGATGCCACCGATGTGCATCTGCTGGCCGAGGAGGGCCTGGATGATTCCGATGCCTTTGTGGCACTCACCGGCCTGGATGAACTCAATATCATGCTGGCCATGTATGCCCGCTGCCACAATATCGAATGTTCTGTGGCCAAGGTCAACCGCAATTCCTTCACCGAGCTTATCAATAAGACCGCCATCGTGGAAAGCACCGTTTCCACCAGCGTGGTTACCGTCAGCCGCATCCTGCAGTATGTCCGCGCGATGGAAAACAGCACCGGCGGCGGGGTCATTGCCCTGCACCGCATGGTAGAAAACCAGGTAGAAGCCCTGGAATTCCACATTACCGCCGGCTCGCCGCTCATCGGTGTGCCGTTTAAGGATATGGCCACCCGCCCCAATGTGCTGGTGGGCTGCATCACCCGCCCCAATGGCGAGGTCATCATCCCCTCCGGCGGCGATTCCCTCCAGCCCGGCGATTCCGCCATTGTTATCACCACCCTTACCGGCCTGCGGGATATCCAGGATATCCTGGCCTAAATATCGTTTCTTTAGGCTCCGTTTCCTTCGGGAAGCGGGGCCTTTCGTTATCTCTGTTATTTTTATAACGATTTTTCGTAAAAACCGTGTAATATTGTTTGTATCCCGCCGATAAATGTATTATAATAAACTGTGTATAGCTATTTTGCATGTCGCTGCCGCATAGCAGTTATGCGTTGCTGCCCGGCGGCGGTGAAAATGGGTGCTGGCTGCGTGGCCGCCCTTGACAGGCATCAGCCTGCCTGCGTCAGGCAAGAGCCTGCCTGCGGCCGTCCGCTTGCCATCCCGACATTTTCCCTCGCCGCCAGCTTTCATCATAGAAAGGGGTTTTACCCATGCCGCACCAGTATACCGTCCCGCTTAAAAAGCTCATCAAGGACCTGAACCTGCAGATCCTCTATTATCCCAAAACCGAGGAGGAGATCCTGGTCAGCCACGCCGAGCTGATGCGCCCGGGCTTGGCCTTCACCGGGTTCTTCCAGGGCTTTGTCCCGGCCCGCATCAATATGATCGGCCGTACCGAGCTGGCCTATCTGGAAACTTTGCCGCCTCACCTGCTGCGGCAGAGCCTGGAGGGCTTCCTTTCCCGCAGCCCCAAGGCCGTCATCATCACTCAGGATTTCTCCTTCCGCCCCCTCTTTTTGGAGCTGGCGGAAAAGTATTGCGTGCCGCTGATGCAGTCTCCGGAAAATACCACCCATATGGCCGCCCAGCTCAATGCCAAGCTGAGTCTGGAGCTGGCGCCCCGTACCACCGTCCACGGCGTTTTGATGGAGATCTACGGCGAGGGCGTGCTGCTTACCGGGGATTCCGGCGTCGGCAAAAGTGAGACCGCCCTGGAACTGCTCAAGCGCGGCCACCGCCTCATCGCCGATGACGCCGTGGAGGTCCGCCGGGTCTCCAATACCACCCTGGTCGGCTCCGCCCCGGATAACATCCGCCACTATATGGAGCTCCGCGGGGTCGGCATCATCAATGTCAGCCGGCTGTTCGGCGTCGGCTCGGTCAAAAATACCGCCAATATCAATTTCGTCATTCAGCTGGAAACCTATGATCCCGAAAAGGTCTACGACCGCATCGGGCTGGAGGAGGAAACCACCAATATTCTGGGCATGAAGGTGCCCGCCGCCACCATCCCGGTCCAGACCGGCCGAAACCTCGCCGTGATCATCGAGGTGGCCACCATGAACTACCGTCAGCGCGCCATGGGCAATAATTCTGCCAAGGAGCTGATGGAACAGCTGGGCCTTACCGATGATGTGCAGCCCTGACCGCCGAAAGGAGCAAACCCCATGAATCTACTGGAACAACTGCAAAATGCGGGCATCCCCTATACCGAAAATGAACCCATGAGCCGCCGTACCACCTTTGGCATCGGCGGGCCGGCGCTGCTGCTGCACCCCCGCACCCGTACCCAGCTGCAAACCGCCGTTTCCCTCTGCTGGGCGGCGGGGACCGACCCCTTTATTTTGGGCCGGGGCAGCAATCTGCTGGTCAGCGATAGCGGCATTGCCCGCCCTGTCATCCAGCTGGATGGCGACTTTACCGCCATCTCCCGGCAGGGCAATACCCTGCGTTGCGGGGCCGGGGCCTCTCTCATCGCTACCTGCCGGGCCGCTGCAGAAAACAGCCTTTCCGGCGTGGAATGGGGCTTTGGCATCCCCGGTTCTTTGGGCGGGGGAGTATACATGAATGCCGGTGCCTACGGCGGCGAGCTCCGGGATGTCCTCACGGAGGTCACCTTCCTGGATGAAGCCGGGGAATACCGCACCCTGCCTGCCGCGGCGCTGGAACTTTCCTACCGCCACAGCATCTTTGAGGAGCGTCCGGGCTGCGTCATCGTGGAAGCGGTGCTGACCCTCACCCCCGGCGAGGAAACCGCCATCCGCGCGGCCATGGAGGACTACATGTCCCGCCGCCGGGAAAAGCAGCCCCTGGAATACGGCAGCGCCGGCTCCACCTTTAAGCGGCCGGTAGGCAACTATGCCTCCGCCCTGGTGGATCAGTGCGGGCTTAAGGGCCTTTCCGTCGGCGGGGCCGAGGTCAGCCAAAAGCATGCCGGCTTCATCATCAACCGGGGCGGTGCCACCGCTGCCGATGTGCGGCAGCTCATTGCCGAAGTACAGCGCATCGTCCGGGAAAAGACCGGCTATACCCTCGAATGCGAGATCAAGTATATCGAATGAGCCAGCGCCGGGTGCGGCGGCTGCCCCTTTGCCCATCCCTGCGGGCTGCGCCCGCCACGGCCCCCTGCACCAACCGTCCCACCCCGCTGCGGGACGGCGGTAAAAATGAACGCTGGCTGCGCCCCGTCCTTGACAGGCATCAGTCCGCCTTGCGTCGGACAAGAGCCTGCCTGCGGCCGTCCCTTGCCATCCCCCATTTTTCCTCGCCCTCCCCCAAAAATTCACCACATCACCGGAGAATAACAACCATGCCCTCCTTTACCACCGCCGCCAAGGATGAGATCCTTTCCAATAAAGCCGTGCGCCAGCACTTTCCCAACCAGCAGTCCTTTGGGCTGATGGTCTTTTCCCGCGAGTTTTCGGTGCCCAAAATGCAGATGCTGACCCGGGAGCGCCGGGCCGCCCAGTACTATTCCCAGCTGGTGCAGAGTGTCCGCCCCATGACCGGCACCGTCACCCTGCGGGAGGAAAAGCTCTCCACCGGGCAGCTGGCCTACCGTGTCACCGTCGATGACATGGCCGACCGCATCGACCTGTATAACCACTTCGCCATGCTTTACCCGGAGGGCGTCACCTTCGAGCTGCTGGGTGGCGATGAGGGAGCCGGTGCTTTTGTGGGCGGTGTGTTTTTGGCCTGCGGCACCCTCTCCGATCCGGAGGTAAAATACCACCTGGAGTTTGCCATCCCACGCGAGGAGCTGCTGATGATGTTCGTTGCCTTATTGCAGGATGTCGGCTTTTCCCCGCTTTTGACCCAGCGCCGCGGGCAGGCCATCGTCTACCTGCACGATAGCACCCAGATCGAGGACCTGCTTACTTTCATGGGGTGCCCGCTCACCTCCATGGAGATCATGAACGCCAAAATTCTGAAGGAGCGCCGCAACGCCGCCAACCGCGCCAGCAATTGCGATACCGCCAATATGGATAAGGTCGCCGGGGCGGCCGCCGGGCAGATTGCCGCCATCAATGCCGTGGGATTGGATTCCCTCCCGGAGGAGCTGCGGGCATTGGCGGAGCTGCGCCTGCAAAATCCCTTCGACTCCCTGCGGGAGCTGGGCCAGAAGCTCACCCCGCCCCTTTCCCGCTCCGGCGTCAACCACCGTTTGGAAAAAATAATGGAGCTTGCCGCCCGCAAAAACTAATCCGCCGCCTAAAATACCCCCCGCCCTGCTTCTGCCCCGCTGCAAATCATTCCCCGGGGAGAAAACGCAGCCGCCGGGCGGATACGCCCCCGCAAACCCCCGGCACCGCCGGATGAAATAAACCCGCCCGAAAGGATTGACCGCATGAAAAGCTATCCCACCCTGCCGCAGGGCTATGTCCCTTTCGCCTCCATCGATCTGCTCCGCAACAAAAAGCAGTTCTGGATCGTCAACGGCCTTTCTATCGCTCTGTGTGTTCTTATGCTCATCCCGCCCTTTCTGTGGGGCTACTCCCTATTTTTTGGCGGCGACGGCTCGCTGTCCGCCTCCTTCCTCCGTATGGGGGCCGCCCTTGTGGGGCTGCTTGCTTACATCGCCCTGCACGAGCTGACCCACGGCATCGTCATGATGGCGTGCGGCGCCCGCGTCCACTACGGCTACAAGGTCGCCTATGCCTACGCCGGCAGCTATGCCTACTTCACCCGCTCCGCCTATATCGTCATCGCGCTGGCCCCGGTGGTGCTGTGGGGCATCGTTTTCGCGGTGCTTACCGCCTGTCTGCCCCGGGAATGGTTCCCGGTGGTGTGGCTGTGGCAGCTTGTGAATATCAGCGGGGCGGCGGGGGATTTTTACTGCACCTGCCGCATCCTGCGCGCGCCCCGTGACACCCTGGTGCAGGATACCGGCACCGCCATGACCTTTTACCGCAAAACGAACTGACCCGCACCCCGCGGCCCCGCCGAAACGGCGCTTCGCCGCCGTTTTACGGGACGCCCCTCCCGGGGCGTCCCGCCTGCCGGCCTTCGGCCGGCGCGGCGGGGCCGCGGCTCCCGGGCTTTCCCCAATTTCCGCCAAGGAGGCACCCCATGACCGATTTTGTCCATCTGCACATCCACAGCGAATACAGCCTCCTCGATGGTGCCTGCCGCATCAAGGGGCTGGTCCAGCGCGCCAAGGCCCTGGGCCAGTCCGCCGTCGCCATCACCGATCACGGTGTCATGTACGGCGTCATCGATTTCTACAAGGAGTGCAAAAAGGAGGGCGTCCGCCCCATCATCGGCTGCGAGGTCTATGTGGCCCCCCGCTCCCGCTTCGATAAGGTCTACCGGCTGGATTCCTCCCCCTACCACCTCATCCTGCTGTGCAAAAATGAGGTGGGCTATCGCAACCTCATCTACATGGTCTCCCGCGGCTTCACCGAGGGCTTTTACAATAAGCCCCGCATCGACCGCGACCTCTTAAAGGACCACCACGAGGGCCTCATCTGCCTTTCGGCGTGCCTGGCGGGCGAAGTGCCCCGGGCACTGGAGGCCGGCGATTACCAAAAGGCCCGGGAGGCCGCCGCCTGGTACCGCGATCTCTTCGGCCCGGAAGATTACTACATCGAGCTGCAGGACCACGGTATCCCGGAGCAGCGGCAGATCCTCCCGGATCTCATCCGCCTAGCCGGGGAGCTCGGCGTGGGGCTGGTGGCCACCAATGACGCCCACTACCTCGAAAAAGAGGACAGCCGCATGCAGTTTTTGCTCACCTGCATCCAAACCGGCCATACCGTGGGTGATGAGCAGACGCTGGAATTCCCCACCCAGGAGTTCTATGTAAAAAGCGGCGATGAGATGGCCGAGCTCTTCCGCAATGTGCCGGAAGCCCTCTCCAATACCGTCAAGATCGCCGAGCGCTGCAATGTCGAGTTTGAGTTTGGCCACACCAAGCTGCCTCTGTTCAATGCCCCCAATGGCGAGGATAACGAAAGCTACTTTCGCCGCATGTGCCATGAGGGTCTGCTGCGCCACTACGGCGAAAACCCGCCCCAGGAATACCGCGACCGGCTGGAATATGAGCTTTCCACCATCAGCCGCATGGGCTATGTGGAATACTACCTCATCGTCCACGATTTCATCCACTACGCCAAAAGCCACGGCATCCCGGTCGGGCCGGGGCGCGGCTCCGGTGCGGGCAGCATTGCCGCCTACTGCATCGGCATCACCAATATCGACCCCATGAAGTACAATCTCCTGTTCGAGCGCTTCCTCAATCCCGAGCGTGTTTCCATGCCGGATTTTGATGTGGATTTCTGCTACGAGCGCCGGCCGGAGGTCATCGATTATGTCGTCCGCAAATACGGCGCCGACCATGTGGCCCAGATCGTTACCTTCGGCACCATGCTGGCCCGGGGCGCCGTGCGGGATGTCGGCCGGGCCATGGGCCTGGCCTATCCCCAGGTGGATGCCGTCGCCAAGCTCATCCCCAATGAGCTGCACATGACCATCGATAAGGCCCTGGAGGCCAACAGCGAGCTGCGGGCCATGTGCCAAAGCGACCCCCAGGTGGCGGAGCTCATCGAAACCGCCAAAAAGGTGGAGGGCTTTCCCCGGCACGCCTCCACCCACGCTGCCGGCGTGGTCATCACCCGGGATACCGTCGATAGCTATGTGCCGCTGGCCAAAAACGATGAATCCATCGTTACCCAGTTCACCATGACCACCTTGGAGGAGCTGGGCCTGCTCAAGATGGACTTTTTGGGTCTGCGCAATCTCACCGTCATCGCCGATGCCGAGCGGATGATCCGCCGCCGGGAACCGGATTTTTCAATGGACAAGCTCCCCGATGATGACCCCGAGGTCTACGAAATGCTCTCCCGCGGCGATTCCTCCGGGGTGTTCCAGCTGGAATCGGGCGGTATGCGCCAGATGCTCACCCAGCTGCGCCCCCAGTCCATCGAAGACCTTACCGCCGCCATTTCGCTGTACCGTCCCGGCCCCATGGATTCCATCCCCCAGTATGTCCGCAATAAGCAGAATCCCACCGCCGTCCGGTACAAGACCCCGCTGCTGGAGCCCATTCTGGGCGTCACCTACGGCTGCATCGTCTATCAGGAGCAGGTCATGCAGATCTGCCGCGAGCTGGCCGGTTACAGCTACGGCCAGGCCGATCTCGTCCGCCGCGCCATGAGCAAGAAAAAAGCCGATGTCATGGAAAAGGAGCGCGGGCACTTCATCACCGGCTGCGCCGCCAATGGCATCTCCGAGGCCGTGGCCAACAGCATCTTTGATGAGATGAGCAGCTTCGCGGCCTACGCCTTCAATAAATCCCACGCCGCCTGCTATGCCGTGGTGGCTTATCAAACGGCCTACCTCAAGCGGCACTACCCCCGGGAATACATGGCGGCCCTGATGACCAGCGTACTGGATTCCACCGCCAAGCTCATGGAATACATCGAGGAATGCACCCGGCTGGAGATCCCGGTGCTGCCCCCCGATATCAACCAGAGTGATATGGTCTTTACCGTCACGCCGCAGGGCATCCGGTTCGGCCTTCTGGCCATCAAGAATATGGGCCGCAGTGTCATCGAAGATATTCTGAAAGAGCGGGAGCTGGATGGCCCCTTCACCAATTTTGTGGAGTTCTGCCGCCGCACCTCGGCCGGCGATCTCAACCGCCGCGGGGTGGAAAGCCTCATCAAGTGCGGGGCCCTGGATCACCTGGGTGCCAACCGCCGGGAGATGATGGAAAACTACGGCCCCCTGGCCGATGCCATCGCGGAAGAAAGCCGCTACCTTTCCGGCGGGCAGCTGTCCCTCTTTGGGGAAGGCGGCGCCACCGCCGATTATCGGCTCTCCCCCCGGGAAGAATACCCCCATGCCGAGCTGCTGGCCTACGAAAAGGAAGTCACCGGCATGTACCTTTCCGGCCACCCCATGAGCCAGTACCTGCCCCTTTACGACCGCTACCAGGCGGTGCGCATCGCCCGGCTGCAAAGCTCTGAGACCAATGCCCCCTACGATAATGCCTGGGTCGATATTTTCGGCATCCTGGCCGATAAAAAGATGCGGACCACCAAGCGGGGGGATATCCTGGCCCTGCTGACGGTGGAGGATATGACCGGCAGCATGGAGGTCATGTGCTTTGGCCGGGTCTACTCCCAGGTCAGTGCCAAGCTGGTGCCGGGCGAACCGCTTTTCTTCCGGGGCAGGGTCTCCCTGCGGGAGGAGGACGACACCAAAATGGTGCTGGAGCGGGTCTTTACCATCGAGGAGCGCCAAAGCGCCCCGCCCCCTCGCCCGCCGCAGAGCCGGGAAAAGGGCGGCAGCGGCAAGCCCGCGGCCGAACGCCCCCAAAAGGGCGGCAGGCTGCTCATCCGGGTGCCGCAGATGGAGGGAGAACAGTGGGAAAAGCTTCAGCTGCTGTTTTCCATTTTTGAAGGGGAGACCCCCCTGCTGGTGCGGGCCGCCGATACCGGCCGCCTGCTGAAGGCGGGAGAGGAATATAATACCGATGCCAACCCGGTGCTGCTGGGCGAGCTGAGACGGGTGCTGGGCCAGGAGAATGTAGCCCTGCTGCCGCCGGAGGCTCCCAAGGCCCCGCCGGAACCGGCTTTGCAGTAAGCCAACCAAAAGGAGGAAATAACATGAGCGAAACCAAGAAGAAAACCTTTGCAGTACTCACCAGCGGCGGCGATGCCCCCGGCATGAATGCCGTGGTCCGCAGTGTGGTACGCACCGCCCTGCACAAGGGCCACAGCGTTTATGGCATTTTCCATGGATACGAGGGCCTAATGGAAGACCACATGGACGAGCTTCAAGAGCGTTCTGTCAGCAATATCATCAACCGGGGAGGCACCATCCTGTATACCGCCCGCAGCAAGGAATTTATGACTGAAGAGGGCCAGAAAAAGGCGGCGGCCATTCTGCGCTCCCGCGGGATAGACGGCCTGGTGGTCATCGGCGGCGATGGCTCCTTCCGCGGCGCCCAAAAGCTCTCGGCCCTGGGCATTCCCACCATCGGTATCCCCGGCACCATCGATAACGACATCGCCTCCACCGAGTATACCATCGGCTTTGATACCGCCCTAAATACCGCTGTGCAAAGCATCGATAAGCTGCGGGATACCTCCCAATCCCACGACCGCTGCTCCGTGGTGGAGGTCATGGGCCGCAATGCCGGCCATCTGGCCCTGTACGCGGGTCTGGCCACCGGCGCCATCGCCACCCTCATCCCGGAACGCCCCTTTAACCTGGACCGCGATGTGGTGGACCGCATGAAGGCCACCATGACCACCGGCAAGCATCACTTCATCGTGGTGGTGGCCGAGGGCGTGGGCAACAGCAAGGATATGTGCTACTACATCCAGCAGCGCACCGGCGTGGAGACCCGCCTGACGGTGCTGGGCCATGTGCAGCGCGGCGGCGACGCCACGGCCATGGAACGGGTTTATGCCAGCGCCATGGGCTACCGTGCCATCGAGCTGCTGGAAGAAGGCGTGGGCAGCCGCATCGTCGGGGTCAAGGAAAACCGCATCTACGATATCGACATTGATGAGGCCCTGGCCATGAAGAAGGATATCAATGAGCTGTTCTACAAGGTCGCAAGGGAGATCAGCATCTGATGGAAAAACAACTGGCGACATTCGAAGATTTTTCCCGGCTGGATATCCGGGTGGGCACCATCCTGACGGCGCAGCCTTTTCCCAAGGCCCGCCGCCCGGCCTACCAGCTCACGGTGGATTTCGGCCCGGAGATCGGGGTAAAAAAGTCCTCGGCGCAAATCACCGACCACTACCGCCCGGAGGACCTGCCGGGCATACAGGTGCTGGGGGTGGTCAACTTCCCGCCCCGGCAGATCGCGGATTTTATGAGCGAGGTACTGGTGCTGGGTACCTACTCCGCGGGCGGAGTTATTCTCATCACCCCGCAGCAGCCCGCCGCCAATGGTGACCGGCTGGGATAAATATTGGCTTTCGGCAAAGCTCCATCGGGTTCCCCCGGTGGGGCTTTTCTGCGCCCCGGCGGAGTCGGCGGCAGGGGAGAGGGTCGGGCCGCAGGCCCGGCGGCGCAGCCGCCGCAGCGGGCTTCGCCCGCTGAGCCCGTCCTGCCCCTTGCAGGGACTCACCCCCGCAGCAGGGTCAGCAGCTCCGCCGTGGGCAGGGGCTTGGCGGGGCGGGGCGGCAAATCGCCCAGTACCGCCTGCAGCCGGCGCAGGGTTTCCCGGCCGGGCAGCCGCTTGCCATGCTCTATCATGCTGATGGTGGTGCCGCCCACCCCGCACAGTGTCCCCAGCTGCCGCTGGGTCAGGCCCAGCTGCCGCCGCAGCTGGCGCAGTTTGATGCCATACATCGTTTTCTCTCCTTCTCGGTCCCGGATTGGGGCCGGGGAAAATCTTCCCAACCCCTGGGATAGCTTATCGTAGTGATTTTTTCGGGAATGTCAAGCGTTTCGACAAAATTTTATCTGCCAAAAATCAGTGAAGTTTTTTGGCGACCGTTTTATGGGACTTTGCAAAAATAACGGTTGACAGACGGCAAAAAGCGGAGTACGCTAAGAAGCAAGAGAACAAATGTTCTTGACAAAAACGGGTCCCTTCGCCGAAAGCTACCAAGCCGCATCGAGAAAAAGAGAGGAAACCGAGAAAACATGATGGGAATTGCCGAACTGGCCGGGGAGTACCACCGCAGCGTGGAACTGCTGGAGGACCGGCTGACACAGCTCAAGGAAGAGATCAAAACAGCACGAGGACCGCATTACTTCGACCTGAAACAGCGCATTGAGCTGCTGCGGTTCGAGCTCGTGGATACCAGAGAAACGGAGAGAATTCTGCATGACTACTACAACTAAATTCACCCCTCGCCCCTTAAAACGCGTCGCGCGCTGTATCAGTACCGCCACGCTGGAATTTTACATCCCGCGGGAGGAGAGCGGCCCCAGCGAGGAACGGCTGGCCCTGCGCCGGCTGCTGCAGTACGGCTGCACCCGCTGCCTTACCCCGGCTCAGCAGCAGCTTACCCGGCTGCGCTATACCGATGGCCTGACGGTAACCGCCATCGCGGAGCAGATGGGCCTGGCGCCCTCCTCGGTCAGCCGCAGCCTGGGGGTCATCCGGCAGCGGCTGTACCGCTTTACCGAAGAGGCCGGGGAAATAGGCCAGCTGTGCGATATTTTGCGCCGCCAGCTGCAATAATTGGGCCAAATCGTGTTGCATTTTTGGGGCCTGCGGGGCCGGACCCGGGGGATCGGCAGAAGACCCTGCCCAGGCACACCATGCAAACCCGCCCACCATATATTCTACGGATATAGAAAATAAATTCTACACTTGCAGAAAGACCATTGACAATCGCATTCTACGATGATAGAATGAAGCTGTAAAATAAACCGACAGAACCCGAAAGGAGTCCACCATGAAACTGCCCGAGAAAAAATTATCCGATGCCGAGCTGGATGTGATGCTGGCCATCTGGCAAAACCGGCCGCCCGTGCTGCGCAGCGATTTGGAGGAGCAGCTGAAAAGCCACAACTGGGCGGATACCACCACCCTCACCCTGCTTTCCAAGCTGGTGGAAAAGGGCTACCTTTCGCTGGAACGGCAGGGAAGACGCAACCTCTACACCCCGCTGGTCAGTGAACGGGACTACCGCAGCTGGGCCAACCGCAGCTTTTTGGGGAAGATGTACCAGTCCTCCCTTCGCCGCATGGTGGCATCCCTGGTGGAAAGCCGGGACCTGACCGACCGTGATCTGGCGGAGCTGGAGGAATTTATAGCCGGGCAGCGCCGTGCCCGCGAAGAAGAGAGGAGCTGACAAGGATGGAACGACTGATGACCGCCCTGCTGGAGCTGACCCTGCCGATGGCACTGGTGATAGCGGTGCTGCTGGCGGCAGGCCCGCTGCTTGGCCGCCGCTTTACTGCCAAGTGGCGGTACTGGGCCTGGCTGCTCATCGCGGTGCGGCTGCTGCTGCCCGTTGGCATCACGCTGCCGCAGCCGGTAGTTACCCTGCCGCAGCCCCAGGGAGAGTTCACCTACCCGGTGAGCCGGGAGGAGCCCGCCCCCACTGAACCCGCCCCGGTCGGAGACCCGATTCAGGTGGTGCCGGGAGCGGCGGAAAATGACCCCTACCAGCAGATCGAGACCGGGATGACCGCCCCGACCGGGCCGAGCGCCGAAACGCCTAAACCGGCGGAGCCGGCTATCACCCCCACCCCGGCTGGTACCCGTTCTATCCCGGTGATGGAAGCGGTGGGCTGGTGCTGGGCAGCGGGGACCGCACTGTTCCTGCTGTGGCAGCTGGGCAGCTACCTGGCGCTGAGAGCAAAGCTCTCCCGCAGCCGCCGCCCCCTGACCGATGAAGCTATCCTGGCTGTGCTGGAAAAAGAATCCGCCGCGGCGGGACGGCAGAAGCCACTGCCGGTTTATACAGCGGCCGTAGGCAGCCCCATGATCGTTGGGGCCATCAAGCCGACCCTGCTGCTGCCGGAGCTGGAGCTCTCTACGGAGCAGCTTTCGCTGGTATTCCGGCATGAGCTGATCCATTACCGCCGCCGGGATATCTGGTATAAGCTGCTGCTGATGCTGGCCAATGCCATCCACTGGTTTAACCCGATGGTGTGGCTGATGGTGTATGCCGCCGACCGGGATCTGGAGCTTTCCTGCGATGAGGCCGTGGTGGCCGGGCGGGATGAAGCCTACCGGGAGGAATACGGCCGGTGCCTGCTGGCTGTTGTGCGGGCCGGCATGAGCCGCCGCACTCTGTTCACCACCAATTTTTACAGCGGCAAAAAGACGCTGAAAAACCGCCTTGCCACCATTTTTGATACCACGAAAAAGCACCGGGGCACACTGGCGCTGGCGGCCCTGCTGCTGGCGGCGGCTGTGGCCGGTTCGCTGGTGGCCTGCACTCCCGATGGCGGGAAAAACCGTTACAACATCGACCTGAACGATATGGACGCCCTGAGCCGGGAATACCTGGCGCCGCTGGCGGCCATGGGTGATATCTACTGGTCCGGCTACCAAGAGCTGAAATCCGGACCGCTGCTGAAATACGCCATCTATGAGCTGTACGGCTATACCGGCGAGGAGAAGCTGGACCTGGCCGCCGCCTATGGTACAGCCGATGCCGAAAAGCGGGCGGAGCTGGCCAAGTTGATGGACACCAACTACGATGCCAGCGGCAAGCTGCCCAACGCGCAGAACTTCTACCTGCCGCAGGAGGAGGTCGCGGCCGCGATCCAGAAGCACTTTGATATGAGCCCCGAAATGGCGGACGCCTCTCTGAAGGATCTCCACAACTATGACGGCTACTTTTGGGTGAGCCCGTGGAAACTGGGGGATAACCTGTTTGCCTATGCCCGGGAGGCCACGATCGAGGGGGATACCCTGACCATCCGGTACAGTCTGTATGAGGCCCAGCCCGGCGATGAGGGCTTCCTGGCGCAGCACATGGCGGACTATACCCAGACCCACGAGAGCTGCGGCCGGTATGCCATCACCATACGGCTGGAGGAGGATGGCGGCTGGAAATACATCAGCCGGGACTATGACAGCGAGACAGTGGTGATGCCAAAGCCGGAGGGCGAGCTGCAGGTGGAGCCGAGTGATGACCCGGAAACCGCCGGCTGGGAACTGATTGCCACCAAGGCCGAATACTACGCGTCGGATACCTATGTTTTCATTGAGAACAGCACCGAAGGCTGCCGCCTGCTGGGCTGGGGACAGCAGCAGGTGAGTGTTTACCGCGCTGAGGACGGTTATCATCTTTCGTACTGGCGGACGGAACCGCTGAATATTTCCGGCCTGGAAAACCCCGAGGTAACCCAGTGGAACGGATATACTTCCGAGAGTCTTATCACACCGGAGGATGCCGCCAACTTTAACTTTGAGGATATGGTCATCTACCTGAACCCGAAGGGCGATGACGGATATTCGCTGTACAGCCCCAGTCGGAACAGCAGTATTGCCATTATGCCGGTTGATTCGACGGGGATCCTGGTGGAGCAGAGCGGCAGCGGACTGATTGCCCTGAATGAGGAGGCGAGCTGGGTCTTTGCGGAGGGCAGCCGCTACCGGCTGTTTGTGAGTTACCTTGGCATGGATGATGCCGACGGCTATAACAAGTATAATTTTTACCTGTACGACAGTGAGACCCATCATCTGACCACGCTGCTGGAGAATACCCCCTATGAGAGCTTCCAGCAGATCTCGGATGAGGAGGACGGCACGCTGTTCGGTATCATACGGCAGGATGGCCTCTATATTTACGATGCGGCAAAGCCGGAGGCGCCGGCCATGGTGTATGATAAGACCAATCTGCCGATGGATGGCTGTGACGCGATCAATATTGAGTACCTCTACGCTGACGATCGGGGCGGGGATACCCTGGCGCTGACCTATTTCCCCTATAACAGCGGCGAGGTGCCCGATGCCTGGAACGGGGAATACAAGAAGAGCAGCAGCCACTGGAAGGTGGCGGTGCTGGACCGGAATGACATCACCGAGCCGGTGCGGGTGCTGACCCTGCCGCAGTATGTGTACCGCAACTACTGGGGCCACCGGGATATGGGCCAGGTCATCGTGCGGGATGGGCTGATGTATTACAGCAACTACTATGATGAAAACGGCAGCCGCTACCTGCCGGACGGCACCCAGCTGTGGGAGCGCTGGTGCCTGAACCTCACGACCGGGGAGAGCCAGCTGGCCAGCACCAATGACCCGACCGCCGTATCCTATGCCGATGAAAAGTTTATTGCCAAGGCCAAGGCGATGGGCTATACCGATGAAATGCTGGAGATCATGAAGGCTTCCCGTGTGTCGGTTTCCGATATCCTGAGCGGAACAGGAACCGGAAGCGGCAGCGAGGACTTCTATTCCCCGGGCGCCAAATACCGGGCATACAGCCGCACCCTCAACAAAGAGTACGACAAGTCAATGGTGGTGCTGCTGGACAGCAGCGGCAGTATGCGGGTGGTGCCGCAGGTGTTTTATGACAAAAACGATTCCTATGGGAATAGACTTACCTATATGAGGCTGGGCTTTACCGCGGAGGGACTGCTGTGGGTCAGCGACTACCGGGGCGTCTATTATTACGACCCGGCGGCCATTATGGCGGTGGCGGAGGACCGCGGCCCCCTTTACAGCTGGAGCCCCAGTGAGCTGGTAACCGGAGATGACATTCCCTATGTGATGCTGGTAAGAGGCTACCGGGCAGAGAAGAGGATCGCTGTCCTTTGGACGGCTTTGCCGGCAGACTGGGACGGCTGGAGCATTCTGCCCGGGGATACGACCATTCACGCGGCGGTGCTGGATAGCACCGGACAGCTGCAAAATGACTGGGATACCAAGATCAACCCGGGACGTTACGAAGAGGGCGGGCCGGTTCGCATTACCAGCAGTGAGCAGAAGGACGGCTACCTGTGCTTCTATGTAGATGGCAAACATGGCAAGGATGGTGCGGACTACGAGCTGAACCTTGCGACCGGTGAAGTGAACAGAACCTAAAGGAGGACAAAAACCGTGAACAAGAGAATTTTGGCGCTGCTGCTGGCGGCGGTACTGCTGCTGTTGGCGGCGGGGTGCGGAGGAAGTGAGAAGATCCTTTCCACCGAGGGGGTACCGCAGGAGGTGATGCAAAGCGCCCAGTACAAGGCGGCGCTTGCAGAGGAGACGGCGACGGTCATTGCCTACAACTATGAGCCGCTGACCGACAGCGCCCAGCTGCGGGCAGCGGTGGAAAAGATGCAGGCGGGGGAGGACGCCGAGCTGCGGTATTATAACTTTCATGACCGCAATGACATTCAGGGGATAGCCGGCGTGCGGCTGACCGTAAAGGACGGGGTGGCGGCTTTTCAAGAAGCGTCGCTGACCGGCTATGACGGCACCGTGGACTGGGAGAACGTGCTGTACCAGCAGGCGGGGGAGATAGAGCTGAACAGCTGCGGGTATCTCTCCTTTGCGGAGGGGATAGACTATACATATAGAGTGTTTTCGCCGCTGGATCCCTATGAGAACTACAATGAGCGCTATGAGCTGACCAAGACCTACCTATACCCGCTGGCGGAGGGGTGCAGACAGAATTTCACCTCGCCGGAGGGGATCACCGATCCATTGTGGTGGGCAAGATTGTGCTGGTTTTTGACCGATGGCGAAACGGACTACCCGGAGGGGCATGAGGTGCCTATCGATAAAATCGAGGAGGTGCTGCTGAAGTGGTTTGACATCAGCGAGGAAAAGCTGCGGAGCCTGCTGGACCCCGATGGGAACGGGACAATGCTGTGGGTAACAGAGACGGGCATTAGCTGGTTATGCTTTGCCAAAGAAGCAGTGCGGGAGGGCGACCTGCTGCGAATCCGTTACGGATTTACCTTTAATGGGAGAGAGCCCAACTACAATAGGGAACTGACCGTAAGGATAGCGGAGGACGGCAGCTGGAAGTATGTGAGCAACCGCACCGTACCTACTGAGCTGGAGAATGGTGTGAAGGCGATGAGTATCGACGGAATGCTTTCCGGCAGCGGGTGGCAGCCGCTGTATACCTGCATGGTGCAGGAGGGTGATGGCTATAATGAGGTTTTTCATACCACTATGGAGCCAAAGCTACTGGCGGACGGCACCTTGGCGATCCCGGTCATTCGGGGGGACTATGAGGATGGAAAGACCATCGCGGTGGTGCTGCTGCGGCTGGATGGCAGCTACACGGCGGTGGAAACGCCCCTGACCTGCGGGGGCTGGATGAGAAATGTCTTTGATAATACAATAGGGAGAGGTACCGAGACCGAGGCAACGAGGGAATCCATTATTATCCGCACCGAGTATTCCCAAAATGTTGGGACGGTATTTGGCTGCTATCAGCCGACCCGTGTGGTGGAAACCGAGGTGTGGAGCGACGGTCGGGTGGAAAGCCGGGACTATGTGCCGGAGGGCAGCCGATATACTATGCTGAAAAGTCCGGATGGGCAGCACATTGCGGATGCAACCGGAAATGGCAGCCTGACCATTGACGGGGTGACGGTGATAGAGACCGGACTGGACCGGGAAATTTGGGAGTATGACAGGTATTACAGGCCGGAGCTGTGGCTGGATAACGATAGACTGGTCATCAGCAGCAACTACTACCGGTACAGCAATGATTACGGGATTTTTACCCTTTCCACCGGGGAAGTGACCTGGATGAACCTGGGCAAAATGAACGGGAATGGGCTTTCGGGCATCCGGCTGCTGGATGGCAAGCTGTGTTGGACGGTGATGAACGAGAATTTCTTTACCGATGATGAAAGCGGCAGCGTATCGGAGATGGCGTTTTACAGCCTCCCGGTGGAGGAGCTGCCCTATGGCACCCCCACCCGTATGGCGACGAAGCTGTATTACGGCATGGAACATAACGGCCGCCTGTGGACAGCGGAAACCAACTATACCGCAACAGGGCATCTTACCGTGCGGGCCTTTGACCCGGAAAGCGGCGAGAGCGCTGAGTTAGATATCCCGGTGGCGGAACGGCTGGATGGCGTAGAGCAGAGCAGAAGCTGGACATGTAACGCCATCAAAATGACAGCACAGGGGATGGTGCTGTGTTGCACCCAGTACATGGAGAACGATAACTACGGGACGGATTGGATCATCCTGGTGCCCCATGCGCTGCTGGATAACATGGAGTGGCAGCGGCTGCCCAGTGTGCTGGATTCTGCCGAGGAGATGCCCCTGACCGAGATCGAGGAGGTCTTTGGCGGACAATGGAGGGATCTATCATACGACGAGGGCTATACGCTGACCATCTACCGGGAGGGCGATGCTCTTTACTGCCGGTGGGCAGATATGGAGCCGCAGCAGCTGGTGAAGGCCTATAAGACCGGGAAAACGGGATATTACATCACGACCCGGCGGGCAGATGGCACCACCGACGCACTGGCGCTGGATACCGGTAAGCCCAAGGATAATAAGATCACGGCGATGCTTTATGAGTGGAGGAATTTGACCTACCAGGGCGAAGCATAAGCCATAATAAAAAGGGGAGCCGCGGGGCTCCTCTTTTTTGCAGGAATGGGAAAAAACGGTGGGATTACCTTGCACCGGGGGCGGCGGCTGTGTTATACTGAAAGTACCAAAATTTTTATACAAGGAGGAAACACCCATGAGTAAGAAGCTAATGGCACTTTTGCTGGCGGCGGTACTGCTGCTGGCGGCGGGCTGCGGCAAGGTGGAAAACGATCCGACCGACCAACTGGAAGACCCGATCATGAAAACATATGGCGATGATTTTTTCCTTGCACAGGCGAAGGCGATGGGCTACACCGATGAAATGCTGGCCACCGCCAAGGCAGTGCGCTTTGACCCCGAAAGGCTGCTGACCTGCGACGGGCTGGGCGACCAGGAGGAGACCATCCGCACCTCCCCCGACGGGAAGTACACCATTCGCTATTTTTACATCAATTCCACCGGCCGCGGCGCCAGCGTCTACTACCTGAAGGACGAGGCGACCGGGACCGTCCGGGTGGTGCCATGGCTTTGGCGCATCGGCAGCAGCAATGAGCTTTTGACCTATAAGGTGGATTTCGGCTTTACCGCCGATGGGGATATCTGGATCGCCAACTATTACAGCGTCGATTTCTATGATTTTGACGAGGTGTGGAGCGTGAGCGAGAACTGCGCCCTCAAGAACAGCTGGATCGCCGAGGCGGCGGAGGGCAGGATGGACGGCTATATCACCGGTATTTTTGCGGTGCAGCATGATGAAGCGGCCGGCCGGCTGACCTGCTACTGGGCCCGGGTGCCGAAGGACTGGAATGATATCCCGGCCGGCGGGGTGCCGCACTACCGGGTGACGGTGCTGGATGAGACCGGCGCGGTGCTGCAGGATTTCGATACCGGCATCGAGGTGGTGGAAAAGACCACTATTACCGGGTTCCGCAGTCTGCAGTTGCCCTCCCCCAAGCAGTACAGCGAGGCGGGGTACGGGTTCTTTTTGGTGAGCGACGGCGCCTTTGGCGGCGATATCTATAAAATTAACCTGACCACCGGCGAGGTGGCAAAGGCAGAATAACAGGAGGACTGATCCATGGATAAAAAAACCATAGCGTCGATGATCGACCATACCCTGCTGAAGCCGGAGGCCACCCCGGCCCAGATCGAGAAGCTGTGCGCCGAAGCGGCGGAGTATCACTTTGCCAGCGTCTGCGTCAATCCGGTTTATATTCCGCTGGCCGCCCGCCTGCTGAAAGGGACCGGTGTAAAGATTTGCTGCGTGGTGGGGTTCCCTTTGGGCGCCATTGCCCCGGAGCAGAAAGCCGCCGAAGCCGCCAGCTGCGCCGCCATGGGCGCCGAGGAGCTGGATATGGTCATCCATGTGGGTGCCGCGAAAGCCGGCGATTGGGCGCTGGTGCAGCGGGATATTGAGGGCGTGGTAAAGGCTGCGGCCGGGCACACCGTCAAGGTCATCATTGAGGCCTGCCTGCTGACCGATGAGGAAAAGGTGAAGGCCTGCGAGGCCGCTAAGGCCGCCGGGGCGCATTTTGTCAAGACCAGCACCGGCTTTTCCACCGGCGGGGCCACCACCCACGATATTGCTTTGATGCGCAAAACTGTGGGGCCGGAGATGGGCGTCAAGGCCAGCGGCGGCATCCGGGACTATGAGACCGCGATGGCGATGATCGAAGCCGGGGCCAACCGCATTGGCGCTTCCGCGGGGATCGCTATTGTGGCGGCCGCCGAATAACGGCACAATAAGCAGTATAAAGTCGAATAATATTACAATTTGTATTATATCCTTGTAAAGGAGTGAGCTTGTGATTACCATTTTTAACCGTCGTCAGCTGGCTGTCACCTATGCGCTGGAGGAAAAGATCCACATCTGCCGGGTACTGGCGGAGCAGAATATTGCCTACCTGGTACGGGAGATTCACCGCACCGCGCCCCATGCTATCACCTCGGAGCGGCCGCGGGACGGCAGCTTTGGCAAGCAATCCGAGATGGTGACCGCTTACTTCATCTATGTAAAGAAAGCTGACTTTACAGCTGCCGTTAAGGCGCTGGGGGCCAAGACCGCGGAAAAATGATCTGCCGCAAGGCAAAAGAAAAAGTCCTCCCAGTTGGGGGGACTTTTTGCTAGGGGGATTTACTGCATTTTCTTTTGGCATTCGGGGCAAACACCCTCCAGCACCAGGTTCATCTGATGCACCTGGAAGCCGCAGCCGCCCTTTAGGGCCTCCTGCAGCATGGGCAGGGCCTGGGGCAGCACATCGGTCACGCTGCCGCACACCTCGCAGTAGGCGTGGGCGTGGTCGCCCAGCGTGTGGTCAAAGCGGTCGCTGGCCCCGGGGATCGGAACCTTGAGCAGCTGACCGTTCTCACACAGCAGGTTCAGGTTGCGGTATACGGTGCCCAGGCTCACTTTGGGATCCTGCGCCCGCACCCGGGTATAGATGGTATCCGCGGTGGGGTGGTCATCAGAGCGCTGAACGGTTTCCAGGATCAGCTCTCTTTGACGGGAATATTTCAATGGGATCACTCCTTAAACAGTAACGATTACTTGTTTAAGGATAGCAGAAAATGGCCGGCTTGTCAATGCCGGAAGCCCGGTTTGCGAAAAAAATATCCTTTGCGGTAGGGGGCAGGCTTCGGGCCGCAGGCACCCCGGC